>Ga0208193_1001317_pt1 | contig 11079 bp, 8 predicted proteins | sample June2015DPH_17_2_FD_184716 | JGI IMG/M metagenome (GOLD analysis project Ga0208193, IMG submission 184716) | Peatland microbial communities from SPRUCE experiment site at the Marcell Experimental Forest, Minnesota, USA - June2015DPH_17_10... | ecosystem: Environmental > Terrestrial > Soil >...
GGATATCTGCACAATATCCATCTCGTTGCCGTCTTTATCCACAACAAACAACCCCATCCGCGCGCCTTCCGGCCGCATAAAAATCAGCGACTGCTCGTGTCCGGCCTTGGAAGTCTCCCGCACCACGCGCTCCCAGCCATCTCCCAGCTTCTGCTCCACCATGCGGTCCAGCTCCTGGCCGTCCACATTTGCGCTGAAGTTCTCAAACTCGGCCACATGCAGATTCGCCGCCGCGCCATGACTCGCCTTGCGTGCCATAAAGCTGATCAGGCCCATGAACGGAATCCGCGTCGCCCGCACGTGATACTGCGACTCAATCGCATCCACCACGCCGTTAAATCCTCTGCCGCCTCCACTGGCTAACACCGCTACAGGTACCGTCAGCGCCATCGCGCACGCCGGAATCCACAGATACATTCTCATAACCGCTCCCTTTTCATCCGTCCGGTTTTAACTGAGTGATTCCTACTTGCCTTGGCTCGCCTTCACGCCCTTGCTCACCACATCCAGCGACCCCAGACCATGAATCCCATGCAGCTTGCCCAGGTCTTCCATGCGGATCGGCCCAAGGATCAGCACAATCGTCAGCTCCTTCGGCTCCGCAGTCAAAACAAAAATTCCACGAGGCTCGCCATTCACCATCTTCATCATTACGTCAGAGGTCTCGTGCGTCTTCGTCTCGCGCTCATGCACCATCGGCGTCCACTCGCCGGTCGCATAGTGCGCGCGCAGCTTCTCCACAATTTCCGGCGTCACTTCGCCCTCTTTTTCAAAGGTGTAGTCGCGCACATAGATGCCTTCCAGCCCCTCAATCAGCTTCCGCGTCTGCGCGTCGTCTTTGTCGTCCTTATCCATGAATTGCGCGGCAAAGCTCAGCATCTGCTTGCTCAGCGTCACCTCCGTCACGTCAGACGCACGCGCGGCCAGGTCCTTCTCGATAACCGACGCCTCCGGAAACTTCTCCTGCGCCCGAGCCATACCCGTCATCGCCGCCCAGGCCAAGACCAACACCGCCGCAACTCGCATCTTCATTCTTAGTCCTCTTTCCCGTCGTTTGCCTGCAACCGCTTCTGCACCTTATCCAGCGCCTTCGCCGTAATCCCCAGCGCCGTCATCACCTGCTGCCTTGCCTCTTCGCCTCTGCGCCGTTCTTCCACTCGCTGCCACTGCCAGCCCGCTCCGCCAGCCAGAACCGCGGCAATCGTCACACTCGCCGCCAGCCGCATCCACATCACATGTCGGCCATTCTGCTCCGCCGATGCGCGCCGCGCCCGCTCGGCCATAATCCGCCCCTTCAGTCCTGGCGGGGCAGGCCTGCGCGTAAGCGACTCACTCAGTTCCTTCTCAAAGTCGTCCATGTCGTTGCTCCCCGGTCTTTATATACCGCGGACAAACTCCTTCAAATGGCTCTCAGCCTTGGCTCGCAGCAGCTTCAATCCCCGCTGCAAGTGGCTCTTCACCGTGGCCAGAGGCGCATCCAGCGCCGCCGCAATCTCCTCCGGCGTCAATTCCTCCTGGTACCTCAGCAGAATCGCCGCCCTCTGCGCCTCTGGAAGCGTCGTCAGCAACGCTTCCAGTCTCGCTCCCAACCTCGAACCCAATCCCGAACCGGCTCCAGCACTTTCCGCCGGCAGCCCATGCCGTTCCTCAATCTCCACCCACAGATCCATCCCGCGCACGCGCCGCCGCCGTAATGCATCTGTAGCTCTACTCATCGTCACCCGCCGCAGCCAGAAAAGCGCATGCTCCGGGCTCTCAATGCTCCGCAAATTCTTGTCCAGAGCCAGAAATGCATCCTGCGCAATCTCTTCCGCCAGCCCGCGGTCGCCGGTCATGCGAAGCGCCAGCGAGAAAACCATCGACTGGTGCTCTTCCACGAGTTGTTCAAAATCCGGCTGCCACGCATTGGCCATCTGTCCGCTTCTACTCTCTTATCCGCACGGAACCGCGCTCAGGGATGCAGAAAGTACGCATAGGAGAGAAAAAAGTTCGCCAGGCCGGAAATGCGTCGAAAACGATGTCCTCGATTGTTGATTTGACCACGTTCAAATTTTTCTTGACTCATCGCTTCGAATGGTTCACAATTTGACCATGGTCAAAAACGAGCCATCCACCACTAAGGGCGAACAGACCCGCGAAGCCATCTATCAGGCTGCGCTAGACCTCTTCCGCGAAAACGGCTTCGATGCCGCCACCATGCAACAGATCGCCGATCGCGCCCAGGTCGCTAAAAGCGCTGCTTATTACTATTTCGCAAGTAAGGAAGCCATCATCCAGGCCTACTATGAAGCTGTTCAGTCTGCACAGGAGCAACTTTGCGCAGACGCATTCAGCCACTCCCAAAAGCTGAAAAAGCGCCTCCACACCGCGCTGCACTCCAAGTTCGACCTCGCGCAGAACGACCGCAAGCTTCTCGGCATCATCTTCCGCTACACCGGCGAACCAGCGCATCCGCTCTCCTGCCTCGGCCCTGCAAACCGCGAGATGCGCCGCCGAGCCATGCTCATCTTCCGCGATGCTCTCTCCGTCGAGCGCCTCCCGCGCGATCTCGAAGAGCTTCTACCTCTTGCCCTGTGGGCACTCCAGATGGGTTTGCTCGTCCTTTTCTTCTACGATGAAACGCCCAATCAGCAGCGCACCCGCCGCCTCGCCGACGGCGCCATCGACTTCACCGTTAAAATGCTCTCACTCGCCAAACTCCCTGTTCTGAAACCCATCCGCGCCAAAGTCCTTGATCTGCTCCGCGAAGCCGACCTGCTTCCAGAACTTTCTTAGTTGCTCCGCCGAAAGGAGAAACTCCATGACTGACGATCTCCATCCCAATCCCGACGAGGCTTCTGCGCCCGATTCCGAATCGCGTATCGAGTCCTTCGGCCCCGTCGAGTCCACTCCCCCGCTCAGCCGCAAAGGCAGCACTCGAGCCGTCGGCATCGCCTTTCTGGTCACCGCGCTCATCATCGGCGGTTTCATCTACCGCGCCATCCGAGTGCAAGGCCTGATGCACACGTCGCTTCTTTTCATCGGCATTCCGCTCGTGCTGGCTTTGCTGCTAGCGCTTGCACCCTGGCCCAAATCCGCCTCAGGCGGCATCCTCCGCGGCATGGCCCTCGCGCTGCTGATCGTCGCGCCCCTCGTCGGCGAAGGCTACCTCTGCATCCTCTTCGCCTCACCGCTTTTCTTCGGCGTAGGCCTGCTCATCGGCGGCCTCATCGACCTCAGTCGCAAGCGCAAAAATCGCAGCGTGGCCCTCAGTTGTATCGTCCTGCTTCTTCCCTTCACGCTGGAAGGCGTCTCTCCGCAACTCAGCTTCAATCGCACACAGTTCGCCACAGCCACGCGCATCGTAAACGCCCCCGCCACGCAGGTAGAAGCAGCACTTGCACAAAGCCCCGCAATCTCCACCACACTCCCACGCTTCCTCCGCATCGGCTTCCCGCGCCCGATTCAAGCGAGTGGTTCCGGCCTGAATGTCGGAAATCTCCGCGTCATCCACTTCACAGGCGCAGAGGGCGACCCTCCCGGCGATCTCATCCTGCGCGTCACCCAGTCCGATCTGCAAACCAGTTCAGGCCACGTCCGTTTCGAAACCATCAGCGATTCAAGCAAGCTCACGCAGTGGCTTCGCTGGCGCAGTTCCGATGTTTCATGGCACGCCATCGACGCCACACACACCGCCGTCACCTGGCGCATCGGCTTTGACCGCCAGCTTGATCCGTATTGGTACTTCGCTCCTTGGGAGCAGCTCGCTGTCTATCAGGCCGCTGGCTACCTCATCACCGCCAACGCCACGCCCAACCCGGCAACCGAGAGGTAACGTATGCAGCCTCAGCTTCTGGGACCCTCTGTCATTGGTATGAGTGTGCTCTACTTCCCGCTCGCCGCGGCGGTCTTCGCTGCCCTTGTTCAACAGCGCATGCACAAACGCACCAAACGTATCTTTCCCGCCGTGCTCCTCGGCGTACTGTGGGCGCTGGCCTCGCTCGTTGTTCTTCAGCGCATCAATCTAACCGCAAATTGGTGGACCTTCCAGAGCACCGGCCCTGCGCTCGCGGGAATGCCGCTCGAACCCTGGTTCGGTTGGGTCATTCTCTGGGGAGCGCTGCCGATTCTCGCCTTCCCGGCACTCGACATTCCCGAAGTCCTTCTGGTCTTTACCCTGCTCGATCTCTGGGTGATGTTGTTTCTCGGGCCGCTGCTTCTGCAACTGAAGCTGGCCTGGCCGCTTTGGCTCATCGGAGAAGCCGTCTCCCTCGCCCTCGTCCTCACTCCCGCTTACTGCCTCGCCCGCTGGACCCTCGATAACACGCACCTCAAGCTCCGCGCCACCTTACAGGTCGCGCTCTCCGGCCTGCTCTTTCTCTTCCTGTTCCCGGAAATCGTCTTCGCTCTTCGCCCTATCCATGGCGCAACTTCCATCTGGCAGCCGCTTCTCGCTCTCTCACACCCGCTCCTCATCGCCGCGCTCCAAATCATCGCCATCGCCTCACTCCCCGGCGTAAGCGCCGTGCAGGAGTTCGCACAGCGCGGCTCAGGCACACCTATTCCCTACGATCCGCCCCAACGCCTTGTCACCAGCGGCATCTATCGTTACTGCGCCAATCCCATGCAGCTCTCCTGCGCAGTCGCGCTATTTCTGTGGGCGCTCACACTCCGCAATCCCTGGCTCGCCGCTGCCGCCGTTGTCACCACCATTTACTCCGCAGGCATCGCCCACTGGGACGAACAACGCGATCTTGCAGCCCGCTACGGACTCGCCTGGCGCACGTATCGCGACGCCGTTTCCAATTGGCGCCTGCGCTGGCGTCCGTATCACGCAACGCCAACGGCAAGGCTCTACATCTCCGCCACATGCGGTCAATGCAGTGTCCTGCGCCAGTGGATAGAGGCTCAACATCCTCTCGGCCTGGAGTTCATCGACGCCGAAACCCTTCCGCAGGGTTCCATTCGCCGCCTGCGTTACGATCCCGCCGACGGCACGCAGCCAGAAGAAGGCCTTCTCGCCTTCGCCCGTGCTCTTGAGCACATCCATCTCTTCTGGGCCTGGTGCGGCATGATCCTTCGCCTGCCCATACTCCATCAGATCATTCAAGTGGCATTGGATATCGGCGGCTTTGGCCCGCGCACCATCCCCAGCACTTGCTCGCTGACTTCGCCCATCTCGGAATCTACGGAATCTCGCTCAGATCCATCTTCAGCAGCTTGATCGGGTCCAGATACGCGTTCTGCCAGCGCACCGCCCAGTGCAGATGCGGGCCGGTCACGCGCCCCGTCGCGCCGCTCAGCCCCAGCGGGTCGCCGCTCTTCACGCGCTGCCCTTCTTTCACGTCAATGCGGCTGAAGTGCATGTACAGCGTGTACAGCCCCAGCCCGTGGTCAATCACCACGCAGTTGCCTTCAAAGTAGAGCGGCCGCGCAATCACCACCACGCCGCTGTTGCCCGCATGCACCGGCGTCCCGACGCCTGCGCGAAAATCCGCGCCCTTGTGTACGCTCGCCAGCTTCCCATTAAACATCCTCCGCGTGCCAAAGCTATCCGTCGCCTCTGCCGTCACCGGCGCATGGAAGTCGCCCTGCCATAGCGGCCTCTCAGCGCTGGTAGAAAACACCTTCTCCTTGAACTCGCTCTCCGCCTTGATCCGCGCCTGCGCCTCCGCGGGAGGCTCCACAAACTTCGGCGCAACCGTCAGCGTCCCCGTGCGGTAGTGCGCTTGCAGAATTGGCACGCTCCGGCTCAGGTCCTCGCTGCCGTTTGCGGTTCTCACGATAACGTGCAGCGTCGAAGGCCCAATCGGCGCTTCCACATCCACACCGGCGAGAGCAAACCAATCGCCATCTTTCGCAAAGAACGCAATCTTTCGCCCCAGCCATTCACCATCGATGCTGCGCGCGCCCGGCACATGCACGCGAATCAACTCCGGCGCACCCGCATAGACAATCGCAGGCGTCAGCGTAACCTTTGCAGGCTGGGCCGCGGCGAAGTTTGGCGTAAAAGCTAAAACAGCACTCAGGAAAACCAGCGCGGGGATTCGCATTGCCTCCAGAATAACGCCGCTTACTCCGCCCGCAGCGCCTTCATCGGGTCCACGCTCGCCGCGCGAATCGCAGGAGTCAGCGAAGCCGCACTGGCTATCAACGAAAGCGCAGCAACGGAGCCCACAAGCACCCACGGATCGCGCACCGAAGTGTTGTAGAGAAATGAAGCCAGCACACGCGAAGCAAACAGCGCAATCGCCAGCCCCAGCGCCGATCCGCACACAGCCACCCATGCATTTTCGCGGAAGATCATCGTTACTACACGCAGCCGCTGCGCGCCCAGCGCAATGCGAATCCCAATCTCGCTCGTCCGCCGCGCCGTCGCATACGCCAGCGTTCCGTAGAGGCCAATCCCCGTCACCAGCAGCGCGCTCACAGCGAAGAAAACCGCCAGCGTCGCCATCATCCGCTCCGCGCCAATCGAGGCATCAATCGTGCTGTCCATCGTCGTCATCACCGGCGCGGGAATATCCGGTGCCATCCGCGCAACTAGCGCATGCACAGCCGCTGCCAGCGGCGCAGTCGGGCCCGCCGAACGAATCACGGTCGTATAAGACGGCTTGTGCTCCTCGCTTTGCGTAATTGCAACGTAGCCCTCCGCGGGCGGATCTTCCTGGATCGAGCGATAGCGCGTGTCGCCGACAACCGCGATCACTTCATAGGTAGCGCCTGCATAGGTACTACCCTTCCATCCCGTCACTGTCTGTCCCACCGCGCTGCCATTTGGAAAGAAAATCTTCGCCGCCGATTGGCTCAGGACGATCTTCAGTCCGGAAGCCTTCGTCTCATTCCACTGAAAATCGCGCCCGGCCAGAATGGGAATGTGCATGGTCAAAAAGTAATCGGGCGAGACTGCGTTCATGTAGACGTCTCGGTCCCCGCTACTCGATGGAGTGTGAAGATCGCTGTCCCACGTTTCGCCGCTCATGGGTGGTATCGAGGCAAAGCTCACGCTCGCGACTCCCGGCTGCCGCTTCAGCACATCGCCGAATTGCTGGTACCAGCGCACAAGCGTATCGCCGTCGAGCGATTGTTTATCCATTTCAAAGTTCACGTTGACGATACCCTTCGGCTCAAAGCCCAGCCCAGTTGTATAAAGCCGCGTCAGGCTGGTAGCCAGCAGTCCCGCGCCAATCACCAGCATCAGCGCAAGCGCAACCTCCAGCCCCATTAGCACACGCGGCAGCAGTCGCGTGCTCTCCCGCGCCGTCGTTGCGTTCGAGCCGGATTTGATCTGTTCATTCAGGTTCTTCGACGTGGCGCGCAGCGCAGGAATCAGCCCAATCAGCGCAGTCGTCACAATCGCGATCAACGCAACAAAAAACAACACACGCACATCAAGCGTCGTGTCCAGCACAAGCGGCATGCCGGGATAACTGGGAAGAATCATCCTTGCCAGCAGCCCGCTCACAAATGGAGCGGCGCTCACGCCCGCCGCAGTTCCCAGCAGCGCAATCAGCAGGCTCTCCACCATCAGCTGCTGCACAAGCCGCCCGCGCGTTGCCCCCATTGCAAGCCGCGTTGCCAGTTCGCGCTCACGCGCAGCGGCGCGCGCCATTAGAAGGCTGGCAAGGTTCAGGCAGGCGAGCAGCAACATTGCTCCGCAAAGGCAGAATACCGCTACCAGCGGCTTCACAAACATCTCGCGCAGATACGTATAACCCTTCGCACCAGGCTCGGCAACAAAATGCAGATGGTGCTTGCGCGCATCCGTCGTCCAATCGCCGGCAGTCTTATCTGCAGCCACCTCATCTACAATCCTGCCGGAAACAGCGCTCAGTGCGACATTTGTCTGCTCCAGCGAAACACTAGGCTTGCGCCGCGCGATCACAGTGAGCCACCACGAGTGCATTCCGCCGGCAATGAAGTCCGATGGCGCGTCAATGACCGGCTCAGCCCACATCGGCGCATAAATCTGCGGTCGCGCTGTAGGAGCAGCGCCAATAAAACTCTTGGGCATTACGCCCACCACGGTAAACGGCGCATTTGCAATCACCAGCTTGCGCCCAAGCACGTCCGGCGCGCCGCTGAACCACGTGCGCCAAAAATTCTCGCTGATCACCACCGCATATCCACCCGGTCCGCCTCCCGGCTGATCATCCTGCGGGGTCAGATACCGGCCCATTAACGGCTGCGTCTCCATCACGCTGAAGTATTGCCCACTGACTATGGATCCCGGAACATTCGCACTCCCGGATGCACCGCGCACCTGGAACCGCCACATCCCCGTATCCGCAGCGACGGAATCAAACACGTCGTGCCGCTTCTCCAGCGCACGCGCCAGCGGCGCACCGGAGCTATAGTTCGGACCATATTTTCCATCGTCATCGCTGTCCGCGCGCAGCACCACCAGCTCATCCGCATGCGGCACAGGCAGCGGCCGCAATAGCAGCGCGTTGATCAGTGAAAAGACAGCCGTATTTGCGCCCAGCCCAAGCGTCAGCGTAAGAATCGCCGTCAGCGTAAATCCCGGCGACTTCCGCAACTGCCGCAAAGCAAAACGCACATCGCGCACAATCTGTTCTACCCACGGCAACCCACGCTGCATACGATACCTCTCCCGCACCTGCGTCACGCCACCAAATTCACGCAGAGCAGCCGTGCGTGCCTCGCCTTCCGTCATCCCCCGCCGCAGGTTCTCCGCAATCGCAAGGTCCACATGTGCACCCAACTCCTCATCCAGCCGTGCATCCAGCTCCTTGCGCCGAAATACCGACACTACGCGACTCGCCAAAACGCGCAACCACTCCATGAACTCTCTCCTATTCCGCCCGCAGAGCCTGCATTGGGTCAACCTCAAGTGCACGCCGCAACGGCAAAAGCGACGCGGCCAGTGCGACAACCAGCAGTGCCGCAAGACTCAACCCAATCGCCCAGGGATCCACCGCGCTGGTTTCATACAGCAAGCTGCGAATCCAATGCGTTGCGCCCGCCGAGAGCAGAAGCCCGAAGAAAATGCCGCCCACTACGGGAATCAGAGCATCGGCCATCACCAGCCGAGCCAAGCCTGCGCGTCCCGCTCCAAGCGCAATGCGAATGCCGAACTCCGAAGTGCGCAGCGCCACGGAGTAAGCCAGCACGCCATAAATGCCAAGCGCCGCCAGCAGCAGAGCTGCAATCCCAAATCCCGAAAGCAGAATTGTCTGGAACCGTTCGGTCTCGATCGACTCGGAAACCTGCGCATCCAGCGAGACCAGCGTGGGAATCGTTACGTCAGGATCAATGCTCCAGATGATTCGTCGAATCTCCGGCGCAAGCGTCTGCACCGGCTCTGTGGAGCGCACCATGAAAACGGCCGTGAACGGTGGAAAATCCCAGTAAGGCAGATAATAGACCGCGACGTCGCGCTTCAGGTCATTGATGCGCGCATCCGCCGCGATGCCGACCACGGTGTAAGTGCGCCCCCAGTGAAGAACGGTGCGTCCAATCGGATTCTCTCCGGGAAAAGCAGCTTCAGCGGCCTTCTGCGAAAGAATCACAGCGCGCGGATTTCTCTGCTCGCGCTGGTCGAACTCGCGCCCGGCCAGAATCGGAATGCCCATCACGGCAAAGTAACCGGGACCAATAAGGCGGCGATTTGCCGTCGGTATCAATTCATCCGGCACAGGATGGTCAGGCCGCACGATTCCATCGATGTTCATATCTCCCGTGAGCGGAAGAACGCTGGTGACAGATGCCTCATCAACACCCGGCAGCGCGCGTAGTTTGTCCAGCGTGCGGTCCATCATCGCATCCCGCTGCAAACTGGCCGGGTCCGCACCGGGATTCGTGTCCGGAAACTTGCCTCCGCCATAACGAAGTTCACCCAGGTCTGCTTTTGCCAACGTCACCTGGGTGGAGCTGAAGTTGCGATCCTGCGCAAGCACACGCGTAAAGCTGCGTGTGATAAGCGCAGTCACGATCAGCAAGGCCACGCTGGCCGCCACCTGGAGAGCGACCAGAACTCCACGCGACCGCGCCACGCGTCTTCCGCCTGCTACTCGTGCAGAAGCCGATGGAAGTACGCTCTGCGGCGTAACGCGTAGCACCCGCAAAGCAGGCAGAATGCCAAAGCCCAGAGAGGTAATCAGCGAAACGCCTATGGCAAAAGCCAGCATCGGAACGCTCAGATGGACTTCGTTCATGCGCGGCAGAACCGCGGCTACACGCGTGACCACGCGAACGGCGGCATACGCAAAAGCTGTTGCGCCTATTCCTCCGGCAAGCCCCACAATCACGTTCTCAACAAGAATGCCTTGTATCAGCCGCATTCGGCCTGCGCCCAGCGATGCGCGCAAAGCGGTTTCACTGTCTCGCGCAGCGCTTCGGGCAAGCTGCAGATTGGCCAGATTCACGCACGCCATCAGCAGAACGCTGAAGACCGCGCCAAACAACAGCCAAAGCGGCTTGCTCGCCTGCCCCGTAACCTCTTGCGCCAGCGGCATCACCACCACGCCAAGATGAGCGGTAACCTTCTCCGCCGCCGCAGCGGACTTCTCAATGCCGTCCAACTCCGTCTGCGCCTGTTTCGCAGTTACGCCAGGTTGCAGCCGGGCCAGCACCAGGAAGTTGTACTCGCCGGTATTGGTGGTCAGCTCGGAAGGCGTGGGCACGAGCGGCTTAAAGATTTCATAACGATCTGTCGAACCATGGGTTGCTTCACCAGGCAGGATCGACATTACGGGAAAACGGAAAGAGCGCGGCAACACGCCAACCACGGTGCGCGGCTCACCGTCTATGCGCAGCTTGCCGCCCAGGGCATTCGTGTCGCCATGAAAGAGCCGCTGCCACGCGCTCCAGGTGAGTATGACCTCCTTATCGCGGCCGGTTTGCGCTTCCTCCGCAAGAAAGGAGCGTCCCAGCGCCATGTTTACGCCCAGCACAGAGAAAAAGTTCGGCGAAATGGCAAGACCCTCCGCCATGCGGGGATGGTCCATCCCCGTTGAAACGTTGAAGCCGGAGGTCTGAAAAATCGCGGCATCCTGAATCGTATGCGCGCGTGTTTTCAGGTTCAGGTAATGGCGGTAATTGTCCGGCAACAGCGGCATTATGTTTTCCAGTTCGCGA
>Ga0208193_1001324_pt1 | contig 11032 bp, 7 predicted proteins | sample June2015DPH_17_2_FD_184716 | JGI IMG/M metagenome (GOLD analysis project Ga0208193, IMG submission 184716) | Peatland microbial communities from SPRUCE experiment site at the Marcell Experimental Forest, Minnesota, USA - June2015DPH_17_10... | ecosystem: Environmental > Terrestrial > Soil >...
GTTGACGAAACCCTCGAAGTTGCCGCGCGGATGAAGGCCCTGGCCTCCCCAGTTGCCCGCCGAAAGCAACGGCACCTTGACGTTCGACAGGTCGGCCGACCGTTCACGGTGGTAGTCGTCGTCGAGCGGATGTTCGAACAGCTCGCGCCACATGTCGATGCGATTGGCGCCGAGTTCCTCGTCGGTCAACGTGGGCGGGCCCGAGACCAGTTCGCCATTGAGACGGCTCTTGTGACCGCGCGTGCCCAGACCGTGCTGCACGACCTTCAACTGCATGTCGTACCAATTCTGTGCAAAGGTGCAGTAGATGCCGCCGTGATAGATGTAGTCACGGTAGTGGTCGGTCATCCCCTCCCACAGACAGATGGCCGCAAGGTGCTTCGGCTGAAGCCCGGCGACTTGCCATTGGTTGATGGCATAATACGAGATGCCGTTCAGCCCGACCTTACCATTCGACCATGGCTGCACGCCGCCCCACTCGATGCAGGCGGCGAAGTCCTTCGTCTCGCGTGAGTCGCGTGGATTCATCACGCCCGGTGAACGGCCCGCGCCGCGGCTGTCGACGCGCACGACGACATACCCATGCGGCACCCATTTTTCGGGATCGACCACCTCCCACGCCTGATAGCGGTTGCTGCTGTTGGCGAGCACATCGGGAAACTCGTCGACCATCTTCCGCCAGGCGGTGACGTAGCCGTCCTCGAAGTGAAGCAGCTTGGCGTAGGGCCCGTAGCTCATGATCACCGGATAGCGTCCCTCGGCGATCGGCCGGTACACGTCGGCGCGAAGGATCAAGCCGTCGTCCATCGGGAGCGGCACATCCCAGTCGATGCGCATGCCATCACGGGTTTCGCTGCGGACAGGTCCCTCGAGCTCGGGAGTGGCGATGATCTGCTGGTTCATAGGACTTTCCTCCAATTCGACGCGGGCTCGCCGGACGAGATCGGCCTCTTGCGGGCGATTTCTTCGTGATCATCAATATAAAATTTGGGTTGTCAACAGATATTTGGATAAAAAAATATAATTTGGAAATTATTATCGACTTTAGGAATCCTGATCGTTGGCGTAAGGGTGAGCCATGCGCAAGGTGTTGGACAATCAGAAGACCCAGGCCGAGACATTGGCGAACGCCATTCGTCAGGAAATCGTCAGAGGTGCGTTCAAACCCGGCGGGCGTCTCGGCATGGTCGCGCTTATGGAACGGTACGAGACCGGCATCAGTCCTTTGCGCGAGGCGCTCTCGCGGCTGACCACGGTGGGACTGGTTACGGCCGAGGGTCAGCGGGGATTCCGGGTCGCCCAGGTTTCCTCGGACGACCTCTTGGATCTGATGAAGACGATGGTCTGGGTGGAGAGCACGGCGCTGCGAGCGTCGATCGCGCACGGCGACCGCAACTGGGAAGCCGAGATCGTCGCATCCGCCCATCGTCTCGGGATAAACGATCGCGGCCAAAGCGATGCCCGCTTTTTCGACGAGAAGTGGGAAGAAAATCATCGGCTCTTTCACCAATCGCTTGTTGCGGCCTGCAGGGCGCCACGTCTGTTGAGTTATCGAGCGCTCCTCTTCGAGAATGTCGATCGCTATCGCCGGCTGTCGGCTTTCTACGAGCTTGGAACACGGGACGTTGACGGCGAACACAGGGCGCTCGTCGACGCCGTCTTGCGTCGCAACGCCAGCGAAGCAGCGCAGCTCGCGCAGGCACACCTTCTCGAAACCACCCGCAATCTTCTGCGTAACAATCCCGAAACGGCCGATCGCGTCGACGAACAAATGGACAAACTCGCCGCAGAGATCTCATCCGGCCTCTTGCGGCCTATCCCGACGGCGTCAAAAACAAAGTCTGCCATCGAAGGGGTCTCCTCTGCTTAAGCGGCCAAAAGCTTTTCCGGCGTGATGGGAAGGTCGCGGACGCGAAGACCGGTCGCGTCGTAAAGTGCATTCGCGACGGCGGCAGCCACTCCCGTCGCACCGAGTTCACCGATGCCCTTTGCGCCCAGAGGACCCGAATTGGCGTCGAACTCATCGACGAATCCCACATCGATCTCGGGCGGAATATCGGCGTTGACCGGAAGGGCGACGCCTGCCAGATCCTTGGCGAGCCAGCGACCGAGCGTGGGCTCGAAGTGGCTCGCCTCCATAGCCGCCATGCCCCAGCCCCAGACGATGCCGCCGATCATCTGGGAGCGCGCCGTTCTCGGGTTGATGATCCGCCCGGCGCTGTAGACGCCGGTTGCTCGGCGCAGACGTAGCAGACCGAGCTCCCGGTCGACGCCGACCTCGACGAAGATCACACCGAATGTACGAGCCGGAAACTCCGACGAGCCCATGTCGACGGGGGCGCCGCCCGGAAGATCGAAGGAGCCATCGGACGCGAGCTCCGACACGCCGGCCTCGCCGAGCACTTCTCGAATGGTGCGGGACTCCTCTCCATAAGCGATCTGGCCAGCCCGCATGGTGACCTCCTTGGCCGGCCAGCCTACGAGCCGCGCAAGCTTGGCTCGTACCCTCTGTGCAGCCTGCTGGACGGCGGCGCCGGTACTGATGGTGGTTCCCGACCCGTACGTCGGACCCGAATAGGGTAGATCGGTGTCGCCCGAAACCGCCAAGACCTGCTTGGGATCCAACCCCAGAACCTCTGCCGCGATCTGCGGGAAAATCGTCGCAGGACCGGTGCCTATATCGCAGAAGCTCGATTCGATCCGCGCGGTGCCGTCCGCCTTCAGGCGAACGCGCGCGGTCGAATGGAAGCGCGCCTGACCCTGGCTGCAGTCGGCCATGCCGCAGCCGATTTGCCAATGGCCGTCTCGGGTGCCACCCTTGACCCGTGTTCGCCAGCCGAAGCGACGCGACCCTTCTTCGTAAGCCTCCCGCAGCTTCTTCGATGACCACGGTTTGCCGCTTTCGGGATCGGTCTCGGCATAGTTGATCAGACGCAGGTCGAGCGGGTCCATGTTCAGCGCACGCGCCAGTTCGTCCATCGCAGAACCGAGCGCCCAGGATCCAGGACCGTCCCAAGGCGAGCGCATGAAAGTCGGCAAGGTGACGTTACCGCGACGCACGCGCTGGCCGGTGATGATGTTGTCGCAGGCATAGAAGGAACGGCCCGGAACCGCGCCGAACTCGACATAATCGTCCGTGACGCCGGTGATGTTGGCCGCTAAATGGCTGACGCCGAGCAGCTTGCCGTCAGCGCCGGCGCCCAATCCCACGTCATGCACCATCTGCGGCTGCGGCCCGACCATCCCATACATCTGCTGGCGGCTGAGCACGAGCTTCACCGGCCGCCCCACGACCTTCGCGGCCATCGCCGTGAGGATTTCATGCGGCCAGACGAAAGCTTTGGCGCCGAAGCCGCCTCCGGTATGCGGAGCGACGACGCGGACCGATGTCGCCGGCAGGCCTAAAGCCGCGGCGATGGCGTTTTGCACCGCCGGCAGGTGCTGCACGGCATCGTAAACGGTCAGACGATCCCCTTTCCAGACCGCGATGATGCCGGACGGCTCCATCGGATTGGCGTGACGGGACGGCTGCGTGTACGCCGCGCCGACTTTGACGGGCGCCGCGGCTATGGCTGCAGACGCATTTCCCTTGCTGAATTCAAGCGCGTTCGCCTTCGAATAACCGCCCTTCTTCGGGTCAGCGGATACGGCGGGGGCGGTCTCCGGCACGGCAAACGCGGAGCGCCGATAGGTGACCCGAACCGTCGCGGCCGCAGCCTCTGCCGCTTCGAGACTCTCGCCCAGTATGATTGCGACCGCTTGCCCCTCATGGACGATCTCGTCGGTCTGCATCGGCATGAAGCGGCTCGCGAGCGGCGGCACGGAGATCTTGTCGAGATCGGTATGAACCCGCGGCATATCGGCCGAGACCAGCACACGAACGACGCCCGGCATCGCCAGCGCCGCCCGCGCGTCGATCGCCTCGACGCGACCGGCCGGGACGGTCGACGCCACGAAAACGGCATGGAGCTGCCCGGCCTGGTTCTGATCGCCGGCATAGCGCGCGGCGCCCGTCACCTTCACGAATCCGTCGGCGCGGGTGATCGGTTGTCCCGGACTGCTCATCATGCCCTCGCTGCGAGTTCGATCGTGCGGAGCGCGGCGTTGCGCGCGAGCTTAATCTTGTAGGCGTTGGAGGAAAGCGGCCGCGCATCGGCGAAGCCGGCGTCGACGGCGGCGCCGATCGCCGGAGACCCGAGCCTCTGACCGGCGAGACGTCGCTCCGTCTCTTCGAGGCGCCACGGCCGCATGGCGACCGAGCCAAGCGCGACGCGCGCCCGCTGGATCACGTCGCCGTCGAGATCCAGGGCGACGGCCGCCGAGACAGTGGCGAACTCGTAACTTTCCCGCTCGCGTATCTTAAGGTAAGCGGACTTCGGTGCCGCTCCGCCGATTTCGATTCCGACGATGAGCTCGCCATGACGCAAGACACTGTGCGCCGTCGGATCCTCTCTCGGTAGTGCGTTGAAGCTGCGAGCCGGAATCCGCCGTCCACCATCCTTACCGTCCGTGGTAAAGACGGCGTCCAATGCGGCAAGAGCGACCAGCGGATCGGCCGGGTGGACGGCAACGCAATCCTTGGTCCAGCCGAAAATCGCATGCTTCTCGTTGAAGCCGTGCAGCGCTGCGCAGCCAGAACCCGGAACGCGCTTGTTGCAAGGGGTCGGCTCATCGGCACGGAAGTAGGGACAGCGCACACGCTGCAGCGGATTGCCGCCGACAGTCGCCAGGTTACGGATCTGCGCCGAGGCGGATTTGAGGATCGCCTCCGAAAGAACCGGATAGGAGGCGCGGATGAGCGGGTGCTGGGCCGCGTCGTTCAGCTTCGTCAGCGCGCCGATGCGGACGCCACCCGCCAACGCTTCCACACCTTCCATGCCGGGAATGCGGCTGATGTCGACGATCCGCGCCGGTTCGACGATGCCGATCCGTGTCCAGTTGAGAAACTCCGTCCCTCCGGCCAGCACCATCGTGTCCGGCAGACCGGCGAGAGCGATCGCGTCGGCGCGCGAGGTCGGCCGCGCATAGCTGAAATCGCGCATCACACCCTCTCCCTGGCGGCGGCTTCGACGGCGGCGGCAATCTGAGGATAGGCGGAGCAACGACAAATATTGCCGCTCATCCACTCACGGATTTCCGCGTTCGAGCCCGTGTGGCCCTCGGCGATGCAGCCAACCGCGGACATGATCTGCCCGCAGGTACAGAACCCGCACTGGAAGGCGTCGTGATCGATGAACGCCTGCTGAACGGGATGAAGCTGCGGGCCATTTGCGAGTCCTTCGATCGTCGTGACCTTGCGCCCGTCCGCCGCCACGGCCAGCACGAGGCAGGCGTTGACCCGCCGGCCGTCCAGCAGCACCGTGCAGGCACCGCATTCGCCGCGGTTACAGCCCTTCTTGGTTCCCGTGAGATTCAGCCGCTCCCGCAGCGTGTCGAGCAGCGTGACGCGAGGCTGCAACTCGAGTTGGTGATCGACGCCATTGATCTCGATATGCACAGTGGCGAGCGTTTCGAAGCGCTTCGAAACGGACTCGGAGGCGTTTCCGGCATCCGTCGGCGCAACGATCGCCACGCCCGCCGCGACCATAGCGCCACAACGTATCACGTCGCGACGAGAGACGGCTGTTTGATGCTCAGACATTCCTACTCTCCGACGTGTTTGTTCCGATCAACAGCAACCGTACGGCCTGTGGAATCCAGAACACGCAGGCCCGGTTTTCCGATCTGGGTGGTGCCCCATGAGTTCTCATCGCAAGGTCCTCTCCGCCGCCCGCGTGGATCGTGTCGGTGATCGCTCCACTAAACTCTACCTGTCACCTAACTGCGCCTTTCATTTGCCGCGCCATTGTTAGCGGGCTCAGCTTGGCTACCTAAATGGTTCACGGAATCGATACCTCGGTTTAGCCGTCCGGAAACGGACTTCGCCGCAGACGGACGAGTTCGTTTCGCAAGTTGATGATCCGATCCAGTCTCACCGGCTCCGCTCGCGAAAATGGAAAAGCGGGACCCGCGATGGGGAGTGGAAGCGACGTCGATGCGGTGTCCCAGAATGCCGATCGCCTGGCGGACGATGAAGAGGCCGATGCCCAGACCATCGTCACACGTGGGATCAAGGCGGGTGAAGGCCTCGAATATTCGAGCCATCTGGTCCTCGGTAAAACCGATCCCTGTGTCATACACGTCAATACGGACGCTTCGGCCAGTCTGACGGCACCCTAGGAGAACGCTGCCACCAGGCTTTGTGTATTTGACGGCGTTGCTGACCAAGTTGCGCAGAACGGCGCCGAGAAGCAGCGCGTCGCTCTCGATCGTGGCGCTGGTCGGGGCCGTACGGACCCGTACGCCCTTGGCTAGAGCTGCGAGTTCGTTCTCGCGGGCAGTTCGTTGCAATAATGGCCCTACCGGCACCGGCCTTAACGTCACCCCCTGGGCCTGCCTCTTGAGCCGAAGGGCGGCGACCAGTTCATCAAGTTGACCGCTCAATCGATCGACGGCGCTCTGAACCACCCGATGCCGGTGCAGCTCAGACGTCGTTCGAACGCCGCGACCGAGAAACTCGTGAGCGTTTCGGATGACTTGAAGTGGCTGCCGAAGATCGTGTCCTGCTATAGCGAGTAAAACCGACTCAAACTCGGAATGCTTATGCGGGTCCGCCTTGACCGTTGTACTCCAAGTATTGGGGTGCTTCAGTATCCGTGAGACGCGGGAAGCCGCACCGCTTTCTGCCGGCTCGATATGTCCTTGTGGCTCCTGCATGACGTCCGCCCTCTCGCCCGGGAAGCATTGAATAAATCCGATTTGGGCCTCGTGTAATTTCGGTGCCTAGGCAAGTTCAATATTCCGAGATCGTATTTACTCGTGCTGTTGACGCACGCGTCTCGAACGACACATCGGATCCAAAAGGAGATTCAGACCGATTGGTTGGAGGATTTCCGCATGATGTCGGCTTCGAAAGAAGCAACCAGCATGCCCGATGCCCGGCGCCTTCGCGCGTTGTATTCTGTGAAAAAATGAAAAATCAGACGTGAAAGGAGGGAGATACCTCTCGCGCCGGATGTCCGGTCGACGAGAGACAGGCTTGATGCAGAGCGGCGAACGCCTGCCGCAAATCCTAGAGGAGACGCGCTCGTCCTCGAGATTTGCGGTCTCCAATCCTTCCGTGCCGCGGTCGACGCGACATGCGAAACGGCTTTCTCCATGGGATCGCCATCCCGGAGATCTTCGCCCGAGCCCGCGGTCCGCTCCAGCTCCCAAGCTGAAGCGCTCCGCCCTCAGCTGGTCTGAGCGGAGACCGCGGTCTTGGCATGCAAGTTGGCTATGAGCAGGCCCGCGGCGAACGTTCCGAAAGCGATGAGTGCCCACTGAAGCATCGTCGGACTTTCGCGGCTGATTAATATCGTGATGAGCGCCGCCACCGCGGGTGTCACGGCGGGCATGAAGGACGACGTCACAAGTCCGAGGATCCTGGCCGCATAGAGGAAGCCGATCCACGAAAACAAACCCGCGATCAAGCCTTGGCAGACCATTTGCTCCAGAAGGAGCGTCCAAGGGATGGCGCTCAACCGGCTAATCCCGCCGACGAAGACGTAGTAGGGTCCGAAAGTCGCCAGCGAGGCGGAAGAGACGATCGTCATGGCCGTGATCGGATCGACGTGCCACTTGCACGAAAGAGCGGCGAAGGTCGCCGCCGCAAGTCCGCCCGCGGCGAACAGCGCGATGCCTACGCACACTTCGGGCGAACCGTCGACCAGAGACGTGAACGCCAGCACGGCGAGGCGCGCGGTCAAAGCCAGCATCGCGACGGTCCGCAACAAGCCGAGTCTCTCGGAAAGCACGAGCCTGGCGAGTACGATACTGCTGACGGTCAGCGCGGCGACCTCGATCAGGATTCCGCTGGAGAAAGGTGCTTTACGGCCGCCGGTGACCACGCAAATGGCGAGCAAGGGGCCGCCGACCAATGCCAGCGTCAAGGCTACGGTGCCTTTCGTCTTGGCTATGCGCCCGGATCGATTGGTCGCGCGATAGAGAACGAGCAGGATCGGAGCGGCCACGGCATACCTGACGAACAGCAAGTCGAACGGCTCGAAGCCGACGGAGAAGCCATGATGCGCTGCCGCCAATCCGACGCCCCAACCAAGCGCCGCCAATGCTCCATATAGAAGCCCGAAGGGCCCGGCGGCCCGGCGCTGCGGCTCGTCCGAAGGAAACCGGAATCTGAAATCCAATCGCGCCTCTTTGTCAATGAAATCGGGGCCGCAGCGACGCACGCCAGTATTCACCTGACAACTCATCGTTCCTTCTCGCGCCAACGGCAGACGCCAAGCTACGATATCGGAGCTCGATGGTGCAGTTCTTTTGCTGGTTTTTTGACGCGAAGGCTAATCCTAGAACAACAATTGCATGACGTCGCTCTCAGCAATTCGACGGCCGCGCTCGCAACGAGCTTTCGGCGCAACACCGCGCCAGAACATTATGACATATTATTGGATGTCATCCCGCATTCACCGAACACGCTGAAGTTTTGGCCGCGACTTGGCTGAAGCTTTTTCAACGTATTGCGTAGAGGGTATCATGAAACGCGGTCCGATGGCGTGCGCAGATACGCCCGTCACCGGTCTACCAGTTCGCCTTTCACGAGGGCATCTGCCCAAAGATCAAGAGGTGGGCGTGCCTCCGTCGCACGTCATTTTTCATCTTTTCACAGAATACAACGCGCCAAGGCATCGCCCGCCAGGCATGCTCGTTGCGTGTATTCGACCGCGTTGTCGAGACGATGCGGACCTGCGCTGGCGCGACCTAGCTGAAGCTTTCTTTCAGCGTATTGCGTAGGAGGTTGTCATGAAACGCGGTCCAATGGCGTGCGCAGACACGTCCGTCACCTGTCTACCGGTTCGCTTTTCACGCGGGAGAGGCATCGATCCAAAGATCAAGAAGATCGGCCCGATCCTGTGCGGTGCGCTGATCGGCGTATCTCAACTTGCGGCTATCCCGGCGTATGCCGACGAAGCACAGTTGCAGCTACAGATCGATGTCATGAAGCGGCAATTGGAAAAAATGGAACGGGAATTGGCGCAGGCGAAGAAGCAGCCGTCAGCTCCGGCGCCGCGCGTAGCGACTGCTCCGGCCGGAGTGGCCGTTGTCACAGCACGTAACGGCAATGAAATCGTCATTCCTGCGCCGGCTCCCCCACGGCCAGACGACGGCGCCACAATTTTTGCCAAGGCGCTTCCGTCCTGGGTCGACGGCATCCACTTCTCGATGGCGGGATCGTTCATCGCGATGGAAGGCGCGGAGCGTCAGCATTCCGAAGTGGCCGACGGTGCGAGCAGTCCGCCCTTCGGAAGCCCCGGCATTCCGTTGCAAAATTCGGCTCTTTACAATGAGAGAGAGTTCCGCGCGAGCGCGCAGCAGAGCCGCATTGCCATGAAGGCGTGGGGCGATATCGACCCCAACCAGCACATCAAAGCCTATTACGAAATGGACTTCCTCGGTGCGTCGACCGACGCGAACAATCGCGAGAGCAACAGCTTCACGCCTCGCATACGGCAAGCTTACGCCGAATACGAGAACGACCTGTGGCACTTTCATTTCGTAGCGGGACAAACCTGGAGCCTTCTTGCCCAGGAACGTAACGGCATGTTGCCAAGCAACGAGAACGTGCCGCTTACCATCGATGCACAATACGTCGTCGGCTTTGACTGGCTGCGCAATCCGCAGCTTCGATTTGTCTACGAGATCAACAAGGTCGCTTGGTTCGGTGTTTCGATCGAGCAGCCGGCCGCGGTGTTCCCGGGCGCTCCCAGCGCCGCGGCCGTTTCCGCCCCAGCGCCAATCGTCACCAGTATCAACAACACCTGCACCGGTTCGACGCATCTCAATGGCACGACGACGTGCTCGAACGACGTCGCGCCCGACGTCATCGAAAAGTTCGCGCTGGATCCAGGTTTCGGCCACTACGAATTGTTGGGTGTGGAACGCTGGTTCTCCGACGAGATCAACAACGGAACGGCGAATAGCTGGTCGCAGAAAGTGACCATGGGCTGGGGCGCGGGCGGCAATGCCTTGTTGCCCGTCATCCCGAAGATCCTCGACCTGCAAGGCAGCGTTCTCTACGGACAAGGCATCGGCCGTTACACCTCGAGCCAGTTGCCAGACGCCACAATCGGTCCAGATGGTAGCTTGAGCACGATCAAGATGCTGTCGTTCATGGTCGGGGCCGTGGCGCATCCGGTCGAGGGCAGCGACATCTACACCTACTATGGCCAGGACCAGACCTACGCCAATGCGTGGACTGTCGGTGCGGCACAAGGCGGCTGGGGCAACGCAAACTTCGTCAACAACGGATGTCTCAACCAAAATCTGGGCGGCGGCACGCTCGGCACTTTCAACACGCCGATTGCGGGCACCACTTGTACCTTCGACGTCCGGAAGGCGCAGGAGTTCACCATCGGCTTCTGGCAGGATGCCTACAAGGGTAACCTCGGGCGCCTGAGATACGGTCTGCAGTATGAGTATGTGAAACTGACCGCCTTCCAGGGCGTTCCAGGCCCCATAACTGCAACGAGCACGCCCGACCAGGGACTTTCGCCAAACAACAACATCCTGATGTTCTCGGTCCGTTACTATCCGTTCAACTGACATCCGGTGCTTCGATCAGGACTAAACCAGCGTAGCCAGCTCTGCTGGCGGCGCTAAGGTAATGCCCTTCGCGACCGCTGCAGCCAGCGACTCTTGATGCAAAGCAAACATGGCTAACCACTTCACTCGAAAAGCACTGTAGCTAGTGCCCGCCGCCACTTTCGAGGTGACCAGGTTTCCTGAGCAGAAGAGACGCAATCAACGCAATGACCAAAGCTATTCCCAAGAGATAGAACGTGTCGCTGAAGGCGAGGACGAATGCCTGCTTCTGCACGACATTGCCGATTGCGACATAAGCACGATGCGCCGCGTCAACCCGATCGATGACGCCGTGGTTCATGAAATACTGCGTGAGCTGATCGATCCGGGTGCGGGTCGCCTGTTCGAATAGGGA
>Ga0208193_1001327_pt1 | contig 11020 bp, 9 predicted proteins | sample June2015DPH_17_2_FD_184716 | JGI IMG/M metagenome (GOLD analysis project Ga0208193, IMG submission 184716) | Peatland microbial communities from SPRUCE experiment site at the Marcell Experimental Forest, Minnesota, USA - June2015DPH_17_10... | ecosystem: Environmental > Terrestrial > Soil >...
CTCACCACGCTCATCGGCATCTTGCAGGCTGGAGTTGGCCCGGGGACTTCGTGACTCTTGCGGCGCTGCACGCCTGGTCGGAAAAGATTTCTGCATTGACGACACGCTCGACGCGTTACTGTCACTCTCGATCAGGCCAGTTCGTCCGGTCAAAAATAGGCAGAGAGCGTCAAGACAAAGTTCAGGTCGTTTCCTTGTTTCGGTGCGGTAATGAAGCTCGAGTGCCCCAACTCTTGAGGCTCATTCCGGATAACTTTGCAGATAAAGCTGAGTCATACCATCCGCTCTCAGGCTGGGATTGGACGTCTTTGTCTTGCGGTGGGGCGGACTGTGATGCGTCTGACGATTCTGCCGAAGCCGGTGGATTGGCCTGTTGCGGGGCTGACGCATTGCCGGAGTCCTGCGCGGAAGCCTGCGTCGAACATGCGAGTCCGAGTGAAATGAATGCAATGCTTAGGAAAGTGACAAGTGACGCGCGACCCCATGATGCGCGCTCACCCAATCGACGAGCGTATCGACTGTGCACTCGACTGGATGCGGTTCCACAAACAGGGCAAGTTACACGGACCCGACAACCTTGGACCTCCATCTGAATAGCTCCGTCCTTCGGACGAAGACAGAGGAGCTTCACTTCGGCATGGTTCGGTAGCAGCGTCCCTTGGGTCATCAAGAGCCTCCAGCTACCTCCTTCTTACCCCCGCACAGATGCGCTGGAAAGAATCACCAAATGTACGGAAGAACCCTAAGTTGTCCCATGTCTATTTCTCCTCTTTGTGAAGCATTGGTTAGAGTCCCTTGTTTAGTTGAGGCTGGCGTTTACCAGTTCTTCAACCCGAAAACGATACTGAGTTGAGGTAGGAATGCACCACCCTAGAACTTCCATTTATGGGGTTCGATCGTCCGAGAGATGAAAGCGAGTTTTCGAGACGCCACGACCTCGACCTACAAGAGAATCTTCTAGTGGACCTGGTTGGCGCGGATTTAGATTGAAGCGCGATCTCCCAATCAGGCCATCTCGTCCGCTCACATGAAGGTAGTGAGCGTCAAGATAAAGTTCAGGGCATTTCCTTCTTTCGGTGCGGTAACGAAGCTGGGATGAGCAGTGTATGAAAACACTGGAAGGAGATAAGTGCCGTGTGCCAGCTTGAAAGCGTACGAACCAGTGACCGACGTCGTGTCCGTCGGCGGCGGGTAGCCCCCTCCGAATATGGTTGCTTGCCGAGCATCCCTGCTGAACGAGCTGTGCGTGACAACAAGTGAGCCCACGTCGAATGGGCGGCTACTGAAGTGGCCAATATCGTAGAGTCTCAGCTCATAGTCCTGACGGAAGACATTCACGTTTGCCGGCGAATCCATGACGGTGAACCCCCCATACAAACCTCGAAAGGGCATAGTCGGACTTGTGCGCGTTAGTTGTTGATCGCCCAACAGGTAAACATTCCAGTTCGGAGCGAATTTCCCCGTATTGAAATTTGTGTAGTCGCTCCAGTTGTATAGGCCGCCTACGCGAAAATTACTGGAACGGTGTTCTGTGGATGCCGGACGCGTGAAACCAAGTTCATCAACGACGAGCGCTTTCGCAAAGGGTTCAGAGAACGTAACACCATGTTTGTTAATCTTGCTCCAGTCGGCAACAATGCCTTGTGGAGACAAGCTGCGCTGCACACCGATTTTGTCGTACCAGTTTTTTGTGAGATGCGAGGTCACGTTCAGGGCAGGTGCCGTGGAGGGTTGCAGCGAGAGGCCAGCCTGAGACGGGAGGCTGGCCGTTGGACCGAACGCACCGGTCTGGATGTTTCCAGCAACATAGATATTGACGTACTCCACGTCATTCGGAATTAAGCCGGCACCAACTTCGATCTTTCCCCCGAAGAGCGGATAATAAAGGGAGAAATCAATGATATCGAAACCGCGCGGGCTAGCGTTTACATCACTCGACTGGTGAACGTCAGCGTCTAAGCCGATCTGTGCGCCCTTCAGTCCGATATGCCCCAGGTCATACGTGCCCACAACTCCGATAACCTCTGTATTCGTAAATTTTTGACCTATATAGGCTTGCACGCCATCGGTCTGGGACGGCTCGCTCAGCAGGTTTTGCCACACAGTGCCATCAAAAACGACCATACCCGCGATCCCATGGTCTGCGAGTTTTGAACGAATTCCGCCTGCATTCCCCAGGAGAGGGTCGCCGAAATTCGGGGAGAGGGTGCCCCAATTTTTGAGACCCATTGTGGATAACTTTGCAGATAAGGCTGGGTTATACCATCCGCTCTCGGGCTGGGGAGGGACGTCCTTGCCTTGCGATGGAGCAGACTGTGAGGCGTCTGACGATTCTGCCGACGCCACTGGGTAGGCCTGTTGCGGGGCTGACGCATTGCCGGAGTCCTGCGCGGAAGCCTGCGTCGAACATGCGAGTCCGAGTGAAATGAATGCAATGCTTAGAGCGTGTTTCATAAATAGATTCGGCCTCAAGCTGAGGACTTCTGCGAGATGAGGGCAGTTTGATGAACTTCTTGCATGAGCAAGAAGCGGTTTGAGTTGTTGAGTGAGGCGCAGTGGGAACTGATCGAGCCTCTGCTGCCAGCTCCGAAACGGCGCAAGGACAAGCGCGGCCGTCCGTGGGCATCCAACCGGGCGTGTCTGGAGGGGATGCTGCCGCAGGAAGACAGACACCCTCTCCACAGAGATGTGTTGGCCTTTACAAGTGTTGACGGAAGCGAACTGACCATTGACTATGGAAACCTTCATGATGTTTTCCTTGTATCTTTCTGTTGATCGCCTGCTACGGTTTTGCCGGGGACCCGGTTCGACAGGCATTCCTTCACGCAAGATTGTTGGGGTATTGGAAACAGGGGGCGTGCCGGGTCGGGATCGTCGATTCGAATTTGCGCCTGGTTCTTCAACCCGACAAATCTAGTGAGTTGAGGTAGGAGCTCACCAGCGTAGAACTTCCATTTATAGGGGCTCGATCGTCCGAAAGATAAAAGAGAGTTTTCGAGACGCCACGACCTCGACCTACAAGAGAATCTTCTTGTGGACTTAATTGGCGCAGTTTCTTGCCGATCGGGTGAATCTTTACTGGATAGTGACCTTCGCGAAGCCGATCTGCGAAGCATGGCCACAGCTCGTCGCCTATGCGAGCGGACGATGACGAGCAGACGTGATCAGCGGCTGAGCCCGGTGGCAGCTACGCGTTAGATTGACGGAATTAGGAGGGAAACCGCGGGCGCGCCGCGGGCGCACTGATGCGCTGGGCTATTCTCTTTAAGCTGCTATGCGCCCCAGGTAGTCTAGCGTTGACAGAGTTCAGTATCCGTCTTACGGTAGCTCGTGGGCGGGCAACCCATAACGCGCTTGAAGGCCTTCCTGAAACTCCTCTCGGATTCGTAGCCCAATTCGTAGGCCACAGAGGATACTGTCTTGCTGTTGTTGAGCAATAGCTGTGCAGCGCGCCGCATGTTCAACTGCAGCCGGTAGTCTAGCGGACTCTGGCCGACGAGCATCTTGAATCGAAGAGCAAAGGAGGATCTGGACATCCCGACGGCTGTAGCGATATGGTCCACCGTCACTCGTCTGGTAACATCGCGATGCATCACAGCCAACGCGGCACCGATCTTTGTATCAACGAGTGCGCCCAGCCATCCCTTCTGGGAGTCCTCGTAGGCGACACATAGACGCAAGACTTCCACGAGAAGGATGCGGGCAAGAGAGTCGATCATGAGCTGATTGCCGACCCTTGGTTTTTTGGCCTCATAGGTTAGAATCGACAACACCGATCGGAGTACCGTTGCCTCTGTCGAATCTGCTTGAACATGAATCACCGGCGGCAATAGATCGAACAAAGGATCTGCGCTCAATCCATCGACAAAGAAACGCGCTCCGTCGATAATATTCGTCGGTTCGTTTGAAAATGGAAAGGCAGACTCTAAGCTTTTCAATGATCTGTCATTGTCTTTCGTCGAAAATGGCATGAACTGAATGGACTTGCTCTCCGGTTCGCTACGCAACCACTGTGAGGGATGGGTAAGGACATAACAGTCGCCTTCCTGGATGCGTATCGGTGCGTCAACACCATCCACCGAGAGCCAAGACGACCCCTTCGAGGCTACAGTGAGAATCACGTGCCTTCTCAATTGGCCGTCAGTGCGGATCGCCCAGGAACCTCCCAACCGTACCTGCCCCGTCATTAGGTTCTTGACTTCCAGAAACGAACAGACATCAGACAGTGGATCCATAAAGCGTCCTCCAAACCCTAAGAGAGCATAGCGACATAATCATCTGGACGATTAATCCGGGTATCGTCGGCGAGTGGCCGCCGGAACCATTTGAAGGCAAGTGATGGATCGCTCAAATGCGCGTCACATTTTCCCCCTGAGTGCAAGAAACCGCGTAAAGTAGCCACAAGAGCCGAATCTAATTCCTCGGATCGATGACAGTGCGCGTCAATAGAGGCATCTTCCGCGATCTTCTCTGTGACGGCACCTCCCAATCCATAACGTATAAAGTGCTCCCTTCTTCCGACGGTCATCGTCGCACGGGTCTGCGCTCTGCTTTCCTCACGCGTGAGCCGCTTCCTCGGTTTGCTCATGGTCTTAGACATTGGATGCTTCGCTCCTTCCAGGCGCTTGTCGCACTTCTCACATCACCCCACAGATGCCGGGCATCGTGATCAATAATGTGCTTCTCGCCTTTCTCTTCGCCGGTCATCACGACGCATCTCCATTCGAAGATAATATAATCCATACATTACGCTTTCCGATACACTTTGTCTGTGAGGTAAATTAAGAGTCAGTTGTCGGAGAACTAGCCTATGCAATCGCCGCGCGAACGGACAACGCTTGCTGAAAAAAGAGGAGGTAAGTTCACCAAGCCAAAATGTGGGAAGACGAGCCAGCGTTTGAGCCCGTCGGCCACCGGGGACTGTTACGAAACTGCTTGCAGAGCCAGATCAAACGCGCCTCTTTAGATAGCGGGCCCTTGATCTATATCCGCCTCACAATTCTGCGGGTTGAGGCGGCTAGCGTGCCTGCTCCACGTCCCGAAGCGGCGAGGCTCCAAAGAGGCGGCCGTATTCGCGGGTGAACTGTGAGCGACTAGCATATCCAACGTGATACGCCACAGCAGACGCATCCATCGCGTCGGTCAACATGAGCCGCCGAGCCTCCTGCAAACGAAGGTGCTTTTGATATTGAAGGGGGGTCCTGTTGGTAAGTGTCTTGAAATGGTGGTGGAGTCCAGAAGGACTCATATTCGCTTCCTGGGCGATAAGCTTTATCGAAAATGGCTTATCGAAGTTCTCTTTCAACCAGACGACGGCTTTCACGACGCCACTGGCATTTCCATCCGATTGTGCCATTCGCTCAAGTTGTTCGCCCTGCTCGCCACGCCACAAGCGGTAGAGGATCTCCCGCTGCAACAGAGGTGCGAGCACAGCACTGTCCTCCGGCTTTCCGAGGAGCCTGAGCAAGCGGAGTACCGGGTCGAGTAATTCCGGCGTCACCCTGCTGAGGAAAACACCGCGATCAGGCTTCGTCGCCCGTTGGATCTTGCCTGAACTCCGAAGCGACGGAATTTGTTTTACATCGAGGTCCAGGCTCATCCCAAGGAATGGCTTTGCTTTCGAGGCCGCCGTGACTCTTGCAGAGACCGGCAGATCGAGTGAAACCACCAGGCAGTGTCCGGGGGCGTAGGTGAAAGCCTCGTCACCCAACATGATCTGCTTGCTTCCCTGGGCGACGATGGCCAGAGTTGGACACTGCACACCGTGACCAGTCTGCGTGCGCGATGAATAGCGAGTGAGATGCAAACCAGGAATTGGAGTAGGAAAAGTACCGTCGATTCGCGTGTTTGCCTCGATCAAGGATGTAAGTTCGGATGACATGGCACTTCTCCCTCAGTACATATTCTCAGAAGAGAGCGCGTGAATACCGAATCGCGGCTCGATATCTGGAGGATCAGGCAAAAAGTTTGCAGGATCAGGTACCCCAGGCAAGCCCCTGCTGGAATCTCATAGAGATAAGTCAGGAGCGTAAGAATGCCCATGAAAAGTTGTAAGGTACCGTTGTCAACATCGCATCGCCCACAAGGAGAAACCCATGCCTGAACTTTCGCACATCGATCCTCGGAATACCGCACTGCTGGTGATGGATTATCAGGTCGATGTCCTTACCAAGTTCATGACGGCTGCGCAGTCCGCCGAAGCGATCGCGCGCGTGCCTGATCTGATCGCCACGGCACGAGACGCAGGCATGATGGTGATCCATGTCGTTGTCGCATTCCGGCCCGGTCATCCCGAGGTCAGCCCCCGCAACCCCGTGTTCAGCGTGCTGAAGGCGAACGGAATGCTGGTGGCCGGGACCAAAGGTGCCGCGATCCATCCTGCCGCAGCGGCACGAGAAGGGGAACCGATCGTGGTTAGGCAACGCATCAGCTCGTTCGTTGGCACCGACCTGGAGACGCTGCTGCGCGCCAACGGCATCGACACGCTGGTGCTCGCCGGTGTCCAAACCGGCGGCGTCGTGCTGTCGACCGTTCGCCATGCCGGCGATCTGGATTACCGTTTGGTCGTCATCCGCGATTGCTGCGCCGACCCGGATGCCCAGCTGCACTCGATGCTGCTCGACATCGTCTTCCCGAAGCAGGCCGCCGTCGTCACCACGGCGGAGCTCGCCGGCGCCCTGCCTGGAATCTCATAGAAGGAAGTGATCGGCTAAATCCATAAGGAGCAAAGTATGCCACTGAATTCGTACGCAACGCTTGGAAGATCGGGACTTCGCGTCAGCCCGTTTTGCCTAGGAGCCATGCTGCACAGAGATTAAGCGCTGAAGGGAAACGATCGCTCTCGTAGACTTCTATCGGTCTATTCGCGTCCTGCTCTCTTCCACCACAACACCGGTGTTAATGCTTGAGTGTCGCGTCGAACAGTGCGAACATTGTCTGCCAGTGGCGTTCGGCGGCAGCGGCATCATAGACTGGCGTATCTCGGAACACCCAGCCGTGTTTCGCTTGATAGGTCTCGATCCGATGATCGACGTCGGCCTTAGTCAAGGCCTCCTCTAGCCGTTCCTTCATGTCATCGGGGAAACCGTGATCCTCGATAGCCCCCGCAACATAGACCCGTGATTTCATCTTCGGAGCGAGCAGGTGTGGACTGTCCGGCGCATCCGTCGCAAGTCGGCCGCCATGATAGGAGGCGGTAGCCACGATATCGTCCGGATACGTTCCAGCCGCAGTAAGCGACATCAAGCCACCCATACAATAACCGGTAGTGCCAATACCGCCTGGCTTCACATCATGTTGCGCTGCGAGGTAATCCAGAAATACCCTGGTGTCGGACATGATGTTGACCGGCGTGGCGAGGCCGAGGAACTTCTCCATCAGAATCTTGCGCTTCTCTGGATCCGTGAAGACCACATGTGGATCCATCGGCTCATATGGTCCGGACCGATAATAGAGATCCGGAAGCAGCACATAATAACCGTGGGCTGCGAGCCGTTCGCCGATCTCGAGCATTGCGGGACGAATCCCGAGTCCATCCATGAATACAACAATAGCTGGCCACGGCCCGCTGCCGGCCGGGCGATATATATAGCTCGGGCAGGTCCCATCCTTCGTCCTAATCTCGATCTTGTCCATGAATATCTTTTTAGCATAGGCCGCAGCGGACTTCTCCTCTACCGCGACCGAGACATGATAGCACAACGTTCCGGGCATGGAATGCTCCTCGTCTGCTTTATCCATACATGCCACTGCGGCCTCGATTCACGTTAGCAACTGATTCACATGACAACTTGTTCAGCTAAATCTAAATATGGATCAGAATTATTCCGATCACGTTCCACCGATGGATTCTTGGGACGCGCTAATTTCTGTGACGTGCCGCCAGCCATCCTGATTCGCCACATGCGCGATCAGGTCGATGGATCGCCTGCATTCCTCTGTCACATCCTGCAAAGGGACGCCGCCTGAGCCACGCATGGCGAGCTGCGCGAGGCGCCGCAGAGCATCGCCGGCGCTGTTGGCGTGAATCGTCGAGAGCGACCCGCGATGTCCGGTGTTGAGTGCGTCGAGGAAGACGCGCGCCTCCGGTCCGCGAATCTCCCCTACAATAATCCTGTCGGGCCTGTGGCGCAGTGCGGCTTTCAACAGGTCTGCGAATCCGATCTGGCTCTTGTGGGTATCGAGTTGGGCCTCGGCGGAGATGACGTGCCGCTTCCGTATGTAGAGTTCGGCGACGTCTTCGAGGATGAGGATGCGGTCGCTGTCCGGGATAAAACCCGCGATAACATTGGTCAAAGTCGTTTTGCCCGCTCCCGTGCCGCCAGAGATCAAGAGATTATCGCCACGGCGGATTGCATCTGTGAGCTGTTTGCCCTGCTCCACGGTCAGCATTTTGCGCTCGATCAGGTCGTTCATGGTGAAGCCACGCGAGGTGAACTTTCGTATAGTCATCATGGGCTGGGGATTGACGACTGGCGGGATGAGCGCCGCCATGCGACTGCCGTCCGGCAGACGCAGGTTCAGGATGGGAGAGTCTGCATCGAGCTTCTTGCCGAAGCGGTTGGCGATCACTTCAAGGCTCGTCAATAACGCTCCTTCTTCAAAGCGGATCTCCGGTAGCAGCTCGATGTGGCCTTTCTCTTCGATCCAGACAGATCCATCGGGGTTCACCATAATCTCGGAGACGGTGCGGCTGGCGAGCAGATGCTCGATGGGCTTCAGAAAAGGGATGATGACCTCGAAGCTCATGCGGGTATCCTTTCTGGATCGAAAGCGATCCGTTCCTGCTCAAACCACGACATAGTGATGGGCAAGAAATCGGGTTTGAGATAGCAGTAGGTCGGTGGCAATGGGCTGACGCCATCGAAGATCACGGCCACAGACTGTGCGTTCTTCAGATCGAAGAAGACCTTCTCCTCAAACAACGGTTCTTTATGTTTCTGGTATGCCTTTGAGGCGGAGACAGAGCCTTTGCTGGATGATGTCCGGCCACTTAACCAACTGACGTTGGCGTTGGAGGAAGACTCTGAGACGGTATAGCTGATGCGCGTGCGATCTGCCTTGCCACACAGCTCGGAAGCATAACGGGCTGTCTCTGGATCAGTGGTAGTGAGGAAGACCTTGTTGCGCAGAGCTTGCAGCAGTGTCTTGACGCCCTCGTTGGGCAGCGCATCTTTGAGACTGGAGATGCTCTGGGTAGCAACGATGGGGATGCACTTCGGTTGTCGCGAGATAGACAGCCAGCGTTCGTCGCCTGTCGGATTATCGCCGCCCACCGTCGCGAAGTTCTGATATTCATCACAGATAAAGACGGTTGGGCGGAAGTGTCTCTCGGGGTGAGCATCCATCTTTGGGATACGCAGTTGCACGGCACGTTGATAGTCGATCTTCATCATGGTGCCGATGGTCTTCGCCAGCGCCGGGTTCAGGGCCACGGGAAAGTTCAAACCGACAACCGCGCCGGATTCGATGAGTTCCTCGAACGGCTGCAGGACGACGCCGTTTGGATCGGAGGCGGATGGTTTGCCGTCGTAGAGTTCCTTCGGTGGGCAGAAGACGCGGCGCACATCGGGATCAGTCTCGAAGAGCGAGAGGAAGACGACGATGCCCTGGATGATGGAGGTCTTAACCTCGGAGCGAAAGAACTTCCAGTGCTCCCAATACCAATACTGGATGCTGTCGAAGCGGTCGTGCTGTTCCGGTCGATATGGCTTGCGAGTGAAGACATCGAACGCTGCGGAGGTTTCCTGCGTTAACAGATTCTCCAGCGCCTCTGTCCATGCGATCAGATAAAGACTAGCATCCTTGTTCCACTCGAAACCCAGAGAAGACAGCAGACCTTCGTACTCGCGATATACCTCTTTACCGATGCCGATATAGCTGACAGTGCTGAAGCGTGAGCCAACCTCCGTAAGCATATCTTCGAGCTTGCCTGCGCTGATGACGGTACGGAAGAGATCGACCATCGTGAGGTATCCGTCACGGATGCGATGCAGCAGGATCACGTACCGCACAAGGTCGGTGTAGGACTGCTGCCAGAACGGTTCCTTGCCCCTGCCCCATATCGAAGTGATGATGGAGGCGATATTGAACGCCTGGGCATAGGCATCGAGCGAGTTGTTGAGAGGGTTGTAACGGATATTGCCATCGAGTGAGACTTCGACATAATCCTGTTCGCGCCCGCACCATTTAAGGATGCGCTGAAGCTGGCGGCAGAGATCGCCTTTGACCTCCAGAACGATTCCCGACAGCCTGCGTGTAGGATCGTCGGCGCGATACGCGAACAACTGACGCATCGCCGGCAGGATCAACCCATAAGTTTTGCCACTGCCAATAGAGCCGAAGGATGCGATGCCGGTGTAGAGGCCGCGCTCGGGAATCGAGAGCCACTGGGGAGCGGGACTGGGTTTCGGAACAAGCTGGCGATGTACCTCGCCGAGTATCAGGGAAAGTTCTGTCCGGGTATGCGGTTCGGGATATGGCGGGAGGAGCCCTGCCGCGTTTTCCTGCTCGTTCCTATATAGGTGGACGTACAGCAGCGAGAAGATCATGGAGCAGCCCAGGAACGGTGTCGAGTACATGAACACGTCGTAGCTCCAGACAACGGAGTGAAATACCGCAGGCCGCTCCAGCGCAATCAGGCGGAGCAATCGGTTGGCTGTGTCGATCGGAAAGATGCTGTTGAGGACGATGCCGCAGGCCGCGCTACCCCCCAACGAGAGCAGGAAGCGATACTCGACTAGAGGCCGGATGAGTTTTTGAAGATGCGGGTTCTGGCGCACGATGGGTATACCTCCTTTATGCGTGGGCCGCTGTGCTCGATATTGTTGGGTCCGGCTTTGCAGCCGGTTCGGATACAGGCTTGATGGTCGTCGGCGCGGGCTTTGAAGTAGTGGCAGCCCGCGCAGCGGTCGCGGCAGAGCTGACCTTGTACTTCTGGAAGTCCTCTTCCTGCGTCAACGCGAAACGCAGCAGTTCGTTGATGATGTAGTTGGGTTACCATCGTAGATCGTCTGGTTCA
>Ga0208193_1001329_pt1 | contig 11008 bp, 8 predicted proteins | sample June2015DPH_17_2_FD_184716 | JGI IMG/M metagenome (GOLD analysis project Ga0208193, IMG submission 184716) | Peatland microbial communities from SPRUCE experiment site at the Marcell Experimental Forest, Minnesota, USA - June2015DPH_17_10... | ecosystem: Environmental > Terrestrial > Soil >...
GCTCTTCCTCCTGTCCAAACCGCCTCCTTTCTGGACCGCAAGGCCCAAAACAGGATAATCGGTTTCTGTTCGTGCAGGGGGGCCAAATCAGAGCATCGAAGTGGGCCAATTCAGAATAGCGAAGTCAGGCAGGAGAGATCGAATAGAAGCTGCGGCGTGTCTGAGTCGCAATCAGGTGTGCAACTGACGTTTTCCCTGTACCGGCTGGGCCAACCAGCAGCAAGCCGGCGGGGACTGGAACCTTGAGCTTTTCGGCCTCACGAGCGTCCATCAACCGGATCAGATTCCGCAGGTCCAGTTCCACCGGGGCAGGGAGAGCGAGATCGCACCAATCGACTGGCTTTATCAGCGGCCGGTCGGCGCCGCCGCTTTCGTCGAATGCCCGTTGTAGATCCCGCTGTTCCATCCGGCGATTCTCAAGAGCGGCAATCGACCCTGCCTTATTAACTAAGCCCGTGAGCTTTGCGGCGCTCCATCCCGGCGTACGGCCCGCAAAGGGCTCCACTGGGAACGGCGCCCACAGCCTCTTGGACAGCTGGGCGGCAAGGATCTGTGCCCGCGCCGCCTCGTCGGGCAGGTCCACGCGGATCTTTTCATCGAAGCGCATATCCCTCACCAGCGCTTCATCCAGGCCCTCGTAGAAGTTCGTCGCAGCCATCAGAATGAATCCAGCGGCGCCACGATACTGATCGACGCATTGCATCAGTTCTGTGACTACCGAGTTGTAAAGCCTGGCGCCTCCGCCAACGTCGTCATTTCGGCCCAACTGCTGGCGCTGGGTGCCTATCGAATCGATCTCGTCTAGGAAAAACAACACCGGCCGGTGTGCGTAAGCCCGGGCAAATGTCTCGCGAATGTTTGCCTCACTGTTGCCGATCCGGCTTTCAACGAGACTGGTCGGCTTTGCATACCAGTAGTTGATCTTAAATTGGCCCGCCGTCGCCTCGGCCAGGAAGGTCTTGCCTGTGCCACGAGGTCCATACAGCAGAACGCCGTTCTGAACCACACCGTGCTGTTTGAATCTCTCGGGGAAAAGCCGGTTTTGCACCACCGCGCTGATGCGCCTCTTTTGGTCGTCCAGTCCTCCGACGTCGGCAAATGTCCGTGCGGGGACGTTGGACCATCGGGGCTGCGTGTTCTGCCGGTTGCCCAATCCCCCTGCGGCGGCCCGTATGCCATGACCGTGTGGACGATGGCGGATTACGAAGATCAGGCCGCCAATAGCGACCAGCGCGAAAATCAGCCCATACGCCAGTTCGAGCGGAGCAGCGCTGTCGCGGGAAAGCACCATTCCGGTCACGGCGTCCTCGTGAAAGAGAACCTCGTTGGTCGAGTTGAACCAGTGAAGAACCGGAAGCAGTGCGATGAAGTAGAGCAGTCCGCGGTACGTACCTTGCATTCGAGTGTGCCAAGTCAGCAAGAGCAGACCGGTCCCGATTGTAAGCCAGGCAAACCACGGGCTGATCTGGAGCGCGAAAACCCCAAGGACGAGCAGGATTATTCCGATTGTGAGGTGTTTGGGCGAAAGGCGCCTAACGATATGCTCCAGGCGTGATGCCAGCGAGTCAGCAATCCGAGAATTGTATCCCGGCTGCACGGGGCCCTCCCTTGCGCCCAATTTACCGCAGATTGGGCGCGAGTTGGGAGGGTGGCCTGCGTTTCGGAGCATGGTTTCAAATCGAAGGTTTACTGTTGTTGAGATGGTGCTGGGGGGCCAACCGTCTGCATGGTCGTCTGCGCTGTCCCCACCTCTTGATACATCCGATTGAGCTGCGCCTTCAGTTCAATTAATTCGCGAAGTTCCTGCGCCGATGGTAGCTGCGATGCCCCATCCGATGCGACCTGTGTCATGCCGCGGCTGCCGGTCGGGACTGTTCTGCCGGCCGCCGTCTCCCCGCTCCCCTCCAGCAGAACAATGAAGAACCTTGTGTTTCCCGGCACTGAAACCACGATGTTCTCGTTGGAGGCAAGGCCCTGAAACTCCTGCTCCCCGGCGAGCCCGGCATTCGACGCGATACGCTCGCGCAGCAAGATGCTGTTGTTGAGGTCGCCGCTGGCTCCTCCAAGACCACCCGGCCCGCCGACCAGATAGGCCGCCATGCTCCCGACTCCCGTCAGGGAACGTACCAGGATCCGCTTCACCGCGTTGCCGCCGGAGACCGAACCCTTCAGCGGGCCGTAGGTCAGACTCATCGATCCCGCATCGATTTTCTCGGTAGCGCCATCAGGCATTTGCAGCGTGTGGAAGTGGATCCCAATGTCGCCGTTCCTGTTTGCCTGTTGGAGTGCCCCGAAAGCTTTCGTCCCCGCCGGGATGATGATCTCACCATCCCTCTCATAGTTGTATTCGATGGCGGCAACCACAGGCCCTTTGACTGCCGTGCTGACGGCGGATTGCAACCGGGCCATGAGGCGGCTGCCATTCGGGAGCAGAGCGGTTGCTTTCCTTTCGAGAAGCGCCGGCTCGGCCGTTATGGACGCTGGCCGAATCGCGCGCGCGGAATTGCCGGAATTGTTGCTGACGAAAACCAGCGACGATTTCTTCAGGGCATCCGCTTCGTTATGGGCCGGCGCAACCGGTGGCGCTGGAGCCGGAACGGTTGCAACGACTGGCGGAGCCTGCGGAACCGTGGAGGCAGGCTGTGCCTGCCGATACGCCTCCAGAGCCGGATCCATGGGCGGAACGCTGGCAAGCGCATTCCCAGGTTTCGGTTGAGTGCGCACGCGCAATCGCCCGGTTGCCTTTACGTCGTCCGCGCTGAGTTGATCGTTGTTCCCATCCTGGCCGCTCATATCCGCACTCAGCAACGGTGTCACGGACCCGCGCTTTTCCGCCGCTCCGGCCGTCGTGATATCCGGCCTGCCAAGACTCGGCTTCGTTCTGTTCGCGGCGCCGTCCTTCGTACCACTCGAACTTGAGAACATGCCCAGAAACACGAAGATCAGGATGATAACAGCGACGGCAAGAACCAAGAGGCCTTTGCTTCGGTCTACGCTCCTTGCGGCCCTACTCGGCTTTTCGGGCTGGCCCCTCTTCCGCCCATCCCTGGCCCGCGTATAGGCATCTCGAAGCGAGCCAAAAGGGGTTCTCGTTTCCTCTCGTTCGGCAGCGTCGGGTGGTTCTGCTGCGTCAGCGCGGATGCGCTGGGTTACATCACGTGCTACGTCACGTGTTGCGTCCGGCCCGGCTTCGTCGGGTAGTCGCTCGGTCTTGTTCAATTCCGGTGTCATTCTATTCGGCTCCTTTCTGTCGAAGACTGCTAATTCCGAAACCGATCGGCGCCAGGGCCGGCCGGTCGACAGCTCCGGAATCGGCCATCTGAAGCAACAGGGTTTCATTGGATTGCTTGAAGCTCGGTCGCTGGAAAATCAAGACGCCATCGGCGCGCTCTCCGGCACCGATGCGCCGCTGGCTCATGCGGAAATCTTCCACGGGCAACTGCTCGGAATTGGACCAGACGATGTGATGCACGATCGTGCCTTTCTTCACCTTGCCGCCTAATTGCACCTGCGGCGGCATTAGCTCCACCGCGTGTCGTTGCAGATTGACCACGGAAAACAGCACGACCACTTCCTTTCCTTGATCGATCACCTCACTGACGCCGGCCTCCAGAATCTGTTTGCCCGGAGGGGTGGTACCCGGCTTCTCGCCGTAGAGCGCTGGTAGCGGAGCCAGCCGCTGTCGCTCCAGCAATGCATCGAGGCCCAATGCTGCATCGGCATTCTGCGCAGCAGGCCGAACCTCGGGCATCGATCCGGCATCCGGCGCGGTCTCAATTCTGCCAGGGGTGAAGGAAGCGCGTTCGACGGTTGAGCGATTGGCGCCCGTCGATCTGCCCGGCGGTACCGCTGCCTGGTCAGGCGTTGGCAATACTACGGTCTGGGCGATGGCGACAGAAGGCGCACTTGGCTCTATGACGAACCTGCCGGTCGGGCGGTACCGCATCATGAAATCGACATTCGGCTGCCCGGCTGATTCGCCGCGGCTGATTAGCAGCAGATTGGCCTGATATCCGTGGATAGTCGAAATAAGGAGGTTCGTCTGCGCCACCTTCGCCGTAATGGGCTTAACGATAACGATCTGCGGCTCGCGCTCGGAGTGCTCGGCCGTGAATGAATCCGGATCCCCGAGCACAACGGAATTGACTGCCTCCGGCATTCGAATCGCAGTCGCAAATCGCGGCGCCAGGTGCACAACCGTGACTTGGCCCTCCTGAACCGCTCGACCCTCCACTTGCGGACGGACCTCGGGCATTTGGGCGCTGGAAATCAAACACGCACAGACGCCGCCGATCAGTATTTTCAGACTCTTCATAGGTGTTCTGCTCCTTTGGTTGAGTGCCGGTCAGTGGTCCTCGCGACCATCTGCCGTTTTAGATAGAACCGTTGGACCTCGGACACGTACCGGTAGATGTCCGCATCAGCGCATCTGAGACCTTGCTTCTTGATCCGCTTCTCACCGGCATAGTAGGCTGCTGCCACAAGCCGGAGCTCTCCTTCGAACCGCCGAATCAAATACGCAAGGTATGCGACTCCGCCCCGAATGTTCTCTTCGATCAGAAAACGGTTGGTCACGCCGAATCTGAACGCGGCCGGCGGCGTGAGTTGCATGAGCCCCGCCGCGCCCTTCGCCGAAATCGCGTAGGGATGCCAAGCCGATTCAACGTCGATTACGGCCTGCACGAATTCCACCGGAACACCGTACGCCCGTGCGTAGTAATCGGCCCAACACATCTCGACATCGAGCAGGGAGGCCGCGGGAGTAGCCGCGCAGGCGGCGTGGAGGCCACTGGAGGTACAGCATAGTAACGAGAATAGAAGTGCCGCCTTCACGTTCGGGCCCCCACTAGGTCCACAGCGTTGAGTTTTGAAGCGTGGGATTTCGCATTCAATACGAGAGAGGCAAACCCATCCTGAAGCGTCAATCGCTTTCGGTCCTCCTTGGTCTTTGCCAGGAAGGGCAGCAGAAAGTCCCGCATGCCCGCATCAAGCTCGTTGATGCCCATGATGTGGAGCACCTGCTCAAGCTCCAGAATCTCCGCTATCGACGGGGGCTTTTCCATCCGGTAAGCCCGGAGTGCGTACGAGAGGCCGGCGATTTGCCGCTGCAGCGCAACGCTCCCCGTTCGGCTGCGCGTTTTCAAAATCTCCGCCTCCCTTTCCACGGTGGGGAATTCGGATCTGAAATACGCGCACCGGCGCCGCAGTGGGTCGCCGATCCGCCGGACTTCATTCGAGGTAAGGATGACAAACGGGATGGTCTTGTGCGGCACTGTCCCAAGCCTCGGGATCGAAAGTTGCCATTCCGAGAGGACTTCGAGGAGCATCGATTCGAACTCCTCATCCACTTTGTCCACCTCGTCGATCAACAGGACGCACGGTTTCGGCGTGTGCTGCAGCGCCCGCATAAGCGGCCCTTGAACGAAGAAGTCCATGGTGCGGAGCCGGCCACGAATGAATTCCCAATCCGTGCCGAGCTGGTCCGATTGAGTTTCGAGAAACAGCTTCTGCAAGGCGGTATCGAACTTTCCAATGGCCTTTTCTTCGTTGATTCCCGGATAGCACTGGAGTCGTTCCACCACCGTGTCAAGAGCAAATGCCACGGCCTTCGCGAGTTCCGTCTTGCCGCAGCCAGGCGGCCCTTCAACCAGAACCGGCTTCTTGAGCTCTCCCGCTACGTACACCTGGGAAAGCGTGACTTCATCAACGATGTACTTGGCATCCCGGAATTTCTGGCGGAGTTCAGCAATCGACGGAAACACGTTAGGTCCTCAGCCAGGATTCTACGGGAAGATGTGTTTTCCACCGAAAAACCTGGCGGCTCAGCTTGGGGAAAGAGGCTAAAAGCGTGGCTGGATCCTCGAAACTGGGCCGCAGTACTGGGGATTGGCCGCTCGATAGGCAAGCTTTAAGCGTCGATGTGTCCAAATGGAAGCCATAGACGGTCGAAAGCGTCTATCGTTACTAATTGGCGAGCGGCTGGGCCGTGGGGATCAGGCCGGAATGCTGGGTACAGATACGGGGCTGCGTCAGTTACGCGACTGGCGACATGTCCAGAGCGTACTTTCGCTTGGTGAGACTGACTGAAAACACGCGAACCTCAGCGTTCAAGCGTCTGGCTGACTCAGTGACTCTGCTCCGAATTTCGCCGCTCATCCTGCAGCCGAGATAGACCTCCACGAGTTCGGTGGCGTAGAAGTGCTTGAACGTGGCGTTCTGTCCCGCCTTCAGGTCACCGGGGATAAACAGCCTCAACTCCTGCTCATAGCTCCATTCGCTGCTTTTGGTGAGATAAAGTTTTCGGTTTGCAGCGGCTGCTAACTCAGGCGTGGGACGAGCAAGCAGGTTGGAATCGTCCAGCAGCGATGGTCGCTGGTCGCTATATGCAACAGGGACGATCTGGGTGAGCATTGAATCACGCGCCACATCAGGATGGAAGCCCAGTACGGCACCCTGATGCTTCTCGGCGTAATGAGCCCACATCAAGAGATTGGAAGGTGTCCGACTCGCACAAAATATCGCACAGTTGCGTAGATGATTCACAACGATATCGCGCAGCGCCGGTTGCTCGCCACGGAGGGCCTTATACTCCGGGCTCAGCGCGGCGATGTCGACCGATTTGAGATATCGCCTGATTTCAGCCCTGTGCTCATCGGATGCGTTTCTGAGAATCCGTGCCGATGCCTCGGCCGATTCCAACGGGACCTCGCAGCGGTCCGCGAATTCTTGTGGATTTTTGGTCAGAACATCGCAGAGGGAATCGATTGCGCGCTCCTGTACCTCTTCCAGATCCATGCCGAGCAAATCTTCGATGTAAACATCAAATGGGTCGTTCATCTCGGATGGACGAGCAAATCGCAGCGTTCTATTCGACAGAATCTTCTCGACGCCATCTCGATCCGTGTACTTATAAATAATCGCCGACCTGGGTCCGTGATGCGATTCCGCCAGCATGGCCTTTAATTCTAGCCCAGAAAAATCGTTCTGTCGGCAGAGCGTAATCTGCCAGACGCAATAGAGGAATCTGGCTAGTGACCTACGAAGATGTGCCGGTGAGCCTCAACCGAGAGCGCCGGGATCGTCTTCGCCGGTTCCTTGCGCGTTTCTCGTTACTAATCCATGAATCCTAAGCAGCCCGCTGCCAAAGCACGGTTTGGGCGTACCACGTCAAGCGCCGCGGAAACTAGGTTGGAATAGGGCCGGCTGTGAGATGACGCCAATGACCAGTACGGCTTTGTATACTAAGCGAGCGTGTTGCTTGGCCTCTTCTTCCGCGCGCCTGCTCCGGTCACAAGCAGCGCTTTCCAGGTCATCACCGTTGCCGCCCGCGCCAGTTCGGACCTGACGCGGTCTTCCGATTCGAAAGCCTTCGTCTGGTAAATAACGGTGTAAAACCGAATCCAGTCGAGGGAACCGGAATAGCCGGTGACATCCTCAAAGATGCCGCCCATGGCGCGCGTGACTTCCGCGTGCGTATCGGCGAACTTGAACTCGATACCGGCTCTCAGGTTCCGGACGCCGCCGTCCGGCTTGAAATCCTTCATGACGCCCGTAATGGTGATCTCCTTCTTGTACTCAGTGAAGAAGGCGCCGAGATAATCGTGCATCACCTCCCGGATTTGCTTTTCGTTCTTCGGCTCTACTTTGCGATTGCGGACGAGGACGGGCGTTTTGCGCAAGATGTTTTCCAGCATCGCCAGTTCGTAGGAGTCCCGCGTGTCGACCCCTTCGCTCGCGAAAATCCGCACGTTCTTGACCAGCTTCTCGACATAGTCGAATGGCTTGCTCTCAAGGTAGTCGTATTGCTTGTCATAGTGCGTGTGACCGATGCCCCCATCCTTCTCGAAGGCGTCCCACTTTTCTAAAAGGCGTTGCCGGGTTTGCCCTAGGTCCGCTGCTTCAAGAGTGACCAGCAGGGTTTCAAAGATCCTGTTCAGGAACGACGGCAATACAGCCGCCGGTTCCTCCCAGCCGCCCGTCGCCATTCTGCCTGCCTCTTCGCACTCGATTTGATATCGCGCATCTCGCGCGCTCTCCAGGTCGCGTTCGAGGTCGCTCAAGGCTGCCTTTAGGGGAGAAATGTTTATTTCGAAAACCTCATGCCTTGTTTTTCACGCAAACTACATAAGACAGCCGACGAGTTTCAGCGTTCGTTTCACATAGCCCTGCAGCTCCGCGTCGTCCACCGGCTCCGTTGCGGCGTTCGGGTTTTCGCCGTGGTGATAGCGGCGGCAGTACATGTTCAGCTCGTCAAGATCCTCGACGATGGCAAAGAGAGGATGCGCGGTGCCAGCGTCGCGGATTTTGCCGACGATGCCGCCCATCATCTCCTGCTCCCCGAATTGCGTGGGGTAAATGTTCCGGCAATACGCCTCCAGCACCGGCCTTATTTTCTGAATCACGTCGCGGCGTTCGCCTTCCCCGTCCGCAAAGAACCGCTGCAGCGTATCGATGTCCGAACGGTAGCGCGCCTGCACCGCTTTCTCGATATCCCATTCGGCGATCGTGGTGTTTTCCTCGCCGATGCGCGCCATGCACAGCGTCTTGCGGTCCGCGGACGCGACGCGTTCCCACAGCAGGTGCAGAAATCCCGGATCGTGAGACAGGACGACGACCTGCGCGCAGTTCTGTCCGCAGCGATAAATCTGGTGCACGGTATGGTTCCTCCGGAAGCTGTCCATGCTGGCGAAGGGGTCATCAAAGACGACGACTTTATTAGCCCGGCCGGCGTCCTGCTCCAGTTGAGCGAAGAAGAACGCGAGCGCGAGCGTGCTCCTGTCACCACCGCTCAGCGTGTTCTTGAAACTCGGCCTATCTGCTGGCGTTCCGGGGTCTCCGAGATCGACCGCGTTCTGGTTGATCACGATTTGATAGCTCGTGCTGGGCGGGCCTCCGCGATACGTATGCGTGGGCGTCGTGATCCTGAAGCTTGCGTTGATGCGCTCCAGATACCAGTTGATGCGCTGACCATATAACCTGATGACCTGCTGCGTGTGCGCGTCGAGCTTCTGGCGCGCCGCTGCCTTTTCGGCTTCCAGCGCGCCTTTTTCAGTGTGAAGCCGCGGGTCGGTGTCACACATCGCCTGGACCTCTGGCATGTGGCGGGCTTTCTGGGCCTTCAGCCGCGCAAGCGCGTTTTCCACCTCGCGCACATTCGCCGCCCTCGCCTGCCGCTTTCTTGCCGTGATGACGGCATTGGCCGCGGCGACCGCGGCGTTATACGTTCCGAACGAGGTGCGCAATGCTTCGAAAGCGCCGAGGGCTCGCGTGAAACGGTCATCGGGCGGCACCGCGCCGAGCGGCGTTCCGGCCTTGACGTCCAGCAGCGCCTGCGCGGATTCCCGCAGCGCGCCCATGATGTCCCCGATCCTGCCCGCTTCTGGCACCACGGGCGTGGCCAGATCACAATACTGCTGCCACGATTCGGCGGCGTTGCCGTTCTGCAAGACGGCTTGCTCGATCGCCGCCGCCGCGCGCTCCCCGACGGCGGCGTCCACCCGGCGCTTGAGCCCGATTACCTCATCCCGGAGTGCATGGTATTCGAGGCTGAAGAAGGACCTGTAATCCTGGAGGAGCCTGGCGGCATCGAGCTGCTGGCCGCAGAACGGGCAGGAGTCCGTCACGTACTCCAGGCCTTCCGTAATCCAGGTCTCCCCGTGCGCCTGCATCCTGTGGCGCGCAATATGCTCGCTCACGCGCCGCTCGGCATCCGCTGCGACGTTCGCAAACGTCTTCGCGAGCAGTTCTGCAAAGGCAGACGGGAAAACCGGCACGGTGAGTGCCGAAGGCCCGGCTTTCTGCTGGAGCTGATCAGCCTGGCGGGCGGCTTGCAATTCCTGCTCTTTTGCCGCGATCTTAGCGTCAATCTCGGCATCTTCCGGCAGCGCGATGAAAGCCTCCGGCGTCATGCCCTGCGGCATGTGGCGCTGCATCTGCGCCCTGTTGTCGCGGATGTCGGTGGTCTTGGCCCTGATCTGGTCGTCGAAAGCGTCGAGCGCGGCGGCGAGCGCCACGCCCTGCGAGCCGATGATGACGCGGTACAGGTTGCGGCGGTGTTCCGTATCGACGGCGTCGCCAGCAAACACGTTCTCGCGGACATAAGTGCCGTCGAAGACCGCGATGTCGGGATACGGGGCGGTCCATCCGCCGTTCCGAAAGCCGATGGCGCCCGAAGCCATCAAAAGCTGGATCTCGGGAGCGCCATGGCTTCCGAGCGTCGCGCGGCCAATCACGATGGCGGGAGTATTCGTGAACAGCGACCGAAGGATGTCACAGAGCGTCGTCTTACCGCGCGCATTCTCCGCGAAGATGAGCGTGTAGCGCCGGAACGTCACATCGCCCATGGCAGCGCAGTTCTTGAACCGCCCGACGTTCTTGATGGAAATGACCCGCTGCAACATCGTTGTCTGTTCGGCCCAGAAAGACAGCCAAACGCGTTTCCGACGTTTCTTTCAAGCTGTGAGCATTGGTGTCGCGCTGGGGTTGTTCTTCTAATATAATATAGCGCGCCGCACGAACGGAACTCTTTGTGAAACCTCAGCCTCCAGGGCCGGAGCCAGGATTACTCGTGAAGACTTCCGCAGTGTCGACCAAAATTAGCATCACGTGAAAAAGTCATCATCCCGCGGAAGTGGTCGGCGGCCAGCTAAACTCACCAACATGGCAATCTTTTCGGAGCAGTTTCCTCGCGCGCTACACGTATTGCCCCTTCATGCGCTCCGGTCAGTTCTGCAAGACGGTGCCCTTCTCGCGAAAGCAGAACTCATGCACAGGGGCGGTGCGGCGGTCCGCGTTACGACATCTCGGACGGACGCGGAACTCGGCCTCTGCGAGTATGTCCATTTTTACCTTTGTGGGCGAAGTCGCGAATGGGAGGACGTCCCGCTTCTCGGAGCACAACTCCTCGGCAGTGGCAGCGCACCCTTTCCTCATTTGGCTCTGGAAATGGCGACTCGTGAACTCGCTGATGCTGAATGTACGTTGTGCCTCTGGAACGCCGCCGTAAGCC
>Ga0208193_1001330_pt1 | contig 11005 bp, 7 predicted proteins | sample June2015DPH_17_2_FD_184716 | JGI IMG/M metagenome (GOLD analysis project Ga0208193, IMG submission 184716) | Peatland microbial communities from SPRUCE experiment site at the Marcell Experimental Forest, Minnesota, USA - June2015DPH_17_10... | ecosystem: Environmental > Terrestrial > Soil >...
CTCCAGCACACCCTCCGCGGTGGTCGCGCGACTCATGATCCTGCGTCCGGCAACGTCGTACCAGATCTCGCCATAGCCTGAACTTGTTTGCTCGAAGAGTCCGATCGATGTAGCTGCGACGTATCGGACGGTCAGCTTTTTAGGAATGATACGGCGCAACTTCGAGAGCGCTCGCGTTTCAAGATCCACGCGGCGCGGATCTTCGGGTGCAAGATGCACCTCGATGATAAGGGGCCCGTGAATCTGCTGAAGGGCCCGCTGGTCCGGTTCGGGAAAAGAATTGCCGCGGCTTTCCGAAGTATCCCAATTCGCCGTCAGGAATGTGCAGGCGAAGATCGCGCCGATTGCGAGGGCTGCGAGGCCTGCCGATTCGTACATACGCCGGCCGACGTGAATACCCAGGCGCATCCAGACGGCGGCGAGACCCAGGCCGGTTAATATCAGGACAATCGCGATGAGGATCACATCGAGCTGGATGAGGCCATGCTGAAATTCAGCGACCAGCGCGGCGGGCGTGTATTGAGCGGCACGCTCCCACCAGCCACCTTGTACCGACGCGACGAAACTGAGAACCCAGGTGCCGACGGTGGCGCCGAGCGTCAGGATCGCTGCCGTGGAGTGATGTTCGGTGAGCGAGGCCAGAGCGGCGGCAAGGGCAATCGTCAGTCCCGCGTTGAGAATGTGGCCGACGATGAGCGTGATTAGTTCCGGCGGATAAACGGCGCCACCGTAAATCTTCCACAGGACGATGGCGCTCAACGGCGGGAGCATCGCGACCAGCCAACCGGCCAGCAGAACTAGCGCCTTCGCTGCGATGCGGGTAAAAGAGTTCATCCCCTGCTGGAGTTCGAGCTTGAGAGCGCCACTCTCCCGATCGCCGGCGACAAGATGGATCGCAACAAATGGCAGTAAAAAAACGGCAGCCAGTTCGCAGGCGCTGAACGTGGGAGCCCAAATTCCGATGAGCGGCGATAGAGCCTCGCCTACACCGGCGGAGACCTCCGCATAGGTGCGAACGGAGCTGATAAAGGACAGGCCCACCAGCGGACCCATCAGCAACAGCAAGACCCACCAAGCTTTGGACACGATCAGTTCGCGGGACTCTTTGTCGAGGAGCCAGAGAAACGGCGTCATGTGGCTCTACCAATACAATCAAAAGAAGAGCCGACGAGGGCGTCGGCTGCGGTCCAGGGGGACCGCCCCACATCAGGTGAGCGCAAGGAACACCTCTTCGAGGTCGCTGGTGGGCGCCGATGCTAGGATTGCGAGTTCAGAGGCTGTGCCTTCGCCGCGCACCTGGCCGCGATTCAGCAACACGAAGCGGTCGCAAAAGCACGCGGCATCGCTGATTTGATGAATCGAGAGGAAGAGCGTCCGCCCACGCACCGCGTGCGATCGCAATGCAGCGGCAATGTCGCGCGCCTGCCGCAGATCGAGGCCTTCGAAAGGCTCGTCGATCAGCAGAGCCGGTTGCGGCGTCAATAGGCCAATGGCCAGAAGAACGCGCTTCCGCTGCCCTTTCGAGAGCGTGCCGATGGGTTGGCGCAGCAGCGGACGCAGATCGAGTTGCTCGATCACTTCTTCGCGGAGAGCCGCCTGGCCGTCGAGGAATCCGATGGTGAACTCGAGCGCCCATCGCACCGATTGGGCCGGCCATGGGGCGATACCGTCCGGCACATAAAATAAAAGCTCTCGTACCGGGCGGCCGCCTGTAAGCACTTCGCCGCGATCGGATGGCAGCACCCCGGCGAGACATTCAAACAGGGTCGACTTGCCCGCGCCATTCGGACCAATCAATCCGAGCACCTCGCCCGTCCGCACGTGGAAGCTGACATCGGCCAGCGCCGCGATCCGGCCAAAGCACTTCGAAAGGCCCTTCACCTGGAACAACATCGTTCCCATCAGAATAGCGGCCTACGGCACGGCCCGTTCTGCCTGGCGCAATTCGGATTGACATGCCGCCGAGGGGTTTGCCCCGCAAGCTTCCTTGAGATGTTCCACCGCTTCCTTGAACATCCCCAGATTCCGCTCGACGACGCCCAGTTCGAAGCGAATCGTTGTATCGCCGGGAACGGCGGCGAGCGCTTGCTGAAGATACGGGCGCGCCTTCGTCCAATCATGCAGGGCGCTATAGTGCTCCCCCAGAGCCTGTGCGGCCGGAACATATTCAGGGTCCGATCGAAGCGCCGCGGTCCACTCCCGCACTGCGTCATCGGTCTTGCCGGCCCTCAGATACGCGTCGCCCAAACTGCCGCGGGCGGGCAGATTGTCCCGATCCAACGCGAGGACCTGGTGAAATTCGCGAATCGCCGTATCGAGCCGCTGCGAATACATCGCGTCGAGCGCACGATCGAACATTTGATATTCCACCAGGCGATCCTTGGGGTCCGGTCCCTCCCTCAAAGGAGCCTTTCGCGGACCACCCGAAAGATATCCTAGCGATCCCAACGCTTTCTTGGTCGCGTCCGAAGTATCCCGGGCGGGCGCGGGAGCGCGCACATGCTTCGCCATCAGCCTGGAAAGTTCGGAGCGAAGCGTCGTGGCTTGGGCTTGGTTCGAGCCCAAAATATTGGTGATTTCCCGCGGATCTTTCTCTAAATCGAACAGCTCCGCGCGCGGCGTCTCGACATATTTAAATCGCCCCATGCGCAGGCTGCGCAGAGCGGCCCAATGAAACGAATCGCGCGCATAGACGCTTTCGCTATAGACCGGCGGGGCATCAGACTTGAGAATGCTGACGCCCGCGAAGGACGGCGGCGCCGGCAAATGCAGCGCGTCGAGAATGGTGGGCGCCACGTCGATCAGACCGGCCGGCTGCGTGACGCGTTCGGCGTATTTGGGCGCGCCTTCGGGCCAGTGCACGATCAGCGGAACATGCACGGTACTCTGATAAATAAAATATCCATGGCTCAATTCGCCATGATCTCCGAGGCTTTCCCCATGATCCGCGAGCAGCACTAGGAGCGATTTCCGCCACCATCCGTTTTCGATCAGCGATTGCTGAAAACGTCCCAGCAACTGGTCGACATAGGCGATCTCCGCATCATAGCCGGCAGTCTCCGGTTCGTTCGAACCCCGCGCCGGCATCAATTTATAAGGAGTATGGAGATCGAAAAGATGAACGAAGAGAAACACCGGCTGATCGCGATGGGCGCTGAGCCAACTGTTTGCCGCGCGGAGCACTAACGCGCCGTCACGTCGCACTCGGGAGGAATAAGGATTCGCCTGCGCGCCCTCCGAGGCACCAAAAGGACTATCGTATTCTTCGAAACCCTGATCGAGTCCAAATCGGCGATCGAGCATGTTGCTGCCGACAAATGCCGCGGTCCGGTATCCGTGCGACCGCAGAATGGAAGCCAACGTCACCGCACCTGCGGGAACGACTTCCGCGTTTTCCTCGATTCCGTTTTCAAAAGGATAGGTCGACGTGAACAGCGTGGTATGCGAAGGCAAGGTGAGAGGAATCTGCGAATTCACATCCGTAAAAACGGTGCCCTGCCGGGCGAAGGAATCGATATGCGGGGTCGGGATTTTGCGATAGCCGTATGCACTCAAATGATCGGCGCGAAGCGTATCGATTGAGATGAGGATTACCGAAGTTGGCTGCGGCGGGTCTTGGGCCGTCGCGAGCAATACAGCGGCTACGGCTGTGATCCACCACTTCATCGCTTCCAGCATAATCCGAACGCCAATGCGGCGACGCTGGAGGTCGCGGCGAACCAGACCAGCCAGGAAACGCCCAGAATGGCGGCTTTCGGATAACGAATCTCGATCGAACGGATGGCCGCATCACGCAAGAAAAAGCCCGGTGTCACCACTCGATTTTCGACGCTGAATTTCAAGTCGCCGGAGTTTTCGCGCAACGGGCGCACGCGCCAATTGATTTGCCCATCGCGCAGGACCCGCAACGGAGGCGTTTCGACCACCATGCCCGCGGGAGTTTCCAACTGAACCTCCGGCATCGGCGCGTCCTTCATCTGAATCGTGACGACCGAAGGCTGTCCCACCGGCAACGGCGCGCGTCCGTAAATGGTCTGCATCGGTTCAAAGAGAAATGTGAACAGTAGCGCGAGGATTCCGCCGGGGACCATCACGAGACGCAGCAGACGAGCGTTCTCCCGCAGCAAATCGCGTTGGGCACGGAACACGAGCCCCGGGTCATCGAGAAAAAGACCAAGCTCCATCAGGTGCGCAAGGACGCGGTTCACCGAGCGCCGGACCAGCGCGCGGTCGGTACATCTGCGAAAAATCAGGACGGCGGCCACTCCGTACATCGCACTGACCGGGATCAATGTCCACAGCTTGCTCATTCGATATAACCCAATCCCTTGAGCTTGCGCATCACAGTGTCCTTTGATTCGCCTTCTTCATAGTGGGCGAGTTCCTTCTCGATCGCGTGCTGGATAAACTCTTCGCGGGAGCTGTAGCCCGCCTTCGCCGCCGCGATCTCAGCGCGCCGGCAAAGCGATTTTTCGATTTTCACGGCAGTCTTCATATGGTCAATAGACGGATCGTCCGGTCATTCCCGTTCCAGGCGCTAAGCCGAAAAGTGCGAGAAGCGAAACCGGAAGGTCCCTCAACGCCGGATCGGCGATACGAAGTTTTTGCGTGGTAAACAGCACGCCGGGAACGTCCGCGGCGTTGATGCAGTGATCGGCGATCCAAGGGTCGTCATTGTCTTCTAAAACCGATTTCGAAAGTCCTCCGACACCGGTTTGCCACGACGCGCGATAGCCGCGGCTATAGCCGACGATCAGATCCGGTCCCGAAACATTTGTATCGCTCACTGTTTCGATCACTGCGGCGCCATCCACCGGATCGCGCAGCGCCAGCAGTTGATCCCGAACGTTCTTGATGAGTGAATCACGCTCCGGCCCAGGCGACACGATGCCGAATCGTTCGCGACCGGCGAGATTTACATAAAGACTATTCAGGCCCATCGCATACATTTTGGTATGCGGCCAATCTATTTCCTCCGTGCCGACCTTCAGCCGGAGAAGCCCTCGCTCGTTCAGCCAATTGTTCAGGCTCACAGCGCGGCGGAACGAAGCAAAACCGTGGTCGGACATCACCATCAATTCCGCCAACGGCATCCGCCGCGCCACTTCACCAATGCGATTATCCACGGCGCGATAAAACTCCAGCAGCTCCGCGTCATGTTGTCCGAATAGAATATGCGAATTTTGATCTACCGAGGAAAAATAGAAAAACAGCAGGCCTTCACGGAAGCGGGTCAATGAATCGTCGAGAAGCTTGCGTTCCTCCTCGACAATCAGCCGGCTCTGCGAAAGGAATTCCGGTAAATTGAAAACACCTTGCCGCAACGCCGAGGTATCCTCCGGAATTCCCAGCGTCGAATAACGGCCGGTACGACTGGCGATTTCGCGGCTGAAGGAGCGCGGCGTGGAAATGGGCAGATCCGCCGATATGGGATCGATATTGACGGGCGAAACGTACAGCTCCAATCGAGGATGAAGCTGGCGCGCGTACACGCGAAACATTCCGTGAACCGACGCCAGATGCGGAATCAGCGCAAAATCGACCGGCATCCATTCCGACCATTCGCCTTCGCCCACAATCGCCACGGCGTCCCCAACAGCGAGGCGAGCAAGGGGCCGCTCCGGATCAATATCCACATTCATCTTCACCGATGCGTAGGAATGATCCTTGCGCAGTGAGTTGGGCGGGCCTTCGACCATCAGTTCCGCGTGACCCTCGGACATTGCGACCGGCACAATCACACCGCCCGGAACCGAGCCTTGCGCCACGCCCGGATCGTCCGTGTAAAAAGCGAATGTGCCCTGCGTGCCTCGCAGATCGGGAGTACCCATTCCAGCCAGCGCCGCTCCTGATTCGACGGGAGGATAATTCGTCGGCATGCGAATGATGGAGGCTGGAATGCCGTGCTTTTCGAGCAATTGCCAGAAGGCTTTTCCTTTCCTAAGCGAGACCACTTGCGGACTCGTGAGCGGCAATTCATAAGGGCCCAATGGAATTTTGAAGCACGCCGGCCGCGTCTCTCCCATCGATAGAAACGGCTCCATCGTGAGGGGATCGCGGTGCACGAAATCGAAGATGCCGTGGCCCGCTGGATCGAGTCCGGTGATGAACGTCGACCACGCCACCGGACTCTGCGGCGGAGTCGTGGTGGCCAACCGCGCGAAACTTCCCTGATCGCGGAGACGGGCCAGATTCGGGAGATCCGCCCAGTGGCGCTCGATAAATCCCGGGTCCATGCCATCGACGCCGAGCACGATCACCTGCCTGCCTGAGTGAGCGCGACATCCGGCAGTAATCACCAGCATCGACAACAGGATTGCATCACGCAATAACCGGTTTTCCTTCCATCCACGGAGGAGTTTCAATCCCGAATAGCCGTAGCGCGGTCGGCGCCATGTCCTCAATTCCCGGATTCTCCGCGTCCAGTTTCAGATTGGAAAAAAGCACTCCGGGAACCAGCGACGGATCGACGCAATGATCACCGCTCCAAGCCTTCAGGTTGTCCTCAAAAACGCGCGCCGTCGACTTGCCCACGGCCGCTTCCCACGAGGTGCGATAGCCGCGCGCATAGCCGACAATCAGGTCCGGCGCGGCATCCAGATACGGTCCGTGATAGATCGCCGAGGCCGCGTAGACCTGCTGAATCGCCACATCGCCCGTCTCTTCATCGCGCAGTCCAGTGAGCTTCGCTATCAGTTCCGCCTTCAGCGCTCCCGCGTTTTCAGCATCGACGATGCCCTGCGCTTCGCGGCTTCGCAAATTGAGATACAAGCCGCCCAGCCCGAACGTGTAGGCGCGGGTGCGTGACCAGTCGATCCCTTCAAAATATTCTCCGCTCTCCTGCCGTTCGTCGACCAGAGCCAGATATCCGCTACCGCGCAGCCAGGAGTTGAGATTGACCCCGCGCCGGAACGCGCAGAAGCCGTGATCGGAAAGCACGAACAATGCGGTTTCCCGATCGACATACTTGAGCGCGTCCCCCACTAGCCGGTCCATATCGCGATACATCCGCTCCATCACACCGGCGTGCTCGCTCCCAGCAAGGGCCGGGTTGAGATACCGGTAAAACATGTGCTGCACGCGGTCCGAGGTATCGAAAACACACGCCAGCGCACCCCCGCGCATATGATCGAGCGCATTGAAGAACATCGCTTCCCGTTCACGCTGGATAAAATCCACCTGTTTCAAAAACGCATCTTCATCGATTGCGCCATCATTCAAAGCCGAGGTATCTTCCGCCAACCCAAGCGTCGCGAAAGAGCCGAGCAATTTAGCCAGGTACGCCGAGTAGTAAGCGGGCTGGCTGATCGGGAGGGCCGGATTCTCAGGAACGATCTGAACCGGCGTCGCGTACAAACCCTTTTCCGAAAGTAGAAATCGCACGATGCCGGCGACCGATGATCCGTTCGCGCGAAACTTTAAACGGATCCACGGAGTGTATTCGCCGAGCGCAAGCGAGTAAGTTTCGCCCTGGATTTCAAGAACATTTCCGACCACGCGAAACGGAATCGGCTCCCCATTCTCCGGACCCTCCAGCGCGCCCTCTCCGTTCGTGAATAAAGAGAATGTCCCCTGCGATCCGCGTAAATCCGGCGTCGACATCGCCGACAATAAGCGGCCATTGAAATCATCCGGAGGAAATGTCACAGGCACACGAAGAATCGTGCTCCCCACTCCGTTACGGTCAAGAATCTTCCAGAAAGGCTCGCTCTTGCGGCGCATTTCGACCGTCGGCCGCGAAAGCGGAATCTCAAATTTCCCGATGCGCAACACGCGCCTCGGTGGGCGAACCTTCGCCGAGGAAAGCTCCGGCGCATAGGACCGCAGATCGCGATTCAGAAAATCGAAAATATTGTGCTTCCCCGGATTCACTCCCGTCGCGAAGGTCGACCATGCGACGGGCGATAGCGGCGGGCAAGTCGTCCGCAACCTTTTGTAGTTCAGTCCCGCCAGATTCGGCAACTTCCCCTCGGCCATCCATTTTTCAGTGAGCTCCGCATCGAGGCCATCCAACCCGAGAAAGATGACCTTCTTGACCCGCGCCGCGCGCATCCCACGCCTCCTGCGGATCGCCATCCGAATCATGCGGAAGGGCCACAATAGTAGCGACGCGATGCTCGCCAGCACTGAAAGCGCCAGCGTCAGAAACGACCCCAGGAATGCGAATCCCGCGCCAGGGCCGATGTAGGCAAAATCGGGAGAAATCACCTGATTTTCCCCTCCAGGAAGGGCACTTCCAGAACTTTTTCATGAACGATCGGCCCATGCCCGAAAAGTCCGTCTTCGCCGAACAGCTCCCCATGGTCGGAAGTAATCGTGATGTAAGTATTTTTGGGCACAAGATCGAAAAGCTCCTCGACAACCGTGTCCAGATATTTCACCGCATTGATCTGACGTTGCCGCAGCTCATCAAGTTTCCGCTTGCTGAATTGCCGCACCTTCCCGCCGACCACATACTCGTCCAGATGCTTGAACACACCGTGTACGCCGCTGATTTTCGGCCACTCATCCTCCGGCTCTCCGGGCAGCGCGTACGGATAATGCGTCTCGCCGACATTCAACAGATAGAACGACGGCCGCTCTTCAGAGAACGATATTTTTCTTACCATCGCCCGCATGTCGTTGTGGCGATCCATCAATTTATAGGTGTCGAATCCGCTATTCAGCACCGTCGCCGGATTCAGCACGGGCAGCGAAACCATGGCATTCGTGCGATATCCCAGCTTCTGCAACAGCGCCGGCAAATAGAGCCGCGGCACAAATGACTTGAATTCGAGCCCTTCAGAACCCAGTCGTTCGTTGAACTTCAGAAACTCGCACGCATAATAATCGGACGCCAGCTTGTTCCGGGGCCGCGCATGCGGCATCAACCCCATCAGCAGGTTGTAATGCGAAGGCGCGGTCCAGGATGCATATGACCAGCGCCTTTCCAGCTTGCCCAGTTTACGCATCGCCTTCGGGCGAGCCGCCGTGAACGAATCGTAACGGCAGCTATCGAAAACCAGCAGGATATAGTTGTTCCGAGCCGCCATTCTCCTACGGTATCAGTAGTGAAATCGATAACGGAATTCCACGTAAATCTCTCGCGGGTCGTTAAAGTGGAATCCTCCAAAAGTCAGGCTGTTGTCCAGCAATACTCGGCGATTCGCCACATTCAAAGCTGTCACGGAAACCCGGTATCGATCGTTCTCGCCGAAGCTTTTCCCGAGCGAAATGTCGAACGTAGTGTGCTGCGGCAAATAGTTCCCTGGATATTGCGCGTCCGGCATCCCGTTCGTGAAACCGGAGCCGTAATACACATTCGTCGACGCGAACGCCCGCCACGGAAGACTTCCATTGACACCCAGGTTCAACGTGTTTCTCTGGTCATGATCCACCGGTGAGAGTCCCGGAGGCGGCTCGCATCCCACCGCAGAAGCGGGGCAAATCAAGCCTCCCGTGAAAGGCGCGGAAGCCTGTGCGATCTGGTTCGAATACGCCAGGTGCGCCTGAGCGCGGTGCCACAGACGCGGGGAACGCAGCGTGGTTTCCCAACCTTGAATCAAAGCGTAGTCCCAGGTAAGCGGCCAGAAAATATTAGATTCGCCGATGTTACTGTGGTCCAGCCAGTTCCTTGCACTGGTTTGAAAAGTATCGGTGTCAAGCACCCAGCCGTGAAATGGAATCGCCACTCCAAATTGGTATTCATGATCACGCTCTCCGCGCAGAGGAGCGAAAGCCAGGCTCTGGCTGCTGGCCAGATCGAGCAATGGACCGGTCGCAGTCAACAGCGGAGGCGGTTGATAAAACACGCCGTAAAAGCCGCGAAAGACCCAGTTGATGCGCGGGATTCTGATGGCGACGCCCAAGCGAGGATCCGGTGCGTTCTCCCTAATTGTCGACCCGGAGTCGAAGTGCGTATACCGAAACCCGGCGATCAGCGTGAGCCACGAGGTCACCTTATACCGGTCGCTGATGAACACTTCGGCCACGCCGCCGGTTACGGCCGCCGAGGACGGGCCGAAATTCTGACAGGTCGCCCCGCAATCCGTAAAAACATTATCAAAGAAATTGTTCTGATGCTGGGCGAATCCGTACACCCCCACTTGCACCTCATTTTTCTTCAGAATAGTCGCGTCCACGCTGGCTTGCGCGCCAACATAGTTGGCTTTCTGATCCACATTCGTGATCACAGGCACATCGTTCGGCGAGCTCTGATAACTGGCCTCGTTGAAATGATAAAAGGGTGAAACCGTCATCCTCACGCTGGAATTAAACGTGTGAATCCAGGAAAAAGTGACATAACCATCAGGCTCCCGTTCACGATCCCGAAGGCCGTAGCTTGGATAGATCTGATTGCCGGCTGAGTTTGAATTCGGATCGATGGGAATCTGGTAATTATCCTCGCGCAGGGACGCGGTCAGCCGGAATTGGTTGGCGGCGCTGGCATTGAAGATCAGGGACATGAATCCCCCATAGCCGTTTTCCGCGTCGTGCACCACCTGCCCGATCGGAGGCTGCAAACCGTAGTTGCTGCGATTTCCGTTTACGCTCGCGTAGTAGGCGAACCGCTTGGTGTGCCCTCCGAAATTGAATTGGTCGTTGGTCTGAAACCAATTGCCGAAGGAAGTGACCAGTTCCGCCTCATTGTCGCGCTCGAAGCCGCTACGAGGCACAATATTGAAGATTCCGTACGTGCGGTCTCCGTAATCCGCATCGTAGCTGCCGCGCTGAATTTCCAGATAATCGATGTCCTTGGGATCGATCTGCGGGCCCAGATTGGTGGCGATATTGGTGTTGGGCACGGGTACGCCGTCGATCAGCCAATCCACTTGATGGCCTCCGCGCATGTGCAGCATATCGTGGGTCACATAGGCGCCCGGCGTGTAGTCAGTGATCATCGCCAGACTGTTCGTCCGATCGGCGCCGGGAGTTTGCGCGATGTCCTCGCGACTGATTAAAGTTGTCGGGGTCACCGAATCCACATTGGTCAACTCCGCCTGCCCGACCACCGCGACACTTTGAT
>Ga0208193_1001331_pt1 | contig 11003 bp, 13 predicted proteins | sample June2015DPH_17_2_FD_184716 | JGI IMG/M metagenome (GOLD analysis project Ga0208193, IMG submission 184716) | Peatland microbial communities from SPRUCE experiment site at the Marcell Experimental Forest, Minnesota, USA - June2015DPH_17_10... | ecosystem: Environmental > Terrestrial > Soil >...
TCTGCACGATGCGATCAAAAGCACCCATGCTTGGCCAAAGGCAGGAAAAAGAAGTAACGTGCTAGCAAGTCCCAAAGCGGACATTTCTAATTAGAGGAGAACCGGACATTTCAATCTAGAGGTAACAGGTGTGGGGGGGCAGACTTGGACCGGACGGGTCGTTTGAAATTCCTATCCGCCCGTCATGCAGAGGCTGTCTTGACGTTCCGGACGTGGTACGAAGCGGCTTGGCTGCGCCCGTCGCGAGGAGGCGACAGGCAACTGTCGGTCGTGCCAGGCCGCCTTGCGGCCGCCTGGTTGAAATTCGGTCGCGCATTACGGGCGTGCTTGTGGGTCAGGTGCTTGCGTCGGAGAGCGCCATGTAGGGCTGCTTGGCGGCCGTTGCAGTCGGCTTGCCTCCTCCACCGAACGTCTGCTCTGGTCGGCAGATCTGTGGGTGGCATGTCGCCGTATACATTCTGCTAGCTGTCAGACGGCTCGTTGTCCAGGGCGGCAGCACAGCGCTTGAGCAGCTCACGAAGAAGCCTGGCTTCTTCCGCCGACAGCATGGAGAGCATTTGTCGCTCCACGACATCAGCCGCTTTCGCGCCCTCGGCAACGGCCTTTTGGCCCGCCTTCGTCAGCCCGGTCATGATGACCCGGCCATGCCCCGGATGCGGGCTGCGCACGATCAGGCCTCCGCGTTCCAGATTGACGAGGATGGCCTGCATGGTCTGCGGCGTCACGAACGCCGCGCGAGCTAACTCGGCATTCGAGATTCGTGGGTTGCCGGCGACGGCGAGCAGCACGGCGTTCTGCGGCGCGGTGATGCCGAGCGGCGCGAGTTCGGCATCCAGGCGTTGCCGCAAACGATGTTGCGTGATCTTCAAGTTGTAGCCAACCCAATCGACTCCGCTGCGAGGCACCGCTTTCGCCGTTGACATGTCAGGGCCCTTACACTATAGTATCAGGTCACTGATATTATTCCACAGGAGCTCGCATGACAACGCCAATCGGCCCTGACTTCATTGCCTTGCAAGTGCGCAGCCTCGCCACATCCAGTAAGTTCTACATGGAGGTCTTCGGTTTCGAAGCCGCGGCGCAGAGTCCGCCTGGCGCGGTCGTTCTCAAGACCGCGCCGATCCCGCTGGCGTTGCGGGAGCCTGTCCGTCCGCTACCCGAAGCGGGGCCGCTCGGTGTGGGCATGGTGCTCTGGATCGCGTGCGACGACGCCAACGCGCTGCACGACCTGATCGTCAAGCGGGGCGGCGCGATCCTCAGCCCGCTTGCGAACGGTCCCTTCGGTCGCTTCTTCGTTGCCGCTGATCCCGATGGCTACGCGATCACCTTTCATACGGCGCGGAGGTGACCACAGTCCGCGCCTTCCAACCAGATTGAGCGCGCTTGCTGCTCACGTTGGTCAGAGGAAGGCGCATGGGGGTGTTTACGGGTTTCGGGCGCTTGATACGATTTTTTTATGAGACGTTCCGAACCACATCGTCGGTCCCGCTTGGAGCCTCCTCCAGATATTTCCGCTCACCTCTACCGATTCTCTACCGATTGCAATCCGAGCGGCCGCAGCCGTCTGTTTCTAATTGTCTTTCCGGCTTACCCTGAGATTATCAAGCAAAGTATCTGGTGAAGGCATCGGAGTCCAAGTTCAACGGCAGCTTCGGAGAAGCCAGTTCGATCTATCGAACTTCCGGATTTGGCCGACAGATGCCTCCCACCTCCACGTTCCAACGAGCAACGATTGGTCTTAGTCCGACTTGGCTTAAAGAGCCTCGCGGCATTGCCCGGGCAGCTCCGGGTGCAGTGTTGAAGTCTGTGAGACCTGAACAGAATAACAAGATGTACCAATGTTATATAAGCCGGGTGGCTCGACCGTGAGCGCAGGCATGCGGATTCGCAGCGACGCGATGGAGTTCTCGATCCAGAGAATTAGCGATAGACCGCCCCTGGGAGTTTGGGCGGCAATACCAAGCGGCCGGTTGATGGGTGATCGTCAAGTTTTGCGGACGTCCATGCCATTCACTGGGTCACCGGCGGCTTCGCTGTTTGCGACTGAGTAGCTGGATTCTCGGCTCGCGTCTTAATTGCCGAATTCATGGCAATAAACCCGGACTTAGTTCCACGATCCAAACTTGACTTGGCCATACCCACGAGTAGTCCGCTAAATCTTTCGCCTTGCGTAAAACGCACCCGTCCGTTGCCTATCGGTGCGATCTTGAAGTAGTGCTCTCCATCGAAAATGCCGGGCATCAGAAGATGCCCCAGCCACCGCAATTCGGTATTGGGCGTGACGATTAATACCTTCGGTCGAAACTTCATGGGTTTGCCACCTGAAGGTTGAATGGATACGGTCAGCCGTTGGCCTGCTTCAATTGAACCCTTGATGGCACGAATGAACGGATTCCAGCCGGGGTATGCGGAGAAGTTCGTCAATACGGACCACAATCTTTCCGCAGTCGCCGAAATATCAATCTCCGTTTCAATTTGATGCATGGCTGTTCTCAATGTGGGAATGGCTTTGTTCGAAGGAAGTGGTGGAAATGGAAGGCAACATGCTGTCGTTTCGGGAGTGAGCATGCCCTATGCTGCCGATAGGCGCAAAAGACCCCAAGTTGGCTTATAGGATGCTGATCCCCACGCCACCTCAGCGAGGTAGCGAATTACTCCTGATAGTAGATACTACATGTGCAGCGCCCCCATCTCGTTTGGCACGGGAGCTCACCCACTCATTTGCCAGTCATTTCGACGAATTGGGCATACACTGCGATAGCCCTTATGAATGCCGCAGCCGTGGACGATGAGCCCGCTGCCGCAGCTTGAGCCAGAAATCGGTACGTTGAGGGCAATGCTGGGCTTTCGCCCATCTTTGGATTTTTACCATGTTCCGGGAGCGCGAATCGGTGAATGCCGACAGTGATTCGACACCGCAGGTTGCCGCCGCATTGTCTGCGGGGCTTCGAACCATTGTCATGCATCGTGGCGTCCAGGCTACCGTGTTCTTTTGGGTGGTTGGATATCTCTTGGTATTTTGGATGGCGGGCGGTTCGCTCCCGTTCGATCGCCCGGCAGTTGCCGCGCTTCCGTTCTCGCTGCAGTTGGCTGCCCCGAGCATTACGCTGATCGAGATCCTTGGTCTAATGGGGCTGGTCTTTCTACTCACTCGCGGGCGCGTAGTCCCTGACATCGCGAGCCGCGCACCTCATGGTCAAATGGCCTTGCGAGAGACCATGCTGCTTATCGGCTATGCGGCTCTGGGACAGGTAGGCGGCTGGATCTTGGGCCCGGCGCTGGGTTACCGGGCCTTTAGCTTTCACATCGCCGGCACTGTCTTTGGCTGCAGTGTCCCACCCCAGCGTGGCGAAATGTGGACATGGGCGCTGTACAATTTTGTGGTATTCGCGCTTCTGCCCTACCTTTATTTCCGGCGCCGATATACAAACACGCAGCTCAACCTGTGCTCCACCAACCGTCGCAACGACTTGTTCCTAATCTTAGCGGTTGTCACGGTCGAGTCCGCATTCGAGCTCGCAGTGTTTCAAAAGACGCTTTTTAGTCTGAGCACACATCAGATACTGATCGGAGCACCTCTCACACTGCTGATATTTTTTATCGGCACGGTCCTCCCGACGATGATCCTGATCTATGCGATCTTGCTGCCCCGGTATCTTGCATTGTCGGGGTCGCGGATCACGACCGTGTTGCTGGGTGGTCTCACCTATGCCGCGATGCATATTGTCGAGGGTTGGTCCACGTTCAATTCACCGACAAATGCCACACTGTCGCTGATTTTCGTACTGCTTCAATACTTCGGACCGGGGATGTTTAAGAGCGTATTGACTCTGCGAACCGGCAATGCCTGGGTGCATGCGCTTAGCTACCACATAATCGCACCGCATGTAATTGTCGACACGCCACTCGTGATCAAGACATTTGGCATCGTCCCATGACGCTGATCGACGCTCACTTGCCGGTGTACCAGTTCAGGGAACTTCATCAGCTGTTGCTCAACGCGGCGCCGGGCGACCTACTTGATGCGGTTAATACACCTGGCATCGTAGATGATCCATGGGTTCAATGGTTCATTCGCTTGAGGGAAGCACCCAGTAGGATTCTCGGCTCGTTGGGCTACCCCAGTCAGCTGAAGGATAAGCGCGCTTTTGGACTCGATGATTTCACACGCCTCGGTCGAGTTTCCGACCGGGAAATTGCATTTGGCTTGGTGGGTCGGTTTTGGAAATTCGATTACGGCCTGGTCGATATCGCGGATACTCAGGCGTTCGAGAGGTTCAGCGCTACGGGGGTACCCAAGCTCGTGCTCAATTTCTCGGCTGAGGTAACGAACGAAGGTCAAACCTGGTTGCGAACGGAAACTCGGATATTTTGCAACGATCGAAAATCGCTCGCTTTATTCCTACCCTACTGGTGGTTGATTCGTCCTGTTAGCGGTCTGATGCGTCGGCGCTTACTCCGGCGAATTGCGACAGCCGCGATTCACGCCACTTAGGGAGGCGTCCCGGTATTGGCCGGGCAGTTCCAGGTGCACTGTTAAATTTTGTGCAATCTGAACAGAACACCAAGGATCACCGCAGTTGTTTCTGCAGAAACTTGCTTGTCCGTTCATTGGCGAGCGCGGCGGCTTCAGCATTGTAGTGCGTGCCATTAAGGCGGGTGAACGCGTGCCACTGTCCCGGGTAGCTGTACACGGTCGCGTTGGATTTAGTGGCAAGTGCCGCCTTAATCTGAGCTTGCGCAGACTTGGAAATGAACTCGTCTTCCTCTCCCAAGTGCATCAGCAACGGCGCACGCAGGCCATCCACCTCGCCTAAATACTTCTCAGTGTCACCACCGTGATAAGCGACCGCAGCGTCTACCTCGTAGCGCACGGCCGTCAAGAATGTCATCAGTCCACCAATGCAGTAACCAAGAACGGCAACCTTTCCAGTGCACTCGGGCAGTCTAGCCGCAGTGTCAACTGTGTCCTTGATGTCCTTGGCACCAGCGTCTCGGTCATAGGCCTGATTAAGACGCAGACCATGTTCCCAGTCAGGTTCCGAGCGAACACTGAGGTCTACGCCCCGCTCTTCACGCCAGTACAGTTCGGGAGCCACGCCGATGAAGCCCAGTGCAGCTAATTCTGCGCACTTGGCGCGGATGTCGGCATTTATGCCAAACACCTCATGCAGAACGACAACGGCGGGAGCCCGCGCAGTGTTCGGCCGCGCAATATAGGCGCCGAACATTCCGCCCCGCCCTTCGATGCTGATTCGATCCGTCATGGTGTTCTCCGTTGTCGGCGACCCCGCCTTTGGACCTCGGCCGCTCTCACTGAGAGCGGCAAACTCGCCCTTGCGAGGTGATCGCATAGGGCGGATTGCGGCAAGCACTCGTCGTGGCTAAATGGTTTTACTCACGGTGCCTTTGAACTCCGAGGCTACCGCTACCGACTGACCGGAGTGGAGGTAGCCGCCTCCTCAATGAGCTTGGCGGTCTCCTTCGGGTGAGACATGTAGGCAACGTGGCTGGCGTTCACTTCGACGGTTTTTGCATTGGCGCGCTTCGCCATCATGCGTTCCTGTATTGGGTTGATCGATCGATCTGAGCTGGCCACCATGTACCAGGTCGGCTTGGTCTTCCAGGCGGGTTTCGTAACCTTGTGGGTAAACGAATCTGTCGAGATCGGCACTTGCGCTATCGCCATGAACTCCGCCTCATCCCGTGGAATGTCTGCCGCAAAGTCGGCCACGAAATGTGCCTCTTCGATCCACCACAGTCCATGGCTGTCCGCTTTAAACGCCTTAGAGGCTTGGGGAACAGCGGTCTCGATCGAGGCACAGCTCTCGCCTTCATCGAGGGCAAAAGCAGCGATATAGACAAGGGCCGCTACATTGGGGTGATTGCCGGCCTCGGTGATGATGGAGCCTCCATAGCTGTGGCCAACCAAGACCACAGGGCCGCCCATCGCGTCGATGGCCGCCTTTGTGTACTTTTGATCGTCTGCATATGAAGTCTCTGGAGGCTGCGCGACCGACACCTTGTAGCCATCGGCCTTGAGGATATCGGCAACCTTTCTCCAACCGGAACCATCAGCGAAGGCGCCATGCACCAGAACTACATTTTTAATTTGCTGACTCACGATTATTCTCCATTGCGGTAAGGATCCACTGGATCGGTTGATTCTTGAGTCGAACGCTTCGGTTCTAGCCGCCTTGCGTCGCTCGCGGGACGTCCATCTTGCTTGCAACGCACTGACGCGTTGCTACTAGTGCACATGCGCGGTGGTCGCCGCGTCCTCGATGAGCTTGGCGGCCTCCTTCGGGTGAGACATGTAGGCAACGTGGCTGGCGTTCACTTCGACGGTTTTTGCATTGGCGCGCTTCGCCATCATGCGTTCCTGTATTGGGTTGATCGATCGATCTGAGCTGGCCACCATGTACCAGGTCGGCTTGCTCTTCCAGGCGGGGCTCGTGACCTTATGGGTGAATGCATCGGTCGAGATCGGCACCTGCGAGATGGCCATGTAATGAGACTCTGCCAAAGGAATATCCGCTGCGAAGTCAGCGGCGAAATGATCCTGCTCAATCCACCAGTTCCCGTTGCCGTCCGGCTTGAACGCCTTGGAGGCTTGTGGGACGGCCGCTTCTATCGAGGCGCAGCTCTCGCCTTCGTCGAGCGCGAATGCGGCGATGTATACCAGCGCCGCAACATTGGGATCGTTCCCGGCCTCGGTGATAATGGATCCGCCATAGCTGTGGCCAACCAAGACCACAGGGCCACCCATCGCGTCGATCGCTGCTTTTGTGTACTTTTGATCATCGGCGTATGAGGTCTCGGGAGGCTGTGCCACTGACACCCTGTAGCCATCCCTTGTGAGGATGTTGGCGACGGCTTCCCACCCAGAGCCGTCCGCGAAGGCTCCATGTACGAGTACAACGTTCTTGATGTCAGTAGGAGACGCCGCCGCTACGTTCTGACTGGTTCCGAGCAGCGCAGTCGCCATTATCAGAGAGGCGGTGAGCGTGGCCATACCGTAAAGCTGCTTCATGACGAATCTCCTTTCCTTTACGCGTTGAGGGTTTCCATGATTGGTCGAGTACACCGAAGCCCGTATTGCCCGCGCCCGAGCGACAAACGCTCGCGAGTGAATCGGCAACGAGCACTCGCGAATCTCGCTGACCCTCACCGGCGTTCCAGTACCACTCAGGCGGCGGACCGCGTTGCACTGCCAATTAGCGTACGCTCGCGCTCGTTACCGCTCTTGCGGAAATTGGCTCGATTTGTGTTTATTTATCCAGACTCTGATGGAGCCGCGGAGGGCGAATAGCGGGCGCGCTCCCTCTAGGCGACGGAGCGAGAGAGAGCGGAGGGTATCGTGTCGGCAGCCCGTGAAATCGCTTTGCGTAGAAGGCCGGTCGAATCCTCGATCAGAACAGATCGCGAGGGCGAGAATTGCGCGCGAGCTTGTGCTCGTTAAGCCATCGTCGGGGCGACGTCCCCACTAAGCGGGCGAACGTTCTGCTAAAGGCTGCCTGATCCGAAAAGCCGGATCGAAGCGCAACCTCGGCGAGTGGAATCGAGGAATTCTTGAGGAGAGATTTTGCGAAGGCAATGCGACGGTGTATCACATAGCGATGCACCGATATCCCGAACGACTGCTTGAATGACCGGCACAGATGGCTAACCGAAAGACCGCATTCCGTCGCGAGAGTAGGGAGTCGAAGGTCACCATGTAGGTCGGCATCGACGATCTCGATGATACGCCGCTTCTGCCATGCAGCTAGGCCCCCGACACCTCGCGGCAGCACTGCAACGCTCCCATAGCTTATTGCAATATGACTGCAGAACATTAGGACGAAGAAGTCGAATGTCAGATTGCACACGCGGGTGCCGTGGCCTAGCCAGGGAATTAGGAACCTAGCAAACCCCAACAGGACGTCATCTCGTCTGCCCTCAGTGCATAGCAACGACCCGACCCGGCTTAAGTCGCAGTCAGCGGCAAAGGCATCGAGAGTTGTGCGTGGGAGATTGAAATGAACGCTGTCAAATGCACTGGGACGTACCGCCTTCGGGTTAGCTTCAAGGTCATAGATTCCGATTCCTCCCTCATCCCAGTGGTCAATCGGCGTGAATTTCCCGTCTAACCACATCCCCCAGCCGCGACATGCTGGTTGGCGCAAATGCACGGAGATCGTGAATCCGCGCTCTGGCTGAACCGGTGCGCTCGATTCCGGGAGACCTAGCGGGACAGTCAGTCGCGTGGCTCCCAACTGCGGTCCGCTCTTCGACTCCAAGAGCAAGGACGGTGCCTTGCTTAGCTGAAAGCATCGACCGAAATCGTTGCCGACATTTAATATCTGCGTGGCCGCGCAATTCGGCATGGTCGAATCCTGCTTTCCGCGTCCGACTGGGACCTGCTTGGAGAACGCCGGGAACCCGCATGGCTACCCGATGCCAGCGATGGTAACTCCGGCGCGGCCACGTACGAACGGTCGTTCTTGTATCTTCCGACTGGGCTTGATGGTTCTGACCATGAAACTATGGAGGCGCAAGGTCCGAAAAGACCGCGTTCTAGCAATGGAAGCGAGGGCGCCAGTTAGAAAAGCCAATAGCAGCAAATTGCCACAAGTCAGGCGCCGCGACGAGACAATACAATTCGCTGGGCCGTAGGTAGCTAACAAAAAAGCGCACTAGGGAATGAACATGCCCCGGCGTTCGACTGATTACCCAGGAGATCCCGGTGCCCCATCCCTCGGCCAGAGACCGGATTCTCCAAGAAGGGTTGAAAGTTGCCTGCACTAAAGGGTTTTGCAGGGTGACGTTCGGCGCGGTCGCGCGCCGCGCCGGTGTCTCGAAGAGCGGGATCGTTGCGCACTTTCCAAGCATGGAGGACCTGAAAATGGCGATCATCGATCGTGCCATGGAACTTTGGGACGATGCCTGTTTTCCACCTGCGCGGGAGAGCTTATCGGGGCTGGCCGCGTTGACTCGGTATCTCAAAGACTGGATCAGATGGACGAAACAAGCGGGTCTTCCGGGCGCATGCCCCATCTCATTGGCCATATTCGAATACGCCTATAACGGAGGCTCTCGTAACGTGCGTATAGCCGTTGCGGCAGCTGAGGGACGTTGGCGCCAAACGCTCGTCGACCTCGTCAATGGTGCAATCGCCAAGTCGGAAATTCCGCCGAACCTCGATTCGTCGCAGATGGCATGGGACTTGTTCGGTGTCTATCTGAGCCACCGCTTGTCTTGCCATTTTCTTCGCGCCTCCGATGCAGATCAGAGAGCGCAACGCTCGGTGGAACGACTACTCGGACTCGCTCGCGGAATAGGGTAGAACGTAGGCGCAGTTTATGTTCGCATCTTGGTGTCCACCGACGATGAGAGGAGTCGTGTTCGGCATAGAGCCTTATGGCAAGTCCAATGCGCGCTTTAGCACGCAACGCTCAAGTCGCGGAGTTGCTCTTCTTCCAGCGCGACGGAGTCATGTGTTCGACTCTGCTGAATGCACGGCTAAATGCTGCGGGATCACAGAAGCCAGAAAGCTCTGCGACTTCAGATAATTTCTTCCTTGTACCTATGAGTAGGCCCTTGGCGTTCTCGACGCGGAGACGGATGAGATACTGATGGACCGAAGTGCCAAAGCTCTTCCGAAACTCCCGAGCAAAATGACTCGGCGAGAGTGAGCATGCAGCCGCCAACGCTTTAATTGTAATGTTGCCGTCCAGCTGCGCCCGCAACATCTCTTCGGCTCGGAGTCTTTGCCACGTCTGCAACCCTCTGCGAGGGGACGGCGCCGTACTTACCGCGCCACAGTATCGCTGCAAAACATGCGCACTCAGGAGCATTGCGACTTGATCAAGAGCCAAGTTGTCCAGTGGCTCCCCATGCCTCACCTGGAACAGTATCGATCGAGTCAATTGCGCGACCACAAGATCTTCGATAAAGAAGGATGCTTGTAGCCCAGATGGCGTTGCGATCTCGTTTTCATAGGCGACGCTTTTCAAAAGGGAGTCCGAAAGGTAATAGTGAAGATAGTCGAACGGGCCGCGAACCCACATTTCCATTGGGCAACGCAGATCGAGAACGGTCGTCGCGAAGGCGATCGATTGTGAGACTCCCACGTCGCGCCCGCTATAACGGGCGCGCCACTGATCAACGGCCGTCGGAGTGAGTGATACGCACACTAGCAACGCCTCATCGCTGGGGTACGCCGGAGCCTTCTCGACGGGACGGGGGCTTGACTGAAGTCGCGTAATGGCAAACTCGGGTTTGCCGAGGGGGCCCGTCATCGCACAGTGATATTTCGGCGCATTGAAAACGGCCGCCAACGTTGATCCGAGCATTTGCGCGGCCGGTTCTCGGCGGCCAGTCGTTGCTCGGTTCATTGGATTAGAGCTCAAAACGATCACCTCGGTCTTCGTCGCCAGATATTCTGATCGGCGCTTTGCGCAGGCCAACCGCCGGTGCTAGGTCCGAATATTGGTGGAGGGGAGTAAGGGGACTTTGAATACCAGCAAGACCTGATGACGAAGCTTCGGATCTATCTGGAATCTCAAATCGTGCCGGCAGTGGACCCCCTGACTCCCCTCGGGAGCTTCCCCAGATACTATACTCACAAATATCACCAGAAGTCCTCCGCGAAGAAAGCGATAGCTGCACTGGTGGCCGGCATACCGCAGCCCGTGGTCCGCGGGTCCCCTATAGGGGAAACATCACACTTCCCGGAAGACATCTTCCTCTTCGTAGGGACCAGGAAGTTGGTGCCGGGGAAATGTATTTCCTCCGGGGATCCCAGGGGATTTCGTGAGCGGGAATCGAGATGACACTGATACGATGCCCGCTCAATGTGGCAATGGCTCGTCAAACTCTGGCGGAAGAGAAGCATTCCGTCTGATCCGGTTGAATCGACGGAGCGGTGGGAACGATGGGTGAAGGTGTCCGTCGGACTGGGGCGTTTCGAGCAGCAGATGATGTGGGGCATTCAGCAGATCGGCCGGATCGATGGACGGCTG
>Ga0208193_1001332_pt1 | contig 11000 bp, 18 predicted proteins | sample June2015DPH_17_2_FD_184716 | JGI IMG/M metagenome (GOLD analysis project Ga0208193, IMG submission 184716) | Peatland microbial communities from SPRUCE experiment site at the Marcell Experimental Forest, Minnesota, USA - June2015DPH_17_10... | ecosystem: Environmental > Terrestrial > Soil >...
AACCAAGCTGCCGGTATGCTTTTCTTGAAAAAGCAGCTCGGCCCAAGCTTGCAGCTCTTTTCCGATACAGTTGTGACCAACAAGATGACGGAGATTGGAGGGGTTCAGTGGAGCCCCAAGCCCAAGATGGACCTGGCCATCTCTGCAGGCGTGGGGGCCAACCAGCCCTATGGCGCGGTCAGTTTCAATATGACCCGCCCTCGCCTGGACGTGCAGGCTGCCTATATCGAGGCAGGCGCGCAATTTCACCGCGTCGTACTGATTTCGCCGCTGCTGGCAGAGCCAAACCGCGAAAACGTGCTGGTAACGGTCAAACCGTTCCGCTTTCTCAGCCTTAGCGGAGGGCGCCAGAATTATCTGGTGCCGCAGTATCCTTCGACGACCAATGTGAGCAGCTCGGTCGATCAGGGAGGTGCCAACTTGAACCTCTTTGGGACATCGCTTAGCGGTGCTGTCTATCAGTCCTCCTACGAGGGCGCTTCGAACCATGCCGCCTCCTTGACTGCCACGCGCGACATCACGTCGCGAATTCACGCTACGGCTAACTACCTTGTCAGCCGTCCCAAGGACTCTCCGGGTAACGGCAGCTTCATCTCCACGATCTCGGAGACACTCAATGCGCGCCTGACCGTCAATGAAAGCGTGACCTATACGAATGGCCACACCAGCGTGAATTTTGGAGGCCAGTTGCTGACCAACCTGCTCACCATCGGTTCCAGCTACGAGACCTATTATGTACCCGCCGACAATAGCAATCCCTTTCAGCAGGAGTTGGAACTCGACCTCAAGATGAATCTGTTCGGACGGCTCATGCTGCATGGCGAGACGGTTGTTGATCCCACGGGACATCTTCGCTATACGGCTGACGCCAATACGCTGATGTCTCATGGCACAGCTCCGGACCGAGTGGTGGAACATGCGGCAATCGGTAACTATATTCTGCAAGGCTGCGTGGTCGATACAGACGGGAAGGCCATCGAAGGCGCGGCTCTGATGGTGGACGAAAAAAAGGTTTACACCAATTCCGACGGCTGCTTCCAGGTACGCGAACGCAAACCTCGCTCCCATAAGCTCGAAGTGGTCTTGACGGATTTTTTGCAGAACGGCAACTGGCAGGTAATCTCTGCTCCTACCATCATCACGAGCGCGGCGGAGCAGGAAGGCGCCCAGACACAAATCACCGTGGAGCTGCGTCACGTTCGAGTGGAAGAGCCTACGCAGCCCGCACCGGTAACTCTACAATCCCCAGTCAATGATGCGAGCCCTAAATATGCGCAAAACTAAAATAACGATGCAACTCGACCGGGCAATCCGGCATATTGTGATTCTGATGCAGCTGGTCTTTCTTCTTCCCTCGGCGTTCGGCCAGGTAGTGAGGCTCACGTCCAAGCCACGACCCTCGTTTATAGGAGGCAACTCGCTGACCGTAACGGCTTCATCTACTTCGGTATCGTTCTCTCTTGTTGCGCAGGGTACAGCCACTGCAAGCAGCGCTATCAACATCTCCGTGGGCGCCGCGTCGGCGACGGCAACGACAACGACGGTGAATGTCTACGGATTCTTCGCCAGCGCAACCAGCGCCCTGACCGGAGAGCATAGCGGAGCTGTGATCCCGTCTTCCGCTGTATTGGGGAAAACAACAAATGGCCTGCTAACCTCCTTTACGCCCTTCACCCAATCCGCACCATTCGGTGGCGCCGGTGCCGGCGTCAAGTTAGTTTCCGATCCGGTAACATTTATAGTTGGCGACATCACTGACATTCCCTTTAGCCTCAACCTGGAAATCAACCTTGCTGGCCACGTACTTCCTGCGGATATCTACACCGGCACTCTCATGATCCAGGCCCAGGATATGTAGCAGCGCGCAAATGCCTTTAGCGTCTCCAAGTTGCCAAACCAAGTACATGCGATGAAAGGTTCTACTGAACCTGATGCAAGTTCTTGAAAATGGCTTTGATTCCAAGCGGCTTGAGGAACTCATCCGCATAAACACGGGTTAACGCCGTCCTGCAGACAGCCGTGGTCACCCTAATCGGGTCGGAGCGCTAAGGGCTGCGCTCATGACAAGCTCTTAGCTCCCAATTACCGGATCGCCATCGCCCTTGCAATTTCGACCATGATGCCGATACTGCTGGCGACAACGGTGATCATCATCTTCCTACGAATGGCGCATCCTGAATCGTGCAAAAGAGCCATTTAAGCGTCTCCGGAGAATCGGTTCCTGAAGCTCGTGACCTCGTGTCTCGACTGTTGCAAAACAGGATTCCCAGGGTTGCCGAGTGGCTCCGGTGCATATTTCAGGTGTCAGCTTGGCGCCGATGACTTGACTTTGCGAGCTTTGATGACGGCCAGGGATTCCGCGCGTCGCTCGGTGGCGCCATCGGCTCGCCGTCGGCCTCGCAAACCGATGTCTTCTTACAGTCGTGGCGGTGGTTTCAGTGTGATCCCAAGTGTGATCCATGGGGGCAGATTGCTTGGCCAGGTTAACTTCGAGCCAAAGCAGAAGAGTCTGTTGTTTGATCTCTGGCTGTAAGGAGCCCGGCATGACGAGCCAGTGGCCCAGGGAGCATTCAGGCGCCGCAGTATCTCTTGTATTTCTTGCAGCTGCAACAGGGGCATGGCTGGTTCCTTTCGATCTTCGGGGAAGCCCTTCTGATCGGGGACAAGGCAGGAGTGTCCGGCCTCCACTTTGGAGGCGCAGAGGCGCCGCGGTTGGGCTGGGTTTCACTAAAGCAGTACCACCATTCCATCTCGGCCACCGTGATCTCGATGAGGTGGTAGTGACCACCTCTTGCAAGTTCTGCGGCGCTCTCTCCTTGCCCTTGGATAGATCGTGACGGACATCGTCAAGATCAATGTGATCCAGGTCGATCAATCCATCTTCAACGGCGAGCTCAATCTCATCGTAGAGTTCCGCGCCGCAGAGCTGGGAGCTATAGGAGACGAGCGCGCCCCACACTGGAGAGGACTTTCGCACTAGCTAGACTCCGACCCTGCCTACTTTCCAGCCTGTTTCAGGAATCTCGACTCGTTTTTCTCTCAGCTATGCGCTCCAAATTTTAAGTCATACCTCCCCTAACCATCCCTTTTCAGAGGCTAGGCGCGGGGAGTCTCCCCGGTGTGCCTTTCACGACGGCAAGCGGACCCGGCCAAGCCGTTCCGAATCGATTCGTGTTAAGAGTGATTGTCCTGGTCCAATCGGCTCATCTGGACACAAGCTCCGGTGGTGCTGGGAAGGCGTGCCAGGTATTGACCAAAAAGGGTAACAATATACCTGACAAAGTGAGCAGTCTTGATCGGTTTTCCTGAATGTCTCTAGATATATCAATCTGATGCCGAATACTTCGCTCAACTTCGACTGCCCGATATGTGGCGCTGGCAAGAACAAGAAATGTATGCTCATGACCGGAACGTTTCGCTTCGGATCCCATAATTGAACGCGAATGGCTTGCTGACGACGAACGCATGGGACGGCTTTCAGAGAGCTGTGAATCTGAGTTGGAAGTACGAGAGCGGCTATAGCTTTCTCATCGCCACCAGCAGTTCTTTGGGATGAACGGGGTTGGCTAGTACCTGAAAGTCATGCCCCTGCGTCTGGGCATTGTCCAGAAGAATTTTCGTGGACAGGGCACCTGAGAACAGAAGCACTTTGCAATCCTGGCAGCGCGACTTGAGCTGCCCATTGAGATTCCAGCATGATTACCTCCAAATAGCCGACGATAGGGTTGGACGTCTTCCCCTCTTGGCCCACTTGAATTCAATTGCATTCGGCAAATCGCGCGACTATATCGGCCTGTGCTCCAGCTCGAATGCCACCTCTAGGCTGAAGGCGGAATCGTCGATTGCTCTAATTGATTCGGATGACCTATGGAGTCACGCTCTGCGCCAATGCTCAGTGCATCTTCAATGACGGCGAGAAATTCGGTGCGTCTTACGGGTTTCCTAAGAATCGTCCGTACCCCTATTTGCCTTAGCTCAGTCTCATTGTAGTTTTGGCCACTAACAACGATAATCACGGGCGTCCTAACACCATCTTTTGCGATATTGCGAATCAATGTGATCCCGTCTATTCCAGGCATGTTGATGTCTGTAACCAACAGGTCAACGCGCGTTGACCCTAACAATGTTAGGGCTGTTTTACCGCAGTCGGCGGGGACGACTCTTTTGCATGACGCCCCTTCGAGCCACGCGGTAAATATCTCAACCAATTCGGGTTCGTCATCCACAATCATGATAGATGCGTCTGCGATTGTCATGGTACCTCTCCTTGCGAAGATCTAGTGGGTTCAGATGACTTGGGGATTGGAAGGAGAAGTTCGAACGTCGTGTTTGTCACACCATCGAAGAGTGTCAAGCTCCCTCCGTGATCATTTGCGATGGCACGAGACAGGCTTAGCCCGACCCCCGTTCCGAATCCTGGCATTTTAGTTGTAAAGAACGGCTCCATAATTCGATCGCGGTCATCTTGACTGATTCCTGTGCCGCTATCGACGACCCTAACGTAAACATTGCTTTCTCGCGTTCCGACACTTATTGAAATCCAACGCTCAGTGGATTCAGACTGAACGATCGCATCAAATGCATTATTCAACAGGTTCGATACGATCTGCCCGATCTGAACGTCTCTGCAGAAAACAAGCGGAACTTCTAGTTCCAAATCAGTCCGCAACTCAATCTGATGCCTCACGCATCGGGAGCTTTGCAGGTCGGCAGATTCCCGACAAATTGAGCCGACATCAAAGAGTTCCATCGGATCGTTTGTTGCATCTCGGGAAAGACCTTTCAAGCCGCGCAGAATGCGGATGGCGCGTTCTGCGGTCCGCACGATGCCTGCGCATGATGCCTCAACTTTCGCTGCCGAAGGAAGCTGTTGTGCTGCCGCGAGTTCCTGAAGGTCGCTGGCTCTTGCATGAATGATTGCGAGGGGATTACTTATTTCATGGGCCAAGCCACCTGCCAGATGGCTCATCGACTCGATATGCTGCTCCTTGATCGCTCTTTCGCGACTCAGGAGCTCTTCCAGTTGCTTTCCTGCCGTGATGTCGCTTGAAAAGAGACTCAGCCCTTGTCGTGTAGGAAATGTGTGGACTTCGTACCACCTACCGGAGGGCTCGTAATAACTCTCAAAACTTCCCTCGGACCGATTCTGCATCGCACTTCTGAGCTCTTGTTTCACGGTCTTGGAGCTGAGCGCAGGAAAGCATTCCCAGAGGCTGCTCCCGAGACGGAAATCAGGAAGAACGGATATCGCTTCTCGATTTCCATACAAAATAGCCCATTCGTGATCGATTTGAAGGATGCATTCTGAAGTCGAGTTCATAACGGCGTTCAGTTGCTCGTTCGCAACTGCAATCTCCTTGGCGGCTTTTCTTCGCTCAATGGCAATCGCTTCCGACGCCGTTAGAGCCCCCTGCGCTGCATCCCTCTGTTCTTGCGTGGTGGCGAGCACTTCGACAAAGCTTGAAATATTCCGTGTGAGGGACGGGGTCATCTTGGCGAAAACAATCGCAGTTGGAACCGAAGCGATTGCGCAAGAAATCCGAATCGTGGCAGCCACCCCCAATTGCGGCGACCAAAGGTTCAACACATCCATCAAATGAGTTCCACCGCAAGCTACGATAAACAATCCGAAGGAAATAAAGATCCATAGATATCTGCTGAATTCCGTCACATTTCTCAGGGTAGCGGCCATCCAGATTAGACAGCTAAATACGATCGCGTATGAGGCAGCGATCAGTGTGTCCATGATCACATTCGTCCAGAGAAGCACAGGCGTTTCGAGAGAACAGTAAGGATGAGGTGAAGGGATCCCGAGTGTAGTTAAGATCTTGATCGCGGTGAAGCCTAAATCGGCTCGAAGACCCGTCAAAATAACCAAGGAGATCGAATCACTCAAAGTGCCCTCACTCTTCCAGCAGAACGCGAATCAAACGGTATCGTCCACTTCTTCGTACGGTTTTGTAAGTGTGGTTCTCAGATCATCCATGACGATGACTGACATGTGTGCCATAGCTGGAGTGAGGATAGGAAGCCTGGATGCCGCTCGAAATGTTTTCATGAGTGCCCCTGGGGAGCTAGATCTGGCATACCGTTTCATCTTCGACAGGCTCAGACTGAGCTTATCGGGCTTGCTGGATCAATACTGCTCAATTCTGCACAGCTCGTGGTAGACCCAAATCAAACTCGGTGATTTCCATCTCAAATGGGGCCGCACAATCCCGTCAGTGATTTCTTAAGGTCTTGATTGACTCATGCGCGAGGAACTTGCTTGCTTCCTCCAGCGTGTCGCCGTTGATCAAAGGGCTCTAGGGCAAATGTCGTGGCGGCGTTGGTTACTGTACCTAACATTCTGGACTGCCCAATTGCTCCTGGTTTTTGCCGCCCAATCTCTGTTTTAAATCCGCCCTTCAAAACGTACTAGCATTCCCTCTCTGACCCGAGTCGGGGCTGACCTTGCCCCTACAAAACGTACCCCTTATCGAGCTGCTTTAATAGCGAAGGGAAACGAAGATGAGAAACGGGCAACGAGGCAGGTACACACTGGAGTTCAAGAAGGAGGCGGTGCGGCTGGTGGAGTCTGGCCTGAGCATTGCCGCGGCAGCACGCGATCTTGGAGTGGTAGAGCAAACACTGTTCAACTGGGTCAAAGCTCATCGTGCGGGGACGTTGAAAAAGGTCAGCGGCAAGGCCGGGGCATTTCCAGGTTTTTTCCGGGTCAGCGCCCGCGTGGTGTTAACGAAAGAGCTAACGTGGGTATCAAGGCTAGGGGCATGGCCAACCCGTGCCCGGAATTAGTTTGCGCGTTGAGGATCGGGTGACGATTATCGACCAGTTGAGAACCCGCACCCGCTATCCTCACCGGCGTCGAAGGATTGGCCGAGGAATGTCCATAGTTCGGGAGCTTTCACAAGTCACTGGGAGATTTCACCGTGAGATAGTGTCTTCATACCATTAACCTATGGACCGGGCTCGCTGTTTGTGGAGTCAGGCGAGTCCCTAAGTGATTGTTGTTTCCTTGCTCGGGTCATTATGTTGTTGGGTTTACATAGAGATTGGACCTTAATGCTTTGACCAATCATCCATAATCACCTGGCACGCCCGGTTCACTCCATTGGCAATACTTCCGCCTTCTTTCGTCGTGGCGATCAGGTCCCCGTCGTGATTAGCGATCTGGAACTGGTTGTCCCGGACGATAAGTCCCACTTCAATATGATTCAAGGCTACCGTATAGTCCGCAGCCGTCTGATTCAGAGTGATCCGTGTTCCTGGGCACGTCTTCTCAAAGTCTTTACTCATCTCCATAGACTGATCCCTGGACGCATTCCGGTTATTACCGGAACTTTTTGAAAGAAAGAAGATTCTCGGCTGTGTTGGAGCTACTTGGGGCATTGGGGGCGTTGCGTTCGCTGCGGGGGAGGGTAAAACGGCAGGTTGACTAGCTGCGGGCAGTCCTACAATCGTGGCGATGACTTTGTCGCTGACTCCAGAGGCCTTCAGGGATAGCAGCGCTTGGGGCGTGGTATCGTAATTACCCGGCACCGTCTTCACGATAGTGAGGATAGTGTCATCTGTTATGCCAGATTTTACGAATTTGACGATCGAGTCATTGTTCATCGACTGCTGGGCCAGAAGCGTGGGGACGAAGATGATGACGACGAGGGCTAGAACAAAACCAAACAACTTACGCATGAGATGGTTCCTTTCAATTGAGTGAGATTTAGCGGGGATCGCTTCCCCTACAGTTACAAACTACGGACCTGGATCGTTGTTTGTGGACTCGTCTGCTCGTTTAAGTATTGATATCCAGTACCCGGACACATATCACCTACCAGAAGTTCTCGGCTACAACTTTCATGGGAGACTCAAGGCACCATCGCATGCAGTTCCGCCGCCTGACGGTCCTGCTAGGCAAGCAACGGACCACCTCCAGCCCCGCGCGTCGAGACAACCGTGGCCGTCTCGGCTCCGTGCATGATGAGACGGGCGTAGCCTATCGTCGCACGAAAGGTGACGCCAATACCCGGTAAAATGGTGACGCGCAGGGCGGCGACGATGTTCAAGTTTTGTGCGTGTCTGATCGATGATGTGGGGGCTTCAAAATGCCCGAAAGCGAAGGCAGATGCCATTCGTCACACCCCAAGGATGGTCTCACCCATCGCATTTCTGCTGAGTCTTGATCCTATCGACCGAAAAGTACAGACTCTCCACCCACTTCATACTGCTCCCTTTGGCAACCGCCATCCGCCCGTTGACTTCGGCATTGCTGCCATCCATTTCCACGCTCAGGGATTTGGCTTCCACCAGAATCATTTCGACGCGGAACGAGAATGCTTTTACGGAATTACCCGGTCCGATATTTCCTCGGAATTCTGTTTGTTGTTGGCATTGGGCAAGAATACCTGATGTTGGCGCTGGCGGCTGTGATATCCGGCAAGTTTTCTTCGAAGGAATCTTGCACTTCGGGCTCTTGCTACCCTGTGCTCTGAGAGATACTCATACCAGCTGCGTTCCTGCCCGGATTCAACGGGGAAATAAAGTATCGAGGGGATTCCAAGTGCCATTCGTAGAAAAGAACCCGCGTACTGAAGATTATTGGCGGTCTGTAATCCTATTCGGACGCAATGTCGCCTCTTCCTGTCGAATCCTGCCCTCGGAGTCAGGCCATAAACAGAGTAGCTCACGGCATGGCCGCGGCCGGAGCGTGCATGAGACAACGCACTGATCCACCGGTCCCAAACTACGAACCGCTCTCGAGTATCCGGTGGCGATTTCCTTTTGCGCTCGGTAGCGCGTATTAGGCTGCTGGCTCGCTCGCGGCGGCTTGGACAGGGGAATCCACCCCACCGGGCTAGATCGGAGCACTGGCGAGCCACAAAACCGGGTCGGCGCGCGCCTCTAGCCAGCGTCCAGGCAAACAGGCATTTGCTCACGGCACGGCAGCGGCGGGAAGGCGCATGCTCTCCGGCACTATGTCGCATGCGACATAGCTGCCATTCGTTTGTCTGATGGATGGGGCGCCGGCCCAGGAATGAAGTTGAGTGCGGATCGGCGGGAACTGCAGCCTGACATCACCGAAGCGAAGACCGGTATGGCGCAGTGAAAGAAGGCAGCCCTAAACAGAAAGGCGCCCCGGAGGCCGCCGTGCGTGGGTTGATGTGTTTGTGGGGGCAGGGGGCGGGCATCATCCTAGACTGCCCGAATCTCCAGCGTCTTCCCTAGCATCTTCATCGCGCCAGCAATCCCATCGATCCTGGATGTATGGCGGATATCCGTGAGCCGGTTCACTTCCTGCGGAGATGTATGCAAGCGTCGCGCCAGCTCGGCTGGCCGCACCTTCTGCTTGATCATTTCGTTCAAGAGCAGTACTTTGGCTGATAGGCTAACAGGCAACTCGACAACGGGTTGTCCGCGCTTCGCTTTGGACGGCGTGGGCACAGCGCGCCGCTGCTCAAAGTAGAAGTCCATAGCGGACTCCAGTGCTTCGGCGGCCATTTCGAGAGCATGGTCCCGATTATTGCCGCTCGTGATCGCTTCCGGGATATCGGGGAACGTGACCAGAATGAATTTCCCGTCCTTCTTGAGACTTACCGGATAAGCAGACATGATTTCTCCCTTCATTTCAGCCCAAGTTGCTTCTTGATCGACTCGACCAAACCTTTGCCGAGTTCTCTATTGTGCATCGGAAGAATTGAAATCTTCCCATTCAAGTAAACCTTGAAGTGCGAGCCCTTCGCCGGTATCAAGGTCGCTCCCTGATTTGTCAGCCAGCGCTTGAACTCACTGCTCTTCATGAATCTAATTATAAACAATATTGTTTATAAAATAAAGAGCATTCGTACGATAATAGAAAGTCGGTCGGGGTAGTCGCGCTGTTGATGGCCAATGTGGTTCCTTGGATTGCATCCAGGGGCTATCATCTGGGCGACATGGGGGGCCGATTCCCCGTGTCGCCAGACATGAAATCCCCTGGAATGCCGTTAAATCTGTTGCCCCTACTGCGACCGATGCCCAAAAAAGTGGCTCGGATGGTTGACTTACTGAGAATCGTGATCGAACCGGTTCAAGGCCGCGCCCTCCGGAAGCCTGGTGAACAGGGATCGCAGAGTGGGAGACCATATAGCCTTGGCGCCCCCCATCTTTGGCGCAGCCAGCGCAGTGAGGTCAGATTTGTTGTTCCTTTGGCTTTGTCTGTTCCTTCGGAGGACGACCGAGCCCACGCTTTTCTTCGAGTCCGAACTTCTGCTTGAGCCATTCAGCCTGCATCTGTTTGTCGACCGGAGCTCCGCAATGAATGCACAACTTCGCGGCCGGCTTGATCAGTTCATCGCAAGCTTGGCAGTTGACCTTTTCGGGATCGGCCGCGGCGGAAAGATCGCTCTGGTACCAACTGAACGATTTCTTGAAATACTCGGCCGCCGCGATCGAAATCGAATTCCGCATCGCCATCGCTTCTTCGGCCGTCTTGGCTTTCGACATGCGCTCGAGTTCTGCGCGTGAAGTTCCATTAGCGGAGATAGTGAACCTGAAGAAGCCCTCTCTGGTAAGAGCTGATCACACCAGCCCGCCCCAGTTCGACAAGCAACTCCTCGACGTGGTCGAGGTCGACTACGCCATCAGAAAGGCGGGAAACCGCCTTCACGAATCTGTCGTTAGGCCGTGGACGAACGCGGACGCCACGCTCTTTCGCGACCGTATGAGTCCATCGAGCGATGGATACAGAGTCTCGATCGACGACTTGGCGAATCTCCTGGTCCGAGAAGACCGGGGGCCTGGGTGCTCGTTTTGCACTTGAATTGCCAGAAGTAGCGCTCATCAGACTCAACTCCGTGTGTGTACTCCAGCAAATCTGTCCGTCGTTTTGAAGCCATTTCGAGACGCTTGTCGCATAATCAGCGCCGCACTATCAATGAGATAAAGTGGGGTAGCTGCCTTAGTGCAGTAGCCCCAACCTGTAGTGGTCAGGGGGTAGCGCGGGGGTGGCGAAACGGCGTAGGCATAGT
>Ga0208193_1001333_pt1 | contig 10997 bp, 11 predicted proteins | sample June2015DPH_17_2_FD_184716 | JGI IMG/M metagenome (GOLD analysis project Ga0208193, IMG submission 184716) | Peatland microbial communities from SPRUCE experiment site at the Marcell Experimental Forest, Minnesota, USA - June2015DPH_17_10... | ecosystem: Environmental > Terrestrial > Soil >...
AGGGCTGCGGTAAAACTGTCCGACAACTACCTGAAGGCCATGGGGCGCGCCAGCGAGGTTGCGCGCTACCGGCGGGTCTTCGGGACAGCTGGAGTGGCCAATGTGCCTCTTCAGGCGTGAATTTCTGGACAGTTCGTTTCCAGTAAGAGACCGAGTCTTCGATCGGAAGCCGTGTGGCGTTGACTTATGAGTGAGCAAACACTCAAAATAGCCGAAGTTCAGGAGTATCTTGTTGGCGCGACCCAGAAGTGGTGACAAGAAGACAGCAATTCTCGATGCGGCCTTGAAAATCTGCGCGGAACGTGGAATCGGAGGCGCGCCCACCTCGGCCATCTCCAGGGCGGCAGGCATCGCCGAGGGATCGCTGTTTACATACTTCAAAACCAAGGACGAGCTGCTGAACGAGCTCTACGCTACGCTGCGGCGCGAGTTCAGCCGCCATCTGACTGATTTTCCCCACACCGAAGACGCTCGGAGGCGATTGCGGTTCATCTGGGACCGGTTCCTTGAGCTGGGAGCCAAGCATCCGGAGCAATTGAAGGTGCTCGGCCAGTTGCGGGCTTCGGGAAAGCTGTTCAAGGAAAATGAAGCGCCCAACTTTGCCATCGTCGAACTGTTCAAGGCGATTGGGGAGGCAACCGGCAGCAACGGTCATGGCATGTATCCCCCCGAGTACCTGGTATTGATGGTCCGCGCGCAGATGGAGATCACCGTGGAGTTTATCAATGCGCATCCGGAGTGGGCAGAGATTTGCCGCGAACACGGCTTCGAGATACTTTGGAAAGGTCTAACCAATTGATGCTTGGGCCGGCCATCTGATATTGATGGTCCGTGCTCAGATGGAGATCACTATGGAGTTTATCGATGCGCATCCGGAGTCGAGGGAGATTTGCCGCGAACCGAGCTTCGAGATACTTTGGAAAGGTCTAACCAATTGATGGTTGGGCCGGCCATTTTTTGTTGGCTGCCTGCCGGCAGGCGCGAAACGTGCTGCGTTGTCCGGGGAATTGGCGTCCGATGGCAGCCGGGGAAACAGGAACGATAGAAACAAGAGATCGAAGAGGAAAGTTCAATCGACCAACAAAATCAGATACCTCTGCCTAGATCGGTCGCAGCAGAGATCCCCAGGCAAACGGGCCGGCTGGTGGTAGTGACGGGCGGAAGCGGTGGGCTGGGCTTTGCCACCGCTTTAGCTCTTGCCCAGGGCTTGGCAGACGTCATTGTTGGCGCCCGCAACGAGTCCAGAGGGAGAGAGGCTGCGGCGCGGATTCGAGCCCAGGCTCCGGGGGCCCTGGTTCGTTTTGAAAAGCTGGACGTTGCGGATCTGGCTTCCGTTTCGGCCTTTGCCCGCCGGCTGCGCGCGAGCGGGCATCCGCTCGATCTGCTGGTGAACAATGCCGGGGTGATGGCAATTCCCCAGCGGCAGCTGAGCGTGGACGGGTTTGAAATGCAGCTGGCCACGAACTACCTGGGGCACTTTGCGCTTACCAGCGCTTTGCTGCCGCTGCTGCGCCTCAGCCGGTCTCCGCGGGTGGTGCAGGTGAGCAGTCTGGCCCATCGATTCGGAACCATTCGTTTCGACGATCTGCAGGGCGAACGCCACTATGGACCATGGTCGGCATACTGCCAGTCGAAGTTGGCCATGCTCCTGTTCGCGCGCCAGCTGCAGCGGGAGAGCGACGCTCGGAAGTGGGGCCTCAGCAGCAGCGCTGCCCACCCGGGCTACGCCAGGACCAACCTGGTTGACAATGGCCCGGGAGCGCGAAGCCTGGTCGCCGGTCTCAGCCGTACGCTGGGCCGGCTCCTCAGCCAGTCTGCCGCTCAGGGAGCGCAGCCGATCGTGTTTGCGGCCACTTCAGAAGTCGCTGAGCCGGGAGGATTCTACGGACCGGGTGGAATTCTGGAACTCGCCGGAGCTTCGGCCCCGGCGTATGCGTCCCTAAGGGCGCGGGACGACGAGACGGCTCGCCGGCTGTGGGCGGTATCGCAGGAACTGACCGGTGCCGAGTGGACTGAGAACTGAGAAATGGGAACTGGCAACTGATCGGCGAAGCGGGCCCGGTCCACCTCAGGGAACGCTTCGCGACTTGAAGATTCAGTTCGAGGGCGCCGGCGTGGCAGGCGGCGGAACCGGTCTCTGCTTGGCGCGCAGATAGGCGACCAGCTCGGCGACCTCGGCATCGGTGAGCGAGTCGGAAAACGGCGGCATCTTTGGTCCGCCATTGAGAATCTGGTGGGTGATGTTGGCCGGGGTCCAGAGCTTGTCCGTGCGGATGAGGGCGAGATCGGGCCCTTTTTTGCCGCCCGAGCCGCCGGCGCCATGGCAGTAGGCGCAGCCCTTGTCACGGAAGAGAACGGCGCCGGCCTCTTCAGCAGCCCTGGTTTTGGAATCCGCGTGCGCCATGGTTGGCTCCGCAACGACAAGGCCCAGAGCGAGGACGGAAAAAAGCTGTTTGAGGCTGAGAATCACAGTCGATATTTTCTCATGGCCGCGGCGCGCGCCCTTGAACCTTTCTTTTTGGGGGTAAAGATACACGGTAAAAATCTGATTCGGTTTGCACCGGGCTTGATGAAAAGATATTCACTTCTCTCTCACTGAGACAAAGCACATTGTTCATGCTTTGGGGACGGCAGCGGATGCTGCCTTTCGAGCAAGCCCTTTCCTTTTTCAAGCAGATCAAAATTCATGCTTTGAATTTTATCTTTTTTGAGCTCAGCCTTCCCTGTTCCTGCCGGCCTCGAGCATGGCGATGGGCTTCTCGATCCGGCTCAGCCGAGTTTCGAACTTTTTGGCGCCCGTGATCCAGTCGACCTATTCCTTGTTGCGCGAGGAACTGCAGTTGGACGAGGGTCCTCTCTTAGGCGGGAGCGGCGCCGAGTGCGGCCTTCAGGATGGCCTTTTGAATAGGTGCGAAGAGTAATCTGGCCCAGTATGGCATTCAATGCGGGTTGGTACGCGGCACAGTTGCGGCGAGAGTTAGCCGAGCGGGCCAGGGGTTGGTCGCGAGGACGGGCCCATGTAGAGAGCTACGGCCCCTCGCCGGTGGTGGTCTTTTCCCCGGAAGAGGAGTCGGCGGGTGCGCCGAAGCACGGGAATTTTTTTGACGATGCTTATCGGGCGATCGAGAGCCGGCCGGAGTGGATCGGGCGGTTTGGAAAGATCCATGCGCAAGGGCGGGCGCTGCCCAAGGCCGAATCGGGACGAAGATGGAGAGAGCTTGACTCGTGCATGAGCTCGGATGCCTTGTTGATGAATGTGTTCTGCACCGCCGGGGCCTCTTCGCTGCGGCAGACTTTGGGAATTGATGGCCATCAGAGCCCAGAGCTTTTCCCCGAGCCCGTCTTCGGATGGAAGGCGCGGGTGCCGCTGGCCTCCGGACGGCTCGACCGTACGGAAGTGGACATGCGTTGGGGTTCGCTTCTGGTCGAGGCCAAGCTGACAGAGAGTGATTTTCAAACCCGCGCCGTGAGTATTGTTGAGGCCTACCGCGACTTCGACAAGGTCTTCGATCGCGATCTGCTCCCCCGCGTGGAGTTGCGGGCTACCCGGCGCCGCCGGGCCGTTGAGTTTGCCGAGGACTTCACGCAAGAGTGGGAGGACACCTGTGAGGACCCGACCCCGGCAAGGGATTTTCAGCAGGCAATCGTGGCCCGTGCGCGCCAGGCGGAGCCGGCCGAGTCCGGCTATTCGGGCTACCAGCTGATTCGCAATGTCCTGGCAGCCTATGGGGAACGATTGAGCTTCGCGGTGCTCTACGATCAACGAAGGCCGGATCTTGGCCAAGCCTGGTTTCAGGTGATGGCCGCCGTGAAGTCGGCCGAGATGCGGACCAGGTGCAAAGTGATGACCTGGCAGGAACTGGCCGGACTCCTTAACGAAGACCATCAGGCGTTTCTCGACTTGAAATACGGAATAGTCCGCGCCGGGCGGAAGCCTTCGCTGAGCGAAGAGCCGGGATGCTGATGAGACAGATCGAACTGGCCGATCCTTTTCGATTCTGGCCGATTCTGGCCAATGCCGGGCGCAAGGCAGGGGGAAGGCCGAGCCAGGGGGCGCAATGGCTGCGCTATTCGCCGGCGCCCGGAATGTACTTGTACTCGATCTTTTCCGGCTGCTTCGGCTTGTCCCCGGTCAGGTCGTGGGTGTGCCAGACAACCGACTCGCTGGCAACTTCTGGATGCTTGCGCAGGAACTTGAGCGCGTACTCTGAAGCGCTCGGATCGTCCTTCTGATCGGCAAATTTGGCCGACTCGATGGCCGCCTTGGCCTTCTCCCCGGTGCGGCGGTAAAGGATGGCCAGCTGATAGTGCGCGGCCAGGTCATCGGGATCGATCACCTGCAGGCGCTCGTAGGCGTCGCGGGCCCTCATGTAGTCGTGCTCCTGATAGTAGCTGAATCCGAGCTCGCGCAATCCATCCTTGAAGCGCGGATACTTTTCGACAGTTGCCTGAAGGTCGGCGACGGCTTCCTTGACCTGGCCGGCGTTGCGTTCGACCAGGGCGCGATAATAAAGCGCGCGCGGGTCGCCAGGCAGCAGCGCGAGCGCCTTGGCCAGATTGGTCTTTGCGTCGTCATACTTTTCCCAGGAAATTTCCACCACGGCCATATTGGTGAAGGCGTCCGCATAATCAGGCCGCAGCGCGGCCACGCGCTCAAAGGCATCGACCGAGGCCTGGTATTGCTGCGCATCGAGCAGCCCGATGCCGTAATTATTCCAGCGCATCCATTCCTTGTTCTCGGTCGGGTCCGGAGCTTGAGGCGCGTTTTCGCCAATCTTGAATGTCTTGGTTTCAGACGCCATGTCAATGATCGGCAGCGGGTAATGCTTCTTGTCCATGGCGTAGTCAATGAAGTGCTGGTTGAACCGGCGATAGCGGATGGTCGCGGTCATCGAGAACTGGCCGCTCGCTCCACCGGGCAGGCGGAAGCGATAGCGCACCAGCTGCGAGCGGCCGGACTGCAAGGCGTTGTTGTAAGCCAGCACCCGGTTGTGCCAGATCTGGTGCAGGTCGTTCAGCTCGCCCTTGACGTTGATCAGGCGGTTGGTAAACGAGTGCGCGCTGGGGTCAAGAGCACCATCGGGCTGAATGAATCCGCTCTCGGCCAGCGTCTTGCCTGCGCCGTCGGTGACCGTAAAGTCGACCCAGGCCTCGTAGAAGTCGCGCTGCTCGGGAACGAAGCTGTGGCCGATGCCCTTGTTCTGCACCACCACGTCGGCCACCAGGGTTTCGCCCGGGGCCACGGAGAAAGCCGTCAGGCCGAGCGGAGCCACCAGCGCGGTGTCGGCTTGCGCAGCTTCTTTGCCTTCCTTCTCCAGGCCGAAGATGTCCACATTGAACACCCCCTTGCCGTCCTGGGCATTTTTGAGGAACTCAGTCACCTTCTGGGCCTGCTCATCGAAATGGTAGTACTGGGGGACAAGCGTGTTGGCCGCTGCCCAGCGATGGGAAACCAGCTTTCCGTCCTTTGCGCCCGGATCTTCGGCTCCGGCCGCGAGCTTCTCGCTCACCATGTGGCAGGTCTGGCAGGTGGAGACGGAGTCTTTGCGATAGAAGGGAAGCGGCGACTGCTTGGTGAAGCTTGCCCCCTGCCACTCGTCATAGAGCGAGATCGCGCGCAGCCACTTATAGTCATCGAGAGAACGCGGAATGGCCGCTTTGTGGCAGGCGGCGCAGAACTCGGCGGTCTTCAGCAGCGGGCGCATCACGGCTTTCGAGTGGCGATCGAGGTGGGCCAGAATCTCGGCGTCCGCGACCGGCCGGGTAATCGGCGCGCCGGCCTCGTCGACCAGCACCGCGGGAACGCCCATCAGGTAGCTGCCGGTGCCGGTGGTGTCGGTCGAAACGATGGAGTGGCAGGTGGAGCAGGTTACGCCCTCATCTTCGAAGGGCCGCTTTTTAGCCATCCCCTGGGACAGATCTCCGGAAAGCAGCGCCACGGGGTTATGGCAGCCCTCGCAGTGGCGCGAGTACTGGACACCTTTTTCGTCGATCAGCAGGTTGACGTTCTTCAGGTACCAGGGGGCGCGAAAGCTGTTGGAGTGCACGGACTCGCGCCACTGGTGATAGGCCTCCTGGTGGCAGTGGCCGCAGTACTGAGCCGTTGGGAAGGACTTGGGGCTGAGGAACTGTCCGGTCGAAGAGGTGGCGTTCGAGGGCAAAAACGGAGCGTCGGCGCCAAAGGCGTAGTTGTAATGGGAGGCGACCGAGTCATGGAACGCAGTCGTCGGGCCAACGATCGCCGGGTGGGCCGCGTAGTCCGGGTTGCCGGGGGAGGGAACTGCCGCCTCAGCCTGGCCGGTTTGGGAGCCCGGCGGCGGCCCGGAGCCTGCATGGGCGTCCCGGCCCGGCGCAAGCAGGCAAAGGAGCCCGAAAAGCGCCGCGGCCGTTGGTCTTGGCAGCTGGGACCTGAACCGGTTCTTGAATCTGATTGCAAACATGATCCGGGGTTCTCCCAGGGAAAGCTCGTCATTGGCTCAACGGAAGGGCGGATAGAGATTCCGGGAGAGCTAAGCAAACGGTAACAGGCCCGGGCCGTGAGCTGTCTTCCATCAAAAGGTTGAGGTCATCGGCCGGGGGTTTGGGCGCGACACCAGGGCCGGGCTCCGGTCTGCAGCGGGCGGTTCATAGAGTGGGATGAACAGGCTCAAAACGAGGCTGAGCTGTGAATAAGGCGGCCCCTGGCTTAGCCAGATCGGACCCAAAACTGGTACGTTGATGGAGAGGGTTTTTGATTTCAGAAGATGGCCTCAAGTCCCTATTTTTCCCTCGCAGTTTTGTTCGTCGTGGCGCTGGGCTTCGCCCTGACGCCCCTGGCGCTGGCCTGGCTGTGGGCGAGGTTGGTCTCCCCGGCCAAGCCAAACGCGATCAAGAATGCGATTTACGAGTGCGGGCTGGAGTCCAGGGGCGACGCATGGGTGCAGTTTCGTTCCGCCTATTACCTCTACGCCATCATCTTTCTGATTTTTGACGTAGAGGCAGTTTTTCTGCTGCCCTTTGCGGTGGCGTTTACGGGGCTGGGGGTGGCGGCTTGTCTCGCCATGCTGGTGTTTGTAGTGATGCTGGTCGAAGGCCTCGCCTGGGCCTGGGCCAAAGGCGTGCTGAGCTGGGCGTGAGAAGTGGGCTCAACAGCTCGAGAGCGCGCAGTTGACAGAGACCAGTTCGGCTGAAGGGCAGGTTGCGGGGTCAACCGTCCGCTTGAGGAGTGGAGCGACACGATGGAGCAAGGACTGAAGATTGAACTGGGCAAGCAGGGCGTCTTCGTGACTACCATCGAGGAGCTGTATAACTGGGGCCGTCGCAGTTCGATCTGGCCCATGCAGTTTGGCCTCGCCTGTTGCGCCATCGAGATGATCGCGACCACCATGGCCCGCTACGATCTGGCGCGGTTTGGCGGGGAGGTTTTCCGGCCCTCGCCCCGCCAGGCGGACCTGATGATCATCTCCGGGACGGTCACCAAGAAGATGGCCCCCCAGGTGGTCCGGCTCTATAACCAGATGGCCGAGCCGAGGTATGTGATTGCCATGGGCGCCTGCGCCATCTCCGGCGGCCCCTTCAAGCAGGGCTACAACGTGCTGAAGGGCATTGATCGCTACATTCCTGTCGATGTGCATATTCCCGGATGCCCGCCGCGGCCTGAAGCGCTCTTGCATGCCTTTATGACGTTACAGAAGAAGATTGACGGCCAGCCGCTGACCGGTCTTGATCGCCCGCGCCATCTCGATCGGGCCGCGCAGGGAGAGTTTCCCGTGCCGGTGCAGGGCGAACACGATCTGGAACCGACATCGAACAAGGGCGTGTGGCCGGTGCCGATTACCATCCGGTGAGTAAGGCCCGGTGCTTAAGACCAGGTGAGTAAGACCAGGTGAGTAAGGCCCGGTGAGTAAGGCAGAACTCGGGACCCGGGGGGCGGGGAAAAAGGGACTGGAAACGGATGGGCTGGGGCGATTGAGGAACAGGTTTTGAAGACGGTGGATGAGATCAGGGCGGCGATTGAGGCCGCAGTGCCGGGCGCAGGCGTCGAGGTTGTGCTCAACCCCAGCGTCAGCGGGCAGCACTCGCTGCGCCTTGCGCCCAGCCATGCACTGGAAGTCGCCACGTTTCTGCGCGACGACCGGGACCTGGCGCTCGATTTTCTTTCTAACGCCACCGGCGTCGATTGGCCCGATAAGGAGATCTCGGAAAAAGTCAAGCTCACGCGCACGGTTTCTAAGACCGTCGATGGCGTCGAGCAACAGGTCGATGAGACCGTGGAAGAGACGCGCAAACGCGTCGAGCCGGGCTGCCTGGAAGCGGTCTATCATCTGTTTTCGGTGGCCAAAAAGCACGGACCGGTGGTCATCCGCCTGAAGACCGTCAATCGCTCTGACCAGGTTGATCTGCCCTCGCTCACTCCCGTCTGGCGCTCGGCTGAGTTTCAGGAGCGGGAGATCTTCGACCTGTTTGGCATCGTTTTCACCGGCCATCCCGACCTGCGGCGGCTGCTGATGTGGGACGAATTCAAGGACCACCCCATGCGCCGCGATTATGTCGAGCCGGACGACTATGAGTACGAGCCCACGGCCCATGATGAAGTGCTGGCGCGCAGAGAGGCCAATCGGGCCAAAGCGGCCGCCGGCCGGGAGGGCGTTGACCAGTGAGCGGCTCGGCAGTTGTTCAGGACAAGAAACCGGGCTGGAACCGGCCTCCTCTGATTGAGCCCGAGGGCGAGGGCGAACTGCTCGAAGTGGCGATGGGGCCGCACCATCCGTCGACCCACGGCGTGTTTCGCATGGATGTGGCCCTCGATGGCGAGCGTGTCATTCGCCTCAAGCCGGTCTTCGGTTACCTGCACCGCAACCACGAGAAGATCGCCGAAGGGTCGAGTTATCTGGCGTCGATGCCGTTCACGGACCGGCTCGACTATATGTGTCCGATGACCAATAACTGGGCCTATGCGATTGCGGTCGAGAAGCTCGTCGGGCAGGAGGTTCCCGAGCGGGCCGAGTATCTGCGCGTGATTGTGGGCGAGCTGACGCGGGTGGTCAATCACGCCTCGGCGATCGGGTTTTTGACCCAGGAGATGGGTGCCAGCGGCACGCCGCTGATGTATGCGTTCAAGGAACGGGAGAAGATCCTGGACCTGTTTGAGGCGCTGACCGGGGCGCGCATGATGGTGAACTACATGCGCTTTGGCGGCTGCCGGGTGGATGCGACGCCGGCCTGGCTCGATGCGACGCGCAAGGTGGTGGCGGGGCTGCCGAAGTTTGTCGACGAGTTTGAGAATCTGCTCCGCGGCAGCGAGATCTTGATGGCTCGTTGCCAGGGCGTTGGCATTCTGCGGCCGGAACTGGCGGTCAATGCCGGAGTGACCGGGCCGATGCTGCGGGCCTCGGGCGTGAACTACGACATCCGCAAGGTCGACGGCTACGGGATCTACAACCGCTTCAAGTTCCGCGTGCCGCTGGGCGATCATGGGGACATCTATGACCGCTTCATGATTCGGCTGCTGGAGATTCGCGAGTCGCTCGGAATCCTCGAGCAGGCGCTCAAGGATATACCTGCTGGGCCGGTGATGGATCCCAAGGCCAAGCTGCGCGGGTTTCGTCCCAAGCCGGGCGAGGCCTACGGACGCATCGAGGCTCCCAAGGGGGAACTTGGTTTCTATCTGATCAGCGATGGAGGACCGAATCCGTATCGCTATCGGATCAGGCCGCCAAGCTTGATCAACCTGACGATTCTTGAAGATATGTGCCTGGGCAGCAATGTGGCGGACGTGATCCTGATCTTTGGAAGTGTGGATATCGTGCTCGGGGAAGTGGACCGATAGGGCGCCGGGCAGCGAACTTGAGCCGGCTCACCGCGGTGGGCGGGGAGATTCCGAATGGTTCGTTCGAGGGCGTCAGCTCTTAGCGAGCGGAGGTTTTTTTGTTAGGCGAAGGCATACTGAGAGGACTCGGCGAAACGGCACGCAACTTTGCGGGCAGCTTTGTGTCCGCCGAGCGGCTGACCACGGTTCAGTATCCTGAAGAGCGCGTTGCGCCCATCGAGGCCACGCGCGACTTTCCGTTTCTGGTCTACGATGGCGAGGACTGGGAAGCGGGACTGCGCTGCGTGGCCTGCCAGATCTGCGAGAAGGAGTGCCCGCCCAAGTGCATCTACATCGTCAAGAGTACCGACAAGAAGCCGGATGCTTTGGGCAAGCCGCAGATTTATCCCGCCCGCTTCGACATTGACATCTCGGTCTGCATGAGCTGCCAGATCTGCGTCGAAGTCTGCCCGTTTGAAGCGATCAAGATGGATACCGAGTTCGAACTGAGTACCACGGATCGCTTCGCCGGCCTGCTTTATGACAAGAAGGAACTGGCCAAGTCCAACGAACACTACCACAAGATTCATCCCACCGAAGCAGGGGAAGTGGACGCGCGCCTGGCCGAAGAGAAGATGAAGGCCGAAGCCAAGGCGCGGGCTGCGGCCGCCGCCGCTCAAGCCAAGGCCGCTCAAGCCAAAGCCGCTGCCCCTCCGGCGGACGCTCCGGCTTCGCCCCAGCCGGCGGCCCCCGCGGCCAAAGCCAGCCCGGCTTCTGTGCGGACCGCAGCGGATGCTGTCGCGAGCCCTGAAGGAGACCAGCAGGGATGATCGAGAAGGCGGATCAGTTTTTTGTTCTCCTGGCCCATTGGCTGGTTCATTTTCTCCCCGCCGGGCTCCAGCATCCGGTCATCGTGCTGCTCGGCGTGGTGGCTATTATCGCCACCTTTCCCGGATTGTTCGCCATCACCGTGCTGCTCGAGCGCAAGGGGCTCGGTCGCATGCAGAACCGCTACGGCCCCAACCGGGTAGGGCCATACGGTCTGTTTCAGCCCATTGCTGACGGCATCAAGTCTCTCACCAAGGAAGACCTCGTTCCCCTGAGCGCCGATGCCGTGGTGCACTTTCTTGCGCCCCTGGTGCTGGTCGTGGTCGTCTTCATGGGCTATGCGGTATTGCCCATTGGCCGCAACATGACCCTGGTCGACATG
>Ga0208193_1001334_pt1 | contig 10991 bp, 7 predicted proteins | sample June2015DPH_17_2_FD_184716 | JGI IMG/M metagenome (GOLD analysis project Ga0208193, IMG submission 184716) | Peatland microbial communities from SPRUCE experiment site at the Marcell Experimental Forest, Minnesota, USA - June2015DPH_17_10... | ecosystem: Environmental > Terrestrial > Soil >...
CTTGCGCCGGCCCCGCTCGGCACAGGCGATCTCCACCAGCGTCAATCCCAGCAGCATCGGAGCCAGCAAGATCCCGCTGTGCTTGGCGGACAGTGTGAGTCCAGCGACCAAGCCGGTCAGCAACATACGAATCACAGATGGCTGCCTTGCGTAACGGTAGAAGCAATAGATTGTGGCCAGAAAGAAGCAAGCGACTCCCATGTCGGTCGTGACCAGATCACTGTTGGCCAACACATTGGGCTCGAAGACGACCAAGAGCAAAGCCAGCAAACCAGCGGACTCGCCAAAGAGCGTGCTCCCCATCAGAAGCACCATTACCGAGAGGCCTACGGCAAAGACGCCCGCCGCCAGGCGCATGCGGAAGAGCAGGCCATGCCGTGGGCCATCGTTCCGCTCCATAAAATCGCGGCCGTCCAGGTACGCCTCACCCTTGAACATTCGCTGTTGTAGCGGAGGCACCCAAAGCTTCTCCCCGACGAGAGGCAGTGTCGCCACCAGCTTCACCAGCGGCGGATGCTCGGGATTCAGACCGTAGTCGCCGCTATGCCACATCATGTAGCCGGCGAAAATATGGTCGCCCTCATCGAAGGTGAGCGACTCGCCATGAACGATGATCGCAACCAGGATCATCTGCACGATGATCAATCCGCCTGCAAGCGGCCAGACAGGCACTTTCAATCTATTGATCGACACTCCGCCTCCACAGATTTACGGGTGTAATGCAGTCGCAGATGAGAGCGCTATGCGCAATGTTTCGCGCTTCCATTATAGGCAGTTCCCCCAAGGACCTTTTTCCGCCCGGACTCCTCCGCGCCTGGCCGTCCAACCTGCCAGCCGTCGACATACCCCTGGCTTCATTGTCGCGCGCAATTGAGAAACACGAACACGCTTCACTTTACAGATACTCACTCTGAACAAATAATAGATCTGCAGCGTATCAAATCCAGCGCCGATCGACGCTCAAAACGGGAATTGGTGCGCTGCCGTCAAAGCAGCTTCACCGGATCATACTGCCCATGCGCAGCCGGAGTGCGGGCCCTCGCCACTCCTATGGAGGAAGAAACCGCAACTCACTCCAAGGCGTGGTTGATGGAGGAATTCATGATCGAAGTCTTCAATGTCGCTGCAATTATCGTTGCCGGATTGATGGTTGGATGTGAACTGAGCATCGCCGCGTTTATTCATCCAACGCTCGATAAACTTCCGGATGACGTTCATCTGCCAGCCGCAAGCGCCCTGGCTCGTGTGCTGGGGAAATTCATGCCGTTTTGGTACATTCTTGTCTTTTTGCTCACTTTAGTCGAGGCCACCATCGCATGGCGCCAGTCTGGCCGTCTACCGATTTGGTTTGCTACTTCGGGCATTCTGTGGATGTTGGCCAGTGTGTATTCGGTCACAGCACTCGTGCCGATCAACCATCGTATTGCATCCTGGGAAAAGTCCACCCCACCTGCCGATTGGAAGACTTACCGGAGCAGATGGGATCTGCTTCACCGCTGGCGTGTTTTACTCCTCACGATAGCTCTCGCCTTTCTGATCGTGGGTTTCGTTGGCAAGTAGTCCTCTTTGGCAACTTTTCCAAGGGCAGCGATCGCCCCAGATCGGGAGCCGTGCCAGTCTTCGCAGCCGGCGAGTAGGCATAGCTCTACTCGTCTTAGCCATCATCCCTTTTGGCGAAATGTCGATCTTTCTGGGGTCGGGAGGGTGGAAGTCCCTAGAGTTCCCAATTCATGGCGTAGCCAAGGCGATGATGATTGTCGTCGGCCTGCTGGTGATTCATGCCATAGGAGAGAAATGCCTCTAACCGCCCTGGCCGTTTACCAACCGTCGCCTAATCCCACTCCCCAATTAGAGGCGAAATGCCCCCATTGACCCGTCCGGGGACCGAAGGCCGGCTCGTTGCTCGCCGACCCTCATATTCGATATTGTGACTAGAAGAAATTTTGGGCGCGATATCGTTTGTTGCGCCAAAAGTAAGGCTGGCAAATATGGCGATCGAAGTCCTTCTTCCGTCTGTGATGAAAATCGGCGGCGGCGCAATTTCTGAAACGTCGGGCATTCTCAAGCGCCTGGAAGTCAAGCATCCTCTCATCGTGACGGACGCCTTCCTGGTGCGAGTCGGGCTCGCAGAGTTCCTGCGCCGAGATCTCGAAAGAGCAGGCATAGCCTGTGAGGTTTATTCCGAGACTGTACCGGACCCGACAACCCAAGCTTTAGAAGCAGGCTTGCGAGCTTTCGTTCACGGCGAGCATGACGCCTTGGTGAGTCTGGGTGGGGGAAGTCCGATCGATTCGGCAAAGGCCATCGGCATGCTTTCCGCCAACGGCGGCCATGCCCGCGATTACAAAGTGCCGAACGGGATTCCGAAAAAGGGCCCGCCCCACGTGGCGATTCCCACAACCGCTGGCACCGGGTCGGAGGTGTCCCGCTTTACCGTAATTACCGATTCGGAGACCGACGAAAAGATGCTCATTGGGGGCGCCCCGCTCGTGCCAATTGCAGCGATCGTGGACTTTGAATTGACGATGAGTATGCCGGCAAGGTTAACTGCGGATACCGGCACCGATTCGCTGACCCACGCTATCGAGGCGTATGTGAGCCGCAAAGCGAACTCTTTTGCCGACGCTTTTGCGTTGGCGGCGATGAAGACCATTTGGGCTGAGCTGCCCACCGCATTCCAGGATCCTGAAAATCGTCGCGCGCGCGAATCCATGATGTTGGCCGCGACCCAGGCCGGTATGGCCTTCTCGAATGCAAGTGTTGCACTGGTTCATGGAATGAGCCGGCCGATTGGAGCGCATTTTCATGTGCCACACGGACTTTCAAACGCGATGCTCCTTCCCACCGTCACAGCGTTTTCTCTGAATGCGGGCGAGGGACGCTACGCGGAATGTGCGCGAACGATTGGAGTTGCCGCGCCTTCTGACTCTGACGCCAAAGCGGGGAGGAGACTTATCGACGCACTCTTCGAGCGGAATCAAGAGCTCGCAGTCCCATCTCCGAAAAAGTACGGGATCGCTGAGGAGCGGTACTTCTCACTGATTCCGACAATGGCACAGCAGGCGCTCGATTCAGGCTCACCAACCAACAATCCCCGCATCCCGACACGAGAGGAAATCGAAGAAATCTATCGGCAGATCTGGGCGTGATTGTTACCGGACACCGAGCTGTCAGCGCATGTGACAATCCTCCTCTCCCCAGAAGGAAGCCGATTCCTACCGGACGAGAGAGAGTTCCTCGGTGAGTTCCTGCTGCTTGGCCCCGTTCGAGCAGGGCTCACATCCCATCTGATCCGGGCCTCGTCGGTCCTTGAGGACTGCGAGTACGGCTCAAACCTGGTATTCCATTGCAAGAACTCGGGTTATCGTTCCCGCAATTACGGGATGACACAGTGCATCCGCTCTCGCCCCCGCCCTGCGGGACGGAACTTATCGGAGGATAACCGGTAAAAGAAGCCCCGAGGTCCCGGTTGAAGCAAGCCTCACCCTTGAGCGCTTTCCAGTCAAGCCTAAACAGGAGCTATATTTCGGCTCTGCACCAGAGACGAAAGTCTCAGTTGGTTCGCCAGGTGCCCGAACCCTGCAGCGTTTTCCAGTGGAATTCCGGCAGACAACCGCGCATCATCGGCGGTCCATGAGCGGTTTGGGCTGTTCGCCGGCCAGTTGACATTATGTTTTCATTGCTGACACCCTGTACTGGGGTTGGTTCCAGAACTCCCGTCATCCGACCTGAACGGCTTTTGACAGCAGAGCCCGGCGGACGACTTGCCGGGGCAAACGGAGAGTAATTCCAGGCAGGGAAAAAACCCATGAGCTATCTTGCCACCGACTTCCAACGAGCCATACGGAGATTGCTCCAGTCACCTGGACATAGCCTCGTCATCCTGTTAACGCTGAGTCTCGGAATTGGTGCTACGACGACGGTGTTCAGTGTGGTCGACGCAGTGATTCTTCGGCCCTTGCCCTACAGTCACCCAGACCAGCTCGCCGAAGCAGAACAGGTCGGGCGCCATGGATACGAACCAAGCGACATCTCTTATCCTGATTTTTTCGACATGCGCTCACAGAATCATTCGTTCTCTCACCTGGTTTCCTACCACGGCAAATCGGTAACGTTGACCAGTTCCAACCAGGCCATTCACCTTGATGGCGAGGTTGTCTCCTGGGATATATTGCCCGTGCTCGGTATTGAGCCGGAGCTGGGCCGCGGGTTCCGGCCCGAAGAAGAACGGGAAGGTAGCCGCGTGGTGCTGATCAGCCACAGCCTTTGGGAATCCCAGTTTGCGGGCGATCCTTCAGTGCTGGGTCAGAGTATTAGCATGGATAACGATCGGTTCGCCATCATCGGAGTGATGCCTGCTTCCTTTCGGTTCCCATTGGCAGAACCGCAGAACGCATTCTGGACGACGCTGGCTGTCGATAACGACCCGGCAAACTCGCAATCTGCCGTAAACAGCCGGAGCACACACTTTCTTGGCGTAATTGGCAGGCTCAATCCCGGCTCATCGTTGGCCTTGGCAACCCAAGACCTGAAAGCGATTGCTGCCAATTTAGCCAAGCAATATCCGATGACGAATTCCGGGCAAACGTCGGCCAGGGTACAGAGTGAGCTGGCGATCGTCCTAGGCGACACGCGCACTCTTCTCTTCATCGTTTTCGGCGCTGTCGTGCTTCTCCTTCTCATTGCATGCGGGAATGTGGCGAACCTGATGCTGGTTCGCGTGCGCGAGCGGGAGCGAGAGATTGCCATCCGTTCCGCCTTGGGAGCCGGCCGGCGGAGGATTTTGCAGGAATCCCTGGTTGAAAGCGTCCTGTTGGGCCTATCGGGGGGCGTTGCCGGCTGCGCTCTGGCGTTCGTCTCGACCCCGGTCGCGCTTAGCTTGATCGGTGACAGCATGCCGCGCTCCCAGGATGCGAAGGTAAATCTCGCGGTCTTAACCTTTGCCGCTCTTACGTCAATGGCCAGCGCCATTTTCTTCGGCGTCGTTCCAGCCATGAGGGCTTCTCGGGTCGACCCCATCTCCATGCTGAAAGATGGCGGCGGATCGGGAAGCTACCGGCGAGACTGGCTCCGTTCCGGCGTTGTTGTCGGACAAATTGCTCTGAGCATCCTGCTCACCGCAGGTGCTGGTCTGCTCGCCATGAGCTTTTTCAAGCTCTTGCACGCACCGGATGGATTTAATCCAGATCACCTTCTGGTGTACCTGTTTAACCTGCCCGACCAGCAATACCACGACAAAATTCCCCAGTTCTATCAGGAGTACTTCGAGAAGCTGCGAGCCTTACCCGGCGTCGAATCAGCCGGGGGGGCAAGAGTGGTCCCCATGACCGCCGGCGACCTCTATACAGCGTTCGACGATCCACTGCGCCCGTCGGCTCCGGCCCAGCATGTTCGTGCAGAATTGACTCCGGTCTCCACCGGCTTCTTCGAAGCTATGCAGGTTCCAGTGCTTGAGGGCCGAGACTTTACTGAGGCAGATGACGTTCGATCGAGACCGGTAATGATCGTGAATCATGCGTTTGCTCAGCAATTTCTGGCCGGAGAAAACCCTATCGGAAAGCTCCTTAGGCCGCACGAGGCGAACGGCGCCGAAGCGCCGCCACTTCGTGAGATCGTCGGTGTCGTCGCCGATGTGCGCCACGGCGCCACCCAGCATGAAATGCCAGCGGTGATGTATTTACCTACAAATCAACTCCCGAGCTGGTGTTGTTATTACTCGGTAGTAAGAACTTCGGTCGACCCGTTGAGCCTGGAACCGGCTGTGCGGCATCTTGTGGCTACACTCGACCGGAATATTCCGGTCACGGAGGTGCGAACAATGCCAGATCTGATCGGAATGCAGCTTACCAAACCTCGATTCGCGATTCAATTGATGGGAAGCTTTGCTGTCCTTGCGATGATCATGACTGTGGTTGGTCTATACGGCGTGATGTTGTATTCAGTTTCGCGGCGTACTCGGGAGATTGGGATTCGCCTCGCCCTCGGTGCGCAGCGAAATAGAGTGCTTCTCATGGTACTTCGAGAATCAGGAACCCTGCTGCTGTCTGGTACTGCAATTGGTCTTGTTGCGACCTTTGTTTCGACCTCAGTACTCCAATCCATGCTCTACAAGACGGGCACGCGCAACCCGTTCGTTTTGGCTGCTGTCTCGATCGTGGAGGTTCTAATTGGAATGATCGCCGCATTTATACCAGCCCTGAGAGCTGCATCTGTACAGCCTGTGACGGCATTGCGGACGGAATAATTGACCTACAGATCCGCTATGCCGTCGGTTGGGGGTGAGCCTTTTCCGCTCGATTGATGCCGCGCGTGATGAGCCGTCCGCGAGGCTGTTCTCGATGCGCGCATAAGCGCCATAACTCGTCGACGGCAGACAAGTAACGAAATGGCTTGTGTTTACCCAACCTGTCTCGACTCGCGATAGCAGGCGAGGTGCTCATCGATCGATCTCAGATGGAAGCTTAATTCCAGAACGGGGGCAGCATTTCTCCGTTACCGGCGCCCAAATCGATCAGTGTCACAAGAGTCCTATGATGCAAAGGTAGTTTTGATACCGCGTTCAAGGTAAAGGCGAAATGTCGAAAACGATCAAAGATCCAGAAATCTTGGCCAATCAGATTAAGGGGAGCTTCAAGATACGACGGCACGAACTATCCGCATGGACTGAAGTGCTTTACGACCCTAATGATCGGCCTCCGCGTGGCAGCAGCTACGATGGTGAGTTGGATGCTGCATTCGAAGATGATGTCCAAGTGGAAGAGCTGGTTGATATCCAGAATTTCGGTGTCGATTCCCTGATCAGCAACGATACTCGCGTCATCAACAATCTGAGCGAGGTATTATTCCGCGTCGAGCCAGCGAGAAATCAATTGATCTTTGCGCCACGCGAAAAAACCGGGGGCAGACGTCTTCACGATCGCTATAACAGGGTGCGGGCCATTGTGCTGGATGGATTCACGTTTGGAAGGCCTCGTACTCCAGCTGAAGTGATCCATATGCTTGCCCGTTTCCCCGAGGGATTTACCCAGAATCCGGACAATGGGCTTGGGTTATCCAGCACGATCAAATTCATCATTCTTGCGATCGAGCACAATCCGGAGATCGATTTGTTCATGCTCAGCAAGGTTCGGCCAACTGAAATGAGCGGTAGAATCTACCGCCTCAACTATCAGGATTATGAGACTGTCCGCAGGGCGATCAACAAAAATCATAGAACCGCCCTCGCTGGAGCAGCAAAGGAAGAGGCGATCCTTGCGCACAACGCCCTGATGACAAAACTTGATCCACACAACTATCCTGAGCGGACGCTCCCAGCCAGTGAAAAGACTGTCTTCAAAATACTGGAAATGAGTGCGAATGAGGACCTGTCCGAAAAGGATCAGATCGCGGCAGTGAAGGTTGTCCATAGGAATACCCGAAAGCTCGCTTCAAGCAATCCTGAGGCCCTGCTAAAGCTTCGACGGGATATCGAGTTGGTCAACCTGGAAGAGGTCATCCGCAAAATGGAAGCTCTCATCGAGACAAAAACTCCCGAGGCGCGGTGGCAGAAGTTCTTTTGCGATCATCCGTTTGTGCTCAGCCTTGCCTTCAGCCTGCCGATCGTTTTATTCCAAGAGCAGGTGTCGGTTGGCGGAAGTACGTTTGAAGGCACGGGCGAGAAGATTGCAGACTTTCTCGTTAAGAATGACATAACGGATAACGCAGCCCTTATCGAGATCAAGGCCGCTTCGACTCCCCTGCTGGGCGGACCTTACCGAGGTGTTTGTCCCCCCAGTCATCATTTGTCTGGCGCCATAACCCAGGTTCTCGACCAGAAGCACAAACTTGAAGAGGAGTTTCAAACCAAAAGGTATCGCTCAAAGAACGGGAAGATAGAGCGTTATGCCGTCCGTTGCATTGTTATTGCCGGGACCACCCCAGGCGGGCGGGACGACGTCAAATCATTCGAGCTCTTTCGAGGCACTCTGCACGATGTCCTTGTCGTGACATTCGATGAATTGTTGGAGAAGCTCAGGCATCTCCGTAATTTCTTGTCGAAAGCTGATAACTAACCACGTCCGAGTACTCATTGCGCGGTAGGCCACAATCACTACGCGACCTGAAAGCGAGCTAAATCTCAGTAGCCATTTTTCAATCCATCGCTCTGTGATCTGCACTTGCCAACGCCTTGATACAGTGTCAGGCAGATACGGAATTTGCGGAAGCATTGATGCCTGAGATGCGCCTCGAAAGCGAGGCCGCTATCAACGCTCGCCTCCTCAAGGCCCGAAAAGCTGGAGAGACTCCAAAGGAAGAGAATGTCGATGACTTTACTAGATACCTATCCTCGCTCCTAAGTGGTCTCGCCATCCAGGCGGCAAACGGATCAACCAAACAACTGAGTTGAAGCGCACCGCAAAGGTCGCTCTGAGGCACCTGGGCATCGAACACCAAGTCAAAGATCCATATGGAGTCCCCACTTTTCGAGAGCGGAGACCCTGCGGTGAGTGTTCCGTTATCAATTTACTCCATGCAGCATCCTGTGCCAGGCAATCTCCGTGAGTTGCCGCAAACTGAAACGTCTCGTTGTTGATATTGCAGACCTCTCGGCATGGACCAAACAAGATCATTCAGATGGCATCTAACATTTCGGAACTTTCCTCTCCGCGCTCCTGGTGGGAGCGAAGCTATTCGGCAGTGGATCAGTCCTCAGAAGGCCAGTGTCTATGGCCCCTCCTACGCAGTTCTCGAACCAGGTCTCCAGGCCTGTCACTCACCGATCCTCAGCGGACGGCTTTCCAGCCAGCGGGAATTCTGGTACCTTCCCTTCACCGCTTCCTCAATCGGACCGACTCCCAGCTCCCGTCCGAACTCCATCCTCCGTCGACCGTCAACGTCGCGCCGTTCACGAAGCCGCTCTCGCTCTCGTCCGCCAGAAAAGCGATCGCCCTCGCCACATCCTCCGGGCGCGCAAACCGTCCCATCGGTACCCTCTCCGTAATGTCCGCATCCGTGTAACTTCCGCCCGCCTGGTCGGCTGCGTCCATCTCCGTCTTCACCCATCCCGGACAAACCGCGTTCACCCGCACGCCGCGTCCGCCCCACTCGGCCGCCAGTGTCCGCGTCAGTCCCACCAGGCCGTGCTTGGATGCGTTGTAGGCTGCCCGATCCGCCACTGCAACCAGGCCCGCGATGGATGCCACATTCACAATGGCCCCGCTCCCTGCCTCCAGCATCTTTCGCCCAAAGGCCCGCGCCAGCAAAAACGGCGCCACCAGGTTGACATCCATCACCCGCCGATACTCCGCAGCCGTCGTATTCTCGGCCGCACAGATCAGGCTAATCCCGGCGTTATTGACCAGCACATCCACCCGCTGATACGACTCCAGCACCTTCGTCGCGAAGACTTCAACCGTTTCTTCCTCAGTGATATCCCCCGCAAATCCGAATGCCGTCCCGCCGCTGGCCTCAATGGCGCTCAGCGCCGCCTTCGGCCCCTCGAGATCGATGATAGCCAGCCGATATCCCCGAGCTGCCAGCAGCTCCGAGGTCCACCGCCCAATTCCCTGCGCCCCACCTGTGACCACCGCCACCTGTTTCCCGTTCACCATCTACGCCACCTCCTCGGGCTCCTACCAAGCATAGTTTACGGAGTGACAAACCATCAGCGGTTGAAGCCGACCGTGTGGCCGAGCTCTTTGCTGTCGTACATGCGGCCTTCGGTAATGACCTTCGAGACGCGGCGGATGTCGCTGATGTTGGTAAGCGGATTGCCGTCGATGAGGACCAGGTCGGCGCGCTTGCCGGGTTGAATCGTGCCGGATTCCTTGTCGAGGCGCATGGCTCGCGCGGCGTTCAGAGTTGCAGTCTGGATGGCCGCCATCGGCGTCATGCCGGCCTTGACGTAAAGCTCGAGTTCGCGGTCAAGGCCGTACCCGATCAGACCTGTGTCGCTGCCGGCGACGATAGGGACGCCGGCTTTATAGAGAGCGTCGATGACCCTCAGGTTGACCTCCAAGCGGGCGTGAAATTTTGCTTCGTCGGTCGCCGTACCCATGTTGCGAAACTTGGCGGCGGTCGGGTAGGGGGCGGCGTTCAGGCCCGGTTCGAAAGATGCAGCATCGATCGTCTTCGGATGGCCGGCCATCTCGCCCCAGCCGGCGGTTGGGTCAACGACGATTTGTTTTTCTTTGAGCAGCGCGATGAGCTTTTGAGCACGGTCGGAGTTGAGATCGAGCTCGGCGTCGGGCGGAGCGTTGGGAGGGAGCATGGAGTGGGTGATGAACTGCAGGTGGTTGACCTGGTCCATGCCGTCGGCTATGCCTTCAAAGGTATCGACCGCGGCGGGGACGTGGCCGGTGACGGTCATGCCCTTGAGGTGGGCTTCGGCGGCAACGGCGCGCAGCACGTCGGGCTGGAGCTGGGTGTAGACCTTGATCTGCTGAAAGTGATGCTGGGCGTAGAGGTCGACGGCGGCCACGCCTTCGGCCGGGGTTTCGGCGTCGACCAGGCCGAAACCGAGCGGACCGCCAGAGTCGATGAGGCCGGCGAGCAGAAGGCGCGGGCCGAGAACATGCTCGATGGCAATCGCGTCGCGGATGGTCGTGAGAAACCCCAGCTCGCCGCCGCAGTCACGGGCGGTGGTGACGCCGGCTGCCAGCAGCGCTGGTCCGAACTCAACGCCGGAGTAGTGCGAGTGCATCTCCCACAGTCCGGGCAGAATGGACTTGCCTTCGGCATGGAGGACGCGCATTCCGGCCGGCGGCGGTGCGCTGCCCGCCGAGACGATCAGCCCGTCGCGGACGACGACGGTTGCATTTTCGACGGCCGCTCCGCCGGTGCCGTCGATCAGGCGGGCTCCGACGATGGCATAGGCGCCTTGCGCTTCGGGCATTACCTGGCGATCGATTTCGGCCAGATCGAGCATCTGCTGGCGAACGCCGGAGCGGGCCAGCTCGTCGGTGGCGGAATCGTACTCGTCGAGCACCAACTCCTGCGGGAGTCCCCCGGCG
>Ga0208193_1001335_pt1 | contig 10975 bp, 9 predicted proteins | sample June2015DPH_17_2_FD_184716 | JGI IMG/M metagenome (GOLD analysis project Ga0208193, IMG submission 184716) | Peatland microbial communities from SPRUCE experiment site at the Marcell Experimental Forest, Minnesota, USA - June2015DPH_17_10... | ecosystem: Environmental > Terrestrial > Soil >...
GCAACGGGTCCCTGTGGCCTTTGCACCATTATTTCCCCGGCGCGTTCCGCTACGATCCGCAGGAGTTTTCTGCGTACATGGCGATCAACCGCTATTTTTCCGAGGCGCTCGTCAAGCTGGTGCAGGACGGAGACATGATTTGGGTGCACGACTATCAACTCATTCCACTCGGGAGTCTGTTGCGCCAAGCGGGGATAAAGGCGCGGATAGGATTTTTCTTGCACATTCCCTATCCGAATATCGCCGTCCTACGCCTGCTTCCCACGTACGCGGAACTGGTTCGCGATATGTGTCAGTACGATTTAGTGGGCCTTCAGACGAGCGAGGATCTCGACGGATTCAGGTCCGCGGTCAAAGCGGTGTTTGCCGACGAAGCCGAGTTCCACGAGGAACGGGTGGAACTCAAGGGGCGGCAGATTCAGGTAGGCGTGTTTCCGATTGGCGTCGATGTTGACGAAGTTGCGCATCAGGCTGAGGACGCGGTACGCAACGACGAGCAGGTCAAACAACTCCAACGAGGCCTTCTCGGGCGCAAGCTCTTGCTGGGCGTCGATCGATTGGACTACAGCAAGGGTTTGCTGGAGAGATTCGCGTCTTACCAGGCATTGCTGGAATCCACCCCGGATCTTCAGGGTCAAATAACATACATACAGATTGCACCCCTGAGCCGGGTCGACGTGGCAGCGTACGCTGACCTTCGCGACGCTTTGGAACGCGCGACCGGCCGCATCAACGGACAGTTTGCCGATACCGATTGGACGCCGATCCGCTACCTCAACAAGGATTTCTCGCACTCTACGCTGAGCGGCTTTCTCCGCATTGCGAATGTAGGGTTTGTCACGCCCGTGCGCGACGGGATGAATCTGGTGGCGAAAGAGTTTGTCGCGGCGCAGGACCCCGAGGACCCCGGCGTCCTGGTGTTATCGAGCCTTGCGGGCGCGGCGCAGGAGCTCGTCGGTGCATTGCTGGTCAATCCATATGATAAGGCCGCCGTTGCCCTGGCTCTGCAGCAGGCGCTGGCCATGCCGCTGGCAGAGCGGCGCTCGCGGCACGAGTCGATGTTAAAGGCGGTCCGCACCAATTCAATCTCTCGATGGCACGAGTCGTTCGTTTCGCGTTTGGCCGCCCCCCTTCAGAACATGAATAAGCTCAGTCAAAAAGCTTCGTAGGCGAGTTGGCAAAGAGCCGCTACGCTGGTCGCACGATTGGCGATAGCGCATCGCGGCATGTATCCATGAGCGCGATCCGCAGCCCTGCTAGGAGGCACCTCAATGAGCGCCCTACTCGAAGATTCGACTGCTGCAATGCAGGTTGTTCAAGCCGTGCTCAACTACACCCTCGATACGGGCGTGCGGCCCGTGAACTATACATTCGATCCGCCCCTTGGCGTGCCCAGAAACAGCGGCGTGGTCGATGCGCGTACGGTGACGATCCATAACGCCCGCCAAGTGCGGGGGCTTGCCCTCGAAGTCAGCGGCTTCGAGCTGATCAATCATCACAGTGCCTTGGGGAACTGGGAAACGTTCCAGAATCGAGAGCTCGTTGAGGCTATCGATTATCCGGAAGTAATCGCGGCGCTGCGGCGCCACACCGGTGCCGAGAAGGTCGTGATTTTCGACCACACGCTGCGCGACAGTACGGCCGAGCCTGGCCGGCCGCAGATGCGTGAAGTGGTGCGCCGGGTGCACGATGATCAAACGCTGGATTCGGCGCCGCGCCGGGTTGCGAAGCACCTGCCGCCGGGAGAGGCCGAGCAGCGCTTGAAACGCCGCTTTGCGATCGTCAATTTTTGGCGCCCCATCGGCGGCAGGGTTTTGCAGACACCGCTGACCATGTGCGATGCGCGTACGATCGAAGCCAAGGACCTGATCTCGAGCGATCTGGTGTATCCGGAATGGACCGGTGAAACCTACGCAATCGCTTTCAATCCTCGCCATCGATGGTACTGGTACCCGGAACAGACCCCATCTGAAGCGACTCTGCTGAAAATCTACGATTCGGCCATCGATGGCCCGGCGCGCCTGACCGCGCATACGGCATTTGATGACCCCTCGAGCGCACCCAACGCTCCGCCGCGGCGCAGCATTGAAGTCCGTGCGATGATTTTCTGGTAACGAAGCGCCGTTTTCTTTGCTCTCACCATCACGTCTCCTGCCTCTGCTCGCCTTGAGCCTGTCGCTATGCGCATTGGATAGCCGCGGGGCCGTGCCGGTAGCCGTCGAAGCCTCGCACGGCGTGGTGGTCTCCTCGCAGCATCTCGCGTCGCAAGTCGGTGTGGATATTCTGAAAGCGGGCGGAAACGCCATCGACGCCGCGGTTGCGGTGGGCTACGCGGAAGCCGTAACCAATCCGTGTTGCGCCAATATCGGCGGCGGCGGCTTCATGGTCGTGCATCTTGCCGAGTCCCGCCGGGATGTGTTCGTCAACTTTCGCGAAACCGCGCCGCAGGCGGCGACTGCGGCGATGTTTCTCGATGCCGACGGAAACCCGATTCGCGGCGCAAGCCTCGACGGCTATCTCGCGGTCGCCGTGCCCGGCACCGTGCTGGGATTGGACAGCGTGCTGAAGCGCTACGGCACGTTGCCGCGCGCGGTGGTGATGGCGCCGGCAATCAAGCTGGCCCGCGACGGCTTCATTCTGACCCGCGGGGATACCGACATCATCGACGCCGGGTCGCAGCGCCTGAGCCGCAATGCGGAAACCCGCAATCTGTTCTTTCGTGAAGATGGTTCGCCACTGCGGCCAGGGGATCGACTGAAGCAGCCGGATCTGGCGAGGACACTCGAAGCGGTCGCCCACCGGGGCGCGAATGCATTCTACAAATCGGCGATCGCCGGCAGAGTTGCGGGAGCCATGCGCCGGAACGGCGGCATCATCAACCGGCAGGATCTCGCGAGTTACACAGTGACAGAAGGCGCCCCGATCTACTGTACGTACAGGGGCTATCTCATCGCATCCGCTCCCCCGCCATCCTCCGGCGGTACGGCCCTCTGCGAGATCTTGAACATACTCGAGGGCTACGACATGCGAGGTCTGGGATTTCACTCCGCCGCGTCTGCCCATTACATGGTCGAGGCCATGCGCCGGGCCTACATCGACCGCAATACCTCTCTTGGCGACCCCGCGTTCGTGAAAAATCCCATCGAGCGCTTGCTGAGCAAAGACTACGCGGCGCAGGTTCGTAAAACGATCGACCCAGAGAGGGCGACACTCTCGCGGCTCGCCCAGCCCGTCGAGCAGCCAAACGAGAAACCGGAGACGACCCACTACTCCATTGTCGATGGAAAGGGCAACGCGGTCGCGGTCACCTACACGATCAACGGGTTGTTCGGCGCAGGAGTCATCGTGCCAGGCACTGGTTTCCTTCTCAACGACGAGATGGACGACTTCACCGCAAAAACCGGTGCGCCAAACCTCTTCGGACTCGTACAAAGCGAGGCGAATGCCATCGCGCCCGGCAAGCGGCCTTTGTCGTCCATGTCGCCGACCATCGTGACCAAGGACGGACATGTCGTGATGGTGCTCGGCAGTCCGGGCGGCTCGCGCATCATTACCATTACGCTGCAGGTGCTGTTGAACATAATTGATTACGGCATGCGGCCTCAGGAGGCCGTGGATGCGCCGCGTATTCACTACCAAGGGTCGCCTGATGAAATTTATGTCGAACCGTTCGCTCTGTCGCCGGACACCGTGCGAGTACTCCAAGCGCGGGACTACCGACTCACCGAGCAGGCACCCTGGGGTGCCGCGGAACTGATTGCGCTGCCGGAGGCGGCGCCCCGCGCAATGAAGATGCCCTCTGCAAATGACTCCGCCGTGAGCGGGCAAATGCTGCCGGGATTCGTCTACGGCGCACATGACGACCGACGACCGGCCGGCGCGGCCGTAGGATTCTAGTCTCAAGGGTGCGTGCGATATATGCGAAGGAGAATCGACGACGCATCATGGAACCGCGGCAATCGTGAATATTTCTGGTTCGCCCTGCTATTGATCGTGGTGCTCATCGGCTCCGCAATTCGCGGGACCGCATGACCTTCGACCACACCGTGGCCTAAACAGGGGTGACGACGCAAGGGAACATTGGTAATGTGCTGCCGCGTTCAAACCATCCGGAAACCCTTAGCTCCGGCACCGCGACGCAGGTTGACGCGTGACAATCGTAATATTTCCGAAGGCCAAATGACATGAGAGGCTCGCCATGAAGCGCACACACAAAGTCCTAGGTTTCCTTTCGTTCGTGCTGGCGGCGACGCCGGGATTCGCCGCATTGAAGCAGGGCGATTCCGCACCGGACTTCAAGGCGCAGGCATCTCTGGCCGGCAAGGAATTCACCTTCTCGCTGCACGACGCGCTCAAGAAAGGCCCGGTGGTGGTGTATTTCTATCCCGCCGCATTTACCGGCGGCTGCAATCTACAGGCGCACACATTTGCAGAGAATCACGACAAATTCGCCGCCGCGGGCGCTTCGGTCATCGGCGTTTCGCTGGACAGCATCTCCCGCTTGAACGCGTTCTCCGCCGATCCTCAGTACTGCGCCGGCAAGCTGCCGGTGGCCTCGGATGAGAAGGGCGAGATAGCGAAATCCTACGATATCAAAATCACGGTCACGACCGGCAAGGGAGAGGAAATCGCCAAGATGAAGGACTCCCGCGGCCAGGAGATCGGTCATGCCGTTGCGGAACGTACCACCTTCGTCGTCACGCCCGACGGCAAGATCGTTGCGACGATCGGCGGAGTGGCGGGCGATGCCAACGCCGACCAAGCGCTCGCCGTTGTGCAGAAATTGGCGGAAAAGCGCACCGCGAAGAACTGATCGGCTCGCGCGGCATCGGACCCGGCGGCTTGCTTATAAGCCGCCGGGAAATCGCGAAGCGGATTTCAATTACGGCTTGAGCTGAGCGCGAATCTCGCCGGGCTTGTGCTCGGCGCTGTGCACGTTGACGTACAAATTGCCGGCCTTGAAGCTCGCGTATTGTTCCTGCGTCAACTTTGCTCCCGCCGGAACCGACCACACCCCATCAGCGCCTTTTTCCAGAGTGATGATGGGCGGTCCCGCCTGGCCCGGCGCTCCCACGTGAATATGCGCCACGGTGCCATCGAGGCCCGTCGCCTTGATGCTTCCGCTCACCGCCCCATCCTTGTTGATCTTGATCGTGCCGGTCGCGGACGCGGATGTCGTCACGGGCGGCGTCTCTTCAGCGCCGGTCAGGGTCACCTGCACGTCCTTTGCCAGGGCCGATCCGGTGCTCAAGGCCAGCGCAGCCGCTGCAAACAACGCGCAGATACGTGATGTGCCGACGAATATGCTCATGGATAGCTCCAAGATGTTATGTTAAAAAAACGAACCTGAATTATAGCGCTGGCCTCATCCTTGGCCGACCCATCGCCGACAATAATACGTCGATCTGCCCTAACCGTCCCCCACGCAGTCGAGCAATCGCTTCCGTTCCGCCTTTCCCGCGGCGGCGAATTTGACAATGAGTTCGGCAAGCTCCCCATCCTGACTATACAAGTACGGCACGGGCACTTGCATGACCGCAGCTAGGCGCGTAAGCGTCTGAAGATCCGGCATATGTTTGCCGCGCTCGTACTGGTTGATGCGCGCGCTCGCGGAAAACGGGTCGATTCCGGCCTTGATCCCAAGCTGCTTCTGGGACAACCCAGCCTTCTGCCGAGCCTCCTTCAAGCGCTTCGCGACGATCGACGGCCGCCCCATCTCTGCCCCGTATGTAGTTGAGGCTCCGAGACTCCGAGCTTTGGCGTTGACGCGATACTAAGACTTCCTTAGTATGATAGATGGGAGCGCCGACCGTCTCGAATTCCAACAGCTCCGTGTTCCGTAAAGACCCTCATCTGCATCGACTCGTGGCTGTCGTAAACATAGGAGGCGTCCGGCGGATGAATGCAACGAAGAAGGACCTGCGCGACGCGGTGAAGGACCAATTGGCCCAGCTGCGGCGCCGGCTGCTCCAGCGCGGCCGATCGAGCCGGGTCGATATCGACGAGCTCATTCAGGAGGGATTTCTTCGCCTCTGCCGTTATCAGCGGGAGCAGCAGATCCCGGTCCGGGATCCAGTCAGCTTTCTGGTCAACGTCGTGGAGAAGGCACAGATCGACAGGCTGCGCCGGGCCGCGCTCACGAGGAAAATCTTCTCCGACCAGCCTCTCGAAGAGGTCGATTCCGTGCAGACGGCCAGCTCCGCGGAGCAAGAGGCCGAAGCGCACGAATTGATCGAACGTATTGAGAGAAGCCTGGCGGGCGCCAATCCGCGCACTCGAGAGGCCTTCCTGCTGCACCGTTTCGACGGGTTGAGCTACGCGGAAATTGCCAGGCACCTGGGCATCTCCACCCCGGCAGTCACGAACCATATCGCCAAGGCGCTGCTTCTGGTCGATAATGCGCTGCGCGAATGAACGGGAGCCAAGAGCCGCGGGAATCACCGATGAACTCCGAGAAGATTCGCGCTCGAGCGGCAAACTGGCTGTCCCAGCTCCACGATGAGCAGCGCCGTCCGGGCCTGGACGCCGAGGTCCGTGCATGGCTCGACGAGAGCGATGAGCACCGGCGCGCGTTCGAACGTATGAACGACGCCTGGGAACGCGCCGGCGAAATTCGGCTGCGCGCACGCCCCAGCGCTCCCACCCGCCCCCCGCGACGACCGTTCGTTCCGTGGGCCACTGCCGCCGCCGTGATTCTGGCGGTGGCTGCCACGGTGTACTACTGGCGCGGCAACGTGGTCGCGACCGGCGTCGGCCAGCAACAGGTTCGATTACTGCAGGATGGCACCCGGATCGTCCTGAATACGGATACTCACATCGAAGTGAGCTACGATGCACATGCGCGTCGCGTGCGCCTGATCCACGGCGAGGCATGGTTCGAGGTGGCGAAGAATCCCGCGCGGCCCTTCCTGGTCAGCGTCGACGGACAGGAGATACGGGCTCTCGGCACCTCATTCATCGTGCGCCACGACGGCATCGAGGATCTGTCGGTTACGCTGGTCGAAGGCCGGGTCAGCGTGCAGCCCGTGAATCCGCAGGCGGAGACCCGGCCGCAGGACCTTGAGATCCTCTCTGCCGGCCAACGGCTGCTCATTTCGGGAAATCGCCCCCCGGCCGTGGACCATCCCGAACTCGCCCGCATCACCGCGTGGGTCCACGGGCGAGTGGAGCTCGAGGACACGCCGCTCGCCGAGGCGACCGAAGAGATGAATCGCTACAGCAAACGCCGTATCACGGTTGCCGATCCCGACGTCGGCAGGCTGCGCGTCGGCGGCGTATTCCACGCGGGGGACTCCGACGAATTCGTGAGAGTGGTGACATCCGCCTTCGGGCTTACTGCCGAGCGCCGTGGGAACGACATCGTGCTGTTCCGGGCGTCGGCTCAGTCTTCATCTTCGACCCCGCCATAGCGCCGCCGGAACACCGCCCCGACGCTAGCCTAGTTCGGCGAGCCGGTGGAGCAGCTGCTTCCTTTCGGCCGGTCCCAGCGCACTGAACTTGAGGATGAGTTCGGCAAGCTTATCGTCCTCGCAATAAAAATAAGCGAGCGGCTTACCCAACGCCTCTGCAACGTTCATCACCGTCAGCAGACCCGGCATGTGCGTTCCCTTCTCATACTGGTTCATCCGGCTGCTGGCGCAAGAGGCGTCGATTTTCGCGTCGATGCCAAGCTTCTTCTGCGACAAGCCGGCAGCGCACCGCGCCTCCTTCAGGCGCTTCGCGACAATCGAAATCTGCTCCATCATTGCCCCAGGAAAATCCGAGGCGTCGAGGCTCTTAGCTTTGCGCTTGACGCGATACTAAGAGTTACTTAGTATTATCCTGGGAAGGAACGGCGATGCGAGTTCAAATGGCTGAAAGCGGCCAGGGAATTCGTACGCTTTTTGCTTGATGTCCCTTAAGGTGGCGGAGGATCTGCCATGTTGGTACTGACACGTAGAATCAATCAAGCCATAACGGTCGGCGAGGACGTGGCGGTGACGATCCTCGACATCAACGGCACTCAGGTGCGCATCGGCATCAGCGCACCGAGAGACGTGGCGGTTCATCGCGAAGAGATCTACGAGCGTATTCGACACTCTCAGGGAACGGCTAATCCGGGATAACGTCTCCGTCCGCGCGTAGCAGATCCACGCACCGCACGCGCAGCACCCTTTCGCGACCGTCGCGTCGTGGCGTGGTTTTCATCGGCCATCATTTGCGTCGAACCGCCGGCGCGCCGCTTCGCGCCCATAAAGCGCCATCCATCAATGCCGAAAAATCTTTTCATCAGATTACATTTTCATTACCCGGTTCGACTCTTCTCCTGGGACGCAATTTCGTGAGCGCAACGGACTGCTCACATACCAGGAGGTCTCCGTGCAAGACATTTCGCTTCGTAGTAATTGTCTATCGGCCATGCTTTTCGTGGCTGCCGCATTTTGGTGTTCAGGAGCCGGCGCGCAGGAACTCGTGCACTTCGATCTGCCGGCACAGCCGCTGGCGCGCTCGCTCGAGGCGATTGGATCTGCAAGCAATACCGACGTCGGCTTCGATGCAAGTCAGGTGGCAGGGCTCGTTGCACCGTCCCTGAAAGCGGATCTAACTGTGGATCAAGCGCTGGCCCGCGTGTTGAGCGGCACCGGATTGCGGCCTCGATGGCTCGATGTCCACACAGTCGTCATAGCCACCACAGAATCGCCTACGACGAACCCTACGCAAAAGAGATCGTCTGGCGCGAATGCAGTGGCACCATCGGAGATGGGCGATTCCGCATATTCCCGAGACGTGCTCGGCAGCCCCTCATCGCAACGCCTCGCGCAGACGGGCTCAACCGTTCCAAATTCAAATGACGCAAACGACCCAGATAACCCTAGTGACTCAAAAGCCAAAGACGGTGAAAAGTCCACGGGTGAGTTGCGAGAAATCACCGTTACCGGATCTCACATTCGCGGTGAGGTTCCGGCGGGTTCCGAACTCAAAGTCTATAGCCGCGAGGACCTTGATCAGTCAGGGGCCGCGACCGTGGATCAGTTTGCGCGGCTGATGCCCCAGAATTTCTCCAACACCGACACCGTCTCCAACTTCTCCTCCAATGCCAACTATTCGCTGTTTTCTGCATCCGTCAACAATATCTCCAACAGTTCAGCATTCAACCTACACGGGCTCGGACCATCGGCAACCTTGACGTTGATCGACGGTCATCGTGTCGCGTCGGCGGGGTCCAACGGTTCGCTAGTCGATATCTCTCTCATACCCTTGAGTGCGGTGGACCATATCGAAGTGCTCAGCGACGGCGCGTCGGCGATCTATGGCACGGACGCGGTTGCCGGAGTCGTGAATATCATCACCCGCAAGGATTTCAACGGCGCCGAGACCCAGCTTCGTTACAGCGGCGCGACCCAGGGTGGCGATGATGAAATTCAGGCTTCGCAATTGCTAGGCCGTTCGTGGAGCACGGGAAATGTGTTTCTAACCTACGAGTATGACAAACAAGATGGCCTCGATGCCTCTCAACGGCCGTACATCGCCAGCCAAGGCGGTCCCTATTCCTTGCTTCCGGCGACCCGGCGCAACAGCGTCCTTGCGTCCGGAAACCAGACAGTAGCCGACAACACCACTGTGTCCGCCCAAATGATCTATAGCGATCGGCTTACGGGTTTTGACACCACAGTCGCCGGAACCGGGGACGCCATGATGTCCCAATATGCCGGGGACGAGAAACAGTACGGGCTAACACTATCGATCGATCGCGCCCTCTCGCACGATTGGCATGTGTCGCTGAGCGGCGATTATTCGGAAGTTTTACAGAGTTGGGACCAGAATGAGATCAGTTCAGCTACCGGAGTTTATTCGCAAACGCTCGACACCGCATCGAAACTTCTCGGTGTCGAGGCGCTATCCAGCGGCCCACTGTTTTCGGTCCCGGCCGGAACGGTCAAAATGGCGCTCGGCACCAGTTTCAGGCGAGAGGAGTTCGTCGATAACGACTTCGTCCTTGGCCAGAACGACCCAATACCGGCCTCCCATCGGACCGTCTCGAGCGCGTTTATCGAGACGGCCGTGCCGTTGATCGGCGAAGGCGCCAATTTGCCGGGTCTGAGACGGCTGAGCTTATCGGCTGCCGTGCGCTATGACGACTACAGCGACTTCGGACCGACGACGAACTCCAAGCTGGGAATGGAGTGGCAGCCGCTCGATGGGCTCACGGTCAAGGGTACCTACGGCACCTCGTTTCAAGCTCCTCTCCTGAGTCAATTGCACACGCCAATCGACTCGGAAGTGGCACCTCTTCCCGACCCCACATCGCCCACGGGTGTCACCAATACGATATTTCAGTTCGGCGGCAATCCGAATCTCACGCCTGAAAAGTCGCAGGCGTTTACCGCCGGCTTTGATGTCAAACCGGCACTCGTTCCGAACTTTCAACTATCGGCCAATTATTTCCACATAGACTTCGACAACAGGATCGAGGCTCCCCCTCTGATTGGCTTAGATATATTCACAGGAGTTCTCGCTCCGTTTATCGTTCGAAATCCGCCTCGTTCCGCGGTCGAGGCGATATTCAATGGCCCCAATTTCTTGGGGGACTTCACCGGGCAAGGCCCTGATGGCGTCGGGGCGATCTTCAGCGACGGGTACGCAAACATCGCGACGACCAAGTCTTCGGGTGTCGATATGAATTCGACGTATCGACTGCCGACCGAGTACGGTCAGTTTGGCATTTTGGTCGACATCACCCGCCTTCTCCGCAACGACTTCCAGACGATCGCGGGTGCAGCACCCTACGCGCTCCTGAACGAATTTGGCCAGCCCCCGAAATGGAAGGGGCGTGGGGGCCTCACGTGGTCGCAGGGTCCGTTCGCCGCCTCGGCGTTCATCAACTATGTCAATGCGTACAACAACAGCCTGTTCACTCCTGCACAACCAATTGGCGCTTGGGCCACGGGCGACCTGTATTTCGCCTACAAGACCGGCAACCTCGGGGCTGCACTGC
>Ga0208193_1001336_pt1 | contig 10961 bp, 8 predicted proteins | sample June2015DPH_17_2_FD_184716 | JGI IMG/M metagenome (GOLD analysis project Ga0208193, IMG submission 184716) | Peatland microbial communities from SPRUCE experiment site at the Marcell Experimental Forest, Minnesota, USA - June2015DPH_17_10... | ecosystem: Environmental > Terrestrial > Soil >...
CCCGCCAGCTGCACCCCGAGACCATCGACAACTCCGCCCTCGAAGCGCGTCTCGCCCAGTTTCCCGCCATGCAGTGGAATACCGAGCAGCTCCTCGTCCGCCTGCCCAGCAACGCCATGATCCGCCAGGCCGCCGACGGCAAGGTACCCGTCCCCAACGAGGGCCTTCTCCGCGCCATCTATGTCGATGCGATCTCCCGCTATCAGAATCGCCAGCAGAAAAAGGAGCTGGAGAAGCTCAAAACCGCTCCGGGCGCCAATGCCCCCATGAACAATGCTCTCCTGTCGGCGACTGCGATGAACACTCCGGGCAGATTCGGAGAACCGCCGCGCTCCACTGCCGCGCCGGTCGAAACCGGCCAGGGGATGAGCCCTGCGGCGGGCGTCGTTGCTGCCGACACCGCTCCGGTCCCGCCCCTGTTCACCGAAGCCCAGATCACGCGCATCCTCGCTCTGGCACCCGAAGAGCGCGTTCACCGCCTGGCGGCCCTCGACCAACCCCAGTTCGATGGCTTCCGCAAATCCCTGAAGGGGGCGGAGCGAAACACCCTCGACGCCGGCCTTACTGCCGCGCAAAAGGAAACCGTCGCCGCTCTGGAAAGCCCAGAGCGGGTTGTCAACGACGAGTTAGTCGCCCAGCGCCTCACGCGCGACATCTATTCGAACGCCCAGTTACAGGAAGTCATGACCGACTTCTGGCTCAACCACTTCAACGTCTATCTGCATAAGAACGATGAGACTCCCTACTACCTGGTCAGTTATGAGCGCGACGTCATCCGCCCTCACGCTCTCGGCAAATTCGAGGATCTGCTCAAAGCCACGGCACAGTCGCCCGCCATGCTTCTCTATCTTGATAACTCCGCCAGCATGGGCCCTGACTCGCCGGCGGCAGAAAAGGCAAGGCTGGCCGCCGCCCGCAGGCCCAATGCCCAAAAAGCCGTGCCCCAGGGACTCAATGAAAACTACGCTCGCGAGTTAATGGAACTGCATACCCTCGGCGTCAATGGCGGCTACACCCAGGCCGACGTAACCCAGGTCGCCCGGGTGCTCACCGGCTGGACTGTCGACAAACCGCAGCGTGGGGGTGGCTTCAAGTTCGACGACAGCCGCCACCAGCCGGGAACCAAGAAAGTTCTCGGCAAAAAGATCAAGGACCACGGCCAGCAGGAAGGCGAGCAGCTTCTGCACCTGTTAGCCACGCGCCCGGCAACCGCCAGGTTCCTCTCCCGCAAGCTGGCCATCCGCCTGGTTGGCGACGACCCGCCTGAAAAGCTCGTCGATCGGATGGCCAAGTCGTATCTCAAGTCCGACGGAGACATCTCCGCGGTCCTCAAGACCCTGTTTCACTCGCCCGAGTTGTGGGCTCCGGATTCCTATCGCGCCAAAGTAAAGACGCCACTCGAATACGTAGTCTCCGCCGCCCGCGCCAGCAATGCCCAGATTGACAATCTGCAGCCGCTCGCCAAAGCCCTCAGCGAGATGGGCATGCCGATCTATGGTGCCGTTCCACCCACCGGCTACAAGTGGGAGGCATCCGATTGGGTCTCGACCGGCGCACTCGTCAACCGCATGAACTTCGCCCTCGCCCTGGCCGCCAACAGACTCCCCGGCATTGCCATCACCTGGTCGCCACAAACCGGGCCGCTGGTAGCCGGCATCGACGATGGCTCCGCACCCAGTGGCCCCGTCCAGAGCCAGGCGGCCGGATACGTCCCCGGCCCATTGCCCAGCCCGGACGCCGAGGAGCAGCGTCTTGAAGCCTCGCTCGTTGACGGCGGCCTCAGCGCCGGCACGCGCGCCGCGGTTCTCGACCAGTTCAACCAGCAAAGCCGGACACAAGGCCAGCAAACTCAACTGCCAGCCAAGGCATCGGCTGCCAATGCCAAACCGATGAACCCCGCACAGGCTGCGGCGCTTGAAAAGCAGGACCAGTTATTAGCCGGGCTGTTGCTCGGTTCGCCGGAGTTTCAACGCCGGTAAGACAACATTGACAACCGATTCGAGGTGAAGGATGCAGACCAATCGTAGATTCTTCCTGCGTAACGGCGCCCTGGCCATCGCCGGCACCGCCGCCATCCCCAGCTTCCTGGTCCGCAGCGTCCTGGCTGAGACCGCAGCTACCGCCGGCCGCCGCCTCGTCGTCATCTTTCAACGCGGCGCCGCCGACGGCCTCAACATCGTTGTTCCCTATCGCGAACCGAACTACTACGACCTGCGCCCGGGCATCGCCATCAGGCAAAACCAGGTCCTCGATCTTGACGGTTTCTTCGGCCTGCACCCCTCCCTGGCGCCCTTCAAGCCGCTCTACGACCAGGGCCATCTGGCCATTGTCCACGCCGCCGGCTCGCCTGATATGTCCCGCTCCCACTTTGATGCCCAGGACTTCATGGAGTCCGGAACGCCCGGCTTCAAAGGCACTGAGGATGGCTGGCTCAACCGCGCCCTTCAGGAGGAGGACCTGCGTCATCGCTATGAGCACACCGCCTTTCGCGCCCTCGCGCTCGGCTCTGAGGTCCCGCGCACCCTCTCCGGCAAAGTTCCCGCCATCGCCCTGGCCAGTGTCAACAGCTTCGCTGTAGGCGGCCATGGCCCCGCGCCCTCAGCGGCCGCCAGCGCCTTTCAGGCCATGTACGGCCAGACGAGCGACACCATCTTCCACTCGACCGGCGAAGAAACATTTGCGGCCGTCAAGATGCTGCACGAGGCCAACCCCATGCAATACAAGCCCGCACCCGGCATCGAATATCCCAACAATGAATTCGGCAACAACATGAAGCAGATCGCCCAATTGCTCAAATCCAACCTCGGCGTCGAAGCCGCCTTCACCGACGTTGGCGGCTGGGATACCCATCAGAATCAGGGCGGCGTCAACGGCCAGCTCGCCGACCGGCTGCGCGAATTCTCCTCGGCCATCGCCGCCTTCTGGCGCGACATGGGTGACGAGGCGGAAAACATCACCCTGGTCACCATGTCCGAGTTCGGCCGCACCGCGCGTCAAAACGGCACCGGAGGGACTGACCACGGCCACGCCAACGCCATGTTCGTTCTCGGCGGCCAGGTCAAAGGCGGCAAGGTCTACGGACGCTGGCCCGGCCTAGCCAACGAGCAGCTCAATGAAGGCCGTGATCTGGCCGTCACCACCGACTTCCGCCAAGTGCTCGGCGAAGCCGTGAGCCAATCGATCGGCGTCCGCAACCTCAATTTGGTCTTTCCCGGCGCCCAACTCCGCCAGGAGCACTTCCTGCGCATTCTCTAGCACGAGCGACTGTGCCCCACCTCTGCCGTGACAGAAGTGCTAGTAGTCGTAACTAATTGAAATCATGAGTACCGATGGCTAAGAAAGGTACTCAAAAGCACTGGTAGAAAGAGCCACAGCACCCTACTCAGTACACTTGAAGGCTTGAAGCGCTCAGTCCAAAGCTGCTGGTCCGACGCATCGCATAATGAAGCCCTTTGTTTAGGGTGTCAATGGAGAGCAGGGGCTTGAGCTGATACACATAAATGTGAGATTCTTACACATTGAGGTGGTTCAATGCGGACGAATATCGAAATCGACGATCAGTTGGTGAGCCAGGCTATGCGGACCAGTGGTGCTCGTACCAAGAAGGCAGTTGTGGAAGCTGGTCTGCGATTGCTGGTAAAAACACATTCGCAGACAGCAATCCGCAGACTCCGGGGCAAGGTGCAATGGGATGGAGACCTGAATGAGTCTCGAATGAGCCGCGTTCAGGAGTAGCGTCTCCAAATGACCATTGTGGATACGACCGTTTGGATTGATTACCTCGGAGGAACCGTCAATCCCCATACAGAGTGGCTCGACCGGGAGCTGAACCAGCAGCGCCTTGGGCTAACCGATCTTATCTTGTGTGAAATTCTGCAAGGAATCCGTGCGGCCTCGGACTTCACGCGGGTACGCCGGGATTTGTCCAGATTTGAGGTGTTTGATACAGGAGGAGAGGTGTTGGCTGTTGCCTCAGCACAGAACTATCGCTTCCTTCGCTCACATGGTCATACGATTCGAAAGACTATCGACTGCCTGATCGCTACTTTTTGTGTGGTTGAGGGACATGCACTCCTTCATCGTGACCATGATTTTGACCCCTTCGAGAAACATCTCGGCCTTCGCGTCATTCATCCCTAAAGGCGTCATGCGCGAATTGGGCAACGCGTTCGTTCAGCGCGGTCCTCAGCCAACGGTCCCGGAAATGATGCGTACCTACCGCCGGGTTGTTTCTGAACTGGACGCGATTCTGACCAATGCCGGTACGAATGGCCTCTTTGAGGCGCGGGCTTTCAAGGATTTTTGCTTCGCGGCGTAGGTCAACGCGACAGAGGAAATGCGATTAAGCTGCGCCTTCTTCCGGGACCTGGATGTGCAGCTGACCGGACTGTTCTTCCACGATCCAACCACGCTCCAATGCCGTGAGAAGCAATTCCCGCACGCCAACTTCAGGGGGAACTTCGCCAAGATGCTCAAGGCGAAGCTCGCTCAGGCGCCGCTGAAGGTCAGCCAAGCCAATATACGCAAAGCAGTCAAGAGATGGAACGACTCCGATTTTCAGATCAATTGACAAGTTTCCATTGGACGGCGGCCACGGCGACTCCCGCCATAACCTGCAACACCTAGGATAGAATAAGTTCCCGCATCGCTTGGCTTGCATTCGGCCGACGCGACACGATCGGTAGATTGATCAGTGCGCTGGCAATGGAGGTAAGCACAACCGCATTACCCGCTTGCGCCGAGGTTACCTTCCCGTGCATTGCCATATTGGCCGCGGCTGCAGTCGTGCTAGCGCTGCTGAACAATCCGCCTAGCACACTAACAATTTGAAAACCGGCGTTTCCAATCAGCCGTTGGCCCAGAGTGGCAATAATCTGCAAGACAAGAAACAGAATTGCGAAGCTCGAAACCTTCTTGATGGATACGGGCGATCCAAGATTGAGTGAGACGTCCCGTTCAACCATTGCCGCCTTGTTCCGCCCGCGATAGATCCAGTATGCGGCCACCAGCCCCATCGAGATCAATGGTAACGCGGCGGTTCGGACTGCACCGTGGGCAAAGATCGCGAGGATCAGGAGGTTGCGCGCGAACATGGACACAGAAGAGAGCAGTACGACCGGTATAATCAACTCGACAAGATCTGTACCGGATAGCGTCGAAACAAGCTCTGCAACGGTGGCCGTGGAATTGACGAGGCCACCGAGGATCGCCGTGATATAGATTCCTTTCGAGCCGTAGACGCGCAATAGAACATAATTCAGAAATCCAAGACAGGCGATCACGACAACCGTGATCCAAGCCTCGCTCGGCTGAAGCAGTTGCCAAGGGTCTATGAACCTATTTGGCAGCAGCGGCCAGATAACAAACCCCAAAAGCGCGAGAAGCAAAGCGCTCCGCACCTCTTGTTGGCTGAGCCCTCCGGCGAAGGCCCGGAGTTGGGGTTTCAGGGAAAGCAACATCGCGACCAGAATGGAGCAGGCGACGGGAGTGAATAGATGCCCCTGGCCCACAAGTACCCCAAGCAGGAAGATGATGACCAGTGCAACCGAAGTAGTCGCCTCCAGTTTCCGGGCGGCCTGCAAACCGCGAAGATTGGCAAAGACGATCAGGATCAGAACCGCAACTCCACTCAGCATCAGCAACGGAGTGCCGAGCAAAGCTCCGAGCAGGCCAAGGAGCGCTGTCATGGCGAAGGTGCGGACGCCGATGTCTTTGTTCGACCATTCGCGCTCAAGCCCTACAAGCATGCCCAAAGCCAGCGCAACCGCGGCCTTGACGGCGATCTCCGTTGCCGGGAAAGCTTGGTTTGTACCGTGAAACCCTTTGAGCCAATCCTGCACCCTCTTGCACCTCCAGGCGCGGGACACAATCGCCCCGACCCAGCCTCTGATTCGAGCGCCGTTCGCTTCGAGACCGCCGTAATTCCCGGTACATGAATAGGATGCATTCCGGCGAACCTCTGTCCTCTTAAGATGCTTCTACCTGATCCGGAGAGCCCGGGTTGCTGCTTCCGTACACGACATAGAAACCTGTGGGAACAAGAAATACGGTAAGAGCGACAGAGAGCAATAACCCTCCCACAAGCGCGCGCGCCAGAGGCGCATACGACTCGCTCCCCTCGCCCAGCTTCAAAGCCATTGGCAACAGGCCGATGATCGTTGCCAGCGAGGTCATCAGGATGGGACGAAGGCGAACCCGACAGGATTCGATGATCGCGTCTGCAACATTGCGCCCTTCGCTTCTGAGGTGGTGAGCAAACTCGACGATTAGAATGCTGTTCGACATCGCGATTCCGGACAGCATAACAACACCCATCAAGGACATGATGTTCAGTGTTGTTCCGGTCAGCACGAGGGTCAGCAAAACTCCGCTGATGCCCGGAGGCAACGCAAGAAGAATGATTGCCGGATCGACGAACGAACGGAATTGAGCAACGAGGATGAGATAGAGAAGAACGACGGAAAGCGTAAGGCCGACGGCGAAGCTCTTGAACGAGGCGGTCATGGCTTCTGCGCTTCCGCGGACATTGACCTCAACGTTTGCCGGAAGACGCTCTTGAGCGATCGCTTTGCCAACGATCTGGGCAGCCGCACCCAGGTCTTCATTTGCGGGCCTGACATAAATATCCAGTTCCCTCCGGATCTGATTGTGATCTACTTCCGTGGGAGCCTGCATCGGCTGAATGCTTGCCACCATCCCCAGACGAGTCGGCTCGGAGAGGCCGGCAGCATGAAGCGGAATCGAATCCAGATCCTGGATCGTGCGGATCTGGGACGCAGGATACTGCACGGTAAGGTAGTAACCATTGCCACTCTTCGGATCAATCCAGAGGTTGGGAGCGATCATCTGGTTCGAAGTGAGTGAGGTGATCACGTTCGTTAACACTTCCTTCTCGCTCAATCCCAGCTTTGCAGCGTGCAGACGATCAACATTGATGCGTAGCGAGGGGTAGTCGAGATCCTGGGGAATATAGGCGCCGGCAATTTGGGCCGATTGCCGAACCCTGGCGGCAATCTCCTGTGCGACGGCATAATCTGTCTTCAGATCCTGGCCGGAAATCTGAATATCGATCGGCGCGGGCGCACCCATATTCACGACTGAATCGACCAGGCTCCCCGTTGAAAAATATGCATCGAGTTCCGGCATTTCTTCAGCGAGGCGTTTCTTGAGTTGGGCGATGTATTGATAGCTTCCGATCTTGTGATCTGGATTAAGGTCGACCTGAATAAACCCCGTATGCATCGCCGAGTTCGGCGAATAAAGAGATGAAAAGCCGGGATTTAAGCCAATATTGTCAAGTATCATGCCAAGGTCTCCAGGCCGCACCGTATTCCGGATCATCGTTTCCGCCTTGGCAAACTCCTGTTCAGTCACATTGAGCCTTGTCCCCGACGCAGCTTTCAAATTGATGATGAATTGCCCGGCATCTGTGCGTGGGAAGAACGAAAGCCCCAAAGCTCCATACAGTCCCAGACTGCATAGAAACACAATCGCAAATGCGACAAGCGTTTTGGCCGGATAAAGAAGAACCCACCGTACTTTACCTTCATACCACCGAAGCATCCTATCGAATCGTGCGTTGAAAGCCGTATTCAATCGAGATGCCCATCCGGGCTTGCCCTCTCTACGCGTGCGCGCCTCTCCGGCGTGATCTTCGGCGAGATGCTCGGACTCTTCCAGGCGAAGATATTTAGAGCAGAACAGCGGGACGACCGTCATGGCAACAAAGTAGGAAACGAACAGAGAGACCACAACCGCGAGCGCCATGGCCGAAAACAGGAACTTACTGACGCCGGCCAGCAAAGTCACCGGGAAAAAGACCACGGCCGTGGTTAGAGTAGAGGCCAGAACGGGAAGAGACACTTCGCTGCCACCATTCTCGGCAGCCACTTTCGGCGCCTCTCCCATTTCAAGATGCCGATAGATATTTTCAAGCACCACCACGGAGTTATCTATCAGCCGCGACAGTGCAAGAGCGAGTCCGCCCAGCACCATGCTGTTCAGCGAAGATCCGGTGAGTTGCAGGACAATGAACGTAGCTAGAACCGAAAGCGGAATGGAAAAGAAAACGGCAACGGTTGCGCGCAGGCTGCCGAGAAACACCAGGATCATGATGCACGTCAGGAACAGTCCAATTCCGCCCTCATGTAGAAGCGTCTGAATTGCGGTACGCACAAAGCGAGACTGATCAAAGACAACCGCAGTGCGCAGCCCCGATGGGACGTCGACTAGATGCGCAATCGTCTTGCGCACCCCCTCCACCATCGAGATCGTGTTTGAACTGCCTCCCGCTTTGAGAACAGGCAGGTATACTGAGCGCGCGCCGTTCACGTGCACCACGTTGTATTGAATTCCGTGAGAGTCCTCAAGCCTGCCGATGTCAGACATCAGTACCGGATTCTCGCCGTTCATCTTGACCGGGTAATTGGCTGCCTCGTTCAGGTTGATTTGCGAGTTCGAGTAAATATCGTAGTCGCGATCGCCAATCTGCACGTCGCCCGCGGGGAGGATTACGTTGTCCTCATTCAACGAGCGCACCACGTCCATGGGGCTAAGCTGGCGCGCTTCCATCTTATAGGGATCGACGTAAAACTGGATTTGCCGCCAAGGTCCGCCGAACGGCTGCGGCACCGATGCGCCAGGCACGGAGGCAAGCTGATTACGAACGTAGTTCTGCGCAATGTCCTTCAGTTCCGAGTCGTCCATGCCCGGTCCGCTTACAGTCACCAGGCACACCGGCAGGCTTGAAGCGTCTGACTTCAGCACAATCGGCGGAAACGTTCCCGGCGGAAGATCGCGCATGTCTGAGATGGCAAGGTTGGCGATCTTGGCCGCGTCTGTGTCCGCATCGGTATCGGATTGAAAATAGATCTTGATGATGCTGACGCCGTTCAGCGAGCGCGATTCAATGTGATCGATGCCGCTGGCAAGCATGAAAAATCGCTCCAGGTGGTAAGTAATGTTGCTCTCTACCTGCTCCGGCGGCATACCTGAATAAAACGTCGCCACCTCCACAACTGGGATGTTCATGGCAGGAAACATGTCGACAGGCATGCGCGCAACGCTGCTGGCCCCGAGCACAACGATGATCAGGCAGGCAACGATAATCAGGTAAGGAGTACGAATTGCGAAACGAGACATCAGCAGATCCTTCGTAAGACTCTGTGTGGCTCAACTCTAATCAAAACGCGGTTGAACCTTTGTGCCGGCTTGAACCCCGGAATGACTTCCAAGAATGATGGTGTCGCCCGGCTCAATTCCCGACACGACCTGGACGAATTCCGGATTCTGAATTCCCGTGGTGATGGTGCGTACTTGCACCAAGCCCGCCGCATCTACCAGATAGACCTTGCTCTCATTGCCGGTGCTGTCTACCGCGCCAATTGGAACGGCGACAGCATGGGGAGCATCTGCCAGGTTCAATCGCACCTCGGCATACATGCCTGGGATGAGGCTGAGCTTTGGGTTCTTCAGGTCGACCTCAGCCGTCATGGTGCGCGTGGAGGACTGGACGCGATCGGCAAAGCGCGTGACGGTCCCAGTAAGCGTGCGGTTTAATGCGGGCACGGTGACTGAGACCGACTCCCCATCATGAATGGTTCCGACGTATGCTTCCGGCACCGGGAGCATGAGGCGCAGTTTATCGTCTTGCGCCACATGCACCACGGGCATCGCCTGCGTATTCGATGAAATCCCAGCCTGGATCATGGCTCCGTCGCTCGCATATCGCTCAGTAATCACGCCATTCAGCGGCGAAACAATGCGCGTGTATTCGATAAGAGCATTCTCGTGGCCGAGCGAGGCTTTGGCAGCCTCCAGGCGGCTGATCGTTGCCTGCACGCTCTGCTCCGCAGACTCTAGCTGAGATTCCGCTTCGAGATCGCGGGAGTGAGCCACATCGACCTCCTGCAAGGGCACCAAGCCTAGTTCTTTCTTTGAGACGTCGAGTATGCGGGTGTAAGAGAGATGCGCAATTGCCTCCGCGGCGACCGCGCGTTTCCGATCCTGCTCTGCCGAGGATTGCTCTGCGATTGCGGTCTGCACATCGGCTTTGGCTCGCTCTAAATCGTCTCCAAGTTCGGGAATCTCCAAGACCCCTATCAGCTGGCCAACTTTCACGTGATCGCCAATATCAACAAGCATGTGCCGAATATATCCCGCCTCTTTCGCCATAACGTCTACTTCGTAGTAGGGCTGCAGTTCCGCGGTCAGCGTTACATCGTTGCGCAGGTCCATGCGAACAGCGCGAGATGCGGCGACCACTGGCGCCTGTTGAGGCGCGGCAATTGTTCGGGTCGTGCATCCAGTGCATACGCCTGTCAAGACCAGAAGTGTCGCCAGCCATATTTCACATCTGTACTTTCGTTTCACGCTGTTCTCCAAGGTCTCAATGCACATCGCCCATCGCAAATTGAAACGCTGTCATGGCACGCAGGTAATCGAAACGCGCGCTGGCGGCGGTAATCAGAGCTGAGGTCTGATTCAATTCAGCCTGATTCAGTTCCACGATGCTTCCCAGACCGGCGTCGTACCTGGCCTTCGCCAGGCGCATCGCCACGTTGGTCTCCTCGACCAGACGCTGCGTAACGTTGATCTGGAGGAACGCATCACGCGCATCGGCCCATGTCATGCGCACATCGCGCACAATCTCGACCTCGCGAAGCGAAGCGTCTTTGTCTGCTGCCTTCGCCTCCAGCTTCGCCGTGGCTGATCGCGCTGAGTACCGGCCGCCGTTGAAGATCGGCACGTCGATATTCACGCCAACGGCTCCGTACTCGCGATGGATGGTGGAGTCGTGATTGGGAACCTCGCCCCCTGCGGCGAGCGCGTTCATCGTTGGAAAGTTGAGGTCTCTTTCCGCACGCGCTGCATGCACGGCCGAGTCGCTACGCAGCTTCAACGCCTTCAGATCAGGTCGGTCCGCAATTGCCTCACTGATGTATCCGGCGGGATCCGACGAT
>Ga0208193_1001337_pt1 | contig 10958 bp, 8 predicted proteins | sample June2015DPH_17_2_FD_184716 | JGI IMG/M metagenome (GOLD analysis project Ga0208193, IMG submission 184716) | Peatland microbial communities from SPRUCE experiment site at the Marcell Experimental Forest, Minnesota, USA - June2015DPH_17_10... | ecosystem: Environmental > Terrestrial > Soil >...
TGTTGATGGATGGTTGCTTTATCCGACGCTGCGCCTCTATTCGCTTTATTCCGATAATCTGTTCCTGAGCCCGACAAGCCCGATTGCTGCGCCTGGATTCGGGGTGAGCCCGAGTTTGGTGGCGGTGTGGAGCAATGGCATTCACACGACGACACTTTACGGGAATATCGATAGCCAAGGTTATCCCACCGACAACGACATCAACACCCTTGATGGGCGCGCAGGCTTTACCGAAAAGTATGAGGCCATGCGGGATCTGATTTTCACCGTCAATGGCAACTACGCGCACCAGACTTGGACGACAGGCCTGCAAAATTCAATCCAGGCGCCGGCGGCGGCGCCGACAACGAGCCTCTTGCCCAATGGCAATACCGTCTTGCCGAACGGTACAATTCTTTCGCCCACCGGACAGCCGGTCGGACAGGCCAGCGCCGGATTGGGCAGCGGCGCTCTGTTGGAGGTGAACCCATCCAATCAATACACCGCCACATTTGCCATCGACAAGATTTTCAATCGTGGCTACCTCAGTTTGGTCGGATCGGTCAATCGCACCGACTACGAAATTCCGACCGCGCAGCAAAGCTTCGACAGCAAAACCCTCACGGAGAACGCCGCTTTTTGGCTCGGTCCGCTGGTCTACGCGTATTCTACCGGTTCGGTCTCAACCGTTGTAACAGACGCGGCATCCAGCGCGACGACGTCGTTGCCGTCCACCTCGACTACATCGTACCGTGTGGTCGGCGGTTTGGGCACGCGCCAGCTGGATCTTTTTCGCGGCACAGTGTATTTCGGACACCAGGGTTCTGAGGGCGGCGGCACGACAGCCGGGGGTGACGTTTACGGGGGGACGCTCTCCTACTACCCAATGCCCCAATGGACAATCACTGGAACGATCGACAGAACAATAAACGACTCCTCTTCACAAACGGCCGCAACCAATCTGGCGGCGGCAACGAATCTCGCGCTGACTCTCCCAGGGCTGACCGCCGAGCAAATTTCGTTGGGCGACTCAACGGCAACCACATCTGTTGGATTGCTGACCAGCTATCAGATTACTCCACAATGGTTCTCGCAATGCCAGTTGTCCTACAGTCGCATCGAATTTATCGACAGCATCAGACTCGATAATACCTGGTTGCTTGATGCGACGCTTAGATATGACATTTGGCGAAATGTGTCGCTGACTTGGGAGTACCGTCATACAAGCATCTTGTCCAATGTCCCTTTTGTCCCGGCGGCAAGCAATTTTGGTCTTATGAGTGTGCTGTATAAGTTTTAAAAACGCTCTCCGCCAAAACCCGGCTGCGCTTGGATTCTATTTTGTTTATCGTTCTATTCCAGGACGGGCTCGGTTCTCCGCACCTGGGCTTTCGACTTTGGTGTACACTCCCGCCTAATAATATGCGCCGTATGCTGTGTCGGAATCAGGCGTCTTGTTCAGGACAAACCGAACCACTCGGGTGTCTTGCAGATATTTGTCACATTCTTTAATTTCCGAAACTTTCGATATGCCCACAGCTGCGACCAGCAAAATGCAATCTACCTGCGGTAGAATGGAAACAGCGTCGTGGCCCGTCAGCAGCGGGGGTAGATCGAGAATCACGATTCGAGACCGTTCACCTCCCGCGATATCCTGAAGCATCATTTTCATCTCGTTGGAACTGACCAAATCGGATGAATTCGAGGTTGAGCTAGTCGGCAGAATGTCCAAGTTGCTGGCGCCGATACGCGCCCGGATAACAGCGCTGCCCATTGCGATACGTCCTTCGAGGACACCCAGTACGCCTTCTCGGCACTCGAGGCCCAAACAATCCGCCACGCGTGGTTTTCGCAAGTCCAGGTCAGCCAGAAAGACCTGCCGCTCAGGCTGCCGCGCCATGCTGAGAGCCAGATTGATTGCGGTCAGGGTTTTTCCGCAGTTCGGCGTTGGAGATGTTACTGCGACGGTCTTCCATTCTTCGAGGTCCATCGATCGCAAGACGCCGGTCCTCAGCATGTCAAATGACCTGGCGCGAAAATCCTGTCCGTCAAAGGCCACTATGCGTCGAGATTGCAGGTACGCCGAATCGAGCTCAACTTCTCGGCTTTGTTGCGGACGAGCAGCCACAAAGCTTTGGTTGGCACGGGCACGTGGAGCTTCCAAGCCAGCACCGCTCTGCCGATTGGGGCGCTCCTTGGCACGCTCAATCGCTTGCCGGATATATTCCATTCGACCTCTCCCACGCCGAGCAAGCGTGAAGTATCAATACCCATCAATTGACCGCGTGAAAACCGACCGCCGCCTTATCGAGCAAAGACAAATCAACCGGCAAACCGAGGACAATAGCCGCGGCCAATCCGCACAACACCGTCAGAAGCAAAGCCGAACTGACGGCCCCAAAAACAAACCGCCATCTGGCTCGGATGATGTCAGCGCGGACTTGGATGTATGGGACGGAGACTATGAGCGGTCTAGGTACCACGCCCAGAAGTTGGTGGCGGCCACGTATCGACCCATCATGTAGTTCGGCTGCCATGGCGGCGCCCATACCCAGCATTACGGCAGCGGCAAACGCCGTTCCAACCAACTTTAGCCTGCCCGACTTCTCCGGCCTTTGCGGAAGCGCCGGCGATTCAAGTACCTGAACGCGGCCAAACTGCTGATCTCGATCTATCTTTTCGTTGAGGCGCGCAGTCGCAAGTCTGCCATTGGCATCAGCAAGGCGCTTCTCAAGAGCCTCCCTTTGCCGCTTGAGGGTATCAATTTCATCCGCTTGGGTCGATGGAGCCTTTGTCGTCGTCGATTGCGTAAGCGACTTCTCCATCGCGGCTACTCTTTTCCTCAGAGCAATCACGGCGGGATGCGCTTCCGAATATATCGACGATTTCTGAATGAGTTCCGCCTTGAGCGCTGCGAAGGCGGCCAATTGCGGCCTCTGCTGCTCGGGAGTTTCAGGAACCGCATCTAGCGGGCGTCGGGAAATCTCCGATATCTGCATTTGGGTGGACTCGAGCTGGTCTTCGATCTCCTTCGTTTCACCCGCCAGTATTTTGACGGCTTCCGTCGATCGGCTGGTCCGCGAGCGCTCGTCCTCGTTGACGATCATCGTGACAAATTCATTCGCCACTCGCATGGCCAGCTCGGGGGTCTTGTATTCGAAGCCGACCGTAAATGCGGTTGTCGTCGTGCCCGGTCGTGGCTGCCCTTGCCCTTCAAGATCCGCAGGTTTGATCTCGGTGCTCATGCGCATCAAGTCGAGAATTCGAGGCTGCTCCGGAAACAACCCGAACTTGTTCGCAACCAGAAGAAGATTTTCTCTCGTCAAAATGCGCTGCTGAATGAGCTGTATGCGCTCGGCCGCCGTCGCGGTCATTTTCACGAAGTCCGGGGCGATTACCTGGGATTCGACAAGAATTTTTCCTTCGGAAAGGTAACTTGGTTTTTGGGTTGTCGCCAAGTAAAGACCAAGAATAGAAATTAGACCGAACGGGAAAAGAAAATAAAAAAATCTTCTTCTGAGGATATCGAAATAGTGCCCGAAGTTCAGGCCCTGACCCTGATCCTCGCCAGAAGCAGGTTCATTGGAGCGGTAGGACTCATTGGAGGCAAGTGTTTGAAGCACTGATTGGACCTCGGCAAAAATTCAAAAGTTTGCCCCCCTTTTTATCCGCCGCTTCATTAACAAAGAACTGGCTTCACAACCCACATTCCCACCTTTTCCTATAGAACGTCCTCTGCCCGTGCACAAGCAGGAATCTTTCAATGATTAACGATAGATATGTCCCAGGTGCGTCCCCTCTAAACCGCGCGTTGTAAACAAGATTGGCCCTCCACAGAGCCCATTGGAACATGTAATCCACCACACTATATTGCAACGCAATCACAGATGCGAATACAAACTTGCGTGCAGGCGTTGGTCGCCATGAATCTTAATCAATACATTGGCGAAGATTTCCCTTTGGCGCGTTATTCGTTTAACACTCCTCGAAGCTGGGTAGTCGTATCGCACTCTCCAAGGTTTTCAGATGTATGAGGGCTTTTATGGGCTCCGAGAGAAGCCGTTTTCGATTTTGCCGGATCCGGATCTGATCTATTGGTGCCAAAACCACAGATTGGCATTCGCTATGCTGGAGTTTGGCGTCATAAACAGCGCTGGCTTCACCGTAATAACTGGCGAAATCGGCTGCGGGAAAACAACACTCGTCCGGTATCTTCTGCGAAAGCTCGACGATCACGTCACAGCCTGTCTGATTTCGAACACGCCGCGCACGCCCGACGGATTGCTCCCATGGATCATGATGTCGTTGAACCTGCCATTCGAAGGGTCCCATCCGGCGTTGTTCAAGCAGTTCCAACGGTTCTTGCATGACCAATATTCAAAAGGTCGCCGGACAATTTTGATCGTCGACGAGGCGCAGAACCTGGGTCTTGATGCACTCGAAGAACTTCGAATGCAATCTAACGTTAACACTGATAAGCATCAATTTCTGCAAATCATCCTCGTCGGTCAGCCCCAGTTGAGGGATATGCTTCGCGCGCCTCAGCTGCTTCAATTTGCGCAGCGGGTATCATCGGATTTCCATCTCAGACCGCTGAATTCTCGGGAAGCGAGTGAGTATATCGACTTCCGTCTCCGTGCGGTCGGATCTCAACACGAGTTGTTTACCGACGAGGCCTGCCAGGTCATCGTCGATACCAGCCGAGGAATTCCGCGCACGATCAATATCCTCTGCGATACCGCGTTGGTCTACGGTTTCGCAGCCGGGGCGCAGAAAATAACAGCAGAATTGGTCAAAGAGGTTATCCAAAACAAGGCTCAGTTCGGTGTCCTTCCTTTTGGCCTGCAGCCGGTTTAAGGGGCTAGTGCCTGCCATCGCTCCATCACTGCCCGTTATGGCGAGTTTCATCCGAGGCCGGCTATTGCAAAAATCCGTATTGGAAATTATGGAAGGATGCCGCGTATAAATTTGTGTGCTGGAAATTTCACATGATGGTTGGGTACGGCGCGGTGGCGTCTGCGACTTGATGCACCAGTTAGTTTAGCGTAGCGCGACGGAGCGGAGGCTCCGTAAGCGGGTTGAATGGGCAGGACCACAAGCTCCTTGAGTAAGAGTCCGTCGGTGCTCTTGGCTTCAGCGTCGTCCGGGGGGACGATTGCGGCCGCTCGCCATCTTGGAGCAATGGGATTCGATGTCGGCGTCGTCTCAAGCCATCGCCTTGGGGCGGCGGGTTGGTCCAGTCATACGGCGCGGACCTATTGGGCGCCACCCGAGAGCGAAAGCCAACGGTTCCTTGAACGGTTGCTCGCAATTGGCGCAAATGATCCCGGGCAGATTTTATTGCCGACTTCGGACGAGACCGCGTGGCTTTACACGCTCAATGCCACCGAATTGAGCCGATACTTTCACCTCGTTCAGCCCTCGACCGGGGTTCTGCAGAAGATTCTCGACAAAAAGCTTTTTGCCGATGCTGCGATGCGCGCGGGGCTCGCCGTGCCGCCGAGTTGGGATCCGCAAAGCATCGATGATGTCACTGAGCTCGCGCCAACGTTGCCCTATCCGATTCTCATAAAGCCGCGCACGCATGTTCACCGGCTCAGGAACGACAAGGGGATCGTGGTGCGTTCGGCAAACGATCTGATTAGTCAATATCAGCGGTTTATTGATCGCGAACGCACCCGGGCTGCGATTGATCCGCTTATGCATAACGCCAACCTGCCCATCTTGCAAAAATTTGTAAGCGTGGGAAGCGAGGGAGTCCACTCGGTCACGGGGTTCATCGATCGGACGGGATCGCTGTTTGTCACCCGAAGCGCGACCAAGGTTTTTCAGCGATCTCAGCCCGTGGGAGTTGGGGTTTGCTTCGAATCGCGTCCACCTTCTCCCACGCTCTCGGATGCTGTGCGCAGGCTGTGTCGAGAACTCGGATATTTCGGAATCTTCGAAGTCGAATTTCTCTGGTCCGATGGGAGGTGGGCGGCGATCGACTTTAATCCGCGCCTGTTTAGCCAGATCGGTATGGACATCCACCGAGGTATGCCGCTTCCTCTTTTGGCCTGCCTTGATGTCGCGGGTGAACTCGAAAAACTACGCGAAGCGGTCGCAAGTGCCCAGATGGAGCACGAAGAACAGACAGTCTTTTTCGACCGCTTCACGTTACGGGCAATACTTCTCGCTCGAAGCATGACCGCACGAATTTCGCAAAAGGATAAGATATATTGGCGCGACTGGATAAAGCGACATGCCGGCCACGCCGTCGATTTTTCCGCGGATGAGGCGGACCCCATCCCAGAACTCATTCATATGCTTTCAGAGATCTATCTCGGGCTCAAGTCCCTTCCGCGATTTTTGCGTTCGACTCCGCGCGCTTCATCTCAGTTGTCGAGTTTGCTGCCAGAGGAGCGGCCGTGAGCCGGGTAGCCGTCGCAATTATCGGAGCGGGGCCCTATGGTCTTTCGCTCTCCACGCATCTTACAGCACGAAATGTGAAGCATCGTATCTTCGGCAGTCCGATGCGGTTTTGGTCTGATATCGCCGCGGCTGGCGGCGAGCGCTATTTGAAATCCTACTGCTTCGGAACAAATATCTCGACGCCGACGCGCGGTTATTCCTTTGCCGACTACAGCCACCCGCGCGGGCTTGAGACGTTCGAGCCGTGTTCTATCAGGGACTTCGCCGCCTATGGGCTTTGGTTTCAGCAGGAGAATGTGCCCTGGGTCGAGCCGATCGACGTTGCGCTTCTAGATCGACAGGCCGAGGGTTTTGCTATCACCCTTGCCAATGCCGAGCGCTTTGTGGCGGACCATGTAGTGATCGCGACGGGATTATCCGGCTTTGCCCATGTGCCGCCCGAGATAGCAATGCTGCCGCCTGGTCTCGCCACCCACACTTCCGGAATTGCCAGCTTCGCCGCCTTCAAGGGGCGGGAGGTTGCGGTAATCGGGGCGGGGCAATCGGCACTCGAAGCGGCTGCTCTCCTCCTCGAGGCGGGGGCACTGCCACAACTTTTGGTGCGCGAGGATTCTATCCTCTGGCAAACTCGCGTGTCGCTCAAACGCGGTCTCTGGCGCCGATTACGTTCGCCTATTTCGGGACTGGGCACCGGACCGAAGGCTTGGGGGCTTACTCATTTTCCCGGCATGATGCACCGGGTGCCCGCGAAATGGCGAACCAGCTTCGTCAAGAACCATCTGCCGGCGGAGGGCGCATGGTGGCTTCGCGAACGAGTAGAGAAACGGCTGCCCGTACATTTCGGAGCGTCTATCATCAACGCGCGCGAGGCATCTGGTCAGGTGTTGCTCAAGCTGCGGTGCGCAAAAGACGGAAGCGGGCGTCAGCTGGTCGTTGACCACATCGTTGCCGGCAGTGGTTACGACATTGACGTCGAGCGCCTTGAGTTCATTCATCCGAAACTACGCGGCGTCATCGAACGACTTGAGCGCGCGCCAAAGCTGAACGCCTCCTTCGAAACGTCGGTATCCGGACTCTATTTCATTGGCCCGGCATCAGCGATGAGCTTCGGCCCGCTATTTCGCTTTGTGGTGGGTGCAGAATACACTGTTCGAATCGTATCGACTCAATTGGCGGCGCGAGCATATTCGTAGCGTGGTGGATTTTCACCATCGCTTTCAATCTGGTCCGCGGAGTGGATAGCTTATTCTGGCGACGTTCCCTTGGTGTCCTAAGCGGTCACGCCGAAAACCGATGCGCGCGGGTAGCCCAATGTTCTGGTTGTTAGGCTTGTGGAATACCTCCGGCATGGCGAAGTCGTCCAAAATCCCACCTGCGGTGGGAAAGCAAATGGCGGCACCGCGGTCAAGTGAGGGGTGAATCTCCTGTTCGGGCGATAATATCGCGTTGCTAGGCGCACGGCGCCAGGATACCCGCCAAATGGCAAATTCATTATCTCCGATTATTTTCCTGCCGGGAATGGGTGGCGAAATACCAAGCTTAAGTCGCTTGAATGTCGCTGGTGGTGACGACGACAACAGATTTGAAGCTATTACGTATTCCGGTTGGCAGCAGTATACTTCGACGGGATTTACCATCGAGGCTCTGATGGCGGACCTCGAAGCGCAGGTTGTATTAAAAGTGCCGGAGGGACCGATCCGGATTGTTGGTTACTCGGTCGGCGGTCATTTTGGTTACGCGATGGCCCTGCGTCTGAGAGAATCTGGCCGCGAGGTAGCGGGCTTCTGCGCAATAGATTCGTTCATGATCGAATCCTTGGGGCCGTCCGCCGAGTGGAAAACGCGCATGTTGTCCGAAGCCCTGAAGATCTTCCGCGCAGGTCATCTTCGTGAGTTCACCTGTTTTGTGCGGTCCAAATTTTGGCGCGCTGTGTTCAGACTTGCCGGCGGCCGGTTGCGCGGTTTGATTCAGAGTCTTTCTTCTGGACCATTACGATTTGTCTGTGCTTTTGAGCCAATCCTGGAAAAAGAGCTAAATTTACGCTTGTTGACCCAGCTCGTGGTCCCGTGGACGGCATCGCTTGATCGAGAGCCCGTGGAGCTCGACGTGCCGGCAAGTCTGCTGCGGACCCGGCTGACCGCGAGCGATGACCCGGCTTGGCGGCGCCGGTGTCCAAGGATCGAGATATTCGAGATTCCGGGCCAGCATGAAACACTATTGCAGGCCAACGATATCAGTTCGCTGCGCGAGGCGTTCTCGGCTGCTACACGCTCCTGGTTTGTGAGCTGATGATACTGAGGCGAACTGCTCCCCATTTCGACCGGACATACCGGCTTCAGGCGGACCAGGCAAGGTGAACGTTCCCCAAAATCAGGTCAGCCGGCGCTGGAGTTTTTCGGGATTTGCTCATGCCACCGGAACGCCGATGAGCCGTTCAAAGGCAATATCGGCGCCTCGTTATCGTTCGGGCCATGTGGTCGGACTCCGCCACAAGCTCACCAATCGATACCACATCTTTCATGACGCGCGTCCGATGTCAGCCAGGTACGGTTCTAACTTGCTGGCCAAACTAAGCACGTAGGGCATATGCATTACCGTCTCGTGCCCCCCTTCCACAAATTGGATGTCAACGCCATCTTTTACGTATTTGCTCCATCCCAACGAGATATCATCATCAAATTCTGTTCCTCCACCCATCGCCTTCTTTACCCGGAAGAGCACCAAGTGCCCTCGATATTCCTTTGGAGTATAGGACTCTATCATCTCCTTAAATATCACCGCGTCGGATCGATTTGGCAGCGGACGGTCCAGCGCCTGGTACACTCGTTTGGTTATCTTCCAAGCGACGGGTTTTACCTTGTTTGCAATAAATCTAGTGGCATCAGCGCCGATGCTTTCGATTCTACCTCGCCTCAGGTTTCCGATATATTTTCTTATCCGGTCTGCCAGATATGTTTTGCGGAACTTTACCAGTTCAGCCGGCGATAGGTCGCTGCGAAACGATGGATTGAGCGTATCGACCAAAGCAAGCAGAGCAACAACCTCTCCCTTATTCGCGAGCAACGTTGCCATTTCATAGGCCACCATGCCGCCAAAGGAATATCCAATTATTCGGTAAGGACCGCGCGGTTGGAGCATGCGAATGTTTTCAACGTGACTCGCAGCGAGCTGCTCCACACTTACGCTGGTCGTATGCAGGTTGATCGGACGCAATCCATAGAGGGATTGATCTACCTGCAGGGCGGCGGCCATCTGCTGAAAGATTCCGTCGTGCACGCAAAAAAGCGGTGGATTTCGGCTGGAAGTCCGAAGGGGAACGAGTTCGGAATAACTTCGATTCATTGTAATCGTTTTTGCGACGGGGGAGGGCTCGAAAAAACTGCGCGAATTAGTCAGTGGGGATAGGCGAAAGCAGGAATTCCAACTCGCTGAGGTGGAATATCCTCCTGATTGTCCCGGATACACCCGAGAATTTCAGCTTCGCCCCTGTGTTTCTGAGTTCTTTGCGTAGCATGAGGAGGAGTCCAAGAAAACGAGCGTCAATCAAGGTGGTGTTTGATAGATGAATCGTGATGTCTTGATTGCTCGTTAACGCCTCTCGGAAACACGCGATTGCTGCCGGGACATATTTTTCCGAAGCGACACCACATAGACTGATCGTAATCGATTGACCATCGTAGCTTTTATTGACCACCAAGCCCTTCGAATCCTGTTTACGTCTGAGTTGATGCCACCGGTTTATGGCGGACAACGGCAGAATGCGGGTGAACAGCAAACGCAGCAGCACAAACCCATCGTTCAGGTAGCGCTTCCAGAGATAGCGCTCTTCCTTGATGCGCCACAACCATTCCAATCCCCAAGCGCGTACCATTGGAGGTGCACGTTTAACAATACCGGCCTGAAAATTGATTGCGGCGCCCAAATGGGCCCGTATTGGTATCGTTAGACGATCATGATTCCGTCGAAGCCAAAGTTGGCCCTTTTTCGCTCCTAAAGATGCCGACAGAAAATCTGCCCCGCTGGAATTTACCGCATCAATGATGTGATCCTGGCTCATCTCGCTGACCTCACAGAAGCCGGGATCCATCGTTCCCACGCAATTCAAACAACCTGGCGCCGCGTTGAGCGTCCTGGCAGCCGCTGCGGCGGCTCCTTCCGCGCCGCCAAAGAGGAAGATGGCAAGCCGACGCGTCAGCGTGCCCGGGGTCCGTAGCCGATCGAGGAGATCGGAACCCGCCGCTCTTTCTCTGATCGGCAAACCGAGGAGCCGGGCAATCCAGATAATTGGCGCGCCGTCTGGAGGACAAAGATCGCTGTCCAGCAATGTTTCCCTAAACTCCGGATCCGACAGGGAACTCACCAAGAAGTTCAGATTCGGAGTCGAAATTAGGCAAACCGACCGGTTCGCTGCCGCCACCTCTATCTTCTGCACGACCGCCGCCATGTTGACGGCATCAATCGGCATGCCCAACACGCAATAAACAGAACGTTCGAGGTTTGAATACGGCGCTGTCTCACTTGAGTGGGCCGTGTCTAGCATGGTTGCATCAGCCGCCTCGCGCGTCGTC
>Ga0208193_1001339_pt1 | contig 10942 bp, 17 predicted proteins | sample June2015DPH_17_2_FD_184716 | JGI IMG/M metagenome (GOLD analysis project Ga0208193, IMG submission 184716) | Peatland microbial communities from SPRUCE experiment site at the Marcell Experimental Forest, Minnesota, USA - June2015DPH_17_10... | ecosystem: Environmental > Terrestrial > Soil >...
CGCCGCTTTAAGCGGCCCGGCGTCGACGATGACCGTTCTTTTCGGCGAGGCGGCGGCGGACTTTTTCACGGAGAGAGCTCTTGTCTTGTGGCAGCGTCACCGCGCCGAAAACATCTTCCAGCCCTACGAAAGGATGGTCCGAGCCTGCGGCACGGCGCTCAAACACATAATCGCCGCTCTCACCCTTTACGATAACGGAATCGCCGCGATCGGCGGCCTCGCGTGCCTTGCGAAAGCCGCGCAGAAATTCGGTAAGTGTGATTTTCATCTTAATCAGATTATCAGATTAGGCGGTGCGCGTCAAAATTCGACAGTGTCATACGCGCACGTTTTTTGTAGTGTGATGCGCCCACCGCTTCATAGCGCGGGTTTGCGTCAGGGTGTGCGTGGCTTGCGCCACTTCCTGTCACTATGGCACGCTCTTTGGATTCATATGTCCGACCTGTGGATTCACACTGACCCACTATCCAGAAGTTCCTCGTTTTAGCCTATGTACAGACAAAATTCATGATGAAGACGGTAAACAAATCCACAATGAATACTGTGTCTGATTCAAGAGAGGTATGACCCCTTGATCTCGAGCATTCGACTGAGCGGCGGGCTATTCCTGGCGTCATTTTCGTTCCTGATGTGGATGCCTACATCCGCGCACGCAGCTGACCGCAAAGCGACCACGCTGCTTCATCAGGCGATTCAGGCTCAAGGCGGCGAACAGGCGCTGCGTTCTTTGAAGAGCGTGCAGTGGGAAGCCTTCGGCTATCGAAACGAATTGGAGGAATCCGAGCGGCCGGAAGGCCCGTACATTACCGAGTTCGACACTCTGACTGAGGTCCATGATTTCGCGGGCAACCGTTATCGCAGTTTCACGGATGGCGTGGTCTATCCGGTCTTTAAATCCTCGTCCGGCAGTGTGGCCGATGGCAACATCGTCATGCGCGTCTCAGGCACGACCAAGAGCGCGGGCACGCCGCAGCAACTGGAAGTGATCCGCGAGCGCGAGGCATTGAGTCCAGAGCGTTTGCTCGTCACTGCACTGGATGCGCCCGGTACCCACACAGAGCCGGATACGGTGCTGCAATCCGTCCCTCAAAACGTGGTGGCGTTCACCTTGGACGATGCCCCGGTGCGCATCTACCTCAACGCATTCACACATCTGCCTACGGCGGTCGATTACTCCGGCCCACTGGCACGCAGCGGCTACTGGAAGTTCCTTGGCGACGTGACGATGCGCACCTATTACAGCCTGTGGTGGCTGGCAAAGGGAGGCATTCACCTTCCAATGCAATGGAACATCGAAAGCAATGGCTTGGAGGATCAGATGTACGTCGTTCGGAAACTGCAGATCGACGAACCGCTGATCGAAGCAGACCTGACGATTCCTCAAGAGGTCCGTGCTCAATACAAGCCTGATACTCCCCCTTTGAACCTTGACAGCATTCCGTTGGGCAATCCCAACAAACCAGCGCAGGAACTGGCGCCTGGCATCGTGTTTATCCCCGGATCGTGGAATGCGACCTTCGTACGCCAGGACGATGGCATCGTGATTCTGGAAGCACCCATCTCCTCCGGCTACACGGCGAAGGTCATTGCGGAGGCACGCCATCGCTTTCCTGGACAATCGATCAAGGCGGTCATCACGACATCGGATTCATGGCCCCATCTCGCAGGTATACGGGAGTGCGTCGCACAGGGCATTCCGATCTACGCGCTCGATCTCAATCGACCGATTCTTGAACGTGTCATCGCAGCTCCGTATACGAGCAGACCGGATGCCCTGGAGCATAGCCCGCGAAAGCCTGTGTTCCATTTGGTTCACGACAAGACAGCCCTTGGGACAGGCGCAAACCGCATCGAAATCTATCCGATACACGGAGAGACCAGCGAACGGCAGATGATGGTGTACTTCCCGGAGCACCATCTGCTTTATGGAAGTGATCCTTTCCAACAGAATGAAGACGGATCGTATTTCTATCCGCAGACCGTCACGGAATTGATGGATGCTGTGGCGCGGGAGCATCTGACCGTGGAGCAGTTCTTCATGATGCACATCGGTCCAACGTCGTGGGCCAATTTACCCGAGGCAGTAGCTGCTGCAGAAGCTCAGGACACTCCTAATGGAGTTATATAGGGCCATTCTCCGCATCTGCGAGCTGGTTGGCTGGAAAATCACCCTAGAGAGCGCCGGTTTCCACTTCGAATAGCGCTGACCGCCGGGCGAACTCGGTGATCCATCGGGCGGTTTCGTCCGGAGCGGCGATGGGCAGCATGTGGCCGCCGTCGACGAGCGACACGGTCGCTCCAGGTATTTTGGATTGCATGGCGGTCCCGTGATCTTGGTAGTTCAGAATCGCATCATGGCGGCCGAACAGAATGCCGACGGGGACGCGGATCGATGGGTATCGCTCTACCATGCCCGGCAGATCGTCGTTCACGCTCACGAGATCCGACGATGCGGCGAAGAAATGTCCCGGTCGAAGCGCGAGAAGACCGCCCGCGGCCGTGTCGAAATCCGCGGGAGCCGCATCGGGCGTGAAGACTTGATCCAGAATCTTGGAACTCGCGGCAATGGCAATCGGCGTGGCGATCGTCCACGCGATCAACTTTCTGAGCCGTGCGGAACGAATCACGAAATCACGGAATGCCGGGGGCACCAACGTTTGGGCATGAGTCAACGGTGCGAGCAAGGCCAGGCCGCCGACGCTCTCGGGATGATTCAAAGCGAGCGCAAGCGCCAGGGCTCCCCCGTACGAGTGACCCACGATGATCGGCTTCTCGAGACGCAGCTCAGCCAGCAGCCTTGCAATGGTATCTGCCTGGCCCAACAGAGACGCTGACGTTGCCGGCGGTCTCGTCGAGTATCCACAACCAGGGCGATCGACGCAGACGACGTGGAAATTGACAGCGAGCCGCTCGACCAACGCGTAGCTAAAATTTCTCAGCTGCGCCCCGAGGCCGTGCACCAGCACCAGGGTGGGACCGGCCCCGCGCTCCACGATGTGCAGGCGGGTGTCGCCTATCTGTACGAACCTGCCCAAGGGAGGGACCGCAGTCTCGACGCGCCGGAGGATGAAAAGGGCGAACAGCACCAAACCGCCGCCGAGCACCGCGAGAAATGCAAGGACTGCGGCCATGAGCAACATTGGGTTCAATGCATCGCCGTCCAAATTACGCCGCGCGCTCCGCGGAACTGCGCGGCACTGTATCCGAAGGACCAGGGCCTTGGAAGCGTGCCTAAACGGAGACAATGAGCCCACCGGCCCGGCGGTTCCAGTTTAGATTCGTCCACTTCGCGGACGGACGTTTCGCGGAATCGCGCGTTTAGCGCAGGCGCCGCGGTATCTTCTTATAGGCCGAGGCATTTACGCACTAATATCGTCAAGGGCATCGACAATATGGAAATCCGGGGCGAGCCACCCTTTCGGCTGAAGCCAATCCCCCTCCTCGTCACTACCGCGCTAGGTATTGTTACAGCCATCGATATCACAACGGGTGGTAAGCGTACGAAAAAGTGTAAGTTGAGATAGAGGCTGTCTGCAACGATCGCAACGACCACTGAAGACGCAATAAACACGACCGTTGCTTTAGCAGGCCGAAGCGATAGGCTTTTCTGAGAGACAATCAACGAAATTAGATATGGAGCCCAAGCTAGTATGGTTCCCAGAATTACGACTAGCCCATCTCCCTTTCGAGGCGTATGAATGGGCGCGTTGAATGCGTCTGCCCGAACCCAGTACGCGAAGGAGGCGAAAATTCCAAGGCAGAAGTGCGCAATCCGAAGCCGCCGGGGATTTCCTAAGAAGTCCTCCGCGATTTGGCTGGGCGATATTGCTTTACCCGTTCTCAAGAAATTACCCGACAAAGGTGTCGCTCAGGACACATAGACATAGGAGGATACCCCACGTTCGCTCGTACGCGCATATGAGCTGTCCAGATTCGTTCTAAACTCAAGTCTGGTCTACTATTGGCTACTATCAATATCAACCGCGGGCTTATGTCTCCAGTACGGTTAAAAAAGGTCCTCGTTTCCTGCTACCTGGATCGCGAGCAGTTGGATCGACTTAAAAGTTTGAGCGATAAAACAGGCGCGCCGATGACACATTACCTGCGCGAAGGGGTTGCGCTCGTGCTCGACAAATACGCGGAACACACCAAGTCACGTAAACCCAAGCCGTAACATCGAGGACACCGGACCGGCGGACTTTGATTCAAACAGCAGCCGCCAGGCTATCCTGCACGTCGGCAAAAATGGCGGCAGAGTGATTCACTGGGCCAGCCGGGCCTCTAGTTTCCGAGTCCTGTCGGCAAGAGCTCGTAGCGCATCGCAATATTTCAAATCCTGGTCTACTACTCGGCTAGAATCGCCGAGCGCATTTGAATCCCATTTAGATTGAATATCCTCAATTTCTTGAGAAATTCCTCTATAAGTTGAGAGATTCTCTTTCAGCTCCGCCTCATCTGCTTCGCTCCATCCATTATCGAGCCTTGCTGCAATGCTTGAGAGTGATCTTAAGTTCACGCCATCAAATTTATCTCTCCCGAACACATATTCGAAGCGCAGCGCTTGGCGTTCCTTTAGCAGATTCTGTAGTCTGAACACGTTTTGCCAGGCGAGCTTTCGATCGGGCGACAATTCAATCGCGCGTCGTTCCGCAATCTTCAAATATTGACGATACGATTCCACGTACTCGCGAAATACTTCCTGCACTACAGTCGCCGGGTTCTTTTTAGTGAAATAACGCAGCATAGTATCTCTCACCTCTTAGGACTCGACCCCCCACGAGTGCGGGGAGTGTTCGCACAATGACCTGGAGGCAGCGGCTACGCACCACACACTGGTCCTGCTGGACATACAGGCGGGGCTGCCGGGCTAAGGCCCCAAAACTTACCCAACCAGTCGCCCAATATATTCAAGAAATCAATCAATGGATTCGACGGCTCGGGTGGCGGCAGCGGCGGAGGGACGCCGATTCGAGTGCCATATTTTGGTTGCGATGCTGCTTCTTCGGCCGGAGTGGGCAGCCGTCCTTGTCTGAGCGCTTGCATCGCCGGGCTTTCTAGATACTCGTCAATACCCAAAAACGGAACGGGGTCTATGACCTGCGCGAACAGGGGTGCACCGGCAGTGGAGTTCGACGTAACCGTAACCGGTGTGTCAATTTGATAGTCGGCCGGTCCAGAGGCTTGAGGAATGGATCCAGGGCTCTGGCTTTGCGCAGTACCGGCGTCCTGACTTTGCGCCAACACCGGCATCCGACGCATCATCGTACCGGAGAGGCGGATTTCCCCTGAGGCCATCATCACTTAGCCGCGGATTTTCTCTGCGGCGGTTGCGGACTGTGGTCGCGAACCCCGATGTGCGTTTTTTGCCATAGACGGCAGTGTCCCGGATGCCGGCGGGGTAGGCAAGTGAAGAAGGCGGCTAAGAGAGGGCCGGCGGGAACCGGCCCTCGGAGGAAGCTACCGAGGGGCGTAGCCTTAGTTCTGCCAGCGCACGGCGGATGTGCTCGCCGACGTCGATCATGTGAGAGGCCGCTACCGTGCTCCTCGATCCCTTGGCCCTCACCGTGTTCGACGATGAGCAAAGCCATTAGGAAGACCGCTGGTTTACCCTGGGCACCTCGAGCGATGATAAGCTCCTCGCCGTCGCTCATACCTTTGAGGAGCAGAGCGATTCGGCACCGGCCACGGCGCGCATCATCTCCGCGCGCTTTGCCACACGCCGTGAACGTGAGCAGTATGAGGACGAACCCCGATAGGTCCACACCATGAGTACGCCACAGACCCCACCCGATGATGACCTGCCGGCCGAGATCGACTTCTCCGGCGGCACGCGCGGCAAGTTCTACAAGCCAGGCGCCACCCTGAACTTACCCGTGTATTTGGACGCCGAAGTGCAAAGCCGTCTCGCCCGGCTCGCCAATGCCAAGGGCATCGATTTCTCAGCCCTCGTCAACGCCATGTTGCGCAAGGATATCGAACTCATCGAGATGGCTCAGTAATCCCCAGGCCAAGAGCGGCCCCTGAGCGGAGATTTCGAGGTCCCGAAACCAGGCGCATGAGTGAACAGGATTCGAACCGCAAACACCACCGTGTAGTGCTTGCGTCCCAGCCCAGCAATCCGCGCTTGCATTCCACCGTGCTGAGCGTCGAGTGCGCCGAGGACGAGGAGGTCCAGTGGCGGTGGACCGAGACGACTGAAAGTCGCTTTGTATCGGGCTATCGCCTGGTGCCGCGCCTGTCGACCCTCCGGACGTAAGTTCCTGGAAAAGCGTCGGCCTGAAGATCGATCGCTGCCAACCACAGGGGACTTCATCTTGCCAAACCGATTCTCCACCGATCTCAAGAAGCCGTAGAGCTGCGCAGCGCTCCGATCGGGAACGGACCCCCGGTTTGGTCCAAAGAGGCAGCCGATCGTCTATCCTGCACGTCATCAACTACGGCTCCGTTTGTCTGCACGCAACGTGCTAGAAATGGCGCGCGATGCTATGCTTACGTCGAAGGTATTTGGACAGAATGACCAAGGCAAGAAAAACGCCCGGCGCGATTTACGACGAGATGCTTGCCAATCCTCGCCGCTTGGTGATCGCGCACCTCTGTCTTGGCTCAATTGCGGCATTTGCATATTGGATACGCCCGGGCTCCGTTACGGTCCCACTACGGTGGTCTGTTCCACACTATGCAGACGTAGTACCTATCGTCGCGACTTCCGCCGCGTGGTTTCCGTATGTAATTTCGATGATCCTCTGTCGGTCACTTTTATCGAGCCGTGACCCCAAGGCAACATTGTTTTTTATCGTTTTCGCCATCGTTATCACGGCGGGCTCTGTGGCCCTCGATCTAAACCTAGTCGGTATGCGGAACCCTTTGTCGCCAATGCTGATATCGCTTCTTGTGACTCTGGCCTTGGTTGCTGCATCAGGAGTCTCTTCTGTACTTTGGCCGAATGACGCCTCGGAATATTAGCCCAGCGTTAGTGCAAGCATATGACACCTGGCGTTCGGTTCGACCGAGCTTGATGGAGTCCATTCACAATGAGGCAAATAAGGGCCTTTGAAGCCCAAAGGGATGAGAAAACACTCCGGCACTAAATGGGCGCAGTCGACATATCGGTGTAATGCACAACAGTGCCAAGGGAAAGGCAAGATGCCCCAATATGGAAGTTCCGCCACTGAATTTCCCCTCCTTGCAAGCTCGAAGAAAATAAAGCACCGACAACAAGTGCCCGCGCATCAGTGCACGACGAAAGCAGCGTTTGGCGAGGAACCCATGCGCACGATTACTGGACGCTTCTAACACCGCGCGACCGAGGTCGCTGATTGCAGGAGGAAAATTTCTCCGCGCTGCTCGATGCAACCATCGGGCGTAAGACTTGTAATTGCCTTGCTGATACTCTCGACAAGCAACCACGTATTGTGCGTAGGGGTAGGAACGATTCGCGGCTGCTCTGCAGAGCTTTTCGGTCAATTCATATTCAACCAACGGCAAACTTGGTTGACGTAGGCAAATGTAATCCAGCGTGGCTGCAGCAGAATTCGAGCCGAGCCGGGCGCGCGTCAATAGCTCATTTATCGCCGCGGATAGATCGCCCTGGGAAAGAAAGGCTCTAACTTGGCGCAGTTCTGAAGGAACATAAAGGGGATGGATGAGCCCGTGGCGCCACGCCCTAGAATACAAAAATAAATTATCGAGCACGCGTTAATTCCTTGTAGTGGTGCGGCATAGATGCACGCGCCTTTATCATGAATGTGCAGCACTGTATTACTGCCTGCTGACAGGCGCGGCGATCTCCCTCGCACTCAAAATTGCAGACTTATTCCCAAGGAATCTCCGGACCGGTGGCTTCCTCTACCTCAAGCGATTTAAGCGCCTCCCCCAACGTGTTCATGGTTTCTAGGAACTCAGCATAGCCCTCGCTTGCAATTACTGTGAGCACATTTTGAGCGGCATTCGTATTAATGGATGAGCCGCTCAACTCCATTAGTGCTCCCAGCGCCGGCCCTCTAATAGCGGGAGCAAGCGCCATGCCACCTGCGACTACCGCAGTTCCTCCGATGCCCACTCCCAGCGTCTGAAGGAACGCGCGCCCGGGATCATATTGGGTGAATTGGGGGCTCGCAAAATACGGAGAAAGGTTTATCCCAGTGAAAGTCGGCGGCGCAGAACTAGGCGCATCCATATAAGTGCCCATAACCACAACCGGTGTGTTGATTTGGTAGTCGGCCGGTCCAGAGGCTTGAGGACTGGATCCAGGGCTCTGGCTTTGCGCATTACCCGAGTCCTGACTTTGCGCCAACTTTACGGAGGTAAGTTGCGTTGAGCCACACCGAAATGACCGGCGCAAACGATCGCTCCAATGTACAAGAGCACAACTACAATCCCACCGATGATCCGAGTAGGTACCGGATAGCGTTCAAACTCCATGCCAAGCCTGCGCCAGCGGCTGAATTTACCTATCATGGCGGGAGTATTGATAATGGCAACCGCAAACACAACCAGGAATATGAAGGGACTTCCCTTGTCGATCAATCTTCGTCCGAGATAGATCGATGTGGCGTTTGCAAGCCCAACAATTGTAAGAATCTCAAATATGGCGATGCTTACTGCCGCTTTCCAGTCGGATAGGCCATCGTTGCTAATCGCCGAGAAAATTCTTTGCAACTCCCAAAACATAAACGCCAACCATGTACGCGGATCCCACCATCGTGCAGTGAGCGTCGCCATACTTAACCGTCGCACCATCTAACGCAAACCATCGTAACCTCCAGTTATTATTAACGCGTTATTTGGATCGAGGAAAAAATCCTCGTAATAGCCCTGAAATCCGCCTGGGTAAACATTGTTAATCATCAAGGCGTTCAAACTACCGATGGCGAAGGACGAGGAAGTAAGTGAGAGGGCGCCAAGGGCAAGATTCGTGTAAAACTGGCCATTTGTGATGTCGCCGTCTTGCAGGGACTGAAGGTCGAAAAATGTGCCAGCTAGGAACGTATAGCCGCCGGCGAGTTTAGTCAAAGCCGATATCGAATATGATCTGCCAAAGCCATTCGCCCAGGCCCGAGTATATAGGCGTCCATTAGTTCCAATAAAATGTTCGCCGAACTGCGCTTCAATACCTGCTGTACCAGCTCCGGCGAGGACTACAGTGGTGGACGCAACATCTGATTCCGACATTGATGACGCACCAGCAGTAACTGTTACTCCAAGGGTTACATCCGAGAATCCACCATTCCCATCATTCCACGCTGTGCCGGACGTGCCGCCAGCCGATGGTCCTGGTGCGCACGGCCCACAGTCGCCACTTTGCGCCGAATAGTACGCTAAGAGTTGTCGAACGAATCTTCGAATGTCCATTGCGCAAGGTAGTAATAGGCAGCGCTTTGAAACATTGTGATAGTGAGGTTCGCGATTAAACCGCTTCGGCGACTTGCGTCATTCAAGTACCACAGACATATAAGAATGGTGATTGTCAGCAAACCAAAACAGAATATCCACGGCCTCATCCAATCGGTAGTAGTCCGCCGCCAGACAGCCACGCAAGATACTGCATAGGGCCATATGGGAACCGCCAGAATAGCTATCATTGCCCATCCGGTACTTCGCCAAAATGCATAGTGCGAAGGACTATTTTGGCTTTCATAGCAGACGGCGGCTAGGATGCCCAAGACAATGTGTGCCCAACGGATAAGTGCGTTTTGACGCATCAATCGGTCGTAGACAGCACCATACTTGACGCTTTTCAGTGGTTCCATGGAAACGTTCCCAATCCAGACGCCATGTGACCAATCACGTTACAGCTTTGCGTGCAGAGCGCGCTCGTTAAACATCGGTGGAACGCTGACATTGAAGTGTCTGAAGGTGTAAATAGAAAATATTAGAAATCGACTGAAGATCCACACATAGACAAATGCGAGAGGGAAAAAAAGTAGACCGAAAATCCATTTTGCAATGCCGCAATCCCCTCGTAGGTAAAAACGGCAAAGTAACATCGGGGCCGGAATGTGGCACGCGAAAATCGCACGCAAAAAAAATGTCTCTGCATCTTTTGGTTGTTTGGAAGTCCCGTAGCCTTGACTTAGGATCAAGCCAAGCGCGCTGGCGGCAGGAATAAATTTCGCTTTGTGCGATTCGCACATTAGATCAATTGACTTAGCCGAGTTCTTTTCAAACGCCGCTGCGTACGCTAGTACATAATTGGCATAGCCGGGCTCGCTGTTCAGAGCAGCATTCGCCAGAGCCTTTGCTGCGTTCACATCGCGCGGTGCGCACGGCAAGTCGCGAAGGCTTAAATACGCGAGTACACATTTTGCAAGTCCGGAACCCAACTCTGCTAGGCGTCGGTACTCCCCTAGCGCTTCATCAAGCTTTCCGTCCGCAATTAGTTGACGGGCCTTTTTACTAACATGGCCATCATACAGCGGAAAATTCATTACCACCCCCGCTATTCTGGCGCTCAAAATTAGATCTCCTAACATGCCCATAGTTTCGCAGATTGGACTAGCAGCCTGTCAGGGACCTGAAATGGTCTGAATGTATCTCCATGCTTCCGAGAGTGCCTCCTCTGCGTACTCAAGGGCAGTTTTCAAGCCGGAGCCGACATTGGTCGTTTCGAGGGGCACGTCACCACCCATCGTTTCTGCTGCGTCGACAGCAAAATTCGTCGCATCGGCTCCAACATTTAACATGCAAATCGTACATGCTGCAGCTACTGAGCCACCAGCGGGTACACTAGTAGCAAGTACACCTGGAAGAGCCACGACTGCACCAATTTCGAAGATAAATCCCTTTCCCACTAAATTCATGGCTGGAGCGTACTGCGTGAATTGGGGGCTCGCAAAATACGGAGAAAGGTTTATCCCAGTGAAAGTCGGCGGCGCAGAACTAGGCGCATCCATATAAGTGCCCATAACCACAACCGGTGTGTTGATTTGGTAGTCGGCCGGTC
>Ga0208193_1001341_pt1 | contig 10938 bp, 7 predicted proteins | sample June2015DPH_17_2_FD_184716 | JGI IMG/M metagenome (GOLD analysis project Ga0208193, IMG submission 184716) | Peatland microbial communities from SPRUCE experiment site at the Marcell Experimental Forest, Minnesota, USA - June2015DPH_17_10... | ecosystem: Environmental > Terrestrial > Soil >...
GCGCTGCTCGAATCCTTCATCAAGCGTTATGGCACTACCTTTTTTGCCGAAATCGCGAAGGCCCGGCTTGATGAACTCAAGGCCGTAGCCGCCGAGCCGCCGCCGAGCCAGGCTGGTCCGATAGACCGGTTCCAGTCGTTACAAATGCCCGCAGACGGCGTCCGCGAAAGTGCGGTGCTTTACGAGGAAGACCTGACCAGCCAGGGCCAGAAATTTACCGGTGCGGTGATCTGGCACACCGAATTGATCAAGGCCGACGGCAAACCCGACGAGCTCGCCGCTCGCGCGGATGTCGATATTCCTTCAAGCGAACTGCGGATGAGGATGTTATTCAAACGCAATCTCGATCCGTCCTTGCCGGCAAGCCACGTCATTGAATTGACGCTAGCTACAACCAGCGATGCCACCGGTGGAGGGATAGCGAAAATGCCGGGCATCCTGATGAAACCCAACGAGCAAGCACGGGGTACGCCGCTGGCTGGAGCTGCCGTCAAAGTCACCGACGGCATTTTTCTCTTTGGGCTCTCATCTGCAGTCGCCGATCGTGAGCGCAACCTGAAGCAGCTGCTGGAGCGCCCGTGGATCGATGTCGCAATCGTCTACACGTACCGGCAGCGCGCCATTGTTGCGATCTCCAAGGGCGAGTCGGGCGAACAAGTCTTCAAGACCGTGCTCACGGCATGGGGAGAATATCCGGATGCGACCGAACCCGCAGCCATCGTCCCCGAAAACCACGGTAGCACGGGCAACGCGCGATGATTCGCGTGGCTCGTTGGCTTGACTACTTGCCCTTGAAGTTCGGCGGGCGCTTGTTGAGGAAGGCGTCCATGCCCTCGCGGAAATCCTCGCTCATATAGGCCTTGAGGATCAAATCCTCGCCCTCGTCGCGGGATAGCGTGCGGCGGATGCGGCGCACGGCTTCTTTCGTCACTTCCAGCGTGATCGGGGCGTGGCCGGCGACGAGTTTCGCCGTCTCATCCGCGCGGCGTTGCAGCGTTTCGACATCGGGCACGATCTCGTTGAGCAGTCCGAGCGCCAAGGCTTCCGGCGCTTCGACGAGGCGTGCCTTGAAAATGAGGTCCTTGGTGCGCGCCGGTCCGATCAGCGAGACGAGCCTTGAGATGTTGGACATCGAGAGACAATTGCCGAGCGTGCGCGCGATCGGAAAACCGATGCGGGTGGCTTCGGTGCCGATCCTGATATCGCAACAGGCCGCGATCCCTGCGCCGCCGCCGGTGCAGGCGCCTGCGATCGCCGCGATCACCGGCACCCGGCACTGTTCCAGCGTGCCGAGCACGCGGTCGATCCGCGCTTCGTAGTCGAGCGAGTCCTGCGCGGTCTTGAAGGCGCGGAACTGCGAAATATCGGTACCGGAGGCAAACGCCTTGTCGCCGGCCCCGGTGAGGATCAGCGCCTTGATCGAACGGTCGGCGTTGATGCCCTCGCAGATCGATGCCATCTGCTCGTACATCGCAAAGGTCAGCGCATTGCGGGCCTGCGGACGGTTGAAGGTCATCCGGGCGATGCCGTCTTCGACGACATAGATCAGATCTTCATTGGCGGTTACGGGGGCGTTCATGTCGCGCTCTTTCGTTGTTGGTTTTGAAGAGTCAGGCCACTTTGAAGTGTCAGGCCACCGCCGCCTTCGGCATCTCCACGACATCGCGGTTCTTCAGGATGTCCATCGCGGCGAGCACGCCGCCGGCGCGATGCGGGATCTTGGCGAGATCAAGCCCCATCTCGACGCCAGACAGCGTCCCCATCAACATCAGGTCGTTGAAGTGGCCGATATGGCCGATGCGGAACGCCCTGCCCTTCAGCCGGCCGAGGCCCGTGCCGAGCGACATGTCGAAGTTTTCCAGCACGGTTTTGCGGAACGCATCGGCATCGTGGCCGTCCGGCACCATGACCGCCGTCAGCGACGGCGAATAGGCCTGCGGATCGAGACAGACGAGATCGAGGCCCCAGACCTTGGCGGCCGCGCGCGTCGCAGCCGCATGGCGCTTGTGGCGGGCGAAGACGTTCTCGAGCCCTTCCTCTTCCAGCATCGCTATCGCCTCGCGCAGCGCGAACAAGAGATTGATCGCGGGCGTATAGGGGAAAGTGCCGATCTTGTTGAACTCGAGCATGTCCTGCCAGTCCCAATAGGACCGCAGCGACGTATTGGCCTTCGAGATCGCAAGCGCCTTCTCCGAGACCGCGTTGAAGCTAAGGCCGGGCGGCAGCATCATGCCCTTCTGCGAACCACCGACGGACACGTCGATGCCCCAGGCGTCGTGCTCATATTCGAGCGAGGCGAGGCCGGAGATGGTGTCGACCATCAACAGCGCGGGGTGATTGGTGCGGTTCAGGGCTTTGCGAACTTCCAGGGGGTGCGTGACGCAGCTGGTCGAGGTCTCGTTGTGGATGACCAGCACGGCCTTGATCTGATGCAACTTGTCGGCGGCAAGCCGGGCTTCGATCTCGGCTGTGTCGGCGCCGCGGCGCCAGTCGGTCGGCATGAATTCGAGGTCGAGCTTGAATTTCTCGGCGATGCCCTTCCACAGCACCGCGAACTGGCCGGTCTCGGCGAGCAGCACCTTGTCGCCGGGCGAAAGCGTATTGACGATGGCCGCCTCCCAGGCGCCGGTGCCGGACGACGGGAAAATGATCACCGGCTGTTTGGTGCGGAAAATGCGCTGCATGCCCGAAAACACGGCAAAGCCGAGCTCGGCGAATTCCGCGCCCCGGTGGTCCAGCGCCGGCATGTCCATGGCCCGCAATACCCGGTCCGGTATATTGGTAGGGCCTGGAATCTGAAGAAAATGCCGTCCTGTATGCAGGGCCATGGGGCGTCCTTCCCGAGGAATCTCAGTTTCGCGTAGCATTTATTGGCGGCCTTGTCCCCCAGCCGGTGGATGCCGTCAATCCCATAAGAAGGGGGGTCCTGCCCGGCTTTTACGCCCCGTCATCCTCAGGATGAGACGCCGCCGTGCGATCAATGAATCAGCAGCATCAGGCCGGAAAGCAATGTGATGGCGAGGACCGTGCGCGTGTACATGCCGCTCGACACGATCCGGAAGCCGGCGGCGCCGACCGCGATTCCGGCAAGCAACGGAACGAAATAGAGCGCGGTCGCCCTAACCACCGCCGCGGTCAAAGCGTCGTGAAAGCAAAGCATCATCAAGGAAATGCACTGCGCCGCGATGATGTAGGGCTGAATGATGGCGCGCAGGCGTATCTTGTCGTGGCCGCAAGCTGATAGCCACGTCGCGGGGACCGCTGACGACACTCCGAACAATCCGCCGCAGATGCCGCCTGACACGCCGATCAGCAGTTCGGAAACACCTGCCGCGCGGCGAACGATCACGGATCCGCCGATCAGCAGCCACAGGCTGGAGATCACAAGAAGTACGGCTAATCCGAACCGCAGAACGCTGATGTCAGACAGCAGCAGCAATGCAGTGCCGATCGGCACCCCCACCACGCCGGAAACCACGAGTCGCCATCGCACTTCGTAGCAAACGGCTTGACGCAGGACCACGACTGCGAATGACTGCCCTATCAGCGAGCAGACGCTGGTAATGAGAATAGCTTGCGGAGGGGCGTATTCGTGCAGGAAGATCGGCGTGGCCAGCAATGGAAATCCCAGGCCCGTTACCCCCGACATGATCGCCGCGACAAATACACCGAACGCGATCATTCCGTCGTGCATGGGACGTCCGGCTTGATATCCAGGAATATCCAGGAGAACCGACGGCCCGCCTGCGGCACAATGCGCCCCAACGGTTACGCGGCTGGCGAGCAGGAGGTCGGCCTAGTCGCCTTGGAACGCGAACTGTGAGGCTTGAGTCGGCCGGGCGTTATGGATGATGACACCGCCAACGACATGGACGATGCCAAAGCCGATAGCGACGACGATTATCCATGGACTGATCGACGTTGACTTGCTGGATCGTTTCGTGCGCGCGCCATCGCTATTTTCCACGGTTGCGACCCTCTTTTGGAATTTCACATTCGGAAACTTCAGCCGACGCCATGGAACGGTGCTCGTCCGCTATAAGGTGCCGGTATTGGTGAATGATACGCGCCGCCTGAGCGCGCCTTGATTCATGAAGAGCCTCAAGCAGCAACGCCAAATAGCTCTTTCGGCTCGGCGCGGTTCCTGCAATTCCATCTCCCGCGGAGCCCGTCCCGAGTTCGCGAGGCTCCGTCAGGTCTTGAGACCGGGTGAAATTGAGCTGTCGAAGATACATGGCGTGCCTTCGCGCTTGAGTTTTTCGTATCAGCCGTTCGTTCAACCCGGCTGCGTCACTCACTCTCGAAAAATGTAGACAAGAAAAGTTGCCTGCGTTCAACCGCGAATTGATTTTCCGCCGCGGCTTGAGACGCCGAGTCAACGAATTGATCTCTCGCGTCAACTCACTTCGAGCGCGTGCGGCGCGTGAAGCTGCGGCCTCTGAGGCTGCGGTTGACGATTGCGTGCGGAGCGAGATTCGAAAGGACCGCGCATCGATCGCGTCGGTATCGTGTTCGCAGAATGAAATTCGGATTTTATGTGCGGCTGGCCAAAGACCGACGCCGGCCACACCAATTGCGTGACACGGAATTGCGTCACTCGCCCCGGAAAATGCAGGCGGAAAAAGTTGCACGCGTTCAACCGCGAGTTGACGGCGCGCCACGGCTTGAGACACACGGTCAACGAATTGATCCCCGGCGTCAAATTCACTTCGAGCACGCGTGACGCGTTCAGCCCGAAGCCGCGGCCTCTGGAATAATGCGCGAAACGAAATCCGGAGAAACCTTGGCTGCGGCTGCCGTTGCTACGGTTGTGCACTGCGAGAAATTGTGATCATTCTATGGTTGTAGCCAATCTTGATGAACTGTCGCGTCGTCGTAGGAAATTTTTCGGGCGGGGGAGAGCAAGCTATGGCTGAGGGCGGCGCTAACGGTTCGCAAGCGGATGTCGGCGCGTCCCCCAAGCTGCAAGGGTTGGACAGCAATCCGCAAGGCCATTTCGGCCCGCGGTTCTGGCAGGCATTTCGCGATAATGTCGCGCCCCTCTTCGCAGTGTCGCTGCCGGACCCCTCGGAGGAAGCACGCTTCAGTCTCTCCTCACGGGCCTATGCCGCGCCCCGAGCGATCCTGAGGCGCTGTCAAGGCACGGCACTCACAATGACTCGCGGTCCGGCACAGATCGCACGCGGTGCCGACCAGCTGCTCATCTATCTTCAGATCGAAGGTTCAGTAGACCAGGACTGCGCCGGACGGCGCGGGCGTCTTGAGCAGGGCGATGTCGGGATCGTCGACTATACGCGTCCGTCCCACAGCGTGTCGACGGGCTACGCGAATCTGGGGATTTCAGCCGCCCGCGAGAGTGTGCCCGCGGCACTGCTGGCGCTGGAGCCGCACGGCCTTATCTTTCGGCGCGGGAGCGGCGCAGCGCGCCTGATCGGCGCAGCGTTGCAGGAGTTTTATGCGCAGGCCGACCATCTGACGGTGAACGACGCCGAGGCGGCGATCGAGAGCATCGTGACCCTGACAACCGCCTGCGCGCGCGCAGAGCTGCGGGGCGATGAATTGGATCACGTGAAGTCGAGGAGAAGGGCCACGCTGGATTACATCGACTCACATCTTGAGAATGCCCAGCTCGGGCCCGACGAGGTCGCCGATGCAGTCAACGTGTCGCGTGCGTCGCTCTACCGTCTCCTGGCAGCGGAAGGCGGCATTCGCGCGGTGTTGCTGAAGCGCCGGCTCGACGAGGCCCTGCGGCTCATGCTCGAAGACAACAAGGACGATCGCTCGCTAAAGGAAATCATCAAACGCTGCGGCTTTGGCGGCTCGAGCCAGTTCACCCGCGCGTTCCGCGCGCGCTTCGGCATGTCGCCGCGGGAGTACCGCGCACTCGTCCGCCGCCAGGACCTCGACTGGCACGAAGCGCGGCTCATGGTCGACGGCTTTGACCAGGACCACCATCTTATGGCGGCAACGAGGGTTGAAGGAATCGAAACAATCCAACGACCCAGGTTGAGGCCCTTCACTCCGCCGGCTGCTGCCGCACCGCTTGTATCATCGCCTCGGCCTCTTCGAACGGCCGCTCCGGATGCATCAGGAAGGCGCAGAAGCAGCCCAACAACAACAGCCCGATCGACATGATGAACGGCAGATACCAGTTGCCGGTCGCGTCGATCACATAACCGGCCACAAGCGGCGAGATGATCGCGGCGAAGGCCGAACCCGTGTTCATCAGGCCGGAAGCCGTGCCGGAATATTTCGGCGCAATGTCCATCGGGATCGACCAGATCGGGCCGATGATGATTTCAATGAAAAACAAGCCGAAGGAAAGGCATAGCGCCACCACCGAGATGTCGTGGACGAAGATGATCGGAACCAGCGACAACAGCGCGCCTACAAAGCCCGCCAGGATGACGGAAAGCCGGGCAAACCGGACACTGCCGGTTTGCCTGAAAATGCTGTCGGACAGAATGCCGCCGAGGCTGTCGCCAACCACGCCCGCGACGAAGACAGCCGAGGCGAGCCAGGCCGAATTCTTGAGATCCAGGCTATAGTTGTTCTTGAAGAACAGCGGCAGCCAGTTGAGGTAAAGCCACAGGCTCCAGCCGTAACAGAAGTAGGTCAGCGTCACCGGCCACATCCGCTGCAACAGCGGTCCCCACGGCACCTGGGGCTTCGGCCCCACCGGGCGCGGCGGCAGCGAAGCAAGCTCCTCGGGGGTGATCGAGGGGTGATCCTTGGGGTCGTTGCGGAAGTACAGCACCCAGACCAGGCCCCAGATCAGGCTGATCAGGCCCAGCACGGCAAACGAGCCGCGCCAGGTGACCCAGGCCATCAGCGCCGCGATCAAGGGCGGCGTGATCGCGTTACCCAGGCGCGCAAAGGCATGCGTAAGGCCTTGCGCGAAGCCGCGTTTGCCCGCGGGCGTCCAGTACTGCATGGCGCGGGTGGCGGTCGGGAACGTGGCGCCCTCGCCGAAGCCAAGCGCGACGCGGGCGATGAACAGCGTCACCATCCCCGTGACAAAGCCGGTCATGATGGTCGACAGCGCCCAGATCAACCCGCACCAGAACAGCGTGCGGCGCGGGCCGAAATGATCGCCGACCCAGCCGCCGATCACCTGAAACAACAGATAAGGATAGGCGAAGGCGGAGAAGATGAGTCCGAGCTGGGTGTTGGAGAGATGCAGTTCCTTCTGGATGTCGCTCGCCGCGGTGCCGATGTTCACCCGGTCGACATAGGTGATGAAGTACATCACGCAGAGCATGGCGAGCACACCATGGGTGGCCTTCAACCGAAGCCGCATCGCACTCAACCTCCCCGACAACTTTTACTTTCGCTATGACCGCATTGATCCATAAGCATAAATACGACCAATGGATGGTGCGGTTTCGATTTGTTTCTTAGGGCTGGACCATCTTCAGATGGCTTGGCGCATTCGACTTGTCGGCGTCTTCCAGTGATTTCATCGCGGCATCGACGCCGCCGGCGCGGTGCGGCACGCCGGCCGCGGTGAGACCCATCTCGACGCCCGAGAGTGCGCCCATCAGCGAGAGCTCGTTGCACTCGCCGAGATGGCCGATGCGGAATACCTTGCCGGCCACCTTGGAAAGGCCCGAACCGAGCGAGATGTTGTATTTCTCAAGCGCGACTTTCCGGAACTTGTCGGCGTCGTGCCCCGGCGGCATCAGCACGGCGGTCAACACCGGCGAATATTCCGCGGGCTCCTGACACAGCACTTCAAGCCCCCAATGCGTCACCGCCGCGCGCGTCGCAGCAGCCAGCCGCTTGTGGCGGGCGAACACGTTATCGAGGCCTTCTTCAAGCATCATCGCAATGGCTTCTTTCAGCCCGTAAAGCAGGTTGGTCGCCGGCGTATAGGGGAAGAAGCCGTTGGCGTTGGGCTTGAGCATTTCCTCCCAATCCCAATACGAGCGCGGCGTCTTGTTGGTCTTGGCGGCGGCGCGGGCTTTTTCGGAGACCGCGTTGAAGCCGAGCCCCGGCGGCAGCATGAAACCCTTCTGCGAGCAGCTCACGGTGACGTCGACCTTCCACTCGTCGTGCTTGAAGTCGACCGAGCCGAGCGAGGAAATCGTGTCGACCAGGAGCAGCGCCGGATGGCCGGCCTTGTCCATCGCGGAGCGGATCTCGCCGACCCGGCTGGTGACGCCGGTCGAGGTCTCGTTATGCACGACCATCACGGCCTTGATGGCGTGCGACTTGTCGGCGGCGAGTTTCGCCTCGATTTCGGCAGGGCTCGCGCCATGACGCCAGTCGCCGGGGAGGAAATCGACATCGATGCCCCAGCGCGCCGCCATCTGCTGCCACAGCGTCGCGAAATGCCCGGTCTCGACCATCAGCACCTTGTCGCCGGGCGACAGCGTATTGACGATCGCCGCTTCCCAGGCGCCGGTGCCTGAGGACGGAAACACGATCACCGGTCCCTTGGTCTTGAAGATGGTTTGGCAGCCTTCGAACACGGCCTTGCCGAGTTCGGCGAACTCGGCGCTGCGGTGATCGATGACCGGCATATCCATGGCGCGGAGCACGCGGTCCGGGACGGGGCTTGGGCCCGGAATGTTCAGGAAATGGCGTCCCTGGTGCTTGGTCATGGCGTCCTCCGCATATTCAAAGATCAATATTGCATTCAATTTTATCCGCTTCAACTTATAAATTGTGTTCAAATAGGGTCGACGGAGACCCCTCATCTCCCGTATGTTCCGGCCTATGAAACCGATCAATCCCAACGATACGCCTTCACTGGCCCTCAATTCGGAGCAGCCACGGGACGAGCCGTCGCTGCACGACGAGATCCTTTCCCGCCTGCGCGACCACATCGTCGAGGGCAACATTCCCGACGGCGGCCGCGTTCCCGAGCGGCAATTGTGCGAGATGCTCGGCATATCCCGCACGCCGCTCCGCGAAGCGCTGAAAGTGCTGGCGGCCGAGGGACTGGTCGAACTGTTGCCCAACCGCGGCGCGCGGGTGCGGGCGTTGAGCGAGCAGGACCTCGGCGAATTGTTCGACGTGATGGGCGGGCTCGAGGGGCTGGCGGGACGGCTCGCCTGCGAGCACATTACGGACGCTGAAATCGCTGAAATCGAGCGGCTGCACTATGAAATGTACGGGTTCTACCTGCACCGCGACATGCACGGCTATTTCCACGTCAATCAGCTGATCCATCAGAAGATTCTGGAAGCCTCGCGTAACGCGGCGCTGCAGGCGGCCTACGCCAACTTTGCCGGCCGGATCCGCCGCGTGCGCTATTCCGCCAATTTCGCCCGCAAGCGCGAGCGCTGGGGCGAGGCCATGCGCGAGCACGAGATGATCCTGGAGGCGCTGCGCCGCCGCGCCGGCAACGAACTCTCGGACATCCTGTTCAAGCACCTGCGCAACAAGCAGACAGCGGCGGTCGAACACCTCAAGACGGGTGGCGTGGCGGCGTCTGAAGAGGCTTGATGGGCTTTGGGCCGGGGTTGAAAAGCCATATTTTGCATTCAAAATAGGTGGCGAGTTGGATTTTGGCCCTATGCCAGCGCGCGTCCAGGTGTGCTCCTTCTCCCCGCGTGCGGGGAGAAGGTTGGGATGAGGGGGAATTTCCATGCAGCAGGTCTGTGGAAAGTCCCCCTCACCCGGATCGCTCACGCGATCCGACCTCTCCCCGCAAGCGGGGCGAGGTGAAGAACGAGCAGCCTTGCTGGAGTTGAGATGACCGACACGGACATGAGCTTGAAGGAAAAACTGTCGCGCGAAATCACGGGCGACGTCTTCTTCGATGCCTTCAACCGCGGCCGTTACGCCACCGATGCCTCGTTCTACCAAATCGTGCCAGCGGGCGTGGTGGTCCCGCGCACCATCGATGAGGCGCTGCGGGCGCTGGCGATCACCCGCGATGCCGGACGCAAGGTCACGCCACGCGGCGGCGGCACCTCGCAATGCGGCCAGACCGTCAATGACGGCATCGTCATCGACCTCTCCAAACACCTCAACCGCCTGCTCTCGCTCGACGTCGAGAACCGAACTTGCGTGGTCGAACCCGGCATCGTGCTCGACGATCTGAACCGCCAATTGAAAAAACACGGCCTGTGGTTTCCGGTCGATGTCTCGACCGCCTCGCGCGCCACCATCGGCGGCATGGCCGGCAATAATTCCTGCGGTGGGCGTTCGCTGCGCTACGGTACCATGCGCGATAACACGCTGTCGCTGGATGCGGCGCTCGCGGACGGCACGCTGATGCATTTCGGCGAGGTGTCGCGCGATCAGCCCGGTTCAGACGAAAAGACATCGCTGCTTTTCCGCGACATGCTCGCGTTAGGCAGCCGCGAGGCCGACGAGATCGCTGACAAATTCCCCAAGGTGCAACGCCGCGTCGGCGGCTACAACCTCGATGCGCTTACTCCCCGCAATCTACCCAACAACATGGCGCATCTCTTGGTTGGTTCCGAAGGCACGCTGGCCTTCACCACGCAGGTCGAACTGAAGCTGTGGCCTGTGATCAAGAACAAGGTGCTCGGCGTCTGCCATTTCGGCAGCTTCTATGAAGCGATGGACGCAGCCCAGCATCTGGTGAAGCTGCGCCCCATCGCGGTGGAGCTGGTCGATCGCACCATGATTGCGCTTGGACGCGACATCGCGATGTTCAGACCCGTGATCGAGACGACCGTCAAGGGCGATCCCGATGCGCTTTTGATCGTCGAGTTCGCCGAGGAAGACCAGCCGCAGAACCTGCAAAAGCTGAAGCAACTCTCCGAACTGATGGGCGATCTCGGCTTTGGCTGGAACAACCCGCAGCGCAAATGGGGCGGCGTGGTCGACGTCGTCGAGCCGGCCACGCAAGCGGCGATTGCGGATTTCCGCACCTCCGGCCTCAACGTCATGATGTCGATGAAGCAGGAGGGCAAGCCGGTTTCGTTCGTCGAGGATTGCGCGGTCCCCCTGCCCCAT
>Ga0208193_1001342_pt1 | contig 10934 bp, 8 predicted proteins | sample June2015DPH_17_2_FD_184716 | JGI IMG/M metagenome (GOLD analysis project Ga0208193, IMG submission 184716) | Peatland microbial communities from SPRUCE experiment site at the Marcell Experimental Forest, Minnesota, USA - June2015DPH_17_10... | ecosystem: Environmental > Terrestrial > Soil >...
AGTGGCTGGGCCGCGACTCGCTGTTCACCGCGCGGCCCGGCGACCGGCGCCGGGATCTCCCCGCGGCTCGACGAGTCAGCAGAACTGCCGATTTGCGAGGCTTGTCGCCGGGGCTTTAGAGGGGATCCCCCGCAGACCCCCTTTTCTGCCCCGGATGAATCTGCAGCCGGGAGTAATTTAGGGGTCCTGAGCGGCAGGATTGAACCAATAGGCACTTCTCGCGAGAACGTTAAAGGTCGATCGCGGCGCTCTGACCTCGACGCTCAGTCGGTGAAAACCCGGCGTGTGCTGGCTCGGTTGGAATCCCAACGTATACGCGTCTCCGATGACGGCGCCTATGTCGATCAATCCTGAATTGAAGGACCTCTGGTCTGAAAACCCGACAAAATCCCCACCGGTGACACTGGCAATCTCTGCTGCCGTGTTGCTGCTGAGTCTCCCTAATGTCCTGGCAAGTGCATTAGAAGTTCCCGATGTTGCTGCCGCTCCCGGTGAACGGATATCATGCGTCTTCGTAACATTCCGGACGGGGAACACGATACTATAGACCACCGTACTCCCGGTTCCGAGTTGTTCAAGCAAATCTCTCGGAGCGATCTTGCTGCCTTCATCAGCCTCCTCGCTCACCAGCAGGACCACACGGCGGAATCTACCCGCTTCGGCTTGCAGTTGGCCGACTGCAAAGCTGACAGCGTCTCTGATTGCTCGGCCACCATCTCCGGGGTGCGGACGCGTCAATGCGTGGAATACTCCATCGGACCTGGCCGGGAAATGCCAAACCTGCTCGATCCGGCTGTCGAACGTTACGAACATGATTTCGCGTTCTGAACCACCAAGGATCTTTCCGAGAAGCACGGGAAGATCGGCGTAGTTTGAAAACTTCTGGGCCGCGGCGCCACCGGTCTGCATGAGGATAACGAGAGAAATCGGAAGGTCGTCTGTCTTAACTTTCAGGACATTCTGTGGGACACCCTCGTCGAACAGACGGAATTGTTCGGCCCTTAAGTCCCGAACCGGCGCGCCCGACGAGGATCGCACCCGCGTGGGAACTAAGACAAAGGTTGAGGTGGATTTCAGCACGGTTGGAGCATCTTGACTGGAGGTCGTTTCCTGAGCCCATAGCGCGCCGTTCGTCACAAGGATTGAAAGCAGTGCAGCAACTCGAGCCAAGCCGCCTCCCCTTGTCGCCAGCGATGCCATGAGTCCATACTAATCCGCCCTACGTCACCGCCGAGCGGTACGGCGAAGGTTGTTCTCAGTCTCCAACCGTCGACATCCCTTCTCGGCTAACCGGATGGAAGCTGCTGTTCGCGACTCTGCTCAGTCAGCTTGCCGGTTCTTGGTCACTCGCGTTAACAAGCCGCAGAGAATCACCGAAGCAAGACAACACCAAACCCGAATTCCAAACCAAGGAGAATTGCCATCCCAGCCAGCTTAGGAAAGGTGTCCGGCTGGAAGATGTTTGATTGGCGGCACCGTGCCGAGAGCTCTGCCTAGCAATCCGTCGCATGATTTCTGGAACTTGGAGAGGCGATTGCGACCCGGTGGATCTCGATATCACTCTGATTGACCTTGCAGCCTGCAAATCTTCCGCTTGGGAAGCGGCTTCCGACCGGCTCACGACAGTCGGCAAACTGTCGGCAAACTGTCAGTTACCAGTTGATTAACACGGCCGCACGCTCCTTCGGTGTGCGCTATCCGGAAGGGCGATCAGAAAGCTGGAGACAGGATGCGGTAGAGTGTTGCGGGATGGACGCTGAAGGTGAGTCAGCCTCCCAAAGAGTGCGCAATGGCTCTCCAGTTTTCCTTTCCGGTCTTGCTTCGGCAGGCATCATCAAGGCAACAATAAAGCCTTGCCCGTTTCAGGGGAGATTCTTGGAAAGTGCCCGGAGCTGTCAATGCCGTGCCGGGTTCCGCGTTAGGCTGCCGAGCACGCTGGATCGCTGTGGAATAATATGCTCTAAACGATACGTCGCAAGAAAAGGGATATTCCTTGGGCTCACAGTTGTCTGGATTCGATTCCAACCGAGAGGTAATATGAAGCGTTTTGCGTGTCTGGTCTTGTTGCTCCACTCAGTGATCGTGCTTGCGCAGCAGTTTTCCTCGGTTCCTGGACAGGGCCGCTCAATGGTGGTTTCGAAGTTCGGCATTGTCTCAGCGCCGCAATTTCTCGCCTCTCAGGCCGGCGCTCACATTCTCGAGCAGGGTGGGAATGCCATCGACGCCGCGATCGCGGCCAATGCCGTCATGGGTGTTGTCCAGCCCTACGTCAATGGCATAGGCGGCGATCTCTTCATGGTCTACTACGAGGCCAAAACGGGAAAAGTCTACGGTCTCAACTCAAGCGGCTGGACCCCGAAGGCACTCACCATTGACTATCTCAAATCCAAAGGCGTCACCGAAATCAATCCCATCGGCGTCGAGACGATCGATGTTCCCGGCGCGGTTGCCGGATGGGATGCCATGCGCAGCCGCTTCGGTTCTTTGCCTTTCAGCCAGCTGCTGGCCCCGGCCATCTACTACGCGCAGAATGGGTTTCCGCTCGCCGAGCGCAACGCACGCTACTGGATTGCCAAAAGGCTTCTCGACCAGCCCGGCTATAGGGAGACCTACGACGTCTGGCCCGCTGCTCCGAAGCCGGGCGATCTTTTCAGAAATCCTGCGCTCGCGAATTCTCTCGGGCAGATCGCATTGCATGGCCGCGATGCTTATTATAACGGCCCGATGACAGGGACTATGGTCAAGTTCCTCAATGCTCACGGTGGCACGCATACCCTTGAAGACTTCCGCGACTTCCAGCCCGAGTGGGTCGAACCGGTCTCCACAACCTACCGAGGGTGGACCGTCTACGAACTTCCGCCCAACGGGCAGGGTATCGCTGCTCTTTCCATGCTGAACATCATGGAGCACTTTCCTATGGCCCAGTATGGCCACAATTCCGTCGATGCTTTGCACGTCATGATCGAGGCCAAAAAGCTTGCTTATGCCGACATGTACAAATACGTCGGCGACCCGCGCTTCGCTCCGATCCCGGTGAAGGAACTAATCTCCAAGGACCTCGCGGAGAAGCGGGCCAAGCTCATCGACATGAACAAGGCGGCTTGCCAGGTTGTTCCCTCCGATATCGCGGCGGAATTGAATAAACATGGCAACTCGACCATCTATCTTTCCACAATCGACAAGGACGGGAACATTGTCTCGCTCATTCAGAGCAACTACTCCGGTTACGGCACCGGCTTTGTGGCCCCAGGACTTGGCTTCTCCTTTCAGAACCGTGGTGCCGGCTTTCAACTCACTCCCGGCCTGCCCAATTCGCTTGCAGGACACAAACGTCCCCTCCACACCATCATCCCGGCCTTCATGGAGAAAGGTGACATCCACATTGGCTTCGGCATCATGGGCGGCTGGAACCAGGCTCAGGCCCATGCACAATTTGTCGCCAACATTGTCGACTACGGTATGAACGTACAGGCTGCGCTTGAGCAACCTCGCTTCACCAAGGACACATTCGAGGGCTGCGACGTCCAGATGGAGGAGACTGTTCCTGCCGACGTACGCACTGTTCTTGCGCAGCGCGGCCACCAGATTCGGCTTATCGAGCCTTTGTCATTCTCTGTCGGTCAGGGCGCGGCAGTTGTCCGCGACAGCGTCCGCCAGGTGAACTTCGGCGCGGGCGATCCCCGTTCCGACGGAGCAGCCATCCCTCAGGAGCCAAATACCCAATAGATTTCCTGAGCTGTCTTGAGACCGTCGGCTGTGGTTCACTCCGTTGGCAATGAGTGTGGTGCGAGCATCCGGTTGTCTCAAGCAAAGCGCTGGCTCTCGCAGGGTCCAAGCGACGATACCCACGGGGCATCTTTCTCATAAGTCATCCAACCGACCCGGCTTCGATAGAGAAGGGTTGAGATGAATGAGGGAGTCGGCCTGCTGAGCTGCCAGTGTCTGCCCGTTTCTGGGTGTGATCCCAGGGGACGTTGCAATGCCCATTGTCATGTTCTTCACGAACAATGATCCTACGCACCGCAACCAGTTTTCCTCATCAGCTGAGCGCGTTTGAGAGCAGACACCATGGAGCCGGGGGATCCTCGGCCCCATTTGCCGACGCTATTGTCGTTCCAGTCTTAGAAACTCCTGCGATAGGCAACGGGAAAACCCGCGGACGGCAAATAGGAACAGGCAGGCTCAGGCTGAAGAAGGAACAACCGGGCTGAAAAAACCATCATGCGTTTCACCCCCGTCAATCCAGCATTTCACGATTGCCTGGGGACTAAGCGTGTTGGCCGGCCAGCTTTCAGTTAACCAACGAAAATCGCGCTGGTTTAGAATGTTGAACTTGACAAAATCTTTCTTCAAGCAAAGAGGTTAATGTGACCGCAACATTTTCGATCCACCCGGCGCGTACCGCAGTACTGAGCATGGATTGCCAAGCCGGCATCATTTCTATCTATGCTAAAGACGACAAAGACGGCTTCCTGACTCGTGCCGCGAGCGTCCTCAACCATGCGCGGGCCAGCCTCATGACCATTATCCATATCCAAGTGGGTTTTCGTCCCGGGCTGCCAGAGGTCAGTTCCCGAAACATTCTTTTCGGTGCCATTAAGTCCTCCGAGCAGCATCAAAAGTTATTTCAGGAGCCGCTCGGGGCGATCCCATCTGCCATCGCCCCGAAAGAGAGCGAAATCATTATTACCAAGCATCGCATCAGTGCCTTTACGGGCACCGATCTCGCCATGATCCTTCGCGCCAATGAGATCGACACGCTGGTTCTTTACGGAATCGCAACCAGCGGTGTCGTCCTTTCCACCCTGCTTGAAGCTGCTGACGCCGATTTTCGCCTCGTTGTCATCAAGGATTGCTGCGCTGATCTTGATTCTCAGGTCCATGACTGCCTTTTGAACAGATTCTTTCCCTCTCGCGCATCGGTTCTCTCAGCTAGAGAATTCATCGAAGCCACGTAAACGACCCGTGTGACGATCTTCTGAGGTGTCGAGCGGCATTGCTTCCTATCACCAAGGTCGTAGATCCCCGCTCGGCGCTTCATCAACTTGAGGCCTCAACCTTTCGCGGATGCAGCTCAGCAATGGTTCCCGGAGCGATTGCTTTGAGCCGACCCACCTTCAATCCGGTAAATCGGGTAGCCCAAGTCTTTCACCCTGGACAAATTTGAAGCAGTCTTCCGCCGGTGTTAGATCTCCACACCCCGCGCCCAGAGAGGGTTCGGCCTGCTTCCGCCTAGGGATACGCTTCGGAGGTTACGTATGATCGAATGAACGACAGCTTCGAACCCGCAAACCCTCGTCAACAGCGGCTAAGAAGCAGTGTTAGCCTCCCAGGCCGGTAAATTCGGGCTAGGTGGCCCGAAGGCCCATCGGTAACTCGGAAGGAAGGCCAAGACCGGGCTCTGTCTGAATTGACGACAAGAACGACCGGAATGGGGGTAAACTCAATTCGACCGATGATTATACTGTCACGAATTACGGGGGCATGGTGAAAGTCATACCTATGATTTCGGCACTTGTGATTGGTTGGAGTGCGATGGCTGTTATCGCCAGCAGAGAGTCGAGTCAACAGAAGCCTTGAGCACAGCCTCCACGGCGGCCTTGCACGGCGGGACACTGAGCTTCTGGGTTTCGAGCCAATTGCCTGCCGCACTGATCTGGACCGATCTCACAAGGGAACTAAAGAACGACTATCCAGGGCTCCAGGTCCAGTGGAGGGTGTTTCAAAAGGATGCCTTCCTGTCTGCACTGGGTGACGTCTTGCGAAGTGGGCAAGCTCCCGACGTCGTCTTTTCGGATAACTACGCGCAGGCAGGTCCTCTGGTTCAGCGCCATGCGGGAAGGATCATGACAGGACTTCCGCGTCACGGAGAGCGTGGTTGGTGGATGATTCTGAATGGCGCTCATGATCGGAGGATCGCGGAGGCTTTCTTCATCTGGTTGGAACAACCGAAGGATTGGCAGCCGGTGCAGCCAGCTACACATCTGCTTACTGCCGCCGATGAGGTTGAGATTCGCGCAATTTCTAAACAGACAGTTGAAGCATTGGGAACGCTCACCGTGAAGCTTCCTCAGGACGAATTGGATCCGGCATTGGCGGTCTTTGCCTGGAAGCTGGTTCGGCGGCGGAACTAGCCCGAAGAGGAAAGGCAAAACTACTCGATAGTGGCGGAACAGGTGGGTGGTAACACGAGACTGGCATTTGTTGCGCTGTCTACGCTGGAGCAAAGCGAGAGCTCGTTCGGAGTTGTTCACTTGTTCCTCGTGCTGAGGAAGGATGGCTCGACTTGGAAGGTGCTTTTGCTGGAGCCGAACAACTCACTGTCGGGAATTGACCAGCTGCTTGCGAGGCTCGACGGAGTGGGGCTGAGCAATAATTCCCAGCGGGGAGGCACAAACATCAGGCTTCTGGCTCCGGGGGAGGGCGACCATGTAACGGGGATTTCCGCAACGGAGATAGAATTCGCGGTAAAAGGCGATATTGGAGAATTGACTGGAGTCGAATCGCAGTTCTCCAACCCGGAGCAGATGGAATGGTCCCCAACGACCATCCGCTGGGTGGGAAGACCTGCGGATGGGGATGGCATCTCCCGTATGCCTGCCCCTTTTGGTGTCGGTAAGCAGCCCCATCGGTGGCGCGTGTGGAGCATCAGCAAGGCTGGCACGGTCACGCTCAGCGAGTGGCGCACAATGAACTTCACTAACTGACCAAGAAGCGCCCATTTCCCGCCAACCCGGATGGAGCGATCAATCGGCTGAACTGGAAGGTTTCGCAATACCGGACTCCGGTCGGCGGCGTCGCTTAAGGGGTAATTTCCGGGTTGGGACCATCCAACCGGAACCCACGAGACTGGGCCGAGCCCGGGCTCAAAATAGATCACTGACATCGCGGTTTGAGAGCTATTTCCGGCTTGCCAATCGAATGGAAGAACGATGTTGTTGCCGCTCCGCCGCACGATTAACCTGTCTTCGAGGCGATTTATGGGCGGATTCCTTTCCGAGTTGAAACTGGTTTTCCGGCAATTGGCCAAGTCGCCCGGCTTCACCGCGACGGCGGTACTTAAGCTGGCCTTTGGCATCGGTGCCACTGCCGCAATCTTTTCCGGCTCTTGTGGCTTCGATCTTTCCCGCTCTCCGCGCTGCTTCGGCTGACCCGTCCTGGCTTTGCGTGGAGAATAGACTTCTCGTTCCTTTGCACATTTCACATGATGCGTGAGAATGGATTTATGAACATCTTCGCCCAGCAGAACCCGACAGCCGACCCCTTGTGTGTTTTCGGAGCTCGAGATGGATTTAGTCCTCAAATTGGCATGTTCGTGTCGCAACTCAACTGGATGCGCAGAGTGGTTTTGTCGCGATTGGAGAATCTCTCGATTGAAGACCTCGATTGGTTGCCGTATCCCGATGCGAATTCGATTGGGGCACTGCTAATTCATCTCACCGCCGCCGAAGTCTACTACGGGTTGAATACCTTCGATGCCTTGCCGTGGGGTAGCTATCCTTATGAGATACGGAAGAAATGGGGCGCAGCGATGGGACTTGGAGAGACCGCGCGGGTCCGCTTCAAGGGCCACGATCTTCAGTACTATCTCTCGCACCTTGCAGATGCAAGAGAGAAGACTCTATCCGAGTTTGGCAAGCGAGATGACGAATGGTTCATGGCGGTAGACACGACCTGGGGTTGGGGACCTACGAATAACTTTTGCAAGTGGTTTCACGTCTGCGAACACGAATCACATCATCTAGGACAAATAGACCTGATCCTAAAGCAGCTTCCGAGCCGGAAGGTTAGTGACAAACGTAGTATGCAGCGGGGGCAAGCGTCACGCACAGCGCTCGGCGTAGCTCTGCGACGAGCGGCCCATCAGATGTACGACGCAAAGCCATTGGTTTTGGATGACCCGATTGCCGTGCCACTGCTGGGCGACACTTACGCAAAGTCCCTTGCGGACACGCGGGGAGATCTTAACGAGAAGTCATCTCTTTTGATGCGAGCCTGGTTGGTGGCCCGTAGTCGTTTTGTTGAAGACCAGCTTGCAACGGCAGTGAGGGCCGGAGTGCGACAGTACGTGATCTTGGGGGCCGGTTTAGACACATTCGGTCTCCGTAATCCGCACCCCGGCTTGGAAGTCTTCGAGGTGGATCATCCGGCGACGCAGACATGGAAGCGAAAGCTTGTCGAATCGAGTGAGTTGGCGCAACCTGAGTCTCTTCATCTTGTTGCTGTTGACTTCGAGACCCAGAGCCTTCACGAACGACTGAGTGACGCGGGACTCGATTTCACTGCACCTACCCTCTTCGCGTTGCTCGGAGTCGTTGTGTATCTAACCGCTGATGCGTTTGGAGAGACGTTGAAGTACATCGCTGGTTTTCCGAAGGGCAGCGGAGTCATCTTTGACTACGCGATACACCGCCATATGCTTCCAGAGGACGAGGTCGATGCACGAGATGAGCTTGCTGCCCGTGTGGAGAGTATAGGGGAACCCTTCCGTCTGTTCTTCAGTCCTGTAGAAATCAGGAAGTTACTCGAAGTCTTCGAATCCGTTGAAGATTTTGATGATGAAGAGCTAAATTGCCGCTACTTCAGTGAACGGACAGATCAGCTTAGCCTTCGAGGGCGGTCCGGACACATGATAGCTGCATATCGTAGGTCGTCGGTGCTTTGAACGCGGCGCTTGCTTGGGCCGGACCAGAACGGGTGCAAGAGGTACTGAAAGAGATTGGAGGGAAGGTTCCACGGTCGGAACTCCAGAAGATCAACCAGCACATCTCGCTGTTTCCCGGCTGGATGGCAAGCGCATTGAGCCAGAGTGCCATTTATGCCTGAGAGCTTTTTCCATCTGAGCGCCAAAGAGAAGGCCGAAGCCCTTCAAGCAGCGGCTTCGGCCTCTGGCCGTCCTCCCCATTTACTGGAGAAGGACATTTTGCTATGAGTGTCGCGCACGGCGGATCTGGCACGATTCCAGTCAATCCTAATCCTCGCGCAGTACCTTTACCGGCTCAACCCATGCCGCCCTCACCGCCGGAGCCAGTGACGCGAGTGCCGCAACCAGCAGAATAAGGCAAACGACACTGGCATAGGTCATGGGGTCGAGTGCTGTCACGCCGTAGAGCATCCCCTCGAGAAAGCGGCTCAGTCCCGATCCGAGAGCCAGGCCGGCGAGGCAACCAATGGCTGCAGCGCGCAGCCCCTGGAAGAGGAATTGCGCCACAATCTGGCTGCGCAAAGCCCCCAGCGCCAGGCGCACGCCCACCTCGCGCTGACGCATGCGGCCCATATAGTTCAGCGTCCCATAGAGGCCGATAGAGGCCAGCGCGAGGGCTGTTGCAGCGAAGAGGGAGAGCAATGTCGTGCGGAGGCGATTCTCAGTGGAGGCGTCGTCCAGGTGTTCCTGCAGCGATGAAATGCCGTAGACCGAGCGGCTGGGCTCAAGCTCATGAATGCGGCGCCGGATCGTCTCGGCCATGGCCATGGGGTCCTCCTCAGTGCGCAACAGGTAATTCGGAAACGGGCTCGGAGCGCTGCTGCACGTGTAGACTGTCGGTACCGGCTGGGTATTCAAGCCCTGCTCCCGAGCATCGCCCACAATGCCCCGGATTGTGGCCTGCGGCTGGAAATTGTTGGTCGCAACCCCCGACAACTGGTGCCCGACGGGTGAGCTATCGCTCATGTACTTGTTGGCGAATGCGCGATTCACCACGACATCGCTGGTGATGGCAGCCTGCCTGCAGGGTTCACCAACGAGCAGAGGAATCTGCATGGTGCCGAAATAGCCTGCGGAGACGTATCGGCTGTCGGCCAGGATCGGGTCGCCGGGTTGCTGATTTCCGTCGATCTTGAATTCGATCTGATAGAGCGAAGAAATTCCGGGGAGCGTGGCTGACGTTGCCACGTCCGTTACTCCCGGCAACGAGCGGAGGCCGTCAAGTGTGCGATCGATGCGCTGTGTCACACCTGTCATGTCGGTGGTCTCGCTCCAGGAACCGCTGACCTGGATGGTAAGAACGTGACTTGGGTCGAAGCCGGGATAGACGCGCGCAATGGCCTGGAGGCTGCGCAGCAGCAGTCCCGCACCGATCAGCAGCGTGACAGCAAACGAGACCTGTACCGTCACCAGCACCCATTGCATTGGATTCCGAGTGGAGACCTGAGCGCGACCTCCGGCGGCCAGCGCATGAGCGAGTCCGCGGCGCGTGCCACGCAGGGCAGGGAACAGTCCACACAGAAAGGTTGTCGCCACGGCTGCAGCGAGGGAATACGCGGCGACCCGCCAATTGAGCGCGATTTCTTCGGCGCGAGGAAGCGTCTTGGCGAGCAGATGAAACGCATGCGAAGCGCCGGAGGCAACCAGCAGCCCTGCCAGCGATCCCAGCAGCGCCAGGGCAAAGACCTCACTGAGCAACTGCGCCACGATCGACTTGCGGGACGCGCCCAGCGAATACCGGATTGAGATTTCATGCTCCCGATCCGCGGTGCGCGCCGCCAGGAGCGCGGCAATGTTCAAGCAGGCGATGAGAAGAAGCAGGGAGACCGAACCATAAAGGAGCCAAAGCGAACTGCGCACGCCACCGACGATGGTCTCCTTTAGCGGCTCGGTCTGGACGATCAACTCACCGTCAGTCTTTGGAAACTGCTTGCCGAGCTGGCTTTGCACGTTGACTAAATCGGCAGTTCCCTCCCCAAGCGTCACGCCCGGTTTCAGGCGGCCGACGACCGTGAACCAGGTGGCTGTGCGTTGTACCGCAAACGGAGCATCGGGCGGACTCGGAGCCCATAGATCCACATCGCGGTTAGGAAACTCAAACGATGCCGGCATAATCCCGACGATCGAATAGGAAGATTTGCCGATGTGAAGCCTGCTGCCGAGAGCAGCGGGATCTCCATGGAACCGGCGCTGCCAGTAGCGATAGCTGATCAGCGCCGCGTCGGGACCT
>Ga0208193_1001343_pt1 | contig 10924 bp, 10 predicted proteins | sample June2015DPH_17_2_FD_184716 | JGI IMG/M metagenome (GOLD analysis project Ga0208193, IMG submission 184716) | Peatland microbial communities from SPRUCE experiment site at the Marcell Experimental Forest, Minnesota, USA - June2015DPH_17_10... | ecosystem: Environmental > Terrestrial > Soil >...
GACCTCGAATCTGGCGATGCAGCCGAAAGATGCCGCGGAAATCAGCGGTCTCTTTTTCGGTGCAGGCTCGGCGGAGCGCGCCTTGATCCTGCACAATCTCTCCGAAACGCCATTGAAGGCTTCGCCACGTATCCTCGCCCATCGCGCGGAACGTGCGATCGAAGCGCTCGAAATGGCCGCCTTCGTTGCCGATGTCGAAAACTTCACGATCGAACTCGGTGAAATCCTGATACTGCCCTGGAAAATCGCGACCCAGGTGGTCAACGATCCGACCGGCGAGCCGCTCGCATGCGCCGCCAGGGCGCTCGGCATGCCGAGCCCGGTCTTTCAGCGGGTTCTGCTGTTCCTCAGGCCCGAGATCGGCACCTCCGTTCACACCGTGTACCGGCTCTCGCGTCTCTATGACGTGCTGAAAGAACGATCGGCGCTGATCATGCTGGCTGCCTGGCGCGGCTCGACCATGGCGGCGACGCGCGCCAAATATCGTTCCGCGCTTTACGACGAGGAGCGCAACCGTGCGCGTCCCACGGCCGCTCAAACCCGGACAGCCCCGCAGCCCGCAAGCGTTGCCGAATCTTATACGGGATCGTCGCAGAATCCCGGAAGCTGAACCGGATTGCGATCAATCGCGCGACAGATCGAGGAAGTGCCGCCCGGCCCGATCTTCGGTCTCCACGATCCAGGCATCCGGATCAAACCGGATTTCCTTTTGAAGACGTTCCTCCACCGACGGTTCCGGCAACGGCGCTTTCGAGGTCGGCATGAACAGCCGCTCGATTGGCCTGGAGTCATCGTAAACCGTCTGCGGCGCCGGCACATAAAGCATGGCATTGCCGTCGAGCAACGCCACCTTGACGAACACGGCACCCGCCTCCTCCGCGCCACGCCGGCGCACCGCACCAAAAACGCCTGCGGTTTGGCAGCGGCGTAAATAGGCCGCGACCCATATGCTCGATTTCAATCGCATGAAACAGACGATAAGCCAGTGGAGTGGGTTTGACATTCGCTACAGACTTCGCCGCACATTCGCAAGCGAATGTCGAACCGGAAGCTCCAGCCGCTACTCGACCGGATGACCGATCATGGAAGCGAGTTCATGCACCAGGCGATCGGACACCTGACCCGTGACCGGAAGCTTGCGCGCCTTCTCGAATTTCTGGATCGCGGCCTGTGTATCCGATCCGACGACACCGGTCGGTTTCAACTGGCCGTAGCCGTATTCGGTCAACGCGCGCTGCACCGCGGCGACGCGGTGCGGGCCTGAGACGGGCGCGCTGTCGACGCGGGTAGATACCGGAACCGCCATGGGTGGGCGCGGAATATTCGCCGTTGTCGCCGGCACCGTGCTGGTTGTCTTGACGAGGTTGGTCAAGGGATCGGCGGTTTTCGGATCGACAGGCCTGGTTTCGGGCGGCGAAGTGTCGGCCTCAACCGGCCGCGGCCGTGGCAAGAGATTGGCGGGCACAGATGCCACCGCAGGCATGACGGTAACCGTGCCAAACATCGGCGCTGGATGTCGTCCGGCCTGCATGAGCAGCGCATTGGCAATGATCGCAATGATGGCCACGAGCGCAAGCGCACCCGCAATCATATCTTTCGGGCTGTGCAGAAAAATGCGCATCGCAAGGCTGCGCTCGGCGTCGGCCTCTATCGCGGCTGCCCTGGAACCGCGGCGGCGCGGCATATCATCGTCACTTGTTGGTTTCCTAGGCACTTTTCTTCACCTGGGGGACTTGCTCCGGCATGGCGGGACGCGACGGCGGAGCCAGCGTTGTAATATTGCTTGAAATTTGGCCGGCCTGTGGCGTCAGCGGCAGCGCAACGGTAACGGTGGTGCCTTCATCGACCCGGCTCTGCACGGTCATTTCACCGCCATGCATGGCAACGAGGCTCTTCACGATCGACAATCCGAGGCCTGTGCCTTCGTGCCGGCGCTGATAGGTCTTGCCGGCCTGAAAGAATGGATCGCCGATCCGTTTGAGATCGTCGGCCGCGATGCCGACGCCGGTATCCGCGATACGCACAACGAGCCGCGCGTCCTCGACGACGGCCGATACGGTCACGCTGCCGCCCCGCTCGGTGAATTTGACGGCATTGGAAACGAGGTTCAGCACGATCTGCTTGAATGCACGGGGATCGCCGATCGTGACAGGTAAATCGTCCGGCGCACGGGTGACGAGATCAATACCGCTCTCGCGCGCTTTAAGCGCCAGGAGACTACAACAATTGATCAGCGCCGCCCGCGGTGCGAAAGGCTCGAGCATGATCTCGAAATTGCCGGACTCCATTTTCGACATATCGAGAATGCCGTTGACGACCGACAACAGATGCTGGCCTGAATCGTTGATCAGCTGGGCATACTCCTTGCGGCGCGCGGCGTCCAGCATCAGCACGTCTTCCTGCATGATCATCTCGGAGAAGCCGATGATGGCATTGAGTGGCGTACGCAGCTCATGGCTCATGGTGGCAAGGAAACGTGTCTTGGATGCGTCGGCCTGCTCCGCCGCCGACCGTGCCAGATCCAGTGCCTGTTCCTGATTTTTCCGATCGGTGACATCGCGCAGCACCGCGACCACCTCGGCATCGGAGGTTTTCGGGGTCGAAAACACCGTTTCGAGCGGCCGACAACGCATCTCCACCCAGATGAAATTCACCTGGCTGGCCGGCCCCAATTCGCGGCCGCGGATCACATCCCGCTTCAGGCGAAACTCGACGCTTTGCGCTTCGCCGCCGCGAGCCGCATCCGAAAGCGCGGTGAGATAGGCCGGGCGATCGGCGACGTGCACACGATCGAACAGTCCATAACCGAGCAGACGCGAGACCGGCGTCCCCAACAAGGCTTCCGCAGCCGGCGATATAAAACTCACGGCGCCATTACGATGATGGCGGGAAATCACGTCGCTCATGTTGTGAGCCAGCAGGCGATAACGGTCTTCCTCGACATAAAGCAGCGAGGCGCTGGTGCGTGCGAGAAATTCGGTGCCGAACGCCAGTCCGGCGGCGTAGAGCGTGGCCGCGGCCACGCCGAATGCCGTCAGGATCGTGCGCATGTCCGGACCGACGTCCACAGCTGGCAGCAGTTGGAAATGACCCAAGACGATCAACAGGGAAACACAGATCAAGGCAACCGCGGAAGCAAACGCAACCACGCGCCGCGATGCCGAAAGAGCGGCTTCCACCGGTACGAGCACCAGCCAGATCGCGGCAAAGGATCCGATGCCGCCTGTGCTCAATGCCAGCGTCATGATCAGACCGGCAAACGCCAGGGATGAAAGGAAACAGGCCTCTTCATAGCGGCCGGTTCGCGACAGAAACCAGGACAACAGGATGGGGGCAATCAGCCACGCGAAGGCCGTAACCCCGAGCGCGGTCGGTACGCCGTGCATGGCGAGGTAAACCGGAAACGCCGCAAATGCCGTGAGGCTTCCCAATAGCCGCGGCGCCATAAAGGCGCGATGGCGGGCGCGCGCCAGCACATCGTGCCGTGCCGACGGGTGCAGCAGCGCATCTAGGCAATCACGAATGGTACTCAGAACTGTCACAGCTTTCGCTTTGGCTTGCGCGGCGAACAGACGCCCCGGAACGTCCCCCTTGTCGTTGTCGCAACCTGTCAGAGCGACATTAAACGAACGCTAAGGGCGCCGAGGTTGCGGCAAAAGACCGTATCTCCATTGCGCTTTCCGCGCCTGACGCGACGTTCAATCAACACAGATGGTGAACGACGGGTTTCCGGAATCTCGCGGGTATGGTTTCGAAATGGTGGATGGCCGGCTGACGCGGCGCCATGGGGTATCAATCAAAAATTTACGCCGAATCAAACCGATCGAATTTTTCGCGAGTTCTTCGCGATTTAACTTCAATGCAAGCACTTGCGATTTATCGACGACCGCTAGTGTGGTGCAGCAGGTTCGTCATCCGGACTTCTGACCGATTTTCGGGATCGAAAGCAGCGAGACAAGAGAGGCAGCCGGAGTAGCAAGATGTTTTTTCTGCTTCGCTTGGCGTTTTGGGTTGGCTTGGTCCTCGTCCTGTTGCCGAGGGACAAATCCCCGGATTCGGACAAGGCCCCGCAAATCAATGCGTCCGAGGCGATCTCTGCTGCGACTGCGGCCGTCAACGACATGAGCCAGTTCTGCAAACGCCAACCGACAGCCTGTGAAGTCGGCGGCCAGGCTGCAACCGTGATCGGTCAACGCGCCCAGGGCGGCGCGCGAAAAGTCTACCAGTACATCACCGATAAACCCGAGAAGTCGGACAAGTCAGACAAGCGCGTGCCTGAACACACCGGTTCGATCGGCGGCACGGAGAATGCCGAAGCCACGCAGGGCGACGTCGCGCATGACACGCTGACACCGGACGACATGCAGATCGAGTGGCAGGGCGCGTCACCGGCACCGTAATTCCCGCCGAAAACGGAACAATTTCCAATCGCAGACGATATCGCTTTCAGCCGCTTTCAGTCTTATATAAGAGTTTGAAGGTTGAGCACGATCATGACGGCGATTGACGACATCCGCGAAAATTTCGAGCTTTTGGAAGACTGGGACGACCGTTACCGGTATGTCATCGAACTGGGCCGGACTCTCGAGCCGATGCCGGAAGCCGAACATTCTGGTGCCAACAAGGTGCAGGGTTGCGCCAGCCAGGTCTGGCTATCGAAGCGCGTCGAACGCAACGATGCCGGCGAGCCTTTGCTGAAATATCTGGGCGATAGCGACGCCCATATCGTGCGTGGATTGATCTCGATCCTGCTGACGCTTTACTCCGGCCATACCCCGCGGCAAATTCTCGCAACCGACGCCGTCGCCGTATTTGACGAATTCGGATTCCGCGAACATCTGACGCCGCAACGCTCGAATGGTTTGCGCGCGATGGTGGAACGCATTCGTGCCGATGCGCGTGAAACGTTGGCTGCGGCTTCGTGAGATCTTTGGCCTATTTCCGCCGCCGGCGTTGCTGACCAAGCCCCATTTTCTTGGCAAGTTGCGAACGCGCAACCGCGTAGTTGGGTGCGACCATCGGATAGTCCGGCGGCAAGCCCCATTTTTCCCGGTATTGTTCGGGCGTCATATTGTATTGCGAGCGCAGGTGCCGCTTCAACGACTTGAAGCGTTTGCCGTCTTCCAGACAAACCAGATAGTCGGGCGTCATGGATTTCTTGACGGAAACCGCAGGTTTGGCAGGTTCCAAGGGCGCGTCAGACCTGCCGGTCGAAACGCGCACCAGAGCTGCATGGATCTGGTTGATCAGGCCCGGTATTTCCGATGCCGGCGTCGGATTGTTGCTGAGATAGGCCGAAACGATATTCGCCGTCAGGTCGATGAAATTCTTGGCTCCGGTGTCGGTCATGGCCCAAGCCTTCTCAAGATCTTCATCGCGCAAGTCATGCCCATGCCGCTTCACAAGCTGATATCCGCGGCTCATCGAATATGAGCGGATTAAGTGGGCAGAGACAAGAACGGCAATCCAATTTTCACGGCCGCTGGTCGAGGTGAGCGCGCAATTCGTCGATCGAGGCAAAGCGCATCATGCCCTCCGGCATCTGGGCTTCGATCGAACCATCGGAATACAACGAGTAGGCCATTCCATCGACGACGCCAGATTTAAGGATCGTCACCGGTGGTTGACCCTCGACAGCCGGGGGGTGGCGGGTTGCTGCAGGCTCGCCCAACGCCGATGGCGGACGTACAACGCGGCGCTGGGGCGGCACATCCGCAGGCCGTGCCCGTTCCGACTTCGGCCAGGCGTCATCGAAGGTTGCTGGCGGAGGCTCGTTGATCTCGACCTGCGGAGCGGACGCCTCAGGATGATGAGGTTCGGTGACGGAGGGATCGCCCACACGCGCTTGCGTCCGCTCACGCTCCCGGCGTGAGGTCGACGAAAACATCAAATTACGGCGCGGCTTGGCCGGCGGCTCAGACACTTCCTGGCGAGGCCGATCATGGGCAGCGGCTTCTTCGAGCCAGGGCGCAGATGGTGGCAAGGGCGAATCGGCATGCGGCGCAATGCCGCCGGCTTCGGCGCCGGCCGGACGCGGCAGCGCCGCTCGCTGCTTCAAATCGAGATCCGGAACAGAGCCGAGGTGGCCGGCGACGTTTTTCAGCTCTCTGACCGCGGCCCACAAGCTCAGGATGACCAAACCCGAGCAGGCCGTGATCGCGCCAGACAGAATCAACGTATTTCCGAGGCCGAATTCGTTGATCGGGATCCCGAAACCGATCGCAAGGAAACCCGCCAGAAGGCAGCCAATCCCGGCGACCAACATTCCAATCATCATCAAACTAACCCCTAAGGCTGCGCTCCCACCATCTGCGCAGCCCTTACAGCGCCCGACGGCCACGATACCGTCATATTGCGTGCCCCGCCAATCGGCAATTAATCAGGTAATTCACGACCTGCGCGCCATTGGAACCATGGTTAAGGCTAGATTCGCCTGCTCGTTGCGCTGCGGAAGGCGAATTACGCCACAATTGCCAATTACTTGACGGTCGAACTGCGCTATATGGATGCCGGGGATGAGGCCCACAAGGCGCTGAGTGGGCCAAGGGGACACCGGGTTACCAATAGCCATGTCATCAATCACGACCTCGGCTCTCGATACGCCCTCGGGGCGCTCGATGGAGCGGGCCTGCGACGACGCCGCGATGCTGGTGCTGGCGGCGGTCGGGTTGATTGCGAGCATCACCTTCCGCGACTATGGCCTTGGCTGGGACGATTACACCCACGCCGAATATGCCGACTTGTTGCTCAAGATGTACGGCTCCGGCTTCAAGGACACCGGCGCGTTATCGTTTGCCAACCTGTACATGTATGGCGGCGGTTTCGATATGGCGGCGGCGCTGCTGCACAAGGTGATCCCGCTCGAGCTGTTTGAAACGCGGCGCCTGGTTGGCGCCATTGTCGGCATCATCGGCCTCACCGTGACCTGGCGACTGGGTCGTCGCGTCGGCGGCCCGTTGGCCGGACTTGCGGCGCTGCTGCTTCTGGCGTTGTGTCCGACCTTCTACGGCCACATGTTCATGAACCCGAAGGATGCGCCGTTTGCCGTGGCAATGGTGATCCTGATGCTCGGCCTGGTTCGCCTGGCCGAGGAATATCCGCATCCGTCACCGCGGACTGTTCTCATCGTTGGCCTGGGCGCCGGCCTTTCGATTGGCTCACGTATCCTTGGCGGGCTCGCGCTGCCTTACGCGCTGATCGGCTTCGTGCCGATACTGATCGAGGAAGTTCGCACGCACGGGGCGCGCGAGACGGCGCGGCGATTTGTGCAAATGTCCTACGCTTTGTTGCCCGGCCTGATCCTCGGCTACCTCGTCATGGGACTGATCTGGCCGTGGTCAATCATCGAGCCCGACCATCCGTTCCTGGCCGCGACCTACTTCTCGCACTTCTTCGAAAAGCCGTGGAAGGAGCTGTTCGACGGTGCGATCTTCTCGGTCCCCGACATGCCGTGGTCGTATCTCCCCACGCTGTTCGTGTTGCAGCTTCCGGAGATCCTGCTCGCGCTGACCCTTGTTTCGATCGGTGCAAGCATTATGGCGCTGCCCCGCAAAGATGTGCCGGCGCGCCGCAAGACGATCCTTTTGATGCTGACGCTGGCGGCCGTGCTGCCGATCGCGATCGCCATCCTGAAGCGTCCGGCGCTTTATAACGGCATCCGCCATTTCATCTTCGTCATTCCGCCGATGACCGTGCTGGCAGGTTTGGCCTTCGCGCGCGGAATGGAATGGCTGAAGGAAAATCGCCGTAGCTGGCAGCCCGCCGCTCTGGCCGTATTCGCGTTCGGCCTGTTGCTGCCGCTTGCCGAAATGATCCGGCTGCACCCCTATCAGTACACCCATTTCAATTACATCGCCGGCACCGTGCGTGGCGCCGATGACCGCTACATGCTCGACTACTGGGGACTGGCGTTCAAGCAGGCTTCCGATGGCCTGCGCGAGCAACTCGACGAGCATCATGAAACTCCGCCGCCTGGACACAAGTGGAATGTGGCCGTATGCGGGCCGCACCGCGGAGCACAGGTCGCACTTGGGCCCGATTTCACCATCGGCTGGGACAGCCACGTCGCCGACTTTGCGATGACGCTCGGCGAATTCTACTGCAAGGGCCTCATCAGCGCGCCAATCATGGTTGAAATCAAGCGCGACGACGTGGTGTATGCCCGCGTCTACGATATCCGCGGCCGCAGCATTTCGAGCCTGTTGTCGATCCCGCCTCCGTAAGGCGGCTCACACCGTGCGCAAAGCATAACTGCCTTATTCGCAACGCGCCTTGCCGCAGGCTGACGCCAAGAATAGGTTTCTAGTGGAGTGGATTTGACATTCGCTACCTACCTGGCCGCGGGTTCGTCAGGCGAATGTCAAATCCAAAACTCCACTAGTGTGGCGGTTCAGAAGTCCGCATCGTTTGTGCCGCGAGTTCGTCATGCGGACTTCTGAACCAAGGCCACACTAGATCAATAGGTTAGCTAGTGTCCTTTCGATTTCGAAGTTCGAAACGTGGCTCCGCAAAATGCGACGAACTTCGGAATCGGGACACTAGCTACTGATATTTGCCAGTGGTCCTTTGATTCTAACATTCGCAAAAGTGGCAGCTCGAGATGGGATGAGAATGTTAGAATCGGACCACTAGAAACTCAGCGACCCAACAGGAGTATCCCTCATGTCGCCAGCGGAAGCTCGCTTAAAGGAAGTGCCGTCGGGAATGACGGACGCGGAGCGGGAACAGCGCGTCAATCTCGCTGCCTGTTACCGGCTGATCGCCTATTATGGCTGGGATGACCTGGTCGATACCCACATCTCCGCGCGGGTGCCGGGGCCTGAACATCATTTTCTCATCAACCCCTATGGGCTGATGTTCGATGAAATTACGGCGTCGAGCCTGGTCAAGGTCGATCTCGACGGCAACCTGCTCACCAAAAGTCAGTACAACATCAATCCGGCCGGCTTCACCATCCATTCGGCGATCCATGAGGTTCGCGAGGATGCAAGTTGCGTGATCCACCTGCACACACCCGACGGCACCGCGGTTGCGAGCTCCGCGGAAGGATTGTTGCCGCTCAATCAGACCGCACAGCTTGTTACCTTTGACCTCGCCTATCACGATTATGAAGGCATCGCGCTCGACCATGATGAGCGCCCGCGCCTGCAACGCGACCTCGGCGACAAAAACCACATGCTGCTGCGCAACCACGGCACGCTGACGGTCGGCCGCTCGGTGGCGTCGGCTTTCGAGCGCATGTTCCATCTCGAGCGCGCCTGTACCATGCAGGTTCGCACCCGGATGCTGGGACCGACAGCCTATCCCGTTGACCCCACGGTCATCGATAAAAACACGAGGCTGCTTGCCAATCCTGAGCGCCAGGAGCTCCGCTCGACCACGCTGGTGTGGCCGCCACTCTTGCGCAAACTCGACCGGCTGGACCCGAGCTACAGGAATTGAAAAACTAACAGATCCGGTGTAGAGTTCTTCTCACATACCTCTGCACATCGAATCCAAACGCCGTCCAATCCCGGGCGGCGTTTTTGCGTTGTGGCTCCCTCTCTCCATATTACATTGCACTGTGTATTGCGGCCCGAGTTCCCTTGAGATTAGATGCCCGCAGGCCTTGGGGGGAAATCATGAAAAAGACCATCTATGTTGTAGCCGTCGCCGTGGCATTGACGGCGGTTTTACCTGCTGCGAGCGCGCAACAGGCCGATCCGCCCAAGCAGACCCTCACCGCCAAACTCAAACAGAAATTTCTGGAACGACGGGCCAAGTTCGTGCGCCGCGTGAAGGACGTCTATTTTGCTGCCGGCTGCAAGATTCTAACCAGCGAAGCCGGTATCCACTCTCTCACCGGCAGAGACAGCTATCTTGCCCAGGTCCAGGAGCAGACGGTCCTTGATTTGAAAGAAGACGAGGAGCTCTTGCAGGCTGCGAAGCAGGAGGGCCTGGACCGCGCGGCAAAGCCGGGACAATGCGATTATTATCGCCGCCATCCAGAAGCCGCCGAAGCGATGCGACGGGCGGCGGCCGATGCGGCAAAGCAAAAATAACGGCTTCTTTTACTGCTGCGGCAGCTCCGCTAGCGCTGCGAGAATTCGCGCCCAGGAACGAATGCCCTTGTGGAAGCTTCTGAGATCATATTTCTCGTTTGGCGAATGAATATTGTCGTCGTCGAGCGCAAAACCAACCAGCAACGAGTCAAGGCCAAGCGTGCGCTTGAAATCGGCCACGATCGGGATGGAGGCGCCAGATCCCATCAAGACCGCGTCCTTGCCCCACTCCTCCGCCAGCGCACGCCGGGCGGCGGCGAGCGGCTTCATGTTCCAGTCGAGCGCAACGGCGGGCGCGTTCGAATGGTCTGTGAATTCCGCGCGGCAGTCTCCGGGCAATCGCGCCCTGACATAGTCACGAAAGGCGTTCCGTATCCTCTCGGGATTCTGCCCCTGTACCAGGCGGAACGAAACCTTGGCGGAAGCTTCCGCAGGAATCACGGTCTTTGAGCCCTCGCCGATATAGCCGCCGACGATGCCGTTGACGTCGCAGGTCGGCCGTGAAGATATCTGTTCGATCAACAGACGCCCCTTTTCGCCTGCGGGGATCGACAACCCGATCGGCTTGAGAAACTTTTCAGGCGTCAGATCAAGCTGACGCCACTGCTCCAGAACGCCTGCCGGCAAGTCTTTGACGCCGTCATAGAAGCCGGGGATCGTGATACGGCCATCATCGTCGAAAATGCCGCCGAGAATGCGGGTCAGAACCCGGATCGGATTTTGTGCGCCACCGCCGAAGATGCCGGAATGCAGATCGCGGTTGGCGGCCTTGATTTTCACTTCCTCATAGACGAGCCCTCGCAGCGAGGTGGTGATGGCCGGCGTGCTCGGGTCCCACATGCCGGTATCGCAAACGAGCGCGAAATCGGCCGAGAGGTCCGCCT
>Ga0208193_1001345_pt1 | contig 10915 bp, 10 predicted proteins | sample June2015DPH_17_2_FD_184716 | JGI IMG/M metagenome (GOLD analysis project Ga0208193, IMG submission 184716) | Peatland microbial communities from SPRUCE experiment site at the Marcell Experimental Forest, Minnesota, USA - June2015DPH_17_10... | ecosystem: Environmental > Terrestrial > Soil >...
GAGGTGCTGCGCGGGCGCGCAGTGGGTCACCCCGATCGATGACGGCAGCGTCTGGTTGAAGAAGCTGTCGATCATGTTGTAGCGAAACGCCTGGACATCGCCTAAGGGTGCATGGCATAGATTGGAAATCTCGCGCCAGCGAAGCGCGCTGGGAAGATCATCTCCAGAACCGAAAGCGTAATCCAGACCAGGTCGATCTGGCTCAGCCGCGGCTGGATGGCGGCAAAATTGATCCCGCGCAGCGGGAGGTAATGCAGTCCCAACGATACTGCTACCCGGGTCGTAAAGATCACAAACCTGCGCATGGCAGCCCGGGTTCACTCACGTTGGATCGACTCGGGTACAGTTGCGGTTCGCTCCCGAGGTTCCGATCAGGCTTTCGCAGGGACACCCCGAGGTAACGCTAACACCCGGGAGGAACCCCTTGCGGTCTCTGGCATACAGTGGCTAAACACTCGCCGGAGTGGCGTCAATGGCCCGTAACACCTACGAACATTATTTTATGTCGCACGACCGAAAGATTGCCGTCATTGGTTTAGACTGTGTCGGGTTGCCCATGGCCGCGGCGTTCGCGCGCGCCGACGGTCCGGTGATCGGTTTTGATATCGATGCCTAGAGGGTCAGAGAACTGCAGGCGGGGCGAGTCCGGACTCGGGAGGTCGACGCCTCCGACCTCAAACGCGCCACGCAAGATCTACCCTCCGACAAGGCTGCGCTCGAGGGGGCCGATTTCATCGACACCGTACAGACCCCGATCGATTCTTAGGCCCGATTTGGGTGCCATGTGTGAGGCCTCGCGCGGTTCCCGTTGTCCAAGAAATTGAAGTCGGGGAAAAATGACGCAGTTCCTTCCGAAGCTCAGTCTGGTCCGATCCGTCGGGATAGCGGTCGCTTGCAAAGCACTGACGCCATAAACGACCGGGCATTGCCCCTCGTTTCCATCATCATGTCGATGCGTAACAGCGCATCGACCGTGGGTGCCGCGATAGATTCGATCGTGACCCAGACCCTGGGCGATTGGGAGCTGATCGTCATCGACGACGGTTCTTCCGATAGAAGCGCTGCTATCGTGGAAGGTTTTTGCGACGAGCGCATCCGTCTGGTTCGTGAATCCTCATCGGCTGGGCTGGCGGCGCGCCTCAATGAGGCGGTCGGGCTCAGCAGCGCGGAATTCATTGCGCGGATGGATGCCGACGACATCTGTTTTCCGGAGCGGCTTTCGCGACAAGTCGCCTATTTGCGCGAACATCCGGAACTCGACCTTGTCGGGTGTGGTGCCGTCGTCTTCAGGAGCAGCGGAGAGCTTGTCGGTGAGATGGCGGTCGGCCTTCGCCATCAGGATATTGCCGCGCGCCCCTTTGTCGGCTTTCCGCTTCCTCACCCGACCTGGTGCGGGCGAGCGAACTGGTTTCGGAGCAATCCCTACAACGCCGAACTCAGATACGCCGAAGATCAGGACCTGTTGCTGCGCAGCTTTCGTCACAGCAGGCTAGGGGCTCTCGACCAGGTTCTCCTGGGCTATCGCCAGGATCGGCTGGCGCTGCGGAAACTTCTGCCGGGGCGGGTGACTTTCGCCAGATCGGCTTGGCGCATTGGAGTGGCTGCTGGCGAACTCTTGCCGGCGCTCGCGGGGATTGCCAATCATGCCGCAAAGGGAATGCTCGATGTCGCAACCCTCGCCATGGGGCTCAATCGACAGATGCAGTTGAGGCGGCTCAAACCGGTTTCTTCGGCAACTGGGCAACGCTGGCGGCAGTTGCAAGAAGATCTGGCGACATCTTCGCGCGCTTTGGAAAGGAGCGCGGGCTGATGTGCGGCATCGCGGGCCTGTTTCGACCTGGTGGGAGCGAAGAAAATCAGCTCGCCGCTGTCGCCAGGTCCATGACAGAAAGGCTGGCGCATCGCGGGCCGGATGCTTCCGGTTGCTGGACCCAAGCGTCCGCCGGCATTGCTTTCGGTCATCGCCGGCTTTCCGTGCTAGATTTGTCGCAAGCAGGCAGTCAGCCGATGCACAGCGACTGCGGTCGCTTCACGGTGACGTTCAACGGCGAAATCTACAATCATCTCGATATCAGAAGTGAACTGGAAGCCGTTGGCGGCGCGCCGAACTGGCGCGGTCATTCCGACACCGAGACGCTGCTTTGCGCGATTAGGCATTGGGGCTTTGAGGCGGCGCTACAGCGCTTTTCCGGCATGTTCGCGCTCGCGCTCTGGGACGAGCAGGGGCGAACGCTGACACTCGCCCGCGACCGCTTTGGCGAAAAGCCGCTGTTTTATGGCTGGAGCGGGAAGGACCTGGTCTTCGCGTCCGAATTGAAAGCGCTGGCGAAGCACCCGGCGTGGTCGCCGTCGCTGGATCGGAAAGCCCTGACGTCGTTCATGCGCTATGCTTACGTGCCTGCGCCCTCAACCATATGGGCCGGCATTCAAAAGCTGCCCTCAGCATCTTATGTCTCGTTCGATGCCAAAGCGGTCGCAGGCGGCATGCCCGCGCCAAAGCCGTATTGGTCGCTGCGCGAGGTGGTCGATGCCGCGCAGGCCAGGCGCATCACGGATGAAGGGGAGGCGGTCGCAGAATTGCAGCGGCTGCTGTCGATCGCGATCAAGCGTCAGTGCCTGTCCGATGTGCCGCTCGGGGCATTTCTATCCGGCGGAGTCGATTCTTCCACCATCGTCGCATTGATGCAGAAGCAGACCAGTCAACCGGTCCGTACCTTCACCATCGGTTTCCGGGAAGATGCATTTGACGAGGCGGCCGAGGCCCGCAAGGTCGCCGCGCATCTAGGTACCTTGCATACTGAACTCTATATCGATCCGGCAACGGCGCGGAATGTCATTCCGAAGCTGCCGACGATGTATGATGAGCCGTTCGGCGACTCCTCGCAGATTCCGACACACCTGGTATCGGCTCTCGCGCGGCAGCATGTCACGGTCGCGCTGTCGGGAGATGCCGGCGACGAACTTTTCGGCGGCTATAACCGCCATGTCTGGGGCAACAGCCTGCACAACCGGTTTGGCGCGATGCCGGCGGTGTTCAGGCAGGCGCTGAGTATTTTTCTGCGTGCGGTCTCGCCGGAGCCTGCCGGTACGATTGCTCGCATCGCCTCACCCCTGTTGCCGGCGCGTTTCAACGTGAGGCGCGCGGGCGATCAGTTGGCCAAGTTGGCCCGCATCGTCGGGTCGCCTTCGTTGGATCACATGTATCACGAGCTCTGTTCGATCGACAATGATCCCGCGCAGACGATCGTGCTTGGCGCGGAAGCCGGCAGCTGGTCGGCCGATGAAATGGACAGAGTAAAGGTCAGGCTCGATCCGCTTGACCGCATGACGCTGGCGGATTCGCTAGGTTATCTGACTGACGACATCTTGCAAAAGGTCGATCGGGCGGCCATGGCGGTGGCGCTTGAAACCCGCGTGCCATTTCTCGACAAGGATGTGGTGGAGTTCGCCGCCCGGATTCCGCCTGGCATGAAGGTCCGTGATGGCCACGGCAAATGGCTGGTTAGGCAGGTGCTCTATCGGCACGTTCCGCAATATCTCGTCGACCGGCCAAAAACCGGCTTCGGCATTCCGATCGACGACTGGCTGCGTGGACCACTCAAGCCGTGGGCCAGCGATCTCTTGTCGCCGGCCAGGTTACAAGCCCAGAACCTGTTCAATGTCGGCCGCGTGACAACGCGGATGGCCGAGCACATGAGCGGCCGGTGCAACCACGGTTATTGGCTTTGGAACGTCCTGATGGCTCAAGCTTGGCACGATGAGTGGTGTACAAATTAACTAGCGCGCCGAACTCCCCGTTGGAGCTGATCCAGCTACAGGTTAATGATTTTCACCGTTCGACCTTGCGGTCTGTCTAGCAACAGCTAAACACCCCTAGGCGGGGCGTCCGACGCTCCTTTTAGAGTCTGGAATTTTCTTGATGTCACACCAGCGGAAGATCGCAGTGATCGGTTTGGGCTATGTCGGATTGCCCGTGGCCGTGGCCTTTGCGCGCGAAGGTTTTGCCGTCGTTGGTTTTGATATCGACGCCTCGCGTGTCCGCGAATTAGTGAGTGGGCAGGATCGCACGCGAGAAGTGGAAGCGGCCGATCTCAGGCATCCCTCGCTGGGATTTACCGGCGACGCGGGTGGTCTTCACGCTTGTGATTTCTTCATCGTGACGGTGCCGACGCCGATCGACGACGCGCGACGGCCCGATCTTCGCGCCATGTTCGAAGCCTCGCGCCTGGTGGGCGCAGCGCTGAAGAAGGGCGATATCGTCGTCTATGAATCGACCGTCTATCCAGGCGCGGTCGAAGAAGAATGTGCGCCGATCCTGGAGCAATGCTCAGGCCTCAAGGTTGGCACCGATTTCAACGTCGGTTATTCGCCGGAGCGCATCAATCCCGGCGACAAGCAGCATCGCCTGGAGTCGATCACAAAAGTGGTTTCGGCACAAAACCCGGCGACGCTCGACATTATCGCCGATACTTACGGCTCGGTGGTCAAAGCCGGTATTCATCGCGCTCCCTCGATCAAGGTCGCTGAAGCGGCCAAAGTGATCGAAAACACCCAGCGCGATCTAAATATCGCTTTCATGAACGAGTTGTCGCTGATCTTTCGGGCGCTCGATATCGACACCGGCGACGTGCTCGCGGCCGCGCGGACGAAATGGAACTTCCTGCCGTTTCAGCCCGGCCTCGTCGGCGGCCACTGCATCGGGGTCGACCCGTATTACCTGACCTACCGTGCCGAGAAGGCGGGCTATCACCCCGAAGTTATCCTCGCCGGCCGGCGCATCAACGATGGCATGGGCCAGCGTGTGGCGAAGGAATGCATCCGGGGGCTGCTTCGCCGAAAGGGGACGGGAGGCATCGTCACCATCCTCGGCCTGACCTTCAAGGAAGATGTCCCGGATACGCGCAACTCGCGCGTCGTCGATATCGTCCGCGAACTGGAATCCTTCGGCCTTCAGGTGCAGGTGCACGATCCCCTGGCTAACCCTGAGGACTCCATGCATGAATACGGCCTGATCGTCACCGAACTCGGTGCGTTGCGTCCGGCGGATGCGGTTATTCTGGCGGTCGCGCACAGCAGCTATGTTAAAGGCGGCTGGCCGTTGATTCAAAAGCTGCTGGCCGGCGGCTCCGGTCTTGTTTTCGATGTGAAAATGAAGCTTGATCGGAGCACTAAACCTGACGGAATCGAGCTATGGCGGTTGTGAGCGCTAAACCGGGGGAGCCATGAAGGACGATACGATCCTGGTCACCGGCGCTGCCGGCTTCATCGGCTTTCACGTCGCGCAGCGCTTGTTGTCGTCGGGCCGCGAAGTCGTCGGCCTCGACAGCCTCAACGACTACTACGATCCGGCGCTCAAGCGGGCGCGGGTCGATATCCTAAAATCCAAGTCCAATTTCTCCTTCGTGCACTCCGACCTCGCCGATCGCGATGCGACAAGGTCGCTCTTCGCCAAGCACCATTTTCCCGTTGCCGTTCATCTGGCGGCGCAAGCCGGTGTGCGTTATTCGCTGGAAAATCCGCACGCGTACTCGGATGCGAATATCGAAGGCTTCTTGAATGTGCTTGAGGGATGCCGCCATCACGGTTGCGGGCATCTGCTCTTTGCATCCTCCTCTTCGGTCTATGGCGCCAACACAAAGCTGCCGTTTTCGGTGCGGGACAATGTCGATCACCCGATCAGCCTTTATGCTGCGTCGAAAAAGGCCAACGAGCTGATGGCCCATGCCTATAGCCACTTGTATCGAATTCCTGCCACGGGCCTTCGGTTCTTCACCGTGTATGGTCCCTGGGGCCGCCCGGACATGGCGATGTTCATCTTTGCGAAAGCGATCCTCGAAGGAAAGCCGATAAGATTGTTCAACCACGGCAACATGCGCCGCGACTTCACCTATGTCGATGATGTCGTTGAAGCGATTGTCCGTCTCGTGGATCGTCCGCCGCAAGGTAATCCAGCATGGTCCGGCGCCGATCCGGATCCCGCTTCGAGCGCGGCTCCGTGGAAGATCTACAACATCGGCAATAATCGTCCCGAAGAGCTGATGCACGTGGTTGGGCTGCTGGAGAAGGAATTTGGTCGTCCGGCGATCAAGGAGATGTTGCCGATGCAACCCGGCGACGTGCCGGCGACGTATGCCGACATCGAAGACCTCGCACGCGATGTCGGCTTCAGGCCTGCCACATCGATCGAAGACGGCATCGCGCGATTTTCAAAATGGTTTCGCGAGTACTACAAGGCCTGATCTAGCCGGTCAAAAGACAAGCGAAATGGAAAGCTCCAGCCGATCATCGGCGGGAGCTTTTTGTTGAGCAATGGTCCTCGCATCGTGCTCTGGATTGTTAGCTGCAATCGTGACGCTAAGCCGATGAGCGACATTGTTTCAAAACAATTCTATCGGTCGCGTTGAAACAAATCAGCAAAATTGCGTTGCTCCTTGCAAGGGCTTCGTGCGCCTATGTTGCCGCGAATGTTATCAGCGCTTGAGCAGCATTAAGAGATGTTCACTTTAATTTCGCAACGCGCACAGTTTATCTTGGGGTTCTGGTGCGGCGAACGCGATTCTAAAGGACTCGGCAGATGGGCGACTACCAACGCAAGCCGCAGCGAACGCGTGTTAGAACTTCTTACACCAAGTCTAGTGACGCGATGTTTAGCAGCGTTGACTCAGACACCAGCGCCGCGGCGGCGGTGCTTCGTCCGAGGCGCACCTGCATAATCGTCTGCGGCATGCATCGCACAGGGACTTCTGCCGTAGCACGCGTCGTCAGCTTGCTTGGTGCCGATGTTCCGAAGGAGTTGGTGCTGCCTGATGCGAACAATGTGCGCGGATATTGGGAGCCGAGCGCTGTCGTCCGGGTTCACAATCAACTGCTGAATGCGCTAGGCACGTCGTCCGCTGACCCTTTACCCCTTCCGCGAGATTGGCTAGAATTGGCTTGCACGCAGCAAGCCAAAGCGAAGTTAGTCAACATAATCGAGGCCGAGTTTACGGAAAGCCGCTTGTTTGTCGTAAAGGACCCTAGGATCACGAAAGTTCTGCCACTTTGGTTAAAGCTATTGGACGAGCTGCATGTGGGCACCGGAGTAGTTATACCGTTTCGCCATCCGCTCGAAGTTGCCGCCTCCCTAAAGAAGCGTGACAATATGTCGTTCGCTACGTCACTCCTTCTCTACGTCGATAGCTATTTGAACGCCGAAATATCGAGTCGTGGGCGGCCTCGATGCTTCGTAAGCTACGACCGGCTGTTGAGTGACTGGCGGCATTTGCAACACAAGCTTACGGACATTATCGGAGAGAGATTACCGGAAGAGGGTGCCGATCACTCGTTCGAAATCGAAACGTATTTGAGTCCGGCTCTACGTCATCATCAGCATACTCGTGACGACTTGATGCGCCTGACCGACGCGCCGCCCATCGTGGGGGAGCTATATGATCTCTTGAACAAAGCTGCCTTAGGTGGTGACTCGACCCGATTGCAGAATTCATTTGATCGACTTCGTCAGCTGGCTGATGATGCAGCCACGCTGTATCGCGCTTATGTCATTGAGGAGAGAGCCAAGTGGCAAGAGGCGGTAAATGAGTTCGAGCAATCCAAAAGTTGGCGAGTTACCGCTCCGTTTCGATCGATGAACCGCTTTTTTAATTTATGAGTCTCGTTTAGGGCGAGACGGGTGACGACCTCGCAGGTCGAGAGGATTAGAGTCTCGTTCGCGTTATGGTTGACCGAGTCATCGCATGAGCACAGCGAAAACTGACGCGCCGCCTTACGGAAGAACTGTAGTGCTCAGGCACCTTAGACTGCTGGAGGCCGAGTCGATCGAGATCATGCGAGAGGTGATCGCCGAGTTCAAGCAACCGGTGATGCTCTACTCGATCGGCAAAGATTCGAGCGTTATGCTGCATCTCGCAATAAAGGCATTCCACCCGGCGCCGCTACCCTTTCCACTCCTGCATATCGACACGACGTGGAAGTTTCGCGAAATGATTACATTCCGGGACGAGACCGCTCGCCGCCTCGGGCTCGACCTCATTGTCTATATCAATCAAGAAGGCACCCGGCGCGGTATCAACCCGATCGATAGTGGTTCGATTGTTCACACCCATTTCATGAAGACGGAGGCTTTGAAGAAGGCGCTCGATCAATTTGGTTTCGACGCGGCTTTCGGCGGTGCTCGCCGTGACGAAGAAAAGAGCCGGGCCAAGGAGCGAATTTTTTCATTCCGGTCATCAAGACACGTCTGGAATCCCCGCAACCAGCGTCCGGAGCTTTGGAACCTTTTCAACACGCGCATCAATGCGGGCGAAACGATCCGGGTATTTCCGCTATCGAATTGGACCGAGTTGGACATCTGGCAATATATAGCGCTGGAGAACATCCCGGTGGTGCCGCTGTATTTGGCCAGGAAACGTCCCGTCGTACAGCGCGGCGGAACCTGGATCATGGTCGATGATGAGCGCCTACCGCTTAATTCAGGCGAGGAGCCGGAAGAGCGCCTGGTCCGCTTCCGCACACTGGGCTGCTACCCGCTGAGCGGTGCGATTGAATCCGACGCCGATTCCCTCGCAGCGATTGTGGCGGAAATGAAAGCTGTGCGCGTATCGGAACGGCATGGCCGCCTTATCGATGCGGACGAAACCGCGTCGATGGAGAAAAAGAAGCGCGAGGGCTATTTCTGATGCACGCGCCGGTCGCGACCCATCTCGCGGAGGAAGCGCGGACCGGAGGCCTGCTTCGCTTTCTGACCTGTGGGTCGGTCGATGATGGAAAATCCACCCTGATCGGCCGGCTGTTATACGATACGAAATCGATCTTCGATGACGAACTGTCGGTCCTAACCAGAGATTCCGTGCGACACGGGACGACGGGCCATGAGATTGACTTTGCTCTGCTGGTGGATGGACTTGAGGCCGAACGCGAGCAGGGCATCACCATCGACGTCGCTTATCGCTACTTTAACACACCCCGACGCTCGTTCATTGTCGCCGACACGCCAGGGCACGAGCAGTATACGCGCAATATGGCGACCGGAGCATCGAACGCGGATCTCGCTGTGATCCTTGTCGATGCGCGCAAGGGCGTATTGGTGCAAACCCGCCGACATTCGCTCATTTGTTCATTGCTGGGAATCCAGCATGTGGTGGTGGCGGTCAACAAGATCGATCTGGTCGACCATAGCGCGGAGGCGTTCAACCGAATCGCCGGTGAATGTGCGGCCTTCGGCGGAGAGCTTGGATTTAGATCGATCGCAGTCATTCCGGTATCTGCCCGTTTCGGCGACAACGTCACTGAATCATCCACTCGAATGCCCTGGTACCATGGGCCGACGCTACTTGCCTGTCTTGAGACGGTTGATGTGGGGGATGAAATGGCGAACAAGCCGCTTCGTTTCCCGGTGCAGTGGGTGAATCGGCCCACCCTGGATTTCCGTGGTTACGCCGGTACTCTTGTTTCCGGTTCAGTCAACGTCGGCGATCCAATTGTCGTCGCCGGTTCCGGTCAGAGCTCGCGGGTTGCGGAAATCATAACTTACGATGGCGCGCAAACGTCCGCGTCGGCGGCTGAAGCCATTACGATCACGCTTGCAGACAATCTGGACGTCGCCCGCGGGGATATCCTGGTTGGCCCAACCTGTCGGCCGGAGGTGTCGGATCAGTTCGCAGCGCATCTTATCTGGATGAGCGAAGAACGGCTCATGCCCGGACGATCATATCTTGGTCGCTTCGGCACCAAGACAACGTCGCTCACGATAACGAAGATCAAGCATAAGATCGACGTCAATCAGGGTGATCACCTCGCTGCGGATACGCTTGGTCTTAACGATATCGCGTTTTGCAACTTTTCGACCGACACCCAGGTGGCGTTCGATCCGTACGAGCAAAACCGCAGGACCGGCTGCTTCATTGTTATCGACCGATTCAGCAATCATACGGTTGGCGCCGGGATGATTGTCTTTGGATTAGGGCGCGGCGCTAACATCCACTGGCAGCCGTCGTTGATCGGCAGGTCTGAGCGCGCTTCGTTAAAGAATCAAAAACCGGCTATCGTCTGGTTCACGGGGCTATCGGGCGCAGGAAAATCGACCATTGCCAATATTGTGGAGCAGCGGTTGCGCGCCTCCGGTCATCACACGATGTTGCTGGACGGCGACAACGTGCGTCACGGACTCAATCGGGACCTGGGCTTTACCGAAGCCGATCGGGTGGAGAATATCAGGCGGGCCGGCGAAGTAGCAAAGCTGATGACCGATAGCGGCCTCATCGTTTTATGCTCGTTCATCTCGCCCTACCGCGCTGAACGCGACATGGTGCGCGCGCTCATGTACGACGGAGAGTTCATTGAAGTTTTCGTTGATACGCCCATCGAAGAATGCATCCGCCGAGACCCCAAAGGACTGTATGCCAAGGCAAAAGCAGGCGCGCTAAGAAATCTGACGGGCTTCGATGCGCCTTATGAAACCCCGCAATTTCCAGAAATTTACCTGCACACCGTTGATGAACACCCGGAGCAACTTGCTGAAAAAGTTATCGCTTTCTTAGCTGAACGGGTCTCGGCTTCCCGCCTTTAAACAATTCCTGCAAAGGATTGGCCTCAAGGCAGTTGACGGCTACCCGCGTACGTCGGCAATTTCCTTGCCGTCGTTCGCTAAGCGTCTGGGCGTCAGCATGAAACGTCCGAAGTGTGAAGTCAGCTCCGGCCCCATCATTACGTTCGCGCGCTGAGACAGCGGAGCGTAAATAGGATTTGGCAAGCTTGACGCCAAAGCGTCGCCTCATATCTGCTCAGTCGGTCTAGCAGGCTGTTGAAGAAGTCGGTAGCGAAGCGTTTCGTATCATGATTCTCTGGGACCCGGATTTGACTTGGGGGTCGCGATGCGGGGGAGTGACGAACGGTCCGGCTCGCTTTTCAGTTACGTGGA
>Ga0208193_1001350_pt1 | contig 10904 bp, 8 predicted proteins | sample June2015DPH_17_2_FD_184716 | JGI IMG/M metagenome (GOLD analysis project Ga0208193, IMG submission 184716) | Peatland microbial communities from SPRUCE experiment site at the Marcell Experimental Forest, Minnesota, USA - June2015DPH_17_10... | ecosystem: Environmental > Terrestrial > Soil >...
AATTTTGCCTTATCGCGGCCACAAATGACGAAATGCGGTCCTGGACCGTGCTCGGCAATGTGACCTAAACGATAAAGTTGCCGTTCGGCAAGGTTATGGCTTATAGTCTGACTGGTGGGATAGGAGCGTGCCGTCCAGGGCGAGGTTGGCGCCAACGGACGGCAAGGTGTTCTCAATGCCAAGAAAGGCGAAATCCAGCAAACCGGCCGCGTGTGAAGTGTGTGCCGGAACCGAGTTGGTCCGGCGCATCAGCGCCTACCCCGTGCGACTCACTGACCATTGGAAGGGAAGCAGATCAACGTCGGACGCGTGGCGTTGGATGAGTGTCGGACTTGCGGTCATCTCATGCCGACTCCGGCCGGACAGGCCAAGGTGGCCCGCAATGTCGATATGGGCATCCGCCTATTCCTTGGGCAACTCGGTTGACACGGCTCCAGACCACGACATGTGGCCTGCCAGAGCATTAATCCGCCAACAACTCCCTCCTGGCGTCGTTTACTGCCTTGCCCACTACCCGCCATTCCCGTAACGAACCGCTCTTGAGGCGCCTGATTACGCGCGGAACTGACGGGCAGATTCCTTGGGCGTGGAGCGTGCGAACAATTTCCCGGATCTCTGCCCTAACTTCATCGCACCGTGCTTGGCTCTGCTGCCTCTGATACTGTCGGTGTCGCAACCCAATTTCCCGGCGCAGTTCTGGGAAGCTTGTATTAACGATCGATTCGGTCACACCGAATCTTGAGTAAACGGACCTTAGAGAAGGCGGCGGATCTTCTTCCAACGCCGCCACCAATTTGATCCGCAGTTCGGCTCGGCATGTCTCCGTGTAGGTCTTCAACCTGGCTTTGACCTTCTCGTACAGTGCCGGTGCATGGGCCTTGAGAACGCACTGCGCAGAGAAACCAAGCCGCTGGGCCAGTTGCCGAAGGCTCGGCGCCGGCGTGTCCTGGAGAGCCTGTTCCAAAGCCGGTTCGATCGCCGCCACTCGCATCCTCTTCTGTTCCGCGATCCTCGCCGAGAGCGCTTGACACAACTCCGGGAATTTCTCCCGGAGGGAGCCATCAACCGCATAGCCAAGATCTGCGGCAATACGGTCCAACGGAGGTACGGGGCCATCGCTGGCTAGGTGCTCCTCCAGAACTTTCCTCATTCGCGACAACTCGCAGATCGGCTTTGCCCCGCGTCGCCGCCACCAGTGGCTCCGGCCAGACTTGCGATGCTTCAAAACGATCTGCCTGCAGAGCTCGCTGTCCGCGTTACGGACGCGAGTGGTCGTACAATATCCGAGCCTGCGAGCGACCTCGTGAAGGGCTGGCGCCGGTTCCTCATTCAGCGCCGCCTCCAGCGCGCGGCGAATCTGCTCAGGGCTGCGTTTCGGCGCAGCGTCCCGGGCTTTCATGATCTCGCGCGATCTCTCCGTTCGCACTTCGGGAAAGACCCCTGGATAGGGACCGTCCACAAGGCACGCGACCGGGAGTTCGAGTTGATACCAGGTGCGTAATAATGTATCAATCCGCGGCACTTGGTCGCCTTTAAACCAGCTATAGAATACGCCTCGCCGACAACCGGCTACGTCGGCGACTGCGGTTCGGTTGCCTTCCGTAAAGGCATTGGCATAAGCCAGTAGAGTTTCCCTGACGCAATCCCGAAGGCGTCCGGGGTCGATGCGGGGGGCGTTTGCTAGCAGTTCTCCAATCGCCCCGGCCAGCCAGAGTTGATATTCGGTGGGCACGGCATCTGGTACTGGAATGTCCGTCCGGTTTATTGTGGACCCGAGCCACAGCCCACACCGGGAGCAAGCGCCAGGCCGCGAAGCTGCGGTCAGAGGCCGCAGAGGTTTGAGGCAGCGCGGGCAGGTTTTCGATAATAAACGATGGTGACGGGGACAAGCCTCCACCAGTTTCAAGCACCACAAAAGCGGCTCGTAAACGGGACCGCCTTGAGAGGCCATCTGTTCATAGCACGGTGGACACCACGCGCGAGTGCGACGGAACAGGAACGGCTGGGGAAACAACCGCTCGAACGGGAGCAGTGTGAGATAGCGTAAGTCCAGGCGCGATGTCATAGTCTCCAGCGTCTGGATCCACCGTTTCGCGCTACCGCCGACTCCATTGATGGCATAGGTGAGCAGGCGCAGATAGACACTATTCGGCTTCATGAAGCCGGAAATCTCTTGATCAACCAAGCTTCCGATTGATACTGCATGCCCTTCCGCCAGTCGCTCCACGTAACCGCTCAGACTCTCAACGAAGGCTGTGCCGATTCCAATTGGCGCCAAGGAATAGAGCCGGCTGCGCGCCGTGAGTGACGGTACTGCAAGATCCCAGGCTTCAAGCGTGTTCGGCATGGACGGCTCCTGGTTTTCCAACGGCGTCACGCTCTGGCCTCCGTTGTCCTGGACGGCTGCTTTTTCGCCGGCCCACAGTTTGCGCTGACTGCTTCGCGTCATCCCGCGCCTGCCGGTGGGTATGGGAAGCCAGCCCAAGTTGTTCGCGCAGGCGTGATGCCGCCTCATTGCTGTCCATCAGACGCATCTCCCCTTCGCTTGCTTCCGAGACGATCTTGTCTGCTTGAGCGACGGACGGAGCCTGGCTTTCCAGGTTGCGGCGAGACAGGGTACTATCACCCGTCCTCAGCGCCACCGACAGTGCTCGAACAAGCCATTGCTTCAGCACTCCGACACAGCCAATGCTGCGCTCATAGAGGAATTCCCAGTTGTTCGCCAGGTCAGGTGGATCGCGGATAGGCAACTGCTGTGCAAAGGAATTCAATACGCTCATGAAGGCCTTACGATCAGGCGCGGATTCCGCGCGGTAGCGAGGAAAGTGGACGTCAATGCTGCGCCGGCTCAACTGACCGTTCAGGTTCCGAAACGTCAGGAGGTCGTAGGTGCCATACAGGACATGAACGGTCTGCGTCTGGTTGGCGATGGATTTGATTACGTCCAATTGGTCGAGCAGCCGCCGGCCGGAGGCGATTCTCGCCAGATGCTGCGCTTCGTCGATCATGACCGCTGCCGGGCGGCGAAAGCGGAGCGCCTGTTCGACTCCATATCGGTATTCGCCCGTGGTCGGCTTCGGCCGCGCGGGAGACCGCATAAGGAACCCCGCCTGGAAATCCTGCTTGTACTCGATCAGCGGCTCGTTCATTTGCAAAAGAATCCGTCTGAAATGATCCCGCCACGAGAAACTCCCCGATTCCGGCGCAACCGCCTCCACACTCACCACCGCGAGGCGGCCTCGGTCCGATTCCAATTCCGCACGCAGTTCCGCCGTAATGATCTGTTCGGCTTTCAGCCGTAGCGTCGTCTTACCTACGCCGGTCGGTCCGAAAACGAATACCATCGAATTCGGCTCCGAATTCTGAATCGCGGCAACCAGCTTTTCCTTGGCCTCGATGAGCCGGGGATGCGCAACAGTATAGCGCTGGAAATGGGCTAACCTCGTGCTCCACGGTTCCGTCAACAGGCTTCGAGGAAATCCGGGCGGCGATGCCATTCAGAATTCTCCATAAATCTCGCCGCTATCCGCACTCTCCGTAATAACGGCAATGTTGTTTGGCTCCGCAGGTTCGCCTTCGACGCCGGATGGATAGGCCGGAATTGATGGCATGACACTCAAGGAGTTTCGTGTTGCTTGTGCCTCCTGGTCCCGCAGTCGTTGCGCCATGAGGAGTTCGTCGGCCTCGACTGATCGCAGAAAGCCCGCGAGCTTCTTCGCGGTAATCACGAGCCCCTGCGAGTAGGACTGCTGTCGACGGCGCAGTTCGTTGCTGGCGATCATGAGCTCTTTTTCAGAATGGCCATGTAGGACCGTGTAATACTCCGAATGACACCGCACCCATCGCCGCTCGACGAATGCGAAGGCCGTGCCGGCATCGAACGGATCGTACCGGATCGGAACCTGCTGACTCTCCACCGCCGGAGACTGGAAGCTGCCGGACCAGTAGTAAATATGGTTGATCTTCACTCCGCGGCCGGGTGTAACTTTCGCCGTGCTCTTTGGCGTGGCAGGCAGTGTAGCCATCAGAAACTCCTGGTCGTATGGAATCATGCGTTCGGCACGAATGCCGCTCGCCTCGAATCCAGCCAGAAACGCTTGCCGGGGACTCTGGCCCAACGCTGGGTGGTCGATCGTGTCGTAGATTTCGAACAGGTACTCCGAAAGGCGCGTATGCAGTTCCGCAAGCGTCCAGGTGGCGAGTTCGCGCGGATCGACGGATTTCGTCACCTGGCGGACGTTCCTCGTGATCTGCGTGTTCCCCTGCAGATTGTGAATGAATCTTGTGTTTGTGGTTCCGAAGAGACGCTCGCAACACGATCCGAACCGCGCTTTCGCCGGCGGCCTCGTCTTTTTGGTGCACTCGTATCTTGCCAGCAAAGCTTCGAAGTACGTGCTCTGGAATTCCGGGCCGCCGTCGATTACGACGATCTGGGGGAGTCGCCCGTTCCGGCGCACGCACTCCCGCAGGATCATCATGCAGGAGCGGTAGCTGGGCGGATCAAAGGCGAGGCTCAGCGAAAGGCACCGCCGGGAAAAGGCGTCGGTGAGCAACGTCATCCACGGTCGCCCAAGGACGCGCCCAGTGTGCGAGCAGACGAGTTCTACGTCCAGTTCGGTATGATCGATATGGCCAATTTCGAGCGGCCGGTCGCCATGCCGGGGAGTTGTTGGATCGAGTTCCCAATAGAAGGGTTCGTGCGCGTAGGCTGCCCGCCGGCCCTTGCGTTTTAGGATGCTTTCAAATGCAGGACGCCGGCGTGTCGCCTGACAGAATGTGACGTAGCTTGGAGCCACGATTCCCTTCTCCTCACACGCGTGGAGCAGGGTGGCCCACGCGACAAACTTCGACTTCTGCTTGAGCGTTTCGTAATCCTGCTCGATGAACTGGTCGAGTAAGGTTTGGCTCTCTTCGGGCAACTTACCCCCGCGGTTTCCTCGTTGGCTGGTCTGCGGAATCAGGCCCAGGTAACCGCTGCCGTGCTGTGCCTTCGCTTCCCTGAATCTGGCAGCCCAGAGACGCACCGTCCTCCCTGGGACGGACGACCCATCGGGCGGTGGCTCGCCATTTAGATGGCGTCGCACAATCTCGAATCGCCGATTCGCCACCCTCAGGTCATCCTCACTTGCCGTCGCGAGGGCATTGGGCGTCTTCGCCCCAGCAGGAGAGCCTGGTTCCATGGGCGCCACCCGGCCCTCCTTCACTAAGGCCTCGAAAGTTTCGAGTGATATTTCAGCGACCGCGCAGTCTTCTCCACGCAGGCTGACCGTTTTGACGCCGGAGCTCACGATTGTCGAAATCCTGCCGTCCCAAGTAATGGAAGTACCCGGCGCCAACAGCACGAATTGTGGGCGCTCTGCGCGGCCCCGTTGGCTTTCAATGTGCCGGCATGCCAAGGCGGCCTCCCGGTTCGGAAAGACACGGACCTTGTCTGGTTCCATGATGCCAGCAGCCCGAAGGTCGACATATATATCGCCAGCCGCGACCAGTCGGTGGACGTCATCGCGGCTGGCGATACCCTGGGTGTTGCGGAAGAGATCGCTCAAGCGCAGACCGGGCGCCGCCGAAACCTCTGCTCCGACGATTTCACGGATTTCGGACGCAACGCCAACCGCTTCGAACCGCCAGTAATCGTCCAGGTACTGGATATTCCGTTGCAGAGTCCAATCGATCTCGGCCGATGATCGAAGGCGATAGTAGAGCCCAAAGCGCGTAGCGTGCGCCTCTCCCGGCGGACATCGCCAGCGCCCATCTTCGTCCCGGCAGTAACGATTGGGGCTTTTCTGGGCTAATTTTTCCAGTTCACGCTCGTGCTTGCACTCTTGCCATCCAGCCGAATCCCTGTGAAGGACAAAGTAATCCGGCGTGTGCATGACTGCCAGGCGTCTCTCGCTTGCCGACTCGTAATCGAGCAGGATCGACGGCGCCTGATCGTAGTACTCCAATACATCAGGGTCGTGCTCCATCTCGTAAACGAAGGCGAGTTCCACCCGATGGCTCTCAAACTGGATGGTCACACCCATCTTCCGGCTGGGATAGCGGCCGCTCACGTTCTCGCGCCCGCCGCCCACGCGTCGAGTGGGACCGGCAGTCCGAACCCTTTCCACGGCCTCTCGCGCCTCTTGTGACAAGCTCAGCCGGCCGCACCATTGACGGAACCCCTCGCTACTCAGCATCTCAGACACCTCCCGGGGACCGGACGCCGCGCCACGCCCCGATTTAATCCCCGCGCCGGGACCGACGTTCGTTCTTCAGCGCCAGCGCATACCTCCGACCGGCTTCCATCATCAGTCCCTGAAGATGCCGGCCATTCCGGATGGCGCGCTCCAGATCCGGAGCGAGTTCATCCGGTACATAGATCGAAAACCGCTGCTTCCCCTTTCGGCCATATAGAGCGTAACTGGAGTGACCCTCACCGGACTCGCAAGCCCGGCAGTGCTCCCGGATGCACGGACTCTTACGCAGAGACAACGATCCCATGGCAATAGGCCAAAGGCCACGGATCGTGTCCTGAAACCACTGTTTCACTTCCTCGGGCTTATCCGTTCGAGCCATATGTACAGGTGCAGTATGGCACACATACATTTTGAAGACAATATGTTTTGTCGTGTTTTTTCCAAACTTGTTATTCTACGGGTCCGCCGTCGCCGGGGGGTGAGGCGGAGAGGTCTCCTGCTCGATCACATAACCAATCGCGGCATAGCCCTTCAGCCTGCGCTCGAACATCCTGGCCAGCATCAGAACGTAGCTGTCCACATAGTCGTAGACCTGCACAAATCGCTTGTCGGCGTGGAGACGATGCAACCGGCCCACATACTGCTGCAGCGTGCCCTTCCAGGAAATCGGCATCGCCAGGAATAGCGTGTCCAGACGCGCATCGTCGAACCCTTCTCCGATGTAGCTTCCCGTCGCCAGAATGACTCGCGATTCGTTCTCCGGCACTGCCGCCAAGGCTGCCGCGGTTTCACGGCGCTGCCTTCTCCCCATGCCTCCCTTCAAGACGAAGACGTGCCGGGCAACACCTGCAAGCTTGGCCGCGAAATACTGAAGATGTTCTGTCCGTCCGGTCAGGAGCAGCGGGCAACGTCCCGATTCTACGGCGCGCACGATGTCGCCAGCGATCATTTCGTTACGCGGCGCATTGTCGACCAGTGCGGCGTAGATGTCCTGGATCGTAATCTCGGCGAGTTCTGGCGCCATCCGGAACTCCGTGTAGCGGGGAGTCACTTTGTGCTCAAACGGCGTCGTTTCGGTCATCGTGCGTGCACTCATGTTGTATCGCACGGGTCCGCACTGCATATAGATGATCGGATGATGCCCGTCTTTCCGGGTCGGCGTGGCAGTCAGGCCGACGACATACTTGGCCTTCACCTGCCTCATCACCTGCTCGAAGGTGAAAGCGGAAATGTGGTGGCATTCGTCGACGATCACCTGACCGTACTCAGCCACGAAGTCCTTCACTTCGTCTTTCCGGTAGAGGCTTTGGATCACGGCGACGTCTATGCATCCCGTTCGCTCCATTTTGCCGCCGCCGATGTGCCCGATCGATTTGGCGGGCAGATCCAAGAACTTCCCAAGGCGCTCCTGCCACTGATCGAGCAACTGCTGCCGGTGAACGACTATCAGCGTGTTGACCTTGCGTTTCGCGATCAGCCACGCCGCAACCGTGGTCTTCCCGAACGCCGTGGGAGCGCACAGGACACCTTCGTCGTGGGCGGTGATCTTCGCGACAGCTTCCTCCTGGAACGGCCGAAGTTGACCCCGGAACTCCGCTTCAATCGCCGTGCCTGCGTATCGTTCGTCCCGAACTTCGGGCCGAATCTTGTGGGCCTCGAGAAGCGCCAAGGTCTCCGTCAGACATCCACGAGGCACAGCGATGTGCTGGGGAAATTCCTGGCCGCATGCAATCACACGCGGCTTGTCGTACGTCGAGAGCCTCATCGCCTGAGCCTTGTAGAACTCGGGGTTCTGAAATGCCGCCAGCCGGAGTAGCCGATTCAGCATGGCCGGTGGCAGATCCTTCTTTTCCACGTAAACCAGATTCGCGCGGACGATCTGAACAGTCTTTGGCAGCGGCCCCTCGATCGGCTTTTCCTTCCGCTTGCGAGAAGGCGGCAAGGTCCACGGGTCTTGAACGCCCTCATCGTCGGTGATGCTCCTCCGAACGCCGACCAGATCGCCTTTGCTTTGAGCTTCCGCCACGATCTCCTCCGCGGCCCCGACCGGCATTCGTCGGATCGTCGAAAGGAACTGCCACTGGTCAGGGTACTTGCGGAAGTCGGAGTCAATGAATACGCTGTTATCCGCGTTGCGCGGCTCCCGCTGTAAGGGGAGTGCAATCAGGTTTCCGAGCCCTCCCTTAGGCATCGTGTCCTGGTTGGGGAAAAAGCGGTCGTAGGAATCAAGGCCGACCTGATGCCTGCGCTCCATGGTTCGCGTGAGCAGCACGCATCCGAGTTTGCGCGCGGTGATCGCCGGCAGCGCCCGGTCAAAGAAGATCCAAATGTGGCCGCCCTTCCCGGAACGGGAACGCTCTAAGGCGGCGGGCACGTTCAACTCCTGGCACGTCTCCAGGAAAGCCAGCGAGTCATACTCCCACGTCTTCTTGTCGAAGTCCACCGCCAGAAACCAGCACGTTTCGTCGGGCAGCAGTGCGTATACGCCAACCGTATCCTTGCCCAGAAGGTGGCTCTCAATAACGGCGTCGGTCAGCGGGATGAACTTCCGTGTCTTCTGGTCGACTTTCTTGCGATCCTCCGGGCGGCTCTGGTTGATGGCCTTCCAGTCCTTTACGACCGCCGGCATATATCCGTGCCGGCCGTCTTCACTCTCCCATCGCCGTGCATAGACATCTTCTCTTCCACGAAACAGGCTTCGAAACAGGGCGATTCTCTTTCTGGCACGCTCCTCCTTATCCACCGGTGGCGCCGGTTCGACGGTTTTGGTTGGAGGCGGATTCTCTGGCGCCAGTTGCGGAATCGGAATGCTGTGAACTGCCAGAAGCCGCCGGAGGCGAGCATTTTCCTCGCGGAGCCGAATGTTTTCCTGCTCTGGAGGTTCGAATGGAAAAGATTCTGAACCGTTCTCAGTCATACCGCGATTACCGCTCCGTGCGCTCTGCCAGCACTTCTTCGAGGAACTCCTGTACCCCCAAAAACACCGCGGCCACATCTGTCGGGAGCCGGCATTCCTCCGCCAGGGCGTGAAACGGGATCTGCCAATCCGCTGGCGGCGGAATCAAACCCGCAGGCAAATCGTGCGTTCCCCTTCTGTCGAACGTCAGACGCAATGCGTCCAAAATCCTCGGTTTATCCAGTCCACCCGCCCCAATCAGGAGAGCCAGGTCCACCAGGTCCTTCACTCTGCTGTTCGCAGCGTTCCGCGGGAGCGTGTAGGCGTGAATCTTTTCCGCGAACTGCTGTTCGCGAGCGATCATCTGGACCCGCGACGCTTCGATGCCAGCGAATCCCAGCCAGTCCCGGCAGACGATTGCTTCCAGCGGCTGCATAACCACATCACCAATGCCGGCGTCCAGATGGAATCGGGCAAAGATCCGCTCGTCCATTCGAGCTTCGACCGGATAGCGGGCGCCACCGTACGGCGCGGCGGTCAAATCCATGGCAGGCGGTCCGATCACAAACTCGAACCAGTCACCGAGATAGACGTCAGCCGCGCTCTGAAGCATTTCCCGGACAACCTGGTTCGTGTCATCTCCCACCGCTGTCACTTCCACTCGCTGCAGCGTCAGGTCAATGTCCACCGTTGCTCGAGCCGCCTTGAATCGTAACTCCAGCGCATAACCGCCCTTCAGAACCCATGGCGCTGGTTCTTCCCGGAACAGCCTTGCCAGCAGACGGTCGAATGACACCTGTCGCCGGAGTCGGTTGGGATCGATCTGATCAGTCAGAGATGCCCTCTTCAGACGTTCTTCCAGAGCCCTTCGGAATGCTCCCGCCGTCGCATATGTTCTGAGTGACGGCATTATGCAACTCGCCGCAGGACTTCCTCAACGAACTGGCGCGCCGGTCCGCTCATTCGCGCATTCCGAACTTGTTGGCGGGTGACTAGGCCACGATCAACGGCCTGCCTGAGCGCTTGGCGGATGAAGTTCCGTTCGACCGTGCCAGCTTCGATCAGATCAAGAATCGCCCGTAGAGGGCGAGTAAACTTGAAGCCCTGAGCGGCTTGTACGTCGCTCTCCGGTACATCGGCGTAGTGCAGCACGAGGATGCCGGGGATTTCACTATTGCGGCGGAAGTCCATCGGCACTGTCATGTGGAGCTTCGACGGATTCAGATCCGACAGATCGTAGAGGCTGAGCGCCGTATGGTGGCTGTATACACCCTCGACTTCCTCATTGCGGTTCCGGGACCACAGTGCCCAAAGTACGAGTTCGGGCCGGTCTGTCGTTGGAAACAGGGTTAGTCGATAGATACCGCGATGCTCGCGGATCCAGTTCCCGACCTGAACATGGTAAGGATGGGTGTCTCGGCGAACCCGGCAGCCTTGGCCTGCTTCGTGGTGAAGAAGCCCTGCTGCTGCTCGGCAACTTCGAAAAGCCGTCGCGACGCTTCGCGGTGAGATTGGGCCATGACACAATACTACAACTTTCTTGACGCTAACTCAACAAAAAGCGGCTTTCTTCGGACATCCTTGGCGCCGCGCGGCAGGGTCGCCGGAGTCCAGCGCAACGAGCGCAAGCTTTCACGTCCCGCTGCCGTCCGGACCTGCGGCAACTTTATCGTTTAGAACTGCACTTCCGGCAAAGTTATGCTTTCAGCAAGATCCACGATGCTGCTGGTCGCGGGCGTCCACAAGGAGTTCCGCAGCGCAGCGCGGCAAGTTTATGCTTTAGAGGCGGCAAGATTATCGTTTATGGCACAGGCAACCCAGCGCTCCCATGC
>Ga0208193_1001352_pt1 | contig 10898 bp, 10 predicted proteins | sample June2015DPH_17_2_FD_184716 | JGI IMG/M metagenome (GOLD analysis project Ga0208193, IMG submission 184716) | Peatland microbial communities from SPRUCE experiment site at the Marcell Experimental Forest, Minnesota, USA - June2015DPH_17_10... | ecosystem: Environmental > Terrestrial > Soil >...
GGCAAGATCGACAAATTCAGCTTGGACGCGTTGTTCGATCTCACAGGGCGTGTCGGGCTGAAGGTGTCCATCGCGCTTCGCAAGGCGGCGTAAAGGCAGACGAACTTACGCTCTAGTCGAGCCATGGTCGCCCTACGTGATATGCCCTCAGGGGGGTGGCCGCGCCGTTTGCGCCACGTCAAATTTCTGTGCAAGCCAGTCAAAGAACGCCGCTTGCCACAGGCTCGGTGCCCCTACCTGGCAATGCTCGGCGCCCCCGGATGCATTATCAAAAACAACCATCGTTACGCTGCGTGCATGCGTGAGACTCTCCTTGTACTTCTCGCCCTGGTCCGGCGTCACGAAGTGATCGTGTTCCCCAACGAGGATCAGAACGTCGCCGGTTATCCTCGATGCCACCGGCGCCAGCGTGTACTGCCTAAAGGCCGTTGAGACATCCCAGGGATGCTTGACTCCAAATACCCACATGCCGTTTTCCCTATTCCACCTTGCACCGGGATCGTGTTGCAACTTGACCAGAAAACTCAGGATTCCGTAGTGGTTGTTATCCATCAGCCACTTGACGAATGGCTTAGTGCCCTTATCAGCGGCTTCCCCTCCATCGAAAAAGACGTCCTGCGACACAACCCCATTGATACGCGGGTCGAATGCGGCAGCCCGCGGGGCGAGGTAACCACCGAGGCTTTCACCCAGATACACGATGCTGGCGGGCTTTAAGTGAGATGCCATGAAAGTGTCGAGTACGGCGCCCGTAGGCTTCTCCCATTCCGGTATCATCGTTAGCCCCCGATCGCGAAGCGCCGAGCCTTGCCCTGGACCGTCGAAGACCAGCACGCTGTACCCTCGATCGTGCGCCGCAGCGACGATGGAGAAATACATCTCTTGCCGTGTTCCGTCGTAGCCCGTGACGGTCAGGATTAGCGGCTTGTTCTCCGAGCCGGCAGGACCGGGGTAATAGTCCGCATCCAGGTGGGAATTTCCATAGGGGACCGTGATGCGCTCATAGGGCACCCTCAACACGTCCAAGCCTCGATAAAATGTGTCAACGTTTTTCTTCCATGCTCCAGCTCGTCTCTGATCATCAGGCAAGAGGAAGAAGTCCGATGATCGATAGTAATTGTGCGCACGTAGCAAAGCGCGGCCTTTCGAAATCGGATCGGTCGTGCGTTGCGCCAGATCTACGAGCCTGTCTCCTTCGGCCATCCACGCGTCATACCAGCCGTCCGCATCGGCCGCCTTGACCTTTGCAATGGTTTGCAGCACTTCGTTTGGGTCACCACCGACCACGGAAGTGTCGTTCAAGACACGAAGTGCTTCGAAATGATAAGTCTCGTTTGCGTAGAATCTTGATGTTCCGTAATCGCTTGGGTGCTCATGGACGTACCAACCGACGCCGATGAGAAGCAGGACAACGATTAGAATGAGAATTCGACGCATGGCTACCCCCTATCAATGGTTCGATCCGCCGCCCGGTGGTGCATCACGCATGAGGAGATTTTGGCGCTCATCGAGAATCTTTTGGGCAATTTGATCAGCAAGAAGCTGAAGGGAGTCCTCTCCCTGCGCATGATGGACAACAAATTTCGCTGCCGCGACGTACGGGTTCCAGCTCACGGCAGTTCCCTGTCCCTTCAGTATCGCATCGTTGCCGATGACAGCAAACGGAGCATCCGGGTTCTTCGCACAGTCGGCGACGGTCACGCTAACTTCCACGTTTGGGCCCGTCTGCTTGCTCAACAACGGAACGGAAATCAAGCGACTGTTCTGGTCCAAGGCGTAAAAGATGCCCTGAATTATCCAGCCTGATCGCGGCCGCAGGGCCGCATCCGTGGGCAGCTTTTCGGCCCGTGCTCCACGCTTCACCAGTGCCGCGATGAGCGCGGACGATAGCCGCGCAGCGTTTTCACTCGACTTCATGTGTCGGATGTCGGAGTTCAGAGCGTGCAGCGGGCCGAAGCCCTCGGGGGCTTCCTCAACGGGCTTGAATTTACCAACATAGAGAGGCGGACTATACAGATTCGACGAGGTCGCGCCCTGAGCCGTGGCGCGGGGGCCGCCCACAACGACAGCTGCGGCAATCAACAGAAGAAATACGAATCCATTCGTGCCCATCTCCCATCTCCCTAAATTCTTTTGGCTGCCTTTTTTAGCCATAGCTAGCTTCACTCCTGGCAATCGTTCGGCGCAGGCGTTCCGGCGAAGCGCGCCCCTATCCAAGCGACCGCTGCACTGGCACTGTCGCGCGCGACGAACAAGTGCCCGACCCCATCGACCGGATGCCATTGCACCACGTTTCCGGCTTTGCACAGCTCCCGCATGTAGGCCTGAGTGACCACGGGCAGCACCAGCGTGTCGTCGGTACCCTGTGCGAGGAAGAGCGGGACATTTGCCGGCAGCGGTCCCGGCGTGTTGGCGCGCAGCAAGCTCCGCCAGGGTTCCAGATCCGAGACATTGTTGACCTTCAGAAAGCTTCGAGCGAGCGCTTTGGAAGGCCCGCGCCGTGTAATCACATCGAAAAACCGCTCGATGCATTCATTGGCCAAGGATGCCATCGCGGACATGCCCTGCCGGGTGACGAGATTGGCGAGAGGCGCTCCGTAGATCTGCGACCAGGACCAGAGCGTCATCGCAGTAACGTTCGTACCCCCTGGCGTGCCGCGGTCATCCGTCATCAATGCGGCCAGTTCTGTGGGGGGCGCAGCAGCAGCTACGCCCACCAGTGTGAGCTCAGGTGCATAGTCCGCCGCCAACATTCCCGTATAAAGCGCGGCGTGCCCGCCCTGCGAGTGGCCCCACACCGCGAACGCGGCGCCTGCGCCCGTAATCGATCGCGCAGCCCGTACCGAGTCCAGTACGGCACGCCCTTCACTCACGCCGACGAGGTAGGGATGCGGACCGGGTGTCCCGAGGCCAGGATAGTCTGTAGCCGCGATGACATAGCCCTGCTGAAGCATTTCATGCAGACCCGGTATCGACTCGAAGAACACGCGCGCGAGTGAGGGCGCGCAGGCCGGCACGACGCCTGTCGTCGGGTGTGCCCACGCGATGATCGGGGTTGCCGTCTGATTGGCCGGCTGCGCAGGAACAATCACGACGCCCGACACCGCGATGGGCTCGCCGTGCAACCCCTCCGATCGATACAGAATGCGGTAGGCCGTCGCGGCATCGGGTGCCTCAGATATCGCCTCCGAGCGTAGCAACTGCCCATCGGCGTAGTGCGCAAGGTCGAGATCGGCGGCGGAATAGAAGCTTCCCTGCGCCTCGGCACTCGCGCATGCGAGGAAGAACAACGGCCAAATGAGTCTGCGCATAGGCTTAATTCTTTTTCGACTCTCTTTCGCTCTCACTGCGCTGACTATTAGCTGCGGTACAGTGTCTTCATGCTGTCGTGCAGCTTCAGTGCGAGCTCGGACGCCGCATTGGGATCAGTGATCACCTCGATGTAGACGCCCGTGCGCGCGCCCGCGGCCCGTTTAAGCGCTGCATCTAGCTCTGCGCAAGTGCGCACCTTCGCGGTAATCCAGTCCTTACAGCCAAACGCGGCAGGCAGCGCCGCATAGTCCCAGGGCGCAAGATCGTTGTAGGCAATCCCGGGATCCTTGCAGAGCAGACGCTCGATGAGGTAGCCGGAGTTGTTCAGCACAAACACAATCGGGGTAAGGCCCTGTCGCCCGAACTGGCTGATCTCCTGCGCCGTCAGCTGGTGTGATCCTTCGCCGGTAACCAGAACTACCCGCTTGTCGCGCGCGGCGACGGCCGCGCCAAAGGCCGCTGGAGTGGCCCAGCCAATAGAGCCCCATAAGGTCTGGTTGTGGAAGGACGCGCCGCGCGGCATGTGCGCGAAACCCAGTCCCATGGATGCAGTGCCGGTCTCGGCGATCAGGATGTCGTCGGGGCGAATGAATTGTGCCCAGCGGGGATACAGATTGCTCGCATCGAGCGGCGCATTGCCAGTTGCCGTCGAGGTGGCTGTGGGTGGTTGTGGGATTCGGGGCCACCGCCGCTCCTGCACGCGTGCGGCCAGTGCGGGTATGAGATCTGCCATCTCGACGCTTTGATAGGTCTTGCCGGCCACCTGCGTACGATGATGTCCGATGGTGATGACGCGCTTTGGATCCAGACGCGACGTGAAGGCACCCGTGTTGAAGTCGCTCATCAAAGTGCCAATCGCGAGCACGACATCGCAGCCCTCGACAAACTCGCGCACGGCGGGAGTCATGATCGCGCCGTCATACATGCCGACATAACCCGCCTGCTGCTCATCAAGAACGGACTTGTCCATGAACATGGTTGCGAACGGCAGGCCCGAACGGTCGATGAGTGCCTGTAGCAGCGCGGTGAGACCGGCACGCTTGACCAGGATCCCAGGCAATGCACATGCCGATTGCGCACTCTCGAGTGTCTTGGCCGCCGCCTCCACTGCGGCTGCCAGTGACGCGGGGTCACTGGCAGCCGGGGGTATGGCCGCGGCAGAGCCTATGACCGGCATGGCTGCAAGATCGGCTGGGAAGGCCATATACACCGGCCGCCGGTGGAATAAGGCCGCGGCGATGAGCCGTTCGGTCTCGTGCACGGCATTTTGCGGAGTGAGCACCGCCGAGGCACAGACCACAGGATCCGCCATGTGCTGGAACAAGTTGTACTCACCGTTGCCCAGGGTGTGGTGCATCGCGGCCCGGCCCGCCTGAGTGGCCGTGTTCGGAGTGCCCACTAGATGAAACACCGGCAGATGCTCCGCGCAGGCACCCGCAATGCCGTTCAGGGCACTGAGCTCGCCAACCCCGTAGGTCGTACAGAGCGCCGCTACGCCCTTGATGCGCGCATAGCCGTCGGCGGCATAGGCGGCATTGAGTTCATTGCAGCAGCCCACCCAGTTCACCAGTTCGCTGTTGCAGATGGCGTCGTTTACAGGGAACGCGTAGTCACCAGGTACCCCGAAGACATCGCGGATGCCGATATCGTGTAGGCGGCTGAGCACGTGCTCGATAACAGTCAGACTCATGATTTTTACTCCAAACCGGTCAGTGAGGTCAGAACGACGAAGCGCGCGCCAGGCGGTCTGCGTAGACGGGCACGCTGAGGGCCTCGACCACCGCCTGCTGCTGCGCGCCGAACACATCGTGCTCGTCCAGTGAGGCGGAGATGTTGGGGCGGTCGATCGTAAGCTTGATCGCGTTGCAGCTGTCGACAAAGAAGGTCCCAACGACGCGTTCCTCGGGTAGTCCCAGGAGGCGCGCGACGTTGCTCTTGGAGAATACGTTGGATGTGAGGGCCGACTCGTAGTCGGCGGCGGAGTTGAACACGATGTCGAATACCAGTCGGTTGATGCCGGCATCTTTGCTGCGGATGACAACCGCCATGTCCAGCAGACGCCGGATGCCGGCGTGCTCGCCCGTCGGCGGCACGTCTGCGATCAGGGACAGCGTGCGGTCATTGACGTCGCCCGTGTAGTCGGTGACGCCAATGTCGTAGTACTTTGGCCGTGCGGTCCCGTCCGCCTTCCAGTCGGAGCCGTTGGCGCGGAAATAGCTGATCGGGAACAGCACGTTCTTGATCACATCTTCGTTCTGGATCAGGTGATACAGGGTCCATTCGTACGCGTCGGCTGCGTCGAGGTTGAAGAGCGAATCGGGCTGCGCGGTCGCAACCGCAGTAAGCCGTGCTATCTCGGCCTGGTGGCGGTGTTCGAGCTGTGCAGCATCAGCATCGACAGTGCGCAGCAGCGCTACAGGATGCTCCGCGTCCGCGTCGATGATGCGGTAGCTGGCTGCGCGTAGGGCATTCGGGAACTCATCCTCGATTAGCTTGATGACTGCCGCCTTGATACGAGCGTAGTTCTCAAAAAAGACTGGATCACGCGTACCGCTCGGTACGATCGCGCCGTAGGTCCCGTCCGCGCGCTTGAAGCTCACGATATTCGGCGACATCGGGTAAGCGATGTTGCCTGCGGTGGCCTTTCGGCCGGGGTACCCGTAGTGAATGAGGTAGTGGGTGAGAAGGCTCGCCAGCTTGGTAGCCGCTTCCGCATCTGTCGATGTGGTCTCGACGATGATGCCGAGTTCGCGCTGGGCTCCCTGCACGGCCGCCTTCTGCACGCCATTGCGCCCGTACACCAGCATGTCGGCCGGCACTTTGGGCAGATCCTGCGGATCCAGGTGCACCAGCGACACCTTGCGGGCACCGACGCGACGCGCGCCCTCGAGCTTGATGCTCCACGGCCAGGGCTTCGCTGAGCGCACGAAGACGCTGTTACGGATGCCGCTGGTACGGGAATCGCGAGCGAAGAACTGCGTCATCTCCATCGCAAGAATCCCTTCAGGGTAGAACTGCAACTGAGGGTGGCTCTCCTCATAGAGTGAGTGCGCAGCGATCGAGTACGGCGTGCAGCGTCGGCTCGGGTCGGGCGCCACGAATACCGCGGTGCCATCGTCGTAGACCTCCGCGACCAGACAGTCGGAAGGGGACCCCGGATCGCAGGCGAGCGCGCCGCACTCGAGCACGTGCCCTACGTGATAAGCCAGTCCCGGATCGATGCCGCGCCGGATCATGTCACAGGCGAAGAGCGCGATATCGCAGGAGCGGCCGGCCAGGATGTATTTGGCGCCGCTTTCGAGCGCTGTCATCAGCGGATGTATGCCCATCTGACCGACGATCGTGCTCTCATGCAGGGCCTCTTCGCTCAACTCCGGGCCAACGCCAGTGGTCAGCAGCTTGCCGTCCTTGAGCTCGCGGATAACAGTTGCCGCGTCCAGCTCGGCGCCGATGACGGCCACCCTGGCATCACGTACGTTGAGCTCTGCGAAGACCTCCTTGGCGACCTCGACCATCCACTCGAGATTGCGGTTGCCACCGGCCATGCCGCAGCTGCCGAGAATCACCGGTCCGTCGATCTGCTGGCCGGCCTCCACCATGTGGCGGTAATCCTGCTTGACCGCCTCGCGCTCAAAGTACTCGGTTCCGGTCCCGAGGTAGTAAGGGCCGGCGTCCATTGAGCCGGCATCCGATATGACGGCGTCGATGCGCCCCTTCAGCGCCTGGTCCATGGAGGACTTGGGGAAACCATAGCCGAGTGCGCCACAGGCGGACACGACCCTATAGATCAGCTTTGCCACTTTGATGCTCCTTGTCTTCGCCATTCGAGGCGCTGCACGTGCGACGCCTTTGATGGGTGCGAATTCTGCCGGAGCTAACGGATCTAGAAAAATAGGATCGGGCTATACGGGTATAAGCCCCCGCTTATTGCCAGACTCACCGGGCGTTATGGGCTGGAAGGGCCGATCCACTCGGCGCCGGCTACAGGATGGTTTTCGAGGTGGAGGCGGGCGAAGTCCAGGAAGCAGGTCTGAATTGCCTCCCGCGCGCGTGTCGGGGCCACATCCTGCGCGGCAATCAGGCTCGCAGTGAGGTACAGAGGCGGATCGATCGGTATGGCGGACATCTTGGCGCTCCCCGGCACATCGGAAAATTCACCCTTGGGAAGAATGGTGTCGCCCAGGCCGCTCTCGACGGCCGAGAGAATGCTCGACAGGACATCCATCTCGGCGGCGACATGCGGCTCAAGTCCCGCTTGTGCGAACGCGCGGTCGATGAGGGCGCGCACCAGGTTAGGTGGCGTGGCCAGTACCAGCGGATTTTGTGCCAAGCGCGCCAACGTGACGGTCTGCGGACTGCGGGGCGTCTTGCGTCGCTGCACGAGGTAGAGGCGCTGGCGAAACAGCGGAACGCGCACGAAGCCGGTGACGGGCTCGTCCTCAAAGACCATCGCCAGGTCAAGCTTCTGGTTGGCGATGCGGCTGCGCAGGGACTCGCTGTCCTGACTCACGAAGCGCAGTCCTATCTTAGGCAGTGCCTTACGCGCCGCGTCGATGAAGGGCCCCGCGAGCACGGCAGCGAGGGTCGATGACATTCCCAGCGTCACCGTGCCTTGCGCTTCGCCGCCTGCCGAACGGGCGATCCCTGGCAGACGCTCGATTCGCCTTAGAATCTCGACGGCCTCCGCGTACAACGCCTCCCCTGCAGCCGTGGCGCGCACGCCGCGGGCGCTGCGGTGCAGCAAACTGACGCTGAGCGCCTGCTCGAGCTCGGCGATCTGCTGACTCAGGGCAGGCTGTGCGACATGCACGTCCTCGGCAGCGCGCGAGAAGCTGCCGCGCTCGACGATCTTCACGAAATATCGCAGCTGCCTGAGATTCATGGACTGGAACCGCCAGCGGGGCAAGATCTGTGATTGCTATGAGTTCTGCCGCTAAAATACCTCAAGTGCGTGCGCTGCGCGCGTTTAGGCCGCCGCCGCGTCAAGAGGGGGGCACGTTCTGCGCTTACACACTTTCGGACTGGGAACCGTTGCCGCGCTTCTGCTGCCATCTTATGTGGTCAACCGGCAATGGTTGTCGCAGGAACTGCTGTCACAGGCGCGTGTCACCTTCGAAACTACGGATCTGCTCGGCATATTCATCTGCATCGTAATCGTCGGCAGTCTGCTTACCTTGCCTCGCCGCAGCCTGCTGCAGGGTCTGTTGAAGATCTGGGTCCCAATGGTCATCGCAAGCGTTGCGTCCATGGCCTTTGGAACATTGGCCGGCCTCTCAGCGGGACTGAATCGATCCGACACGCTGCTGCGTACGCTGGTGCCAGCGATGGCCGGCGGCCTCACCGCCGGAGCGCTGCCGCTCGCGGTGGGATACGCACACGCATTCCATACAAGCAGTGGATCGGAGCTGGCGCGGATTCTGCCCGCAGTCTTACTGGCCAATCTGCTCGCTGTGCTGGTCGGCGGGGTTATGGCCAGCCGGAAGCCCGTCAATGCATCCACCACATCGCAGACGGCGCCGCTTTCCCCTGGACCGGATGTGACTCCCTCTGCTCCGCGGTCCAGGGTAATCGCTGTGGCATGCGCGGTCGCGCTGCTGAGCGTGGTCTATGCGTGCGGCGCGGCGGCACACCGATGGTTCGGTTACCCGGCTCCAGTGGCCATCCTGGGAATTGCAGCAACTCTTCATTTGGTCATTCCTTTGCCGGCCTGGCTGACGAGCGAAATCAGATCTCTCTACCGTTGCATTATCCGTTTCTGCACGTATCCGCTCCTGCTCCTGGTGGGACTCCTGCTCATGCCCTGGCAGGATCTGCTCAATGCGCTGGACTTCAGGCATGTCCTGGTGTTGGCGATTGCGGTGGGCGCGCTTGCGCTGGCGGGCGCCGGGACCGCCACTTGGGTTGGCCTGCCTCGGGAAGATACGGCGCTGATCACGCTGGCGCGCGCCGCGATGGGCGGCTCCGGAGACATCGCGGTGCTCAATGCTGCGCGCCGCATGGACTTGATGCCTTTCGCGCAGATCGCAACGCGCATCGGTGGGGCCGCGACCCTGACGCTAACACTGCTCTTGCTGGGGACTTCCTAGATCATGAGTCCAAGTGTCAGGTCCCGAGCGGATGGAAATGGCTCGGTAGCTGCCAATTCCGCGCCCACCTGCTTGACCGACGTGGGTGTGTGCTCACGACTTAGCTGAACCGCCCGTTGAAGCGTTGCGCGCCAGGCTCCGGAAGTGATTTGTTGACGGAAGGCGGCCCGCCCAATGGCGTTTGTGATTTCGGCTCTACCGTGATGGGTCACCGTCGCGGATGTACAACTTTGTGAGCGCGCTGGGATCTACGTACGGCGCAGGTCTAGCGGTCGCCACGATTGTCATCGTGAAGCGCTTCGACCAGCGCAGCATCGAGGGCACCTGGTTGGAATCGACTCATCCTCTCGATGTAGTCCTTGGGGGCGGGAGCTTTATTCCGAGCCACGGGCGTATAGGCAATAGCGCCAACTAGGGCCCGATTGCGGGTAATTGCTTTTTCACGATGACGAGAAGCCTGGTCATGCGCAATAACGGTTGGCTGTTGAACGGCGCAGCCCGACTACACAAATGGATTGAGTAGACGCGCGCCAGTCGGCGCAAAGTGATTCGTATTCCGGGTCACCACGGTGAGATCATGGATGAGCGCCGTGGCCGCAATTTGCTTGTCGAGCGGATTTTCAGGATTTGGTACCCGCAGTCGTCCCCACACGTGTGACGTCTCCTCGTCGAAGGGTAAAATCGACTCGGCATAGATCGTCGTCACCTGTCTGAGCCAGCGACCCAGACGCTTTGCCTGCGCGACATCCCCACGATGCCGGATGCGCTCCACGCCCTGCCGCAGCTCTCCGATCGTGACAACAGATAAATAAAGATCGACTGACTCGCGACTTGCGTCGGCGAAAAAAGCCCGGACGCCGGGGTTGGCCTTGTCGCCTTTACGGATCTCACTGATGACATCCGTGTCAACCAGGTACATATCAACCCCGTTTGTCGATCTGCTCGCGTCCGAAATCGCTCAGCTCGCCGACGTTGGGAATCGCCGCAAGAACGTCCGCCAAGTGTCGGCGCTTTGGACTCCGCAGTACCGATTGGAGGATTTCGCGATGCTCCTGCTCGGTACTGCGATTGCGTTTCGCAGCCCGTTGCTTAAGCGCCTTGACCAGATCTTCCGACAGGTCACGTACTATGAGTTGTGCCACCGAAGCCTCCTCCGTCGTCCAATTCGCCCATTCTATCGCTTTGACTGTCCGAATGCTAGCATTGATAGCATCCGACTGAGCGGACTCGGGCCGACGATCTGTTCTGGCTGCATGCCTTCGGCCACACGATGTGAAGCCATCTCAGGCCGTGCGACCGAGATGATCTCACGGCCGCCACGGAACCGATCTAGGATGACCGCGACCTCGTGACAATCGAGCAAATTGATGAGATCGGCCGACGCATCGCGATAACTGTAAGTATCATGTGTGTGGCAGAAGAGTAATTGAACGGTCGTACAAGCGCAATTAAGAAGGCGATTCTGTTCGACTGATGTGTTAGCACTTCAATCGATTGAAT
>Ga0208193_1001353_pt1 | contig 10880 bp, 10 predicted proteins | sample June2015DPH_17_2_FD_184716 | JGI IMG/M metagenome (GOLD analysis project Ga0208193, IMG submission 184716) | Peatland microbial communities from SPRUCE experiment site at the Marcell Experimental Forest, Minnesota, USA - June2015DPH_17_10... | ecosystem: Environmental > Terrestrial > Soil >...
GAATCCCTCGCCCCCATGGGCGCGCTGCTCTGCATCATGGGCGCAGGCGGCGCATTCAAGCAGATCATCGTCGATACCGGCGTCGGCGCTTATGCCGGGAAATTGCTCGCCACCTCGGCGATCTCCCCGTTGATCGTGGTCTTCATCGTCGCCGCCGCGATGCGTCTCGCGCAGGGCTCCGCCACCGTCGCCATCATCACCGCGGCCGGAATTGTCGCGCCCATTGTAAAAGGAATACCCGGCTACCGTCCCGATCTGATCGTCCTCGCCCTTTGCTGCGGAGGCTCCGGATTCTCCCACGTCAGCGACTCCGGCTTCTGGCTGGTCAATCAATATTTCGGAATGTCGGTGGCCGATACGCTGAAATCATGGACCGCCATGAAAGTCCTCTCATCGTTCCTGGGATTGGCGATCGTACTCCTCATGCAAGCCTTCCTGCGATAATTCATGATCATGAAATCTGCGATTGCTTTTTTACTATTAGCCGCATCGCTCAACGCGCAGCAGACCAAAACCGAGCGCTTTGACTTCCGCCCCCTCATGCAGCAAATCTGGGATGCCTGGGGAACTCTGAATCCCGCCAATACCGCGAAATTTTATTCCAAGGATGCTAAACGGACCTTCTTCGACATCGCGCCTCTACAATATAAAGGCTGGACCGAATATGCCGCCGGCGTAAAGGGCGCGTTCGCCGCCTATTCCTCCGCGAAGTTCACGCTCTACGCCGGTGGCCACGTCGCGCAGCGCGGAAACTTCGCCTGGGCCGAAGATACCGGCCACGCCACGCTGAATAAGAAGGCCGGCGGCAAAGACGACTTCGATTTTCGCTGGACCGTTCTCTGGGAAAAAGAAGGACCCGACTGGCTAATCATCCACGAACACGTCTCCACCCCCAGAAAGTAGCGCCGACCGCACCGATAACAATGAAAACCCGACGCTTCCGCATCGCTACCGAGCCGTGACCGCAGGGAGCGGTGTCAATGATGTTTTCGAGAGTGTCGACGCCCAGGTGATTTTTGGCGGCTTTTGCAACTCTACAACTCTAAATTTCCCTGATACATCATTTCCTTCAGCGTGAACTTGCACTTCACGTCGATCGGACCCAGCTTGGTCGAAAAGATCGCCTGCTTGTCCTCCGGCCGCAGCGCCAGCCCGCGCGAAAAGTAGAACAGCGTCCCAGCGAGCGACAGGTCGTTCCTGGGCGATACCTCCACCCGGCTCAGCAGGATCGCGTCGCCCTTATGCTCCAGCTTCGTAACCTGCTTCAGCGTCTCAAATCGAGCCGCGCGTTGGGCGGGATCTTCATCCGGCGTCGCACCGATACTCGGCACATCGCCGACCATATTAAGGATGTAAAACTTCTCATAGTCGGCCGACGCCGGAGCCTTCAGCGCTTGGCGAACCGGCAGCGCCGATTGCCACCGGATAATCGCCTTCCAATCCGCCGGCGATACCGCGCTCGGCGAACCGCGATTCGAACTATTGCTGGAACTGTGGCTGCGCTGTCCCGGCATCGTGTTGCTGAGCGGACCATTCTGACCGCCGTAATAGGAGACCGTCGCTTCCTTCGCCCACGGCGATTTGTTCAGCAGCAGGTCAATCTCGTCGCCGGTCCAGTCTGACGGCTTTTTTTCATTCCAGAACTCTTTCGCGTAGCCCCAGCAACCAGCCGGAACAAAACCGCCCGCGAGCCCGATCAGAAGTGCGCTACGCCTTGTCATCCGGTTCTAATCGACGTTGCCGGCCCATCCGGCGTTACCGTTTAATATGGTACAGCATGCTCCATGATTGGAAACTCTGCCTTCTTGTTCCTTTTCTCTTGCTCTCCGCCGATGAGGCCTGGAAAACCAAGCGCGCCGCTGACTGGACCGACGCCGAAACCAAACAGGTTCTGACCGATTCTCCTTGGGCCGCCATGGTCACGCCAACTGTCAAGAAAGTTGAACAGAAGCAGACCGGCCATCGCGGAGGAATTGTCGGCATCCCTGGAATCGGCCGCCGCCAGCCACAAACGCAGGATCCCAACGATACCCCCTCTGCGGCCACCGATACTCCGCAGCCTTTCAACATTCGCTGGGAGAGCGCGCTTCCCATCCGGGAGGCCGAACTGAAAGCTCGCGAGACGAACGCTCCGGACGTCGATACCAGTCACTACGCAATCGCCGTCTACGGCATCTCCAGTCATCTTGCGAAGGATTCGAAAAGATTCGCCGACCAGTTGAAGGACCAGGCAGCCCTCAAGCGCGAAGGACAGAAGGATCTGAAACCCTCCCATGTCGACGTGCTCGAACGTGACGATGGCGTCGTGATCGTATTCCTGTTCCCGCGCACCAAGGAAATCACTGCCAAGGACTCCCGCGCCGAGTTTGATGCTCAGATCGGCCCGTTCCAGTTCACGCAGTCGTTTCATGTCGACGAAATGACCTATCAAGGCAAGACGGAACTGTGACCTCGCTCCGAACCTACTCCGTCCTGCTGCTTTTTATCGCATTAAAGGCAGTCGGAAATCTGTCGCTGGCCTGGGGCATGAAGCACCTCCCCGCCGCCGGCGCGAATCCCCTGTCGTACATCCGCGCCATGCTGGACCCGTTTGTCGCGATCGGCGTAGCGTCCCTCATCATCGCTTTGCTCACCAGAATGGTGCTGCTCAGCCTGGCCGACCTCAGCTTCGTTCTGCCCGTCACCGCCATCGGCTACGTAATCGCTGCATTCCTTGGCAAAGTAGTCCTGCATGAAGTCGTCACCGGCCGCCGCTGGCTCGGCACCATTTTCATTTTCATCGGCGCGATTCTCGTCGGGTCCACGGGAGAAAAGTCGAAATGAAGTGGCTGCTCGTCACCTTGATGGTCGTCGCGACCGTGCTCAGCGATCTCCTACAAAGCTACGAAATGAAGCGCGCCGGCGAGCAAAAGGTAGGCACCCGTTTGCTCAAACTGATCGTCCAGCGCCGCTTTCTGATCCTGGCCATCGTCTGTATGGCAATCTCATTTTTCTCATTCATGGCGCTGGTCCAAACTGAACCGCTCAGCTTCGCCGTCCCCGCCTCCGCCGCCAGCTTCATTCTGGAAACAGCCCTGGCCAAGCTGGTATTGAAAGAAAAAGTAGGCCTAAAACGAGCCGCCGGAGCCCTCATCGTCCTGGCAGGCGTGGTCCTGCTAGGCGAGTAGCTACTGGCTCCTGGCTACTTCTTTTGCAACCAACTGCCCCGCGCGAATATAGTAATCCGCCCCGCGCCACCTTATGGTGCTGCGCAAAAAACTTGTCAGCCAAATGCCAAACGCCACCGCGTCCCACACTGGAATCAGCAGCACTTGCCCCCACAATCCCGGCCGCCGCAATCCATGCACTCCGATCATCCAAGTCATGGCAATCCGTAGCGCAAAATAAGTTCCCAGATACGCCATTGCCACTGCCGCGGTCGGATGCACCGCGAAAGCCGCCAGAGACCACGGCAGCCCTTGCGTCAATAACAGCCCCAAATGCCCCCACGGACGCATGTGCCGCATCACCACGATCCAGCGCATCCGTTTGTGAAGCAGATCGCTCATCGATCCATAGTCGGAAACGGTGGAGACCGTATAGCGCAGCAGCTTCACTTCATAACCCTGCTCCGCGATCAGCCGCCCGACGAGAAGATCGTCGCCCGGCGAATTCTCGATCGCCGCATAGCCTCCGAATCCAGCCAGCTTTGCCCGCGTCGTCGAGATTGAGGGCCCCAGCGCAAACTTGATCCCATCCAACTGCCAGGCGACCAGAATGCCCGCATAAAAATCCGACATCATGCCGACCGTTTGCAGCCTGTCCGCGAACGTTTTGAGATCCGTGTGGACATAGAAACAAGTCACCGCGCCCACGCCCGGTTCCCGGAGAGGCGCCGTCATCGCGCGCAGATAATCCGGCCCCACCCGCACATCGCTATCGCTGATCACCACCGTCTCATGCCGCGCCTCAGCGGCCATCCGCGCCAGTTTCGCGACCTTGTCATTGGAGGCCACGCGCCCTGACCCCAACAGCACCCGAATCTCACGCTCCGGAAAATCGCGCTTCAGTTTTTCCAGCACCGGCCGCACCGTATCGTCCTCCGGATCGACGCAGAAGATCATTTCGTAATCCGGATAATCCTGCCGGCAGAAACTGGCCAGATTCTCATACGCGTCCGGATCCAACCCGCGAAACGGCTTCAGAATGCTTACCTGCGGGGTGTAAGACCGGTCCGGCGCCTCCACCGGCTGGCGGAAATATCGCCAGGAGCTATAGAGCGCAATCAAATAATAAATAAAAGGGATAGCTGCAATTCCCAATAGGACGGCGGTCACGTTTACAGCCTACTAGACTGAACCGGTTGGTTGCACAGGATCAGTTTCCCGCCGCTCTCAGCCAGCGTGTTCAGCCGGTCCGCCCCGACCAGTTTTTCCAGGCGCGCCCGCGCCGGCAGGCTCGCCACAATGTAGAATCGCTCCGGCCCCAGCCACAGTTCTCGCCACTGCGCATCATTCAGAAAAATGTCGGGAGCCCCTGGCGCATAGGACCCGTAAACCAGATTATTAAACCGCCCGTTTAAGAGCCACGCGTCGCGATTGGTATAAAAAAACACCGACGAAAAGGTGTAGTAATGGTGATCCACAATCAGCTTGCCCTCCGGCGCCCGCAGCAGCGCCTCCGCCAGAGGCCTCGATGACAAGTACGGATCGAATACCACCAGCGCCATCCGGGCCGCCTGAAAAAACAGCACCATCATCACCCCAGCCGCCAGAAACGCCCGCCTGCTGGTGGCAAACGCGGTGCCAATTGCCCCAATCAGGAACGCGATCGCCGCCGCCAGCAAGGGAGCCCGCAGATACGCGAACGAATTTAAATTCAGATCCTCAATATGCCCCAGCGAAAGCGTATACGCGCCCGGATTACTGCTCAGCGCGGATGAAATATCGCCCGGCGTCGCCAATCCCCGCGTCAGAAACCAAAGGGTCCCCGCCGCAATCGCGCAACCGGCCAGAATCACCGCCAGCACCCGCGTCCCCCACCGCACCCAGCTTCCCCCCGCCGCCATCGCCGACCCCAACAATAACGCCAGGGCCGGGTAGCACGGCATCGAATAATACTCTTGCGTGGTCGAAAAGGTGAAGAACACCAGCACAAATCCCGTCCAGCACAGCGCCAGCAAGCGAGTCTTCCCCGCGCGATCGGTCGGCCGGAAAGAAAGCCTCGCGACGGCGGGAAAATAGACACTCCAGGGAAACAGCCAGATCAGATGAAACAGCCAGAACCACACTCGCGGCACCGTATTGTAATCGCGCGGATACCGCAGGTTCAGAAACCGCAGCACCTGCTCATTCATCACGAAAAACCACAAGAATCCGTGATATTCGCCCGGAGCCGAATGGAGCGTCAAATCGAAATAAGGCGGATTTCGCAGCGTCGCCAGGATGTGCCAGGGCGCCGCGATCGCGATCACGATCAGCAGTCCGGTTAAAGGCCGCAGTTGCTTCCAAACCCTGTATTGCCGCGTGACCAACAGATACACGACGCACGCCGCCACCGGAAATACCACGCCAATGAGACTTTTCAGTAGCAGGCTGGTACCCAGCGACACCCAGAACAGGAACGCCCACCACTGCGGATGAGGCTCATCATAATCGATGGTCCGCAGGAACGCCCACATCGAGAGCGCCATCGCCGCCGCCACCATTACGTCCGGGATTTGAATGCGTGTGAAGAGAAATAATCCAACGCAGGTCGAGGTCGCGAGACCGGCATAAAATCCGGCCAGCCGTCCGAACGCCCACATCCCGAACGCCGCCGTCAGCCACGCGAGGCCGATTGCTGAGACCACCACTGGAATTCGCGCCGACCAGTCGTGTACCCCGAAAATCTTATAGCAGATCGCCATCGCCCAATAAATGAGCGGAGCTTTTTCCAGGTACAGGACACCGTCGAGCCGCGCCGTCACCCAGTCGCCCGACGTCAGCATGTTGCGCGCAATCTGCGCCTGCACCGCGTCCACGTCGTCCATCAACGAGGGCGGCGAGATCATGCACCCAACATAAACAGCCGCCGCGAACAGAAGTACGATCAGGTAATAAGGAAGACGGCGTCCGGAATTGTCCAGCTTCTTAGTCTCCCGACATGGTGAGCGCCGCCGCCGTCTTCCGGGTGCGCTGGTTCCGCGAATTTCGCCAATTCACCTGCGGCATGAACAGAGACCGGTCGACGCGATCCTGATACTTCATCGCGATATTCATCAGCGAATCCAGCAGTGAATCGGAAAGCAGGTGCGGCCGCAAGCCGAGATCGACCAGCTTGGAGTGTTTCGCGTTGTAGTAATGCTGCTGCGCCTCTACACGCGGCGTCGGCATGTGTTCGATCTCGACCGGCATCCCCATTTCACCCGCCGCCGTCTTCACCATATGGGCCAAGTCCATCACGGAAAACTGCTCCGTGAACTGATTGTAGACGCGGCATTCGCCCGGAGCCGCCGGATTGTGGCACGCGATCTCAATGCAGCGCACGGTGTCGCGAATATCCAGAAATCCGCGTGTCTGGCCGCCGGTTCCGTACACGGTGAGCGGATGTCCTACCGCGGCCTGAATGCAAAATCGATTCAGGACAGTTCCGAAAATCTCGTCGTAGTCGAAGCGGTTGATGAGCGCCTCATGCATGTTCGTTTCGTCGGTGACGGTGCCGTAAACGACTCCCTGATTCAGATCGGTGGCGCGCAGCCCCCAAATCTTGCAGGCGAACATCATGTTGTGGCTGTCGTGAACCTTCGATAAGTGGTAGAACGAACCCGGCTGCTTGGGGAAAGGAAGCACGTCGGTGCGTCCGTTGTGCTCGATCTTGAGGTAGCCCTCTTCGATGTCGATGTTCGGAGTGCCGTACTCGCCCATCGTCCCCAGCTTCACGATGTGGCAATCCGGAGCCAGTTCATGAATCGCGAACAGCAGGTTGAGGGTCCCCACCACGTTATTCACCTGGGTGAACACCGCGTGTTTCCGGTCGATCATCGAATAGGGCGCGGCGCGCTGTTCCGCGAAATGCACCACGGAGTCCGGCCGGAAGCTTTCAATCACCGACGCCAGAAACTCATAGTCCGTGACATCTCCGGCAAACGATTCGATGACGTTGCCCGTTAATTCTTGCCATACCCGCAGGCGGTCGGAAAGCGGCTGAATCGGCGTTAAAGTCTGAACGCCCAACTCGTGATCCCACTGGCGCCGCAGAAAATTGTCGACAACGGCAACGTCGTGCCCTTTCTTCGACAAATACAGCGCGGTGGCCCAGCCGCAATATCCATCCCCGCCTAAAACGCAGATTCTCATGTGGTTTAAGAACTCCTTCTCGCATGCCGACACGGGCAGCCACACTTCAACTTATTACTGGAAACCCCAGCTAACAGAAAAGATGCGGATCCCCCTCAGAGGGTTACAAGAATACTTTACAATAACATGGCCGATTTTTTCCGCATATGCCAAGTGGCGGTTTTCGTACTAGCAATTCTTCATTTCATCAACCAACTAAGTCCGTCGACGCCCTAAATTTCTCAAAAATATCTGCGAGCTAGTCCTGTCCCTGTTCATTTCGATGCTTGGGGATGAAGAGCCGCCTGAAAGGGCGGCCCCACCCTAGGCGGCGGATTCCAGGTTGTGTTCGTAGGCTTCTTCTGCCAGACGTTCGCGGGTGCGGAGGCGGATGGCGGATTCGATTTGCGGTTCTGAAAAAACGAAGCCATGATCGGATGGGTCGTAGGTTTGGCCTTGGGATTCATACATTTCGATGATGTCGACGACTTGGGTCAGCTCCTGATTCTCTTTGGCCCGGCGGGTTTCCTGGAGGTTGCGGAGCTGGATGACGGTCCTTTCGAACTGGCGGGAGAGGCGCTGGCTGTGCATGCTCAGGTTGGCCAAGGCTTTGGACTGGCTTTCGAGCGATGCGGCGATTCCCAGGGCGTCGATGAGAGGGTCGCCGGTCGCGGCTAGGTTCAGGAGGTTTGTTTCGAGAGCGGCTACGCGATTGAGGCGCCAGGAAGTATCGGCTAGGGCTTGGGTGAGATGGGATTCGGTAGCGCCTTGGGGGTGGTACTCGTCGGTGAAGGATTTCAGATGGGCCTGGTAGGCCTGGAGGTCCTCGGTCGGCATGACTACGATTTGGCCGGTGAGGCCGTGACGGAGGGCGTTCAGGGAAGATTGTTTTTTGCCGGCCTCGGTTTTGGGTCCGGTGGAGTGCTGCGCGTTTGCTCTGTTAGTTTCGATTCTTGATGGTGTTGCCATGCTTTTATATAGCAGCGAGCGGGGTTTAGGGAGGGCGGATGGAAGTGGCACGTTGTTGATTGGCGGGGAGTTGTGGCATCGCCACGAGTGGCGATGCGGCACGCCTGGGGGCGCGCGCTACGACGGAGATTTACCGGATTAGGCGGATGTCTAGCCGGGGTCGGCTACTCGATTGGGTCCCGGTCGCGGGCTGGATGCAGAGCGGCAGGCTTGCCAGAACGTCGCCGTCGAAGATGGTCATAGTTACATTCGAATAAACGCCGTCGGCGGAGGCTGGTGTGCTCGACGTTGCGAATTGGCAGATCGTCGGCAGTTCGGCGGCGGTGTATGTGGGAAGCGTGATGTTTATCTGGTCTGGTAAAGACCAACTTCGCCGGGAACGAGCCATGCGGAGACGGCCGGCTGTCCGGGAAGAGGGACGACCGGCGGGCACACGCCGCCGACGGCGTTGCAGGTCTCAAGCCAGGGAAAGGTTGCTCCAACGTTTGGGCTGATCAGAAAGCCTAGCTGGACAAGCTGAACTGTACCCGTGGGGCCGGCGTGGGCGTAACAGCTCCCGTCGCTACCGCTGGGCTAGAGATCCCCAATCCCGTTACATAAACCACAATCGTTTCCCCAGAAGAGACTTGCACGGTGGTTGTGCTGTGGCTGAAAACGGTCGCAAGGCTGCCGTCGGCATGGGTGACCAGAGGAACGCAGACGGGAAACCCCGATGAACTTGGCACGGGAGTGGCGAAAATGCTATCGCAGCTATTGAGGATGTGAGTATTCCTGGGCAGCAACGCCACGGGCAGAGATTGGGAATCGACGCCATCCACGGAGATCACTAACGTCGGTGGGTTCATCGTCGTATAGTTTACTTCGAAGGGGACTTGGACGGTGACGCCGGTGGAGTAACATTCATTCGTGGTCCCCGTAACGCACGTCTGCGTCTGATAAATGGAAAATATGGCAAAGTTGTATGTGCTCGATCCTTGTATAAACCGGACGGAGATTCCTCCGAGCGTTATCGGGAGCGGCTTGGAGGGAGCAAAAACGGGTGAAGGGAAGCGGAGGCTTAGTCCTGATACGAACAGCGTGGTGACCTGTCCGGGGGCAAGCGCGAATGCCGCCGGATTTGCGTACCCCCACCGATGAGCGTCACTTGTGCCGAGGCGGCGCTCGCCAGGAATGCGAGCAGCAGGAGGGTCGGGAGACTTCTTGTCATGGTGCCTCCAATCTTACTCGCTGCGTGTCGCAGCGAGTTTGTTGGTGAATATTTTCGCGTTTTTCCGCGTCGGCACTCCTCATTGACACCGCTCCCTGCGGTCACGGCAGCGATGCGGAAGCGGCAGCGCATGGCGCCGCCCCACGTTGCCATAATAAGTGGTGACGCGGCACTGCTGGGCGGGCTACGACGGATCTCGGAGTCCGCTCAGATTGCCGGCTTCATCGACTTTTACAGACGATATCGGTCGCAGCGAAATTCCTGCGGAGTAGCGGGCGTGGCGGCGTTCGCCGGTGCGAACTAGAGCACCTTTTGCGACCATGTCCGCGAGGTCGCGCGTCGCGGTGGCGGGGGATGCTCCGGTGATGGTGGAATAGTTTCCCGCGCTCAGGCCGCCCTTGAATCCCTCCGGCCCCTCCTTGAGCATGCGGAGGAGCGATTTTTCCTGACGTGGATTCAGCTCGCCGCGCAAGCGATCGAGGAGCCGCGTCTTATCGATCAGAAATTCGACGCGCGCTTCTGTCCGCTGTTGAGCTTCGATCGCTACGCCGGCGAACCAGCTGAGCCATGGCGTCACTTCATTACTCTTGTTTGCTGCTTCGAGTGCGCTGTAGTACGCTTTGCGCCTGATCAATATTGTCGCGGCCAAGGCTGTGAGTGTCGGCCGGCCCGCGGATTGCGCGAGCGCTTTTTCGGAAATCGCGCGGCCGATGCGCCCGTTACCGTCCTCGAATGGATGGATCGATTCGAAATAGAGATGCGCGATTCCGGCCCTGGTCAGAGCGGGCAACGGATCGGAGCCGGCTGGGGACGTATGGTTAAACCATTTGATGAAGCGGGCCATTTCTTTCGGCACTCTCGCGGCCGGCGGCGCTTCGAAATGCACTCTAGGCGAATGGAGAACGCCCGACACCACTTGCATCGCCTCGGCATCTCTGCGGTAGTGGCCAATGTCCCTGACGTCTGCCCGGCCTTTTAAAAGCATGCGGTGCCAGGCGAATAATGTGTCGTCGGACAGGGGATCGGCGAAAGACCGGAAAAGATCGACCGATAGCTCGGCGATTCCTTGTTCGGCCGGCTTAGCGCGGCGGGAGTCGGCGGCCATGCCTAGTTGCCTGCGGACAGACGACTGCACACTGGCACGATCCAGAATCTCGCCCTCGATTTCCGAGGTGGTCAGTGCTTCGACGCTGATCGCTTCCATGGTCAGTTGCTCTTTATCGCGCAATGCGAGGTGTTTCACGATGCCAGCGAAGACGCCGCTTCCCAGCCGGAAATGGTCTTCGGCCTTGCGCAGGCCAGTCTCATCCCAGGAGAAATTCGGCCAGCCGGGCTGTTGCCAGTTCCATTCCATGAGCGATAGGGAGGGCTTCTATCGCTCAATATACACGATTTTGTGAGCGATAGAG
>Ga0208193_1001354_pt1 | contig 10876 bp, 7 predicted proteins | sample June2015DPH_17_2_FD_184716 | JGI IMG/M metagenome (GOLD analysis project Ga0208193, IMG submission 184716) | Peatland microbial communities from SPRUCE experiment site at the Marcell Experimental Forest, Minnesota, USA - June2015DPH_17_10... | ecosystem: Environmental > Terrestrial > Soil >...
ATCTCGACCCCGATCTTGCCCTCGAGATCATGAAGCTGTTCAAGCGCTTCAACGAGGTCGGTGTGACGGTGGTGGTCGCCACCCACGATGTGCATCTGATCGGCCAGTTCGGCGCGCGGCGCATCGTTTTGGGCGAAGGACGCATCGCCGATGCCCGTGCGCCGTGAACATTGAAGCTTACTTCGCACGGCACGCGCAAACCCTGGTCGGATCGCTGGGCCGCATCGTCAATCAGCCGTTTGCGACGCTGATGACCATGGGCGTGGTCGCCGTGGCGCTCGCGCTGCCGCTGCTCTTGAGCCTGTTCCTGTCGAACTTGAGCGCCGCCACCGGCAATTGGAACAATGCCTTCGACTTATCGGTCTATATGAACAAGAAAGCGAGCGCCGCGCGGGTGGCATCGGTGGCGAAGCAGCTGCGCCAGCGCGGCGATGTGGCGACGGTCCGCGTGATCACCGCGGACCAGGCGCTGGCGCAATTTCGAAGCGACTCGGGATTCGGCAAGGCGCTCGATGCATTGAGCGACAATCCCCTGCCCGACACTTTGATCGTCACCCCCACGCTGCCGGCAAGTACGCCCCAGGGTACGGACGCGCTGAAACAGGCGATCGGCACCATCGCCGATGTGCAGGCCGTGCAGATCGACACCGAGTGGGTGAAGCGGCTGCATGCCATGCTGGACATTTTGCGGCGGGTGGTTCTGCTCACCGCCGGGATATTGGGCGCGGGAGTGGTGCTCATCGTGGGCAATACCATTCGGCTTGACATATTGAATCGGCGCCAGGAAATCGAAGTGATGAAACTGGTGGGCGCCAGCGACGGATTCGCCCGTCGACCCTTCCTCTACAGCGGCATCTGGTACGGCCTCGGCGGCGGGTTGATCGCGCTGATCCTGGTCGCCGTTGCGGCAGTGATCTTGGCGAGACCGGTGGATACACTCGCAAAGTTGTATGGCAGTCAGTTTCGCCTCAGGGGATTGGGATTCACTACCGCCGCCGGTGTGCTCGCCCTGGCCGTCGGACTTGCGTGGCTGGGCTCCTGGCTTGCTGCGACGCGACATATCCGCGGCATCGAGCCAACTTAATGCATGTTTTTCAATGCCTTAACGATGATGTGAACTATCGGTAACATTAGCAGTCAGACCCTAGGAGTGCTACCATTGCACCTGCGCTGATTGGGAGGTTTGAGCCGATGTCTACTGCTTTAGTCGCCAAACAAACGAGCGGATTGGTACTCGCGGGTCCCGTCGGGAGCCTGGACTCTTATATCGACCGCGTGTCCCAGATCCCGGTTCTGTCGAAGGAAGACGAGGTCGCCCTCGCCGTTCGTTTTCGCTCCGAGGCCGATTTGGATGCCGCCCGGCATCTGGTGCTCTCGCACCTGCGATTCGTCGTACACATTGCCCGCGGCTACTTAGGCTATGGCCTACCCATGGGCGATCTGGTGCAGGAAGGTAATGTGGGCCTCATGAAGGCCGTCAAGCGCTTCGACCCCAACGTGGGGGTGCGGCTGGTTTCTTTCGCGGTGCATTGGATACGCGCCGAGATTCACGAGTATGTGCTGCGCAACTGGCGCCTGGTGAAAGTCGCCACCACCAAATCGCAGCGCAAGCTGTTCTTCAATCTGCGCAAGATGAAAAAGAATCTGGCCTGGCTGTCCGAAGCCGAGACCGCCGCGGTCGCGCACGACCTGGGCGTCGACGTGGCCGACGTACGCGAAATGGAGCAGCGCCTGTCGGCGCGCGACATGTCCTTCGATCCGACGCCGGAAAGCGACGAGGAAGAAGCCTACTCCCCGGCGATGTACCTGCCCGCCAGCAACGCCGACCCCGCCGTCGAGGTGGAGAACGAAGAGTGGGAAGAGGACTCGACCGAGCGGCTGAGCATGGCCCTGGAGAAGCTCGATGAACGCAGCCGGAGCATATTGAAGCGGCGCTGGATGACCGACGACAAGGCCACCCTGCACGAGCTGGCAGACGAATACGGCATATCGGCCGAGCGCGTGCGCCAGGTCGAGTCGAACGCCATCAGCAAGCTCAAGGGGCTGATGGCGGCCGCCTAACATTAGGACATGCGCACGGCCACTCAATGGCTCGAGGACTACGGCGACAGCCACCGCAACCGGGCCAATAAAGCTCTGCATTGGATTTGCGTACCCGTAATCGTCTGGTGCGTTCTGGGGCTTCTGTGGTCACTGCCGTTTCCCGGCGGCGTTCGGGCGATGTACCCGGCCGCGAACTGGGGCAGCCTGACGGTGCTCGCCGCTCTCCTCTATTACTCAGTGCTTTCCATCCCCTTGGCATTCGGTGCGCTACCGCTTCTGCTTGTCATGCTGTGGTCGATTGATCTCGTCGAACGATCGAGCCCGGTGCCGCTCTGGAGCATCTGCATAGCGCTGTTCGTTGCCGCCTGGATCGGTCAATTCATCGGCCACGCCATCGAAGGCAAGCGCCCCTCCTTTTTCAAGGACGTCCAGTTTCTGATGATCGGGCCGCTGTGGTTGCTGGCCGACGTGTACGGACGGCTGGGGATTCGCTTCTAGTAGCTCGTCAACAAAGTCTTTCCGCGGCAGGAGTGGGAGGACTTAGGCGGCGCGGCGCCTCAGTGAAAGCGCACCCAGACCGCCAAGCCCCGACAGCATCAGCCAGAGGCTGGCCGGCAGCGGCACGGGGGTGGTCGCCAGATTCAGCTCACCCGAGTAGCTGCCGCCCGCTGTTCCGGTGACGGTACCGCGGATTTCCAGTGCGTAGGTTCCCGCCGCCAATTCCGTGGCAGGAATCACGGAGACGGTCCCCGAGACGCCCGAACCGAGCGGGCTGCTCCAACCCGTGATGTCAGTCGAGCCGGCAGGCAGTGTCGATCCGAACAGGGGAACAGATTCGCCCGGAACGACACTGAACAGGGCCACCTGCAAGCCGCTGATCTGAAGCATGTTGCTCAGATCGATGGTGGAGGTGACGGAGTCGGCGGTCGTTCCGTTGACGGTAAAGATGTAGTCGTCGAAGAAGCCGTCGGGCTTGCCCGTCACCAGTGTACTTCCAACGCCGGCGCCAAAGCTGTCGGCGTAGGTAAAGGTGCCCGGAGTCGTCAGGTTGCTGGTGATCCCGGAACTCGTGGTGCCCGTCGACGTCGTCGTGTCGCTCAGGGTCAGGGTCGACGCCTGTGCCGAGCCGATTCCCATCGAGACCAGGCCGGCCAAGGCCAGCGCACCGACCGACAATTTGCTGCGACTCCCGCAGGCACGCCCTGCTAGAACGTTCGTGAACTTACTGTGAGACATTTCGATGCGTCCCGTGGAGTTGATTTACTGAAACCGATTGAGTGGAAACCCTGCCTACGATGGGCATGTAATTTATTCAAGGCGTGTAACAGCCACTCGCAGCTATGTTTACAGTTTCGCTACATGGTCCACTAGTTGGATATAACGGCAACGGAACTCAGGCGATACTTCCGGCCGTCAAACGGCGTTGCCTACCGGCGACCGTCCGCCGCATCCCGACACACACGCCGAGACCCGCCAGCATCCACCAATCCACCGCGCCGCCACCGCCACCGCCGCTGGACATTGCCGCTGTGGTCGACACCATGACCGATTGAGAGGCAGAGCCGCCGGCACCGGTACAGGTCAGGGTCAAGGTGACATTTGCGTTGATGATCACTGCCGTGCTGCCGCTGGTCATTTCAGACCCGGTCCAGCCGGACGCGCCGCCTGCGGTGCAGCTGGTGGCATTGGTGGAGCTCCAGGTGAGCTCGACGGTCTGACCCGCGGGCACCGAGGCGGCGGACGCGCTGAATGTCACCGTCGGTGCCGCCGTGGCCATGACGATGGAGTACAGGCCGTAGTTCGGGGTAATGGCCGCACCCTGGCTATTGGTCGAGAGGCTGTTGGGGGTCGCGACGAATGTCAGAACGTACGGGCCGGGAGTCGCCGCAACACTGAACGTGCCGCCGCCATAGATCTTGCCCAGCACCTGGCTGCCGCTCGACAGGACCACCGCGAGATTTTCAAACGCAGCGGGAAAAGCGAGGTCGGTGAGCGTGACGGCATAGCTGCCCGAGGTGGGCACGGTCACGGTGTTCGTGGAGAACACTCCGCCCACGGCCTGAGTCTGATCGAGCAAGATCTGCGGCGTGCTGCCGCTGGTTTCCACGGTCACGCCGAATATGCCGTTGCCGTTCTGCGGAGGTACGGCGTCGACGACCACCACCACATATCCCGCGGCGGCCATGAAGCTCCCGGCCGAGGATTGCGTCAGTACGGCACCGTTCTGGGCGACGGTGGCGCTCATCGATTGCAGGGGCACCGGAAACTGAAAGTCATTCGCGACCAAGGTGTAGTTGCCGGCGGACGGCAGATTGACGGCGAAGGCATAGCTCTGTCCGGTCACGCCGGCAGGGTTGACCACCTTCGCGGCCGAGAACAGGCTGGTGCCGGCGGAGCTGCTCGATAGGTTGACGCTGTAAACACCCGGCTGTGCGCCCGCGAGGCCGTACTGCCAAATACTGATGCTGCCTGCAGGCGCCATGACATTGGACTGCGAGCCCTGCGCCGTCAGCTGAGCCAGCGAAGTCGAGCCCTCCGTGATGGCGACGCCCACACCGGCCAGTGCGGAGGGATAGGCGAAATCGGTCAAAGTCAGGTTCAGCCCCTGCGTCGAGGTGTTGTCGACGATGGTCGCTGCCGGCAGGGTACCCACGGGCTGCGTGCTATTGAACACTGTGTTCCCGTTGGGATCGGTGATCTTGATTCCATAGAGTCCGGCCTGCACCGAGGCGTTGGCCACGGCCGCCACCAACAGCTGGTAGCTGGTATTGGCGGCGGGCAGCGTCACCGGCGTGGCTGTCGTGCCGGGGAGAATGCCGGTTTGGATGGGCGTCGCGCCCTGAAATATTGCCGCCTGCACCAATGTCAGCGGCGCCGGAAAGGCATCGTCCGTCAGCGTGACCATGTACGTGCCGGCCACGGTGGAGGTAAAGGCCGTGTTCAGCGTCGAAGTGCCGGTGGGCGTCGCGACCGGCGTCTGAATATTGCCGGAGAAGGAATCGGCGGCGATGCAACTCGTCGCGTTGCTGGCCGGCGCGACGCAAACGCCGAAACTGCCGAAGCCCTGAGTGCTGGGCGCTACGATGGCCGGTGTGCCAATCACGTTCAGGGTGTAGTTGCCCGCGGCGGCGGGCACCGGCAGGGTCGCGGTATGGGTGCTGGGATTGACACTGACCGACCCTACCAGGGTATTGCCGACAGTCACGGCCACTTGCAGGGACGTAAACGCCGCCGGCACCTGGAAGTCGGTCAGCGTGACGGTGAGCGCCTGCGCGGTGGCGGCGGTGAACGAAAACTGCGATGGCTGGGCCACGGTGGGCAGCCCCACCAGATTGACCTGATCCAGAAGCACAGCGGACTGTTGCGCCTGCAGCAGCGACGGCGCCAGCGCGATCGCGGCCGCCAGTAATTTCATCAATGGTCGACGCATGAGTACTCCCTCACCCCGGTGTTGTTTATGATTGCGGCGCCGGACCCGCCGGTGACAATTTCGCGAGCTTGTCCAGCTCCGCCTTCGCCTCATCCATCCCGAAGAATTTGCTGCCCCCCTTGAGCGAGCGGCTCAAGTTGTCGCGCGCCGCATCGGTCAGGCCCGCCGACGCCTGCGCCATCCCCAGGTGATACAGCGACACGGGCGAGTCCGGAGTCTTCGACAGAACGGTCTGCAGCGCCGCGACGGCGGCGGCGGTTTCGCCGCGTTTGTACAGCATCCAGCCATAGGTATCGAGGAAGGCCGGATTCGTGGCATCGGCGAAGCGCGCGGACAATTGCTTCGCTCGATCCAAGCTCGCCTTGTCCGTTTTGTAGGTGATCAGGAGCATCACCAGGTTGTTGGCGGCCACGTCGAAGCTGGCATTCTTGCTCAGCAGCGCTTCGTACATCCGGATGGCATCGTCGGGCTTGTTCGTGCGCTCGTATACGCCGGCGAGCTGCAGCTGCAGCATCTCCGGCTGATCCACCTTGGGTATGGCCGCCTGCAAGGTGGCGGCGGCGCCGGGGAAGTCGTTGTCCATGACCTGTGCCAGCGACAGATTCCGGTAAGGAGGCCACCACCGGGGCTCGCGCTCGATGGCGGCTTGGAAGGCCAGCTTGGCATCGGCGATGCGATGCGTGGAGAGCAGAGCCTCGCCCTTGATGTTGGATGGAAACGGCAGTTTCGGATAGTGCGCCGACACCTCGTCGAGGCGCTTGAGCGCCTCCGGCAGGCGATTCAACGTGATGAGCACGCGCGTGACGGCCTGCAAGGCATTCTCCGCCTCCGGCTGCAGATCGAGCGCCTGCGAATAATACCGCAGCGCATCGTCCTCCCTCTTCTCGGTCTCCGCGACTTCACCTTGATAGAAGTAGCCGACTGCCGCCTTCGGCTGCAACGCCACGATCGCATCCGCCGCCGTCTTGGCCGCCCCCGTATCCTTGGTTGCCTCGGCGATCCGGAACTGCGCATCGAGCGCGGTCGCGTTGTTCGGCTCCTGTTTCACCAGCTCGTCGATCACGGGTTTTGCTTGTTCGGGCTTGTTCAACTGGATCAGCAGCTGCGCGAGATCGAGCCGCGAGTTCCGATCCTTCGGATTGGCCTCCACCGCGCGGCGCATGGTCTCCTCGGCCAGCGCCGGTTCACCGTTGGCGAGGTGTGCGCGCGCCAGCGAGCGCATCACGCCGACGGAGTTGGGCTGATCGCGCAGAACCGAACGCAAATCGGCGATCGCGCTCTTCGGATCCTTCTGCGCCAGCGACAAATTGCCGCGCAGAATCAGCGCATCGTTGTCACGGGGACTCTTGGCCAGCACCTCCGCGAGCAATTTCTCCGCGCCGGCCACATCGTTGCTCTGCACGCGGAGTGCGGCGAGCCGATCGCGCGCCGTGAGCCCCGCGGCGTCCAGATCGGCCGCCGCGATGATCTCCTTGTAGATGTTCTCCGCCTTCGCCGGTTCCTTGCCTTCAATGTAGAACTGGGCCTGCGTAAACCTCAGCTCGTAGTCTTTGGGATTCGCGGCGATCATGGCGGACAGTTCCTTGTCCGCCGCGTCGCGTCCGCGTCGCGTCGCCAGGAACTGCACCAGAGCGATCTTCATGTCGCGTTCGTCCGGCAGCGCCTTGATTGCTTCGCGCAAAACCCGTTCCGCTTCGTCCAAGTGGTTCAATTCCGCGTAGTACATCGCCAGCCTCAGCCGATGCGATTTCTCCTTCGGCTTCAGACGCGTCAGCTCGATGAGCAGCGCCTCGACCTGGGGCTGCTGACCCAGGGTCGCGTACAACTGAGCGAGCGCGAGCCGCAAGTCGACGGTGTTCGGAATCGTCTTGATTGCGCCCTCCAGCAGCAGGCGCGCCTTCTCGGATTCTTTTCTGTTCCTGTAGATCGCGGCAAGCACCGCGACCGCGTCTTCGTTGCCGGGCGCCAGTTGAACGGCACGTTCTGCGTCCTGCAGCGCGCCGTCGGGGTCTTTGAGCTGCACCCGCGCCGCCGCTCGCACCGTCAGCAGAGCGGCGTCCGAGGGATGCTTATCGAGCGATGGCTTGATGGTCGTCATCGCCTTGTCGGCAGCTCCACTGAACACGAACAAGCGGCCGAGCGCCGCCCGTGCGGGCACGTTGTCGGCATCGACATCGATCGCGCCCTGAAAGAACTGCGCAGCCTCGCGCAGGTTGCCGAGCTTCTCATCGACCACGCCGTTCTCGTAGCGCGCCACGCTGTCGGTGGGCACGAGCTGCAGCGCATTGCGAAATTCCACGCGCGCCTTTTCGAAATTGCCTTCCACCATGAAGGCCTGCCCCTTGGCCAGATGCCGGGCCTTGCGGGTTTCCGCTCCGCCGCAGCCGGCGATGACCAGACAGGCGACCGACAGCGCGGCGAGAAACATCCGGTGTTTGGGAATAGGGGAAAACATGAGTCACCATCGCTTGGGGGATGGGAGTGTAAGAAGCGCAGGTGACGTTCGCGTTACACCAGACGCGTGGCCGGACACGCGGCTACAACGGAACCAACGGCCGGACCGCAAGGCCTGCCAGGACTGCGGCGGCAGCAATGCGCACCCAGGCCGCGCGTCCATCCGACCGGCGGACCAACATCTCAATGGAATAGAGCACCACCACCAGTTTGGCGATGCCGAGCGCACCCCCGTGCGGCAGGTGCAAGGTTCCCGGCAGACTGGGAACCACCAGCGCCATGAACAGGACGATGAGATCGAGAGGCGTCACTTGAAAACGCCGATCGTTGTGCAATCGCAATCGCACCGCGGTGCCCACTGCGGCGGCGGACACCGCAATCCAACCCAGGGCGGAAATGAGCCGATCCGCGGAGGCTACCACCGCGTCGAGATAGACCAGCACGGTGGCCGTGACGTACACCACGGCCTTTTCGGCGAGGCTGATGGGCCTGCCGCGCAGAATCAGCAGAAATCCGACCGTTACGGCAAGCAGGGCGCCGATCAACAGCCGAAGATCGCTGCCGAACCGGGCGGTTTTCAGCACGATGAGACTTGCGTAGAGGGCAAGCGACCCCGCAATCACCTGATAAGAGAAGCGCGGCAGCAGCTCAGGCCGCTGCATGGCCGTCATCAATCGCGACAGAGCGGAATTGCCCCCGGTGCCCTTGGCGCCGCGCAGCCGCCATCCGGAACGGGCGGCCATTTGCAGTACCGTGATCGAGAAGCCGAAGAACGCCGTGACCGTCCCCATGATCAGAAGGTCGGATTCGTAGCGCAGGAAGTACGCCAGCACGAACAGGGCTGCCTGCACGGTGTAGATCACCATGACCGCCTCATGATGGTCGAATCCCAGCGCCAGCAATTTGTGGTGAATATGATTCTTATCGGCGCTGAATGGCGAGCGGCCTTCACTCAGACGCTGCACCATGACGCTCAAGGTGTCGAGAATGGGCAACGCCAGCAGCAACACCGGCAGCGCGGTGCTCACCTCGCTGGCCGCCCCTTGAGTCGCGCGCACGCTCAGCACGCCGATCGTAAAACCCAGCAACTGGCTGCCGGCATCGCCCATGAAGACGCTCGCCGGATAGGTGTTGAAACGAAGGAATCCCAGCACCGCGCCCGCAAATGCCAGCGCCAGCGCCGTGCCGGCGCCCTGGTCGCCCAGGCTCGACAGCAAGGCCACCGCGCATAAACACAGAAATGTGGTCCCGCCCGCCAGGCCGTCGAGCCCGTCCGCCAGATTGATGGCATTGGTGATGCCGACCAGGAACACCACGGTCAGCGGCTCGGAAATCCATGGGGAGAGCAGAAATCGATCGTCGAGAGTAATGGCGCGAATCTGCACATCGCCGGCAATGACGACGATGCCAACCGCGAGCAGCTGGCCGATCAGCTTGACCCGATAGTCCAGATCGAAGCGATCGTCCATCACCCCAAAGATCGCCAGGACCCCCGCCGCCGCCAGAAACCAGAGATCTTGCGTTTGCAGGTCGATGGTCAGCAGGGCGGCAACGACAATGCCCAGCGTCATGGCGACTCCCCCGACGCGGGGGATGGGCACGGAATGGACCTTGCGCCCTCCCGGTTGATCGACGATCAGCCATCGGGTCGCGAGCCGCACCAGGAGCGGCAGCGAAGCCATGGTGACCACCATGGCGAGAACGAATGGCATGATGTAGCGCACGGCTAGTTCGGAACGAATCGAGTCAGGTCAGGTACGACACGCGACACCAGATCCTCGAGCCGGCGGTCCGCGTCCGCCTCGCTGCTCGCCGCCGGTATCGCGGTAATGACTCTCACCAGGGCCCCGTCGGTGCGATGCCTCGTCAGCGCGTCCCAGAACAAATACCACTTCACGGCGAATTCGTTGTCGATGGTGCGGCCGCGCTGCTGGAACCAGTAATAAACCAGCTGGCGCTGATTGCCGAGTTCGATCAGCGTCCGGTTGACGCGCAATGGCTTGCCGTTGATCGACACGTTCCGCAGATCGCGCTGACCGAAATCCCGCATCTGCCAGCCGCCGCCCGGAAGGCAGGAGCGCGGTGAATGCACCGCTTCGCCTTTGCGCTGCGAGTCGTAATAGGCGACGTAGAGATTCGCCACATCGCCGGTGCCGTTGACATAATCAGCGAGCAGGTAATCGTCCAGCATCAGTTGGTCGGTGAACACCGATTCGAGCGTGCTGCGGCGGCCGTGCCACCCGCCGAGTCCCATGGGAAATTCCGCGAACGAAGCGCGGGCGGGAGAAATCTCGGCCGGCCGCGGAATCACCAGGGTGACTACGATGAAGACCAGAAGCAGTGCGCTCGCCGCGATGAAGCTGCTCGGCAAATTTCTTCGCCTGATCGCAGCTCCGCTCGGCGTCGCCGCCGGAAATTCCACGCCGAAGAGCTGGCGCCACGTGCCGTTTTCATGGCCGATCCCGTTGAGCACCGCGATTTCGCCCACCATCAACAGTGTGCTGATCATGAACACCATCCATCCTTGGAACTCATGCAGAAAGCCTTCGGCCATACCGATGCCCCAGTGCTCCACCATCACCCCGATGGTGCCGACTCGAATGCTGTTCATCAGCATGGTGATCGGGATGCTGGACAGAAACAGGACGCATCGCTTCCAAAAGGCACCCTTGTAGAAGTACGCGATCAGGAACCCGAGAGTCATCAGCGGAAACAGGTACCGAAGCCCGCTGCAGGCTTCCGCGACCTGCAGCTTATATCCCCCGAGATCGATGACATTGCCTTCGAGGAAGACGCTGATATCGAACAGCCGCATGAAGGACACGCCGATCTGCGAGGACAGCAGTTGCAGCTTCGTCGACAGATTGTTCATCACGAATTCCGGCAGCGGAATCATGAACAGCAAGATCAGCAACGGAACCGCGATGAGCCGGAAGGCCGGCCAGCCCA
>Ga0208193_1001355_pt1 | contig 10874 bp, 9 predicted proteins | sample June2015DPH_17_2_FD_184716 | JGI IMG/M metagenome (GOLD analysis project Ga0208193, IMG submission 184716) | Peatland microbial communities from SPRUCE experiment site at the Marcell Experimental Forest, Minnesota, USA - June2015DPH_17_10... | ecosystem: Environmental > Terrestrial > Soil >...
GATAGGAGACGACACCATCACGATTCGCCATAGCATTCCAATCCCGCAACAAGGCCCTCCGCAAGGCGGCAATCTACCGCCATGCAAGACTGACGGCCAAAATTACCTTTTGCGTAAGGGGAGTGATCTCTCCTCTGTTATCTAACATTGTGCTCAGCGCAATCGAAGAACGCTACGAGAGGTGGGTGGATCACCGCACGAAACTCTACTCCTGTCGAACAAAAGACGGGATTGCGGCAGCAAGAAGTGCACGTAGCAGTGATCGGAAAGCTGGTCGTTGTGTGTTCTTACCCGTGCGCTACGCCGACGACTTTATCCTGCTGGTGTCAGGCACAAAGGAAGACGCATTAGCGGAGAAATCCGCTCTAGCTGACTACCTGCGTGAAAACACCGGCCTGGAACTGTCACAGGAGAAGACAAAGGTTACAGCCTTGACGGACGGATTCGAATTCCTCGGATTCCGTTTCGGCGCACATTGGAACAAATGCTATGGCTTCGGCACACGCGTTGAAGTTCCAAAGGCAAAGGCCGCTGACCTACGTCAACGGATCAAGCAACTGACAAGGCGTAACACTACCCTCGTCAGCCTTGGCGAAAAGCTCAAAGAGATCAATCCCATCCTTCGCGGGTGGGCGAATTATTACCGCTACTGCGCCTACGCCGGTGATGTATATACCAGCCTCGACTGGTATATCGGAGACCGAATATGGCATTGGTTGCGGTATAAACGCCCAAAGGCGTCAGCGCACGAGATACTGGCCAGTCGTAGGCCAAGCCAGCTTCGGCGCACGCGCAATGTCTGGCAGGAGGGAACAATGGAGCAGTTTTTGCTCTCACTGACTCCAGTCTGCCGGTACCGCCTCGCATGGATAGGGAAGCCTAACTTCATCATGTCTTCCGGAGAGCCGGATGCGGAACGAAAGCCGCAAGTCCGGTTCGGGAAGAGGCGGTGAGAAACCGGTCGCTGTAAAGCGATACGGCGCTCCCCGCCTACTTTTACATGTCACAGTGTTTCGTGATGATCTTGGACAGGGCGCTACGATTGAAGAACTCGAAGCAATGACAGGGAAAAAGCGGCGCGCGAAGCTGGATGCTATCCGCGATAGCTGCCGGAAGTACATCAATGACGACCTGCAAAACAATATCGGAAAGGTCTTGTTTGAGACACTCGGTACGGCTGGCACACCGAATGATGCAGCTCGCCTTGAATCTGATCCCGACGACGCCGATCAGCAGACTCTCTTGCTTTGGTATCCGAGTGTAACCGGCGCGCGTGATGATGGCTATGTCCGACCCGCGGTCCGCATCGAGTCCGGTGCTAAGTCCGCGCTCGATCCGAATGGAGCGAGGACTATTGCGCCGTATATCACCGACGAACTTGGAGACGTTGATTTTTCCGTTGCTAACGTCACAACTGTCGAAGCGGACCGTACTCTATGGGATAAGGTCGTTATCCTGCACGGCTTGCGTAGCTGGTTCGAGATTCGAGGAGAAGTGCGACAGGAAGGCCAGCGCATCACCCGTCATTATTATGACGTCCACCGTCTGGTTGAATCGCCGTTGCGTGACCATGCACTGGAGACGCTTGAATTGGCGATCGATTGCAGCCGTCATGCACGAATGTTTTTCAACCGCCCTGACTACGACTTACAGAGCGCAGTTCCTGGGCAGTTCGCTCTCACTCCTACGCACGGAATGCTCGACGCTCTTCGTCGGGACTACGACAAGATGGCGGAGATGATCTTTGGACCCGTTTCCAATTTCAATACCGTGATCCATTCAATAGAGTCCTTCGAAGCCCTTGTCAATCAAGCGCCCGCGCCATGAGTCTGAGTCAAAATCAACGGTCTTGAAGAGCTCGGAAGGAGCTCGGAAGTTGATGGCTTCCGAGTTCAACTCTGGCCGCGGATATTTCAACATGAACTCACTCGCTTTGGTTCAAGAACGTCATGCGTCATCCCGCTGCTATTTCGATATACATCGCAGATGAGAAGGAACTTTCAGGCTGGTTCCTTGACGAGGCATGATGATCGTGTCAGAAAAATGCTGCATTTTTCTGACAAACGGCCCACACGGGACGAAACGAGGAGACTTGCTAAATACTTACAATACACGTAATTTTTTACGGGTATCGTATGGAAAAGGCAAGTGAAAGCTCGCAGGAAGCCGTGTCAATATTGCACTCCCAGCGAAAGAAAATAGTGGTATTTTTTCTTACAGGATCGGCAGGGGTGATATGAGTCAAACCATTGAAGAACAAATCATTTACGGGGCAATGGGAGTAGAAGGTGGTTGGGCGTTCTCTCCGAAGGACTTTGCAAATTTCGGAGGGCGGCCAACGATCAACAAGCGGTTTACAGCGGTGGCAGCGTGACTAATGTTCACCTGATCCGCCTCAGCACGTCCGAGTTTGGCGAGGACCGGATTCAGCGCGGCTCCATCCGCCCGCAATAAGATCAAGCCACCAATAGCGCTGCATCCACTGCAAGCAAAGTGCAAGTTGATATGGCTATACCGTGTAACAAAACCCCCTGTTTCAGGGGGTTTTGTTACACGATATGGTTGATCCTTTTCTCCGCCGTGTGCTGCATGGACACGCTGCGTACATCTTCCAGCTTATGCAGGAGCGCTTCGATGCGATACGCCTTGTCCTGTTCGGACGAGACTACGAAGACAACGCAAATCCCTTTGCTGTTCGCTTCACCGGCAAAGGAGCAGATGCTGACCATCTGGCTTTCGAGGATCTGAAGAATGCGTGAGAACAGCCTCCGTTGTTCGATTGCGTGTACATGAAACTTCCAGGTCATAGCGGCTCCTTTCGGCGGAAATGATTGCGGGCAATGAAAAAGCCACCAACGCGATGCGTGGTGGCTGCTGGCTTTTGCTTGGAAGAAAGGGTTACACGCCGGCACCACCTGATGAGTGGGTAATCAGAATGGGCGTAATAACGCCCGTGACCCGCAGGCGGGGCGATAGGGCGCGGTCGGTCGTGGAGGAGTTAGTCAGCATTACAGGTAGAACCAGAAGTACCAGTCCGCCATGAGCTCCGTCAATGTTTGCGAAAACGGGTGGCGAGTCAGTTTCAGGATTTCCCATCATCCGGGAATAACCGGGATCGCTTCCCACAAGGCAACTTAGTGGGGCTAATTCCATCCTCAGTGAGCGCATTGGCGATGATGCGCTCTTTGAAATCGCTTCAGGCACCATCACGAGGCGGTAAGCAGAGGAGGGCGACTCCGTCTTGGCGATGAATTCTCGTGATCCGAAGTTCGCGACGGAAAGCAGTCGGCGAGAACATGATCTGAATAAATGGGCGACTTATCTACAGCGACCCACGGTAGGCGATTGGCGTCATGCCCATGACAGATCGGAAGATGCGCGCCATGTGATGGCGATTGGCGAAGCTGGTCGACTTCGCAACCTTTCGGCTTCGCTCAGCAAACTATTTGGCCCGCTGGATTCAAATCGCAGACGAGACGGGAATCTAGCTTCGACCGGGTTGCAAGCCTCCGTCTTCATCGCTGATCGTCACCATGATTTTATCTTCGGCGGGTGCCAATCGTCAAAATAATGCAGATATACTCTTATTCTTGGGTGGATTCAGGGCTTCCCCGGGGGGGATGGATGTCGGCCGATCAACCGGGTGAAATCACGGTGCTGCTCCATGAGTGGAGTGAGGGCAATGCTGCGGCAATCGAGCCCCTTTTCGAACTCGTCTATCCGCAATTGAGAAAGATTGCCAGTGCTCTTTTTCGAGGGGAGCGTCCGGAATGCCTGCAACAGCCTACCAGTGTAGTGAATGAGTTATTCCTGAAACTCATACGCCAGCGCAGTTTGAGATTTGAAGACCGCGGGCATTTCTATAGCCTTTCTGCACGCCTCATGCGTCGAGTCCTGGTGGATCATGCCCGCTCCGAAGGGCGACAAAAGCGCAACGGTGGAATTTCAGTCCCGCTGGATGAAAAACTAGCCTGGGTTGACGCGAAAAGCGCAGAGATCATGGATCTTGATCGCGCATTGGAAGAACTGGAGGCGTTGGATGCGCGCAAATGCCGCATGATCGAACTTCGCTTTTTCCTTGGATTCACGGCGGAAGAGACGGCTGAACTGCTTCACACTTCAAAGACCAGCATCGATCGAGATCTCAGATTCCTGCGTGGCTGGTTGTACGACCGCCTTCACTCGGCCTAATGCATGAAGCACTTTGTCTCTGTTTCGCGCCAACCCAGAGAGTAAACGAATGCCACAAGACGCAAAACACTGGGAACAACTGCAAGCTCTATTTCATCTTGTTGAGGCTACCCCCGAGGAAGACTGCGAACGGGTGCTGGCGGAGGAGTGTCCTGATCCGGAACTTCGACGCCGGACGATGGTTCTCTTCGAGGCAGCCCGTGTCGAAATTGCTGAGGATGCGCCCCAAAGTGTGCTCCCCGTGGGCGGTAAGATTGGTCCTTATGCGCTGCTTCAGCACCTCGGGTCAGGCGGCATCGGTTCTGTCTATCTGGTAGAGCGAATGATGGGGGGCACTGTGCAGCGGTCCGCACTCAAAGTGCTGGCGCCCCATGCGGCGGGCCCCTCATTCATCGAACGGTTTCACCGCGAAGAACATATCCTGTCGTCCCTGGATCATCCCAATATCACGCGCATGCTGGACGCGGGCCTTGCCGAGAACGGGCAGCCCTATCTGATCATGGAATACGTGGAGGGTCTTCATCTCGACGTGTATTGCGACGAACGGAATCTTGGAATTCCGGCACGGCTGCAGATGTTTCTCCAGGTCTGTGACGCAGTCGCGTATGCACACCGCAACCTGGTGGTCCATCTCGACCTCAAGCCCTCCAATATTCTTGTGACGGCCGAAGGCACGGTGAAGCTGCTTGATTTCGGCACATCGAAACTGATCCGACCGGACAGCTTGCTCACGACGACGATCATGGCGACGCCGGCCTACGCAAGCCCGGAACAACTTCGTAATGAGCCGGTGACCACCGCTTGTGACGTGTACTCGCTGGGGGCGATCCTGTTCGAACTGCTGGCTGGACGAAGGCAGGGAGATCGAACCTCCATCGCCGGCATGATCGAACGAGCGATGAATGAAGAGGAGCCGGAACGCCTGCCGAGAGTGTTGACGGGCGACGCCGCGATGCACCGAGCGGCATCGAACTCTGACAGCAGCGTATGGCTGAATGCGGACCTGTCGACGATTACAGCCAAGTGTCTGAGGCCCAGGCCTCGTGATCGGTACCAGTCGGTAGATTCGCTGATGGACGACATAAATCGGTACCTTGAAGGCCGGTCTGTGCTGGCCCGGCCACAGACGACTCTCTACAAAGTGGGCAAGTTCGTGCGGCGAAACTATCGTAGCGTGGCAGTTTCCGCGTTGGCGCTGCTCGCATTGGCGGGAACGCTGACCTATGCCGGATGGCGACAAGAGGAGGCCCTGCGTGAGGGCCAGCGCGCATTGCGCATGCAGACCTTCATGTACCGAATGTTCAAGCTGGCGAACTCCAATTACACCGGCAAGGCAACCGCGACCGTTCCGGATCTGCTCGATCTCGGAGTGAGGATGCTGCCGGATTATATCAAAGATCCAACCGACCTCCGTGAGGCGCAGATGGGACTTGCAGAGTCGATGTATGAAAACGGCGATCTCGATAGTGCACGGAAGGTATTCACGCAAACCATCGCAAGCGCGAAGGCTTCGGGAGACGTTAACGCTGAGGCAGAATCGGAGGCTTTTTCCGGAGAAATTGCTTATGTGCAAGGTGAGATAAACGCCGGTGCAGCGTTGACCGCACATTCACTGGCTTTGTCTGGGCAAAGCGGCGTCTCGCCTTCGGTGCGTGTTTGGAGTGCGATGTATTACGCATCCAACCGGGATAATATCGGACTCCGCACCGAGGAGAATCTGCGTTTGCTCCAGTCCGCCGTGGCGGATGCCCGTGCTCACAATCTGCCACCCCGCGAGACAGCCGTGGCGATGTATGCCCTGGCCGACGGCCTGGATATTCGCGGACGAATGAGCGAAGCACAGCAAATCTACGAAGAACTACTCAGTCTTTACTCTCAGGATCCGCTAGCGCTTTGCGATCAAGCGAGAGTTTATGGCGAACTGGGCTGGATCCGCAATCTCGATAGCGATTGGAACGGGAGCCTGGACTACTACAAACGAGCGCTGGACAGCTACTCCCGATGTTCCGGCCCGGATAGCCAGGGATATCTGGGGGTGCAGGCGGACCAATTGGGAGTACTCGCCAAGGCCGGTCGGGCGAACGAGGGCATCGACGCGATGGAGAGATCGATGCCGGCGCGGAGAAAACTGGGAAACAACTCTCAGATGGCAGACGCTCTTTATTTCTTAGCGAATGCCTATGCCGAGGTAGGACGTTATCGCGATGCGGAGAAGACCGCGGAGGAGTGGGTCACGATGCAGACAGGAAAGGTGGCGCCCACGTCTCGCGGGTTTGGCGTCACACACCTGGTCTGGGCGCGTGCGCTGGCTGGCGAGCAACGTTACCGGGATGCATTGCCGCATGCAGAGATCGCCGCGAACCTGTTGAGCAACGGCGTCTCTGCGTATGGAAAGAAGACGGATGCGGATGCTCATCAGTTCCTGGCCGACATTCAGGCGAAACTTGCGGCAAAGTAGTTCCGAGCTGACGCAGGAAAGCACCACAACTGGATATTCTCCCGCTTTGAAATACAACTTTTCGCTATTCCTTGCCTGCATCCTCACGGCAAAGTGCAAGGCTGGCAAAGCCGGCGTCGAGAAGGAACTGCTCTTCGACACAAGACTGGAAACGACTGAAGCTCCAGGGTGTTCGGTAAAGGGGCGGAGGTCTAAGCAGGCGCCCATGAAAAATAATTGAAATACCTTGACGCAGTTCTTTAACTTCTGGCGCGATCCATACAGGAGACTCGCCATGAACGAAAAAGCCCCATACTGCATATTAGCCGCCTTGTGCCTCTCTTTCCTCGGCATTGCGGCCAATGCCCAATCCAATTCCCCTGCCGCAGCTTCCGTTGCCAAACCCGCCGTCGTACCGCCTAAGGCCGCAGTCAACTACAGCAGGCTGCCTCTCAGCTTTGAACCGAACATGGGCCAGACCTCAAAGGATGTGCAGTGGCTGGCGCATGGACCGGAGTACACGCTATTTCTGGCGGGTCACGATGCGGTCCTGGAACTCAACAAAGTCGCTCCAGTCACGCCCGGGAAGATGGAGCAGAAGAAGATTACCTCTCTGGCGCTTCGCATGAACCTGAGGGGCGCCAACGCCGCGGAGCGCACCACCGGCGAAGAACTTCTGCCGGGAAAAGCCAACTATTTTACGAGCAGAAATCCTGAGAAGTGGCAGCGCAATGTGCCCATGTACGGAAAGGTTCGCCTGGATAAGGTGTATCCCGGCGTGGACCTTGTCTACTACGGGGAGACAGGTCGCCTGGAGTATGACTTTGTGGTCGCGCCCGGCGCCAATCCGGCAGCGATCAAGCTGAGCTTCGATGGCGCCACGCCACATCTTGCCGATAATGGCGACCTCATTCTGCCTGTGGATGGAACCGACGTCCGCTTCGAAAAGCCAGTGGTCTACCAGATAAAGGACGGCAAGCACCAGCCTGTCGAAGGAAGCTTCGCCATTGCAGAAGACAAGCAGATAACCTTCAATCTTGGCGCTTATGACAAAAGCCGGGAATTGGTTATCGATCCAACCTTGCTGTTCGTCGGCACGCTGGGTACGGGCAGTGTGGGTACTGTGCCGAATGGAATGGCCGTTGATGCCTCAGGTGAGACCATCATCACTGGCTATACCCGCGATCTGGATTTTCCTGTCACTTCCGGGGCGTTGCAGACACAGTGTCAGACCTATTCCGCGGCGGCCAGCGGCAATATTACACGCTGCGGTCCGAATGATGGCGCGCAGACATCGGCGTTTGTAACTAAGATCAGCGCCGACGGCACATCGCTGGTTTATTCCACCTATCTGCATGGCGGCGGCGGCCAGGAATCGGGTCAATCGGTTGTTGCGGATGCTGCCGGCGATGCCTATGTCCTCGGAGCAACCAGCTCGAATGACTTCCCCATTACGGCGAATGCGTATGAGAGCCTTTGCCAGCCTTACTATTCGAATTCCGTCGAAATATCAGAATGCGATTCCACCACTATCAACGGATATGGTGACAATGGTCCGGTGATGTTCGTCGTAAAGCTGAATCCCACTGGCTCGGCGATTCTCTATGGAACATTCTTTGGTGGCACATACGCGGTATATCCGGTTCAGCTTGCGCTGGATAGCTCGAGCAATATCTACTTCACCGGCTACCTTCAACTCGCTCAAACCGCTTCGAATTATTATCCCAACAGTCCCAACGTTCCCTTTCCGGTGACCTCTGGCGCCTACCAGCAGTATGGAATCGGTGTGCAGGTCCCCACCCTTTCGGAACTGAGCGCGGATGGAAAAACACTGCTCTACTCAACGCTCATCGGATCGCAAAACACGTCAGGATTCTTTCCTACCTCTGAACCGTATGCTCTTGCAGTCGGACCAAACGGCATTGCCTACCTTGGCGGACAGACGCTGGCCGCGGACTTCCCAACGACCCCAGGAGTCGTAAGACCCACTTGCACTGTGTCCACCGCCAGTTCTGACAATTGCGCAGCTTATACCGCCTTCCTCAGTGCATTCGACACCACCAAGGCAGGGTCTGCCTCGCTTCTCTACTCCACCTACATTGGAGGTACCGAGGTCCCGATTGGCAACTCCGCCGAGCAACAAGTACAAGGCCTCGCTGCGGATAGTTCCAACAACGTGTATGTCACCGGATTCTCGAGTACCATCGACTTCCCAACCACCAAAGGCGCTTACCAGACCACTTGCACAGTGTTCAGTAACTCGGGAACGTGCAATCCGACGGGCTTCGTACAAAAGATCAACCCCACCGGAACTGCATATGTATGGTCGACGCTCTACGGCGGCGATAACACCGAAGGGGAGTATGGCAACCCCGAAGCCATCGCGCTTGACGCTAAGGGGCGTGTTTACATCTACGGCCAGAGCAGGTTTGGCGGTGGTGATTTTGTCAATCCGGTTGAAGGGTATTACGGCGGAGGCGACAAAATCTTTGTTGCAACGTTTTCTGCCGATGGCTCACAGTTGGAGTTTGGAACCCATCTCGCCAGTCTGGCTACCACAGCAAGCGAAAGTGATGAACCGGTCGCGGGTGGCGGTTTTGCGCTGGACACCACTGGCAATATCTATTTCGTCGGCTACGGCGCTGATAATGGGACATTCGTCTCGTCTTCGGGCGTTTACTCAGATACGTCCGTTGGCGCTGGTTACCGTGCCTACTTCGGAAAGATATCGCCGGTGCTCACACCCAGCACGACCGCCCTTACCATCGGCCCATCTCCTGCCTACGCCGGTGGCCCCATCACCTTCACGGCTGTTGTTACCAGCCCTTCGCAGACCACGCCCGTACCTACCGGCACGGTTGTCTTCACGAACACCGTCACGAGTCCGGCCACACAGTTGGGAACTGCCACGGTTGATGATTCGGGCACTGCCACCTTCACCACTAGTTCGCTGACGGCGGGCACCTATGGCATCACCGCCGCCTATTCGGGCGATGCTGAATATGAGCCGAATACCACAGCGGTACAGTCCCTTACAGTTGTTGCGCCGCCAGCACCGACGGCGACGAAAACCACCCTCGCTGCGTCATCCGCCAGCGTGGCCCCCGGAGCGAGCGTCACCTTCACCTCGACGACAACAGGCACGACTGGTACCGCCGCACCTACAGGAAGCGTTACCTTCCTGGATGGCACTACTTCATTGGGCACCGGCACGCTCAACGCGTCTGGAGTGGCAACCTTTACCACTACGTCACTGGCAGCGGGTTCCCAAAGCATCACATCCAGCTACGCGGGAGATGCCAGCAACGCACCGTCTATCTCCGGAGCCGTCACCGTTGTTGTCACAGCACCAGTGTCCGGCTTTACGCTCTCTCTGTCCTCGTCGAGCGCCAGCATTGCCAGTGGTGCAACGACACCTACTACAGTCACCGTCACTCCCGACAATGGCTTCAGTGCTGCGACTACGTTCGCCTGTTCGGGATTGCCGGCAAACTCCACCTGCAGCTTTAGCCCTGCCACTGTCACTCCCAGCGGAACGGCCGCAACAACAACCCTCACCATTGCCACCGGGGTGTCCACCTCTGTCGCATCGCTCGATCGCAACGCGGTGGACCGGGGAATGACGCACTCAGGAAGCATGGCGAAGATAGGTCTTGCGGGTTCCGGCGCGATGCTCGCACTGCTCTTCTGGCCAGGTTTCATGAACCGGAGGCGCGGAGCTCAATGGCTGCGGACGCTGGGCGTGGTCCTGTTAGCGATGGGGGCAATGCACGTGATGTCCGGATGCAGTGGGGGCAGCAAATCCACCACTCCGCCTAACGGCGCAACGCCTGCGGGATCATCAACAGTCACCATTACGGCTACTTCGGGAAGTCTGTCGCAGACCGCTTCCTTCACCCTCACTGTGCAGTAACGATCAAACGCATCTGGTTCATTGGAACACTGAGTCACATCGCAGGGATGGGCCGATTCATCGGCCCATCCCTCTTTCACGTTCGCCGGTACTCGTTGGAGACAGCAAGGGTCGAGACCGTCGCGTTAATCCTGGACGTATTATTGTCCTCGGGTTTCTTCCAGACCAAACGAACTCTTCCCTACGGATCGACGGCAACTGTCGCTAACAGTCAGTATGGAGTGACCGGCGCCGATGCCGCCGACCGTGGGTTAAGCTGTGAGCGTCCGAAGGACGCGCAGTTCAGAGCCACAAGCGGAAGGGAGCCGGTCATGAAGGAGAAGTTACGATTTC
>Ga0208193_1001357_pt1 | contig 10861 bp, 13 predicted proteins | sample June2015DPH_17_2_FD_184716 | JGI IMG/M metagenome (GOLD analysis project Ga0208193, IMG submission 184716) | Peatland microbial communities from SPRUCE experiment site at the Marcell Experimental Forest, Minnesota, USA - June2015DPH_17_10... | ecosystem: Environmental > Terrestrial > Soil >...
CGCGCGGATTTCAATAATCATCGTCGTGCCCGGCCTTGTGCCGGGCATCCACGTCTTCCTTCTTCGTGGTCAAACAAGACGTGGATGGCCGGGCGCAGACAAGTCTACGTAGCCTGCGCAAGGCAGACCACTATGCCCGGCGATGACAAGCGTAACGAGGAACATCATGGCGACCCACAAACTGCTGCTTCTTCCCGGCGACGGCATCGGCCCCGAAGTGATGGGCGAGGTGAAGCGCCTGATCGCCTGGATCAACGCGCAAGGGATTGCGCATTTCGAGACCGAAGAGGGGCTGGTCGGCGGCGCCGCCTACGATGCGAGCAAGCAGAGCATCACGGACGCGACCATGGCACAGGCCAGCGCGGCCGACGCCGTGATCTTCGGCGCCGTGGGCGGGCCGAAGTGGGACAGTGTCCCCTACGAGGCGCGGCCCGAGGCCGGGCTGTTGCGGCTGCGCAAGGATCTCGCTTTGTTTGCCAACTTAAGGCCTGCGGTCTGTTATCCGGCGCTCGCGGAAGCCTCCAGCCTGAAGCGCGAGGTGGTCGAGGGTCTCGACATCATGATCGTGCGCGAACTCACCGGCGGGGTGTATTTCGGCGAACCGAAGACGATCACCGATCTCGGCAACGGCCAGAAGCGAGCTATCGATACCCAGGTCTACGACACCTACGAGATCGAGCGCATCGCGCGTGTCGCCTTTGATCTCGCGCGCAGGCGCCGCAACAAGGTGACCTCGATGGAAAAGCGCAACGTGATGAAATCCGGCGTGCTCTGGAACGAGGTCGTCACGCAGGTTCACGGCCGCGAATACAAGGACGTCCAGCTCGAGCACCAGCTCGCGGATTCCGGCGGCATGAACCTGGTGAAGGCGCCGAAGCAGTTCGACGTCATCGTCACCGACAACCTGTTCGGCGACATGTTGTCGGATATCGCCGCGATGCTGACGGGCTCGCTCGGCATGCTGCCGTCGGCTTCGCTCGGCGAAATCGATACCAAGAGCAAAAAGCGGAAATCGCTGTTCGAGCCCGTGCACGGTTCGGCGCCCGATATCGCAGGCCGAGGCCTCGCCAATCCGATCGCGATGATTGCCTCATTCGGAATGGCGCTGCGCTATTCCTTCGAGCTCGGCGCGTTGGCGGACAAGGTCGATGCGGCGATCGCGGCCGTTCTCGCCAAGGGAATGCGCACCGCGGACATCAAGTCCGAAGGCACCACGGCCGTTTCGACCGCGCAAATGGGCGAGGCGATCCTGAAGGAGTTACAGGCGCTGCACGCGTAAACACGCCGAGTTCGTCCCTGCTTTTCGCAGGGACGATACGAAGCCGGCCTTTAAAGCTTAGTACGGGGGGAGCGGGATCCGCGACGGATAGCCGCCCATATCCGAAGGCGGGTTCATCGGCTGGCGATCGATCGGGCGATTGTTGTTTTCGCGCGCGAAGTCCGGATAGCCAAGTTCCGGTGGAAACGCGTAGTCGGTGAATTTGCGGTCACCCGGCAGCACTTCGGTGCCAGCATCGAGCCACGAACGTTTGGTGACGAAGACGCGGGTGTGCGGCCCGTCCTGATAGGATACGTTCGGTCCGCTCGGCCCGTAATTAAGGCGGCCACGATTGTCATATTGACGCTTGGTTTCCGTCGCGGTGGGCTTTTGTGGCGGGTTGGTCGTCTGCGCGGCGGCCGGCGAGGCGGTGAAACCGACGGCGCCAATGGCGACAGCGGCAAACAACACCGCAACCTTGCTCGCGGCTGGAATTCTTGGGGTCATCAGATCCTCTTAAGGCGAAAGGTCGCCATCGTCGTTCGGCCGCCATTTTAGCGGCGTGCCTCGCCGTCACAAGGTCAATCGGGCCACACTAGGTCATAATAATGTCCGGCGGGACGAAAAAGCCGCATGGAAACCAGTGCCTTGGCGGCGGACCCGTTACAGCGGGCCGCGCAGACGCGGATTTTCCGCCTCCGTGACCCAGTCCATGGAGACCGAGGTGGCTGCGCCGCAACCGCTGCGTTTCAGGTCGGCACGGGCAAATAGTTCAGCCAGCCTGGGCTCATTTCCGGACGCAAGCAGGGTCAGCCGATCGAGCATGCAGCCAATCGCGGCCCGCCGCGCCGGCAATGTTGCTCCCTGACACGACCATCCGGAAATTTGCAAAGCCGGGTCGGCAAACTGCTTGATGAAGCCAAGGCAAGACTTCGCCGCATCAAAACGGCCGGGACGGCGAAACAGCGCTACCGTGCCGAATTTGCTCTCGATGACGCCAAAGGCTTCGAGTTCCCGGCGATCTTCGCCCGCCAGGCGCGCCGCAAGATAGGCGGTTCGCGGTTCTGAGGGGTCGAACTCGCCGCCGGGACGGTAGATTTCAAGCTCGGCCACAGGCTTTTCGCCCGGCGAACCCCAATGGAAAACGTCCTTGCGACCGCCCTCCGGGTGCCGGAATATCTCGTAAGCCTCTGATTTTTCTGGAGGATCAAGTGAACTTACGGCAAAGGCGGGGCGCGAGCGCTGCGCCAGGGCAAAGCCCGGCTGGTCGGCCGGCTCGCTGGTTGTTTCGATCTGCAATTGGTCCCAGAAGTGGAGGCCAGCGAGGGAAAAAAGGGCGAGCGCCCCCACATAGACGATCAGACGCGCCAAGGTGGCGCAGCACTCATCGGCGAAGCTGGTCAGTGCCGGGTGAATACCAGCGGTCCGAGTATGGTAGGCTAGGTTGGATCGCATCAGGGGTCCGGGCGCCGAGAGACACAAGACGCGGAAAGCCCCGTCTAACGTTGTCTTAACGGCGTTTCTCGCATAGAAGCGCTGGCTCTTCTCTTTCTGCCTCGCGCGGGAACGGGCTTTTTTCTTCGGAGAGTGAACGATGGGTTACAAAGTCGCAGTGGTCGGCGCGACCGGCAATGTGGGGCGGGAAATGCTCAACATTCTGGATGAGCGCAAATTCCCCGCCGATGAGGTCGTGGCATTGGCCTCACGCCGCAGTGTCGGCGTCGAGGTCTCCTATGGAGACCGCACCCTGAAGGTCAAAGCCCTCGAGCACTACGACTTCTCCGATGTCGATATTTGCCTGATGTCGGCGGGTGGCTCGGTATCCAAGGAATGGTCACCGAAGATCGGCGCCGCCGGCACGGTCGTGATCGACAACTCTTCCGCCTGGCGAATGGATCCGGACGTCCCGCTGATCGTGCCGGAGGTCAATGCGGATGCGGCCGCGGGCTTCACCAAGAAGAACATCATTGCGAACCCGAACTGTTCGACCGCGCAACTCGTCGTGGCGCTCAAGCCGCTGCACGACAAGGCCGTCATCAAGCGGGTCGTGGTTGCGACCTATCAGTCGGTGTCGGGCGCCGGCAAGGATGCGATGGACGAATTGTTCTCGCAGACCAAGGCCGTCTACACCAACAGCGAGCTGATCAACAAGAAATTCCCCAAGCGTATCGCCTTCAACGTCATCCCCGAGATCGACGTGTTCATGGAGGACGGCTACACCAAGGAAGAGTGGAAGATGATGGCGGAGACCAAGAAGATTCTTGATCCCAAGATCAAGCTTTCCGCCACCTGCGTGCGCGTGCCGGTCTTCGTCGGGCATTCGGAAGCCGTCAACATCGAGTTTGAGAACCCGATCTCGCCGGACGAGGCCCGCAGCATTCTGCGCCGCTCGCCCGGATGTCTCGTCATCGACAAGCACGAACCAGGTGGGTACGTCACCCCGTACGAGGCAGCCGGCGAGGACGCCACCTATATCAGCCGCATCCGCGCGGATGCGACGGTGGAGAACGGGCTTGTGCTGTGGTGCGTGTCGGACAATTTGCGCAAGGGGGCTGCGCTGAACGCGATCCAGATCGCGGAGGTGCTGATCAACCGTAAACTTATCAGCGCCAAGAAGAAGGCGGCGTAAGGCAGGCCGTCCGAAATGAGGGGGCGATCGTAGTGACCGAACAACCCGCTCCCTACAGGCCAAATCCGACAGCGAAGCGCGTCGAGCACGCCTTCGAAAGCGTGCTGTTCAATAGCCGCTGGCTGATGGCGCCGTTTTACCTCGGCCTTGTCATCAGCCTCGCGGTGCTCCTGTTAAAGTTCGTCATGATGCTGTGGGAGTTCATTCTCCATGTGCCGAACGCCAAGGAGACGGACATCATCCTGGGCGTGCTCAGCCTGATCGACGTCTCGCTGACCGGCAATCTGATCCTGATCGTCGTGTTTTCCGGCTATGAGAATTTCGTCTCCCGGATCGATCCGGGCGGCCATCCCGATTGGCCGGACTGGATGACCAAGGTCAACTTCGCCGGGCTTAAGCAAAAACTGCTCGCGTCCATCGTGGCGATTTCCGCGATCCAGGTGTTGAAAGCGTTCATGAATATCGACGCGGTGTTCGACGCGCAGCGGCTCGGCTGGCTGGTCGGCGTGCATCTGATGTTCGTGATCTCGACGCTGATGCTGGCGCTGTCCGATCGATGGGGCGCCGATCACGAGGATTAGCGGGCCTGCTACAGCCATCTCATCTAGCTCGCGCTGCGGAATTCCTTCGTCGCCTGATCCAGCACGAACAAAGATCCCTCGGCCACGCCGAAATAACCGCCGTGCAAACGCATGTCGCCGCGCTCGACCGCACTGCGCACGAAGGGAAACGTCATCAGGTTTTCCAGGCTGCGGAACACCGCCGCCTTTTCGATCCGCACGGTGAAGTCGGCCATACTCTCCTGGTTGCGCTGCTCGACGATCTCGCCAGGCTTGATGAACATCGCCATCCACTTGCCGATGAAATCGCCCGGTGACAGCGGCGCCGCCTTATCGATGAAGGCGCGGATGCCGCCGCATTGGGCGTGGCCGAGCACCACGATATGCTTCACGCGCAAAACCGAGACCGCATATTCGAGCGCCGCCGAAACGCCGTGGGCGCCGCTGTCGGGCGCATAGACCGGCACGAGGTTGGCGACGTTGCGCACGACGAACAATTCGCCGGGACCCGCATCGAAGATCACTTCCGGCGAGACGCGGGAATCGCAGCAGCCGATCACCATCACTTCCGGAGACTGGCCGCGTTCGGACAATTCGCGGTAACGGGACTGTTCGGTCGGCAGCCGCTGTGTCCGGAACGTCCGGTAGCCGTCAAGGAGCTGTTGCGGGAACGGGGACATGCCTAGTGTTCCGGTTCTGACATTGGTTTCATCTCTCGGTAGGCACTTTACGAATGTCAGAACCAAAGGAACACTAGTAAATAAATCTCTCTAGTGTGGCTTTGACACTGACGTTCCTTCGAAGAACTTGCGGCCCCACTGAAAGGAACGTCAGTGTCGCCACACTAGCTGCTAACCATATGCCGTCGGCCGGAACAAGCCTTTCGAAGCAAGGATTGAGATGTTAAGCCGTGGCCCGAAAAGATGGTTCCAGCGCGAGTTGTCGTAAAACTGCCGCTGGACCGATAAGGGTACGAAATCGAAAGGGATGAAATCATGACCCATCCGCGTCGCAGCCTTCTGTTCATGCCCGGATCGAACACGCGGGCGCTGGAAAAGGCGCGCATCCTTGCTGCCGACTGTATCATCCTCGATCTCGAAGACTCGGTTGCAACTGAGGCCAAAGGACTGGCGCGGGACCAGATCGCCAAGGCGATCGCGGCCGGCGGCTTTGGCAAGCGCGAGGTCTGGATCCGGACCAATGCGATGGATACGCCATTTTGGGCCGATGACGTGAAGATGGCCGCCAAGGCCGAACCCGACGCGATCCTGGTTCCAAAAGTGTCTAGTGTGGACGATCTTCGCACCATTGCGACGAGCCTGCGCGAGGCGAAGGCCGCTCCCTCGATCCGCCTCTGGGCCATGATCGAAACCGCGCGGGCAGTCCTGCATGCCGAGGAGCTTGCGGCGGCCTCGCGCGACGTCGAGCCGCGGTTGGCGGGTTTTGTGTTCGGACCCAATGACATTTCGCGCGAAACGCGGATCCGCATGCAGCCGGGCCGGGCGATCATGCTGCCCATGATTACCCATTGCATTCTCGCCACCCGCGCCTATGGCCTCGAAATCCTCGACGGGCCCTACAGCGATTTCAGCAACATCGACGGCTTCAATCAGGAATGCGCGCAGGCGCGCGATCTCGGCTTCGACGGCAAGACGCTGATCCATCCCGGCCAGATCGAAGCCTGCAATGTCATCTTCACGCCGCCGGAGGAAGAAGTGGCGCGGGCCCGCAAGATCATCGCGGCTTTCGAGTTGCCGGAGAATGCCGCGCGCGGCGCCATCTCGCTCGATGGCCAGATGGTGGAGCGGCTGCACGCCGATATGGCGCGGCGCACGATTGCGCTTTCCGATTCGATCGCGGCAATGGCGAAGTAAGACCCTCATGGTGAGGAGGCGCCCTTGCGCCGTCTCGAACCATGAGACAGCTGGGCTTCATCCTTCGAGACGCCGCGTTGCGGCACCTCAGGATGAGGTCAACGAAACTTTTCCGCCGCCCAGGCGTGCAGGCTGCCGGGCATCGGCTGCTGGTTACCGCGGCCCTTGGGTGAGATGTGAAAGCCGATGATGCCGGGGTCGCCGATCATGGCTGAGAAATCGCGCGGTTCAAAGAACAGTCTTGGCTCGGCATGCACGGCGTAGAACGACTTCTTCGGCAACGCGTGGCTCAATTCGCCGGCACGACGGGCGAGCGCGGTGAGCGCCGCCGGACCGAACAGCGACAGCCGCACGTCGGAGGCGCGGTGAGATCCGCGCAACCTGCGCAACAAAAATTTCAGGCGATGCCACGATGAAAGCCAGTCAGGAGTCAACTCGTCCTGCGCGATCAAGGCTTCGAAGGCTGCGACGATCGGGTCGTTTGCAGGCAGATACAAGACCGAATTGCCAAGCTGGCGCGACCGTTCCCAGGCGAAGTAAGGTTTTGCGGGGTCGATCTCGATCGTTCTAAGCAGCAACACGTCGGCGTCGAGCCACAGGCCGGCGTTCCCGTCCGTATTCTTGGCCGTGTTCTTGGCCATCAGCCGCATCCGGAAAAAGTCTGAAAATTGCAGTGTGGTCCAGTCGCGCCAGACCCCGTCGGGGCCGGTCGGACGCAGCCGTTCGGCGAACGTATGCGGCAGGATCGCTTCGGCTTCCGCGTTGCCGACGCCGTCCGGCAACTGCGCGAGCGGCTCAAAACTATAGATGGTAACCTTGTGGCCGGCCGCGACCTGCGAGCGCAGGCAAAGCCTTCGCAAGGCATCGAGCGGACCATGCCAGAAGGTGACGATGTCTGGCCGCATGTATCACCAATACAGTGAAGCGGGATCACGCGCTGGCGACGACGGAAGCGAGCCCGCTCTGCCCATCGGGGAGAGGTAAGCCGTGTCGTTTACGTGAGTCTTGATCAAGCCCAGGTGCGCTCTTTCAGCTTGGCCTCATAGGCATCGATCGACGCCTTCTTCTCCATTGTGAGGCCGATATCGTCGAGCCCGTTCATCAGGCAATGCTTGCGGAACGGATCGATCTCGAATTTGACCGTGCCGCCGTCGGGTCCGCGGATCTCCTGATTGGCAAGATCGATGGTCAAGGTCGCATTGGCGCCACGCTCCGCGTCGTCGAACAGTTTGTCGAGGTCTTCCTGGCTGACGCGGATCGGCAGAATGCCGTTCTTGAAGCAATTGTTGTAGAAGATGTCGCCGAATGAGGTCGAGATCACGCAACGGATGCCGAAATCGAGCAAGGCCCATGGCGCGTGTTCGCGGCTTGATCCGCAGCCGAAATTGTCGCCGGCGACCAGCACCTTGGCGTTGCGGTAGGCCGCCTTGTTGAGGATGAAATCCGGATTTTCGCTGCCGTCGTCCTTGTAGCGCTGCTCCGAGAACAGTCCCTTGCCAAGGCCGGTGCGCTTGATGGTCTTCAGATACTGCTTGGGGATGATCATGTCGGTATCGACATTGATGATCTTCAGCGGTGCCGCGACGCCTTCCAGCGTGGTGAACTTTTCCATCGATGCACTTCTTGGTTGGAATGGACAAAAAGCAATTTAGGAGCCGTGGTTTATCGCGAATGCGGCCTGCATAAAAGGGCAAATGCCGCGTATTCCGCAAAAGTGGGCACCGGTTTTGCGAATAGAATACGCGCCAAAAAGGCTCTCAATCGGCCGAAGCCTCGATGGCAGACATGTCGTCGTCGGAGAGGCCGAAATGATGCCCGATCTCGTGGATCAGCACATGGCGAACGATCCGCCCCAACGCTTCATCATGTTCGGCCCAGTAGTCCAGGATCGGCCGGCGGTAGAGCCAGATCAGGTTGGGCAGCCGCGCGATGTCGCTCTGGCTTTGCTGCGGCAGACCGGTGCCCTGAAACAGGCCGAGCAGGTCGAATTCGCTTTCCGCACCCATCTCGTCGAGAATGTCTTCCGTAGGGAAATCCTCGACCCGGATGATGACGCCCTCGCACAGCTCGCGAAAGGCTTTGGGCAGCCGCGCCAGGATGTCGTGCGCCATCGTTTCCATTTCGGCGAGCGACGGAGCCTTGGCTGATTTCCACATGGCGTCGTTTAGAGCACCTCCGCAGAAGGGTGAAAACCGGCTTTCGGCTGAAATTCCTGGAAAGAAGAAGGCGCGGCAGCGGCGGCTGCCGCTGGCACGGGCGCGTCCTTTGCCGGTTGACGTTGCCGCTGCAATCGGAGACCGTAGAGCCGCACGATTAATTGCTGATTGCGGGCGGGCGTCACCATGCGTATCGGGAAATGGGCAGTATTGGGGGGCCTCCTTGCGGGCGCGTTTTCGCTGTTCACGATGGGTGCTGAAGCGCAGACAGCGCAGCAAAACACACAGATTGCGCAGGCGTTGACGCCCGAGGATCTGGCTGTGCATCCTCCCGCCCGTCCGCCGCGGCGGATTCGCGTTTATCCCCGCACTCAGGTCGAGCCCGATGGGGTTTATCCGCGCTACAATCCCGGCCCGAATGCCGTTCGGGTGTGCAATGCATCCTATGTGCAGGAATACCGGCCGAGCGGCACCGTGATCGTGCCGCGCATGACCTGCGTCTGGCGCCGCGGCTGAGCGCTTCCTTAGAACCTTCGGAGCCTTCGCTTGAGCGAGCCGAGTAGGCCTGTGGCCCAGCCTGAGAAAAACCCATCGCGATCTCCTCTTGTCTTCTGCGCCGTATACGGCCGTATACGAATGGCTGGCCGTCAAGTTTTAAAATCGCGGTGAAATAGAGGGCAGGCCATGGAACTCGGCCGCGAGCCGTGCATTGATGTGGCCGGCGCAGATAATCAGCTTCCATTTGATGCCACTCCCTCCAGCTTGCGGTCTGCGCTGCGGTGGGTGGCTAATTAGGTCGGTCGCGTGGCCGCTGGCACTCCGATCGCCACAGGGGAGATATCAATGAAGATGACGAGAGTTCTGGGCCTCGCTGCAATTGGTGCGGTATTGGTCCTGGCCGCTCCGGCTCAGCAAGCCCAGGCGCTGTCGTTGGCAAATCCCGCCACCGCCACTGCAATCCAGGAAAGCTCGAAGGTGACGACGACTGAAGTCCGTTGGCACGGGCGCGGGCATTGGCATCGGCATTGGCACCGCCACTGGTAAATCAGAGCTGCACGAGTTTAACGGGCCCGTATCGCGGGCCCGTTTTTTTGTCGGCGGCGGCGCCGGACTTCGTTGACGTCGTGATAACGATCATGTGCTTTTGCGTGAGGGTCGCGCACGGGATTTCGTTCAAATCTGTGGCCGGCGCATTCATGGCACGTTCAGGTTGCGCTCTCTAATTTCAAGACAACAACACGGAAAATATGAGGTCGGAAACGACGCATGAAAGCGCCGATGCGAGGTGCTGGGTGTCGTGTTGTGCTGTCGGCAACCAGAAGGAAGACATTGATGTTGGCGATTTCAGTTCTCGTGCGACGCTCGTTGGGCGCAGCGGTCGCATTGCTGATGGCGTCGACCTTTGCCAGCCAGCGAGCCGAAGCGCTGTCGCCGGTCAATCCGGGAATGGCAGGCACCGGAAAGGCGGTTACCAACGGATTGACGATTGAAGTCCACGGACATGGCGGTGGCGGTGGAGGCGGTTGGGGCGGTGGCCGTAGCGTCGGCGGCAGTTTTGGCGCGGGTCGTGGTGTTGGCGGTGCTGTCATTGGCGGCGGCGCGATCGGCGCGGGAGCGGCAGGCGTTGCAGGAAGCCATCGATTTGCCGGGCACGCTTTCGGCCACCGGCGTCACTTCGGCGGGGCTTTTATCGGTGGCGTCTATTACGACGACTATCCGTATGACGATCCCGATTATTACGGCTATCCGCCCGTCTATCCCGCCTTTGTCGCCGGCGGAGGCTGCCGCAGGGTGATGACCGTGCATGGCCCGCGCGTCGTCTGCCACCATCGCGCCGCACGCCACCATCGTGTCCATCGGCGCCACCATCACCGCAGACATCATCACGCCTAACGTTGAGGTTCGAGATACGTGAGGTGAGGTGAGTCAGGCGCCCTTAAGGGGCGCCTGATCCTTTACGAAACCGCTCATTTTTTTGAGGGACGGTTAGACCAAGGTCTGCGCGAAACTCGCGCGCACATTCAAACCCAGTCCTTGAATTTCCAGGACTTGATCTTCCAGGGCGTCAGATTTTCCATCCGCCACTGCTCGAGGCGCTCCGGCGGCCAGTGGCCGACCCGCGGCCTTTCCTTCGCGGCCGGCTCCTTGGCGCGCGATACGACGCGCCGCCGGGCTTGCCGCGTCGCCTCGCTGATCATATCGACGAATTCGGACTTGTCGGCCATGACGGGCTCCCTCGCGCACCCGCGAATGGATTTTCACTGCCGACAAGTCTGCGCCTAACTGCTTAACGACTTCCTTCGACGATATCCCGAATGTCGGGGTGACGGATGATTTACCGCCACTCCCGGATATCGACGAAGTGCCCGGCGATGGCAGCGGCC
>Ga0208193_1001358_pt1 | contig 10858 bp, 7 predicted proteins | sample June2015DPH_17_2_FD_184716 | JGI IMG/M metagenome (GOLD analysis project Ga0208193, IMG submission 184716) | Peatland microbial communities from SPRUCE experiment site at the Marcell Experimental Forest, Minnesota, USA - June2015DPH_17_10... | ecosystem: Environmental > Terrestrial > Soil >...
GAGCCAACGCCATCATCGCTCTGCGTTGTTGCCGTTTCAATCAGAGGTTCGAAGACTTTTGGGCCGAAAGCCGCGCCGCCTGATTCCCCCGCCTCTCACTTCTATGTCTCGCACCCGGTCTGCTCTTTACGATACAGAAGGCCCTGCCTCTGCTGCCCGACGGCGCTTCCATCATTCTCAGCGCCTCAATAGTTGGCAGCAAGGGACTGGCGGCAAACAGCGTCTATTCCGCGACCAAGGCAGCAGTGCGCTCTTTCGCCCGCACCTGGATAACCGATCTCAAGGCTCGTCGGATACGGGTGAATGCGAGCGGCCCCGGCCCGATCGATACGGAAGGTTTGCGCGAGTTACTTGGCTCCGGTGAGGCCCGGGCAGGATGGACTAACGAGTCTCCGTTCCGTCGCGCCTATGGGGCGGATGGGTTATCCGGATGAGATTGCGAAGGCGGTTGTGTTCGTGGCGTCGGACGACAGCAGCTATGCCACCGGAATCGAGTTATTTGTCGATGGCGGCATCGCGCAGGTGTAGAGAGATAAGCGCCGCGCAGGCTGCGCCACCTTCCTGTGGTGCGCCGAGTTTGCAGCGCCCCCACCCGCGCTTGGATTGCGGCAGGCAAGGGCGCCTCGCGCGCCGCGAATCAGTTAGTTTTGTACGGCGATATACAGTGTCTGGCTCCCCTTCGTTCCACCTAGAGTGATCGAAATCGGCTCGGCGGCATTAGCGCTGACACTGGGTACCATGACATCGAATTGATATAGGCCGGTGAACGACGGCGCGAGGCCATAATACGTAACGGTCGCTACTGTCGAGCCGAAGAGGAACTGAATGGGCGTGGTCAGTGAGTTGAGCTGCGTGACCAGCGTCCCGGCCGTGAGTCCGCCGGTCACCGGACCGAAGCCGACGCCATAAATGGTCAGAATTTCACCAACCATCGCCGGACGCGACGCAACGCCCGAAATGGCGCCCGTCGGCAAGGCGAAGCTTCCATCCGACAACAGCGCGCCCACATACTGCTTGCCGCTGATGGTGAACGAGGCGGGTGCGAGCAGGCCGGGTTCAGTCTGGTTCACGGTGATTCCAAAGCCGTCGCTCGTGCCGTTGGCGGTAGTCACTGTCAGTTCCTGGACGCCTGTAGGCGCGTTAGAGGGAACCAGCGCGTCGATCTGGCCGGGGCTGACGTAGTCGATGAAGGCAGGCGCGCCGCCGATGGAGACGGTGACTCCGCCGAGCGAGGTGGGGCCAACGCCGTTAGTGAAGTCGGAGCCGGTCCAACTGCTGGTATTGGGCGCCAGATTCGAACCGTAGATTTCGATCCACGATCCGGGCGCGATGGCAGTGAAGGCTCCGAAGGCGCTGGCGCTGATGATGCCGCCAGGAGTAATGACGGGCGGTGCGTTCGGCGCGATTAGGGTGAAGGCGATGTTGTCGGCCACAGTAAATTGGTTTGGAAAAGTCACTGTGATGCGGACGCGACGCGTGCCCGAGGGAAGCGTACTCGATTTCGATGTTTCGACCAAACCTGCGCCGGAGTGGGTGGTGGGTCCCAACTGTGCGGTGGGCGCCAACTGGGTGGCCGACCAGTCAAAGAAAAGATAGGTGAGTGTCGGAGTTGAAACGGCGGACAGGCCGCCGAGCCATGCCGAGACCTGGTATGTCACCTGGCCCGCATCTATCAAGGAAGCGGCCGCGGAGACGTCGATATCCTGATACATACTCGTGTTATCCGGCCCCCCGCAAAAGAGGTTCACGCCCCGGTCGGCTGGACCGGGATCGGAGGTCTGAATCCAGTTAGTGCCACCGTAGGGACAGACGGAAGCATCGTCCGTGGTAGACCAGTAGGGGACATAGAGCGCGGTTGACGAATTTGGAGCACTAGGGCCGGCTTCGGCTCCGCCATTTTGGACCAGATTAGTGCCCAGTACTGAGCCGGGCGTTGTTCCGAGAGTGCTCAACACTAGCGACAAACTGTCGGCGATCGAGAAGGCGTTGCCCAAGCTCAGTGTCACAGTGATACGCATCGTGCCGGCGGGCACGAGGCCGATTTGCTGCTGCAATGACATGCCCAATCCGTTGGCGCCCCCAGGGCCGAGCGTAGCGCTGCTGAATTGTTGCCCGCTGGCATTCTGGAAAGCCACAATCACTTGCGCAAGGACCCCATTGTTAAGGTAAGCCGAAGCCGTGTACTTTACGTTCCCGCCGCTGATGATGGAGGCGGCGGAGGAGACGTCAATAGTCTGCGTGATCGTCGCAGGCGACTGATCGGGATCTCCGGCGAAGTATTGAAACCCGTGATCGGGCGGAGTAGGATCGGTGAGCAGCACGTGACCGGCGAGGCCGTAGGGAAGCACATTGATGTTTCGAGTGGTGAGCGTCCAGCCCGGGATGCTCGCCGCCGCGGTGGTAGCGGTTCCCGCCGAGCCGCTTTCGGCGTTGCCGTTAACAATCAGGTTGCTGCCCAAGATGCCCTGGGCGTGCATTATCTGCGCCGCGGACAATAGAACTGTCGCGTAAGCAATCCGCCTGCCGTATTGCAGAGTTGTAAATCGTAGGTTTTTTCTTGACATAAAGCTCTGATCCCTTCAGTTATAGATAGCGGAGAACTTCGGTAAAAATGCTCACCCGCCGGGAAGAAACGGCTCCGCCCTCTAGTTGTTAATCTGCGCAAAGCGGTAAGGTTTGCGCAGGAAATCGAGAGGGCGTGTGATAGGCTATCCTCAGGCTTCCATGGACCCGGCGATCTCCCTGACGGAACAACTCCAGGCATTCTCGAGGGGCGACCGCGAGATGGCAGAGGCGATCCTGCGCGAGATTCTGCCGAAGCTGCATCAGTTGGCCGTGCGTCATTTGCGCAAGGAGCGCTATCTGGCGCCGGTTTCGCCCACCGAGCTGATCAACGAAGTCTGGCTCCGGCACATGCACAAGGGCGGCTGGCACATCAGGAGCCGCGACCATTTCTACGCCATCGCCGGATGTGCCATGCGCCGTGTGCTGGTGGATTTTGCGCGGACCCGCCTGGCGCTCAAGCGCGGCGCCTTCGACGGCCCGGTCCTTCTCGATGAGGCCGACGAGCAACCCGACCCCGCCAGCGCCAGCCAGATTGTCGAGATCGGGCTGCTGATGGAAAAAATGGGAAAGGCCCGGCCCGAGGTTGTGCAGGTTGTCGACATGCATTATTTCGCGGGCTTCTCTCTGGAGGAGATATCCGAAATCACCGGGCTAAGCTTGCGGCAGGTCCGGCATCGCTGGGAAAAGGGCAGGGATTGGCTGAAGGACCACATGATGCCACGGAAGGATCGCGCGCAATCGGTTACGAGCATAGCGTCGGGCTCCGGTGACAGCGCGACGGATCGAACCCGAGTGCCGATACGAGTAGGTCTACGGATAGCCCGGAGAGCGGAATAGGATTGCCGCGAGACACGCACCGCGGCGCGCGGTGGCCATGCGCGCGCCGCAATGATGCCTCTTCGTGGAGTACACGACTGCGCTGTTCGAATATCGGATCGCTAGCGAGTCACTCGTTTCGAGAGACGAGCGCGTCGCGCGACGAAGATTCCGCCGAGGCCCAATGCGAGAAGAACGATAGAGGCAGGCTCGGGCGTGGGTGGCGATATTGCTGTGGTCTGGCCCCAAACAATGTAGGAGCCTACGGGCGAACCCGCCCCAAAGTTGTTGGTGAATTCGGCGTCAAAGACGAAGTTGCTACCAGTGCTGGTTAGGCCGAAGCTAGTCGCCGGGTCAAACGTTCCCGGCGGCGTGACTGGACCGAGACAGCTCAGCGTCCCATCTACACATGAACTTGCCGAGCTCGTGGCGGCAATTGTGGGACCGAATGCGCCTAGCAGCGATCGGTCGAATGTGACCGATCCGACTGCGGTCTGAAACAAGTAGTCGGCTTCCACGATTACGGTATCAGCGGCGGAAGGGCCGCCGGCGCCGTTGCCCTCGTAAGTGACCTGGAATTGGTGGCTGGTTGCAAATCCACTTCCGTCGCTGTTGTTAGTCGCGCCGAAGGTTCCGTCGACCAGGTACATGTCGCCATCTGGCAAGGTAACGGTGTAGTCCAGGGACACACTGGCGGTGGAATTAAAGGCGAGCGCCGGAGGCGGACAGCTTGCGTTTTCACAGACGCCGTTCACGGCAATCCCGATACTGCTGGCATGTAGCGCACCAGTGAGGGCAAGAAACACAAAGCTACTAACACCGGGATGCATTGAACCATTCCCAAAGAATTTGACTTTACGCTTATATTTGGGAGCAATGCAGTGTCGGGCGTTGATTGAGGCGTAAGACGCCAAATGCATTGAGACTAAGGCTGCGTTTTTTTGAGTTAGCATCGGAGATAGTTCCTTCCTTCTTGTTAGTCTGCGCAAATGAGTGAGCTTCGCGCCAAAGAAATACCGAATAACTCCAGGAGTTCTCGGGGATAGCGCTAGATAGCAGAGTCGGCAGTCAGGCTGAAAGACTCCGTGGCGCCGCGGATAGATCGCGCGCAATCGGTTCCGCGAACAGCAGCGCGCTTTGGGGACGGCGCGACGGATCGAACTCCAGCGCCGAGCCGAGCAAGTCTATGGATTGCCCGGAGAGCGGAACAGGCAGGCCGCGGACCAGTTCGCGCACACGGTCCGGCAGGTCCATCGCGGCATCCGGCAGCAGCGTGGACAGCCGCTGGCCCGTCAACATTTCGAGTAGGATTTTCGCCAGGCTGTATACGTCGCTGGCCGGCGTGGCGAAGCCGATGGCCTGCTCCGGCGCCATGTAGTAGATGGTTCCTGCCGCGCGCGACAATCCGTGGATGGTCTGGTCCGGCTCCTTGACGATGGCGATTGAAAAATCGATCAGCACCAGCTCGCTGCCCGAAGGGCTGTCTCGCCGGAGCATGAGGTTTTCGGGTTTCAGATCGCGGTGATAAATCCCGCGCGCGTGAATCTGATCGAGAGCCCCGGCCGCCTGCTGCAGAAGGCTGGCGGCGCGCCGAGGAGTCAACGGCCCGGCTTTGAGAAGGTCGCGCAGCGTGCCGCCTTCGATGAACTCCATCACCAGGTATGGCGCCGCGGCCGGCGTGAGGCCATGGCCGTAAATGGAGACCACGGACGGGTGATGGATTTGCTCGAGCGCGGAGACCTCCTGCTGGAATCGGTGAGTCAACCACTTCTCGTCGATCGCCTCATCGCGGAAAATCTTGATGGCGCATACTGTGCCGGCGCGGCGCAGATCGCGGCCCTTCAACACGGAGGCGAACCCGCCGCGCGCCACCAGATCGAGGACTTCGTAACGCCCATCGAGCGTTGTGCCCAGCCACTGCGATTCGGGCGAAAGCGCGGCCACACGCCAGTCCGCGAGATCGGGCAAGCTGGTGCTGGCTCTGGCATGCCGCTTCCTGCGCCACGCGGCGCCACCGGCGGCGCCGCCAAGACCGATCCCGGCAAAGCCCAATATGGCCGGCCACGAAAACCACCAGGGCCGCAGCACGCCGATCGACCGGCGCAGGGTCTGGGACCATTGACCCAGACTGAACCGACTCTCGATTTCCAGCGTGTGCGTTCCCCAGGAGGGCGCACCCAAATCCAGGTCGAGAGCTTGCGACTCATGCCACCGCTGCTCCGGGAGCAGGCGGTAGCGAACGCGCAGCGCGTCGCGCCGTTCGAACTGCAGCGACCCGATGTGGGCTGCCAGCTTCTTTCCGTTGGGCAGCTCATGGAACGTTTCCGCGAGTGTTGGCGGCCCTCCATTCACCGAGAATGCGGACAGAAAAACCGGAGGGGGATCGGCTGGATGAACCAGATCGGGCGGTGGAGAAAAATGCACGATGCTCGCATCGGCAGCCCACCACACGGATCCATCCGTATCGGTGAAGAACGAGTCGTGGTTTGCGTCCACGTCCGTCAATTCGTCAATTTCGTTCAGATGCAGCCAGACGCCCGCCTCCACCTGGGCGGGGTCGGCGACGAAGATACCGTCCTTGGATCCTCGCCACACCCAGCCGCGAGTGTCCACGCCGAGGAAATAGCTCGTGGCAGTCCGGAACTGCCGGACGGTCGCTTCGTTGCCTGCGGGATGAACCAGTACGGACGCGCTCAATCCGGAGTAGTCGAGCCACGCATCGCCGTTGGCTTGGAAAGCGAGTGATATGCATGCGCGGTGCGGCAGGTATGCGCTACTGGCGATCTGCCGCCAACCTCCAGTTTCCTTGCGGATCAGGCCTCCCGCATAACAGGCCCAGAGATCGCCCGTGAATCTGTCGAGGGCGATATGGGCCTCGGATGGCAGGTCGTCGGGCAGCTTCTCCGGATCGAGCGAAAGAACGCTGCCTCTTTTCAGGACACGGTAGATGCGCTCGCCGGAGAGCCAGATCTTACCATCGCTGGTGCGTGCGAGGGTCGCTGCCTCGCTGCCCTGTGCCGAGGGAGTGCGCGCCGCCAGGCTTCCGTCCGCCGAAAGCTCGATGACCCCTTCGCCGGAGACGGCCGCGTAGATGTTGCCCTGGGGGTCCGTGACCAGCGAGCTGACGGTGCCAAACTCGCTGGAGCCCTTCAAGACGTGCCATTCGCCATCCTGGCTCAAATAAGCTACGCCGGCGCTGGTACCTGCCAATATCCGCCCGCCGGTCCTGGCAAACGACCAATTCAGACCATGCCGGCTCTTCCAATATTGCATCCGGAATGGATAAGGAAAGCGGTAGAGCCCGCCAATACTTCCGACCCAAATGGAACCGTCGCGCGCGCGAACCGCGCACGTCACCGCCACGGCGGGCAAGCCGTTAGCGGGCGTCACGATCTGGAACGAACCGGGGCGGCCGGAGGCCAGCGATGCCACGTTGGCGAACAACATGGAACCACCGGCGTCAACTTCCTCCGCGGCCCAGCGATTCCGGCCGGCGACGGCGGCTGGTAAGCGGACGGGCTCCGCGTCGCCCGCGCATTGATAGGCCGCGGTTTCCACAGAGCGGAACCATATGCATCCGGCGCCGTCCCTGGCGACGCGCTGTATATGCAGCGCGGATCTGTGAAAAATGGGCTTGACGGGGAGTTGCGGGTTCCATTCCACAACCACCTTGGCAGGCACTTCGCACCAGCCGCCGGGGCAGGCGGCAAGTATATTGCCTTGGTGGTCGCGGCTCAGATAGCCGCCGCTTTGGAAGTTCCCGAACCGCTCTGCTTTCCACGCGCCGTTTACCGCTTGAATCCGATAAAGCCCGGGATTTGGATCGGCGCGAGTCGGTACGTCTGTCGCGGCCAACAGTACGCCCGGCGCGACGCCGACCGCTTCTTCCACGATGGCGCCCGAAAAAACGTGTTGCAAGCGGCCTTGATAGAAGCGGTACAAGCCGTAGCTGGCAGCCGCCAGAATCCCGCCATCCATGTCTTCGGAGATAGCGCTCTGAACCTTCGGCAGGCCAAATTCGTGGAGAGAGAAGAAGCGGGAGCCATCGAAACACAGCACATCGTCATGCGTGGCGACCCACAGGCGGCCTTGCTTGTCCTGGAGAATATGCTCGATATTCCGGGGCGAATTGGCCACCGGTATGAAGGGATATTGCTGCCCATGCAGAGCGGGAGCGAGCAGGACCATAACCCAAATTGGGCGGCAGCACATACACACAATTATGTCTGCGTAAACGGAACGGGTTTCGGCCGGGTGCTTTTGTTGGGCAGAGCACTTCACATGCTATCCCAGGCCCGGAAACACCCCCGAGCTGCGATAAAGTATTAACCGTGGCAAGAACGCTGTTCCTGCTGTTCGCGGCCCTCTTCGCGCTATTCGCCGACGATCGCAGTGTCGAGGTGGACAAGATGCTCGCCCCGCTGCGCGACCCCAACGCCCCCGGTTGCGCCGTCGGCGTGATTCAAAATGGCCGCTTCCTCTATAAGACCGCGTTCGGCCTCGCCGATGTCGATTCGCGCCAGCCCATCACCACCGCGACCGCCTTCAACGTCGCCTCCATGAGCAAGCAGTTCACGGCTGCGGCGCTCTATTTTCTGATCGAAAACGGAAAGGTGCGGCTCAGCGATTCCGTTCGCCGCTTCATCCCGGAATTGCCGGCTTACGCGGATGCCATCACCGTGGAAGATCTGCTGCACCACACTAGCGGCCTGCGCGACTTCGGGCCGGTGCTCGAGGTTGCCGGACGGTCCGATGAATCGCTCGACGTAGCATCCAGCCTCAAATTGCTGGCGCGGCAGACCGCGCTGAACTTCGCACCGGGCGGGGATTACGGGTACACCAATTCCGACTATCTGCTGCTGGGGCTGGTGGTGGAGCGCGTCACGGGAATGACGCTCGCGGCATACGCCGAAGAGCGGCTGTTCGGTCCGCTGCGAATGGCCAATTCGCAATTCTACGGACAGTATCAAAAGCTGCGTGAGCGTGCGGCCGGCTACGCCTTGCGCGGACGAGGCTTCCGCAAAATCACGGCGCCCATGCTGGTGGCGGGTGACGGCGGGTTGTACACCACGGTGGAAGATCTGCTCCATTGGGATGAGAACTTCTACACGCCCAACGTGGGCGGCCCCGGGCTGCTGAATTTCATGCTGGCGCGCGGACGGTTACGCGCCGGCGACCCATTGCCTTACGGCGCCGGCTTGATTCTGGGCCGCTATTCGGGACTTTCCGCCGTGAGCCATCCGGGCGCGCTTCCCGGATACCGCGCGGAGATGATCCGCTTCCCGCGGCAGCATCTCACCGTCGCCTGCCTCTGCAATCGCGGCGACGAAGATGGCCCGGTTCTGGCGCGGCGTATCGCCGACGTCTATCTGGACGAAAAGCTGCGGCCCATGCGGGGAGCGGCGAACATCGACTACGCCACCAGTTCTTTCCCCGAGCTGGACGGTTTATGGGAGTCTTCACAGGGCTGGATTTTGCGCACCTGGAGCTCTACGGATGGGCTTTCGGCCCAGATAGCCGATGGCGAATTCAAATTGTTTCCGATGAATCAGCGCCAGCTTTTCGCCGACACCGGAATCAACCGGCTGATCTTGACCAAGGTTTCGCGAGACGAGTTGACGCTGGCTTGGGACCGCTTCCCGCACGTGACTTATCACCGACTGGATGGCGCCATGCTGCAGAGCGGCGAGCTGACTCCGCTGGCGGGCGACTACCGCAGCGGCGAGGTGGACGCGCGCTACCGCGTTTTCCTGGACGGCGGACAATTGTGGATCGCCGGCGCCGCGGCCTGGAACATACCGATGGAGCCGGCGGGCACGGACCGGTTTATAGCGGGCTCGTGGACGCTGCATTTCATCCACGACAGCGGCGGGCGCGTGCTGGGGATGCAGCTGCACAGTCCGCGCCTTTGGAATTTGTGGTTCGATAAGACTCCGGATACGGAGTGAGGTGGGGCGGGCCCATGGCCTGCCCGTTCCCGAGCCGCTCAGAGCGCTCGGCCGGTTTTGGCGCAGGAAATGCAGTGTGACCAGCCAATGCTAAAGCTTCCAATAACCCTTGGACTGATTTTGCTCGTGCAGTCTTTGGCTTATAGTCAAGTAAGTTCACCTTCGCCGGTTTTCGAAGCGGCGTCGGTAAAACCGGGCGGCACGACTCCAATCCCGCCGCCGTCCGAGAGAGGGGTGAAGTCCACGGGAATCATGATTTCCGAAAACCCCGGCCGAATCACTTATCTCAACGTTACCCTCATCCCTGTTCTTACACGGGCCTATCGAGTCAAACGGCGCCAACTCAATGGGCCTGCGTGGCTGGATAGCCAGAAGTACGACATCGTAGCCACCATTCCCAAGGGCGCATCTAAGGAACAAATCCCCGCCATGTTACAGAATCTGCTGGCGGAGCGATTCAAGATGACAGTACACATGGAGAACAGGCAAGAAAAGATATACGCCCTTGTGGTTGGCAAGAATGGGCCGCGAATCAAGGAATCCAAAGATCCGGGCGCCAGGGGCGTGTCGTTCGACGCTAAGGGCCACGTGCAATTTTTTGCGTATTCAGTTGCCGATTTCGCCGAGTTCCTGACAAACACTCTGGATCGCTCCGTCGTCGATATGACGGGGCTGCCGGGGCATTACGACTTCTCTACCGAGCTGGACCCACGAATATCGAAGTTGGGGCCGCCGGAAGCGGTCGAACAAGACGCGGCCAATCCCTTGCCTTCAGTCTTCACTTCCGTCCAGGAGCTTGGTCTCAAGTTGGAAGCCCGGGATGGTATGGTCAAGTACGTCGTTATCGAAAAGGCGGAGAAGGTTCCAGTAGAAAACTAGTCTCTGGCGGGCACAATGTGACCGCAATGCAACAACCATCAGAAGGTGAAACGGCCACCGACTGTCGGAGCAAGGTTGTTGTTGTAGTTATAGGGGACGCCGGGGCCATGAGGAATGGCGATGGCCAGACCGCCGCTCACGTAGGAATAGGCAATTCCGGCAAAACCGTCGAAACGCTTGGTGAAGTGATGATCCACATAGAGCGACTCCTCGTTGAGAGTGCCCGCGCAGGAACTGCGGAAACCGGCTTCGGGCGAGCAGGCCGTCGGAACACGGAAGTCGTTCTGCAACTGATGATACCAGGACAAAGTGATCTCGGTTTTGCTGTCGATAGCGTATTTCGCGCCCGTCCACCAGATCTGCACGTGCTTGGGAGAATCAAGATTGTTGTCTTCGACGCCGCTCATGAGGTAACCGCCCTGGTCCAAGGCGCCGACGCCCAACGGGTTCGACGGGTTAGCCTGCCGGATGTATTCGTAGCCGGCAAACAACTTGAATGGGTCCCACGCATACTTGGCGGCGAACATAATGGCGCGGTTGTCGGTCACGATGCCATATACGGTGTTGGTCGTTCCGATGAGATTCGCCCCGGTGATGGGGTTTGTATTGATGCTGTCGGTGGTCGACTGATATGACTGCGTCGGACTCTG
>Ga0208193_1001359_pt1 | contig 10854 bp, 7 predicted proteins | sample June2015DPH_17_2_FD_184716 | JGI IMG/M metagenome (GOLD analysis project Ga0208193, IMG submission 184716) | Peatland microbial communities from SPRUCE experiment site at the Marcell Experimental Forest, Minnesota, USA - June2015DPH_17_10... | ecosystem: Environmental > Terrestrial > Soil >...
AACATGGCGCTGTACAAGGCGCTCAAGGCGCAGCAGCCCGACAACCCCAATCTATACCTGGTCATCGGGCCCTGGTTCCATCATCAGGAGCGCCTCGACGGCAGCGCGGTCGGGCAGATTCGCTTCGGCAGCGACACCGCGCAATACTTTCGCCTGCACGTGCTGCGGCCCTTCCTGGATCGCTATCTGAAGGACGATCCGGCGCCCGCGCCCGCCGCCCTGACGCCGGTCACCGCCTACGAAACCGGGACGAATCGCTGGCTGGCGCTGCAGACCTGGCCGAGCGGGTGCGCATCCGGGTCCGGGTGCGCCATCGAGCGCCAGAATCTGTATTTGCAGCCCGGCGGGAATTTGCGCCTGGGTTCATCCGGCGCAGCGGCCACGGACTTCGAGTCCTATGTCTCCGACCCTGCGAAACCGGTCCCGTATCTGCCGCGCCCCATCCATATCGGCGCCCCGGACGGTGAGACGAACTGGCAGACCTGGCTCGTGAGCGACCAGCGGGACGCGGCGGCGCGCACGGATGTATTGAGCTTCTCGACACCGGTGCTGACGCAACCCGTGAAGATCAGCGGCGAGCCCGTCGCCAATCTCATCGCCTCGACCACCGGAACCGACGGCGACTTCGTCGTGAAGCTGATCGACGTGTATCCGGATGAAGTCGGCCGCGAACCCAAGATGGGCGGCTATCAGCTGATGATTTCAGCCGACATACTGCGCGGGCGATATCGAGATTCGCTCAGCAATCCCAAAGCCATACCGGCCGATCAGAAGCAGGTCTATCGTTTCTTGCTGCCGAATGCCAATCACGTGTTTCTGCCGGGACACCGCATCATGGTTCAGGTGCAATCGAGCTGGTTCCCGGTGTACGACAGAAACCCGCAGACGTATGTCGACAACATCTTTTTCGCGAAGCCTGCCGACTACAAGAAGGCGACCATCAAAATATTCGACGGCGGCGCGAACGCGAGCTTCGTCGAATTGCCCGTGGTGAGAGGATCTCCATAGGGTTGGCCTGGCGCGAACGCCGCAGCGGGCGCCGGCACCGGCGCCGAGGGTAGCTCAAAACAGAAAGCGCGCCGGCATCTCTGCCGGCGCGCCATGGCTTATGCCTCGCCCGCGCCGCTACCTAGGCTCGTGGTGCTCCTTTTCTTCCTGCGATTTGGGACGCTGCTGCTGTTTCCCAGGCTGCTGCTGACGTGCGTTATTGGGATTGGGCCGAGCGCCGGCCGGCGGCGCGCCGCCCGGTCGCGCCGCTGCGCCGCGCGCACCGACTACTCCGGGCCCGTTGAACGCGCCCGGTCTCGGAGTCGCTGCAACGGCGGGGTGACCGCCGTTTGCCCTCGCGGCCAGGCCGGGGTTCCTGGAGGCTTCCTGTATGTGCTGCCGCTGTGCCTGCGTCGCGGCAATATGCCGTTCCTGCGCAAACGCTCTTTCCTGCGGGGTGGGGACGGCGTGAATGCCGCCGGCACCGCCATTAAAGCTCACGCGGTTGACGACGGCGACGTTGACCACGGGCTCGCGGTACGTGTTGTGGATAATGGCAATATTGATGTTGGCGACGGCGCCATTGTAGGCGAAGCTGCCGCCCGCCCAGCGGCCGCCGACGAAGCCCACGCCCCCGTACCCGAATCCATAATTCACCCCGCCGTAGAATCCGACGTGCGGACCCCAATAGCCGGCGTGGAAGACATACACTCCGCCGACGAAGCCCCAATAGCCGGGGGTCCAGAGCACCCCGACGCTCGGCGGCTGCACCCAGGTACCGGGCACCCAGTAATATCCTCCGCCGCCCCAGGCCCAGTAGCCCGGAGTCCACAGATATCCCTCAGCCGGGACAGGCGGCTGATCGTAGTCCGGCAACGGAGGCGGCGCTTCATTCGTCTGTACCTCCCCGTCGGCGGCCGGCGCCTCGTAGCCCGGGGGCGGCGCGTAACCTGAAGGCGGCGCATAGCCGGGGGGCGGTGGGGGTGGCGGCGGCGGCGCATAAACACGCGGCGGTGGCGGCGGGGGTGGCGGTGCGACCACGCAGCCGCTGAGCAGATTGGCCGCCGACAATGCCAGCGCGGCGCCCGCCAGCGGCAACGCGGAGTGGTTGAAAGTTTTCCGTGATCTAGTCATAGGGACCCACCATATTGATGTTGTGCCACAGCGTACTCAGAGCACGCCGTCCATGGGGCATATAACGTCACACTACGGAGATCGACTACATCTGTGAAGCGATTGTAACGCGCAGGGGTGTCCCCATACGGCGACAGACCTCGTCAAGAAAGTCTTTCCGCGGCAGGAGTGGGAGAAGGCTGGGGTGAGGGGTATCCCGTCCCCTTTCATAAATCTTGATGAAAGGGGACGGGATACCCCTCACCCCAGCCTCTGGCCCTCTACTACCGCGTAAGGACTTACTTGCCGGAACTAGCCGTCGATGGGGCGCTTGAACGTTTCCGGCAGCAAGAACAGTCCCAGGATGAGCGTCGCTCCCGCGGCAACGATGGGATACCAGAGCCCATAGTAAATATCGCCGGTCGCAGCCACCATCGCGAACGCGGTGGTCGGAAGGAAACCGCCGAACCAGCCGTTGCCGATGTGATAGGGCAGCGACATGGCGCTGTAGCGGATGCGCGCCGGAAACAATTCAACCAACAGCGCGGCGATGGGCCCGTACACCATCGTTACGTACAGCACCAAAATAAACAGGATCAACACCACCATGGGTTTGTTGATGGTCGCCGGATTCGCCTTGTCCGGATATCCGGCCGCCGTCAGCGCCGCCTTGACCTGCGCTTGGAAGGCCGCTATCGCCTCCTTGCGTTCCTTGCCGGTAACGGCCGCGGGATCCGGCGCCGTGAAAGTGCCGGCGCCGCTGCGGATTTGCGCGATGGTTCCAGGCGGCCCATCCACTCTTTGGTAAGTAACCCCCGCCTTCGCGAGAAAGCTCTTGGCAATATCGCAGGACGTGGAATCGAATTTGTTCTTGCCGATGGGATCGAACTGGAACGAGCATTGGCGTGGATCCGCAACCACCGTGATGGGCGCCGCGGATTGCGCTTCGTAGAGCGCCGGATTGGCGTAACGCGTGAGCGCTTCGAAGAGCGGAAAATAGGTCAGCAGCGCAAGCAAGCAGCCGGCCAATATGATGGGCTTTCTGCCGATTTTGTCCGAAAGCCAGCCAAAAAATATGAATCCGGGAGTCGCCAGTGCCAGTGCGATCGCGGTCAGGATATTCGTCGTCGCGCCGTCTACGCGCAGAGTCTTTTCGAGAAAGAACAGCGAGTAGAACTGTCCCGTATACCACACCACCGCCTGGCCCATCACCGCGCCAAATAGTGCGAGGAGCACGATCTTGAGATTGCCCCAGCGTCCGAACGCCTCGGCAAGCGGGGCCTTCGACGTCGTTCCCTGCACTTTCATCTTGAGGAATACAGGACTCTCGGCCAGCTGCATGCGTATCCACAGCGAAACGGCCAATAGAACGATGGACACCAGGAAAGGTATGCGCCAGCCCCAGACCTTGAACGCATCTTCGCCCATCGCCGTGCGGGTGCCGATGACCACCAGCAGCGCGGCGAACAAGCCGAGCGTCGCCGTGGTTTGAATCCAACTGGTGAATAGCCCGCGTTTGCCCTGCGGTGCATGTTCCGCGACGTAGGTCGCGGCGCCGCCGTATTCGCCGCCGAGCGCAAGCCCTTGCAGCAAGCGCAACAGCACCAGCATGACGGGTGCTGCGACTCCGGCGGTCGCGTAGCTCGGCAACAAGCCGACCGCAAAAGTAGCGATGCCCATGATGCTCATGGTGATCAGGAATGTGTGCTTGCGGCCCACGAGATCGCCCAGCCGGCCGAAGACCAGCGCGCCGAACGGCCGCACCGCGAAGCCGGCCGCGAAGGCGGCCAGAGCGAAGATGAAGCCGGTGACCTCATTGACGCCGGAAAAAAACTGCGCACTGATGATGGTCGCCAGCAGGCCGTACAAATAGAAGTCATACCACTCGAACACCGTGCCGAGCGACGAGGCTCCTATCACCAGCCATTCGCTTTGTGCCGCGTGACCATGCGTGGGCAAAGCGGCCGCCGAGGACGTACTAGCCATGGAACCCCCATTCGATGTATTAGTTATTTACCGCCAAACCAACCTATCGCTTCGGCGGCGCGGCGGTGATGGCCGTCCGCAGCTCCGTCAGTTTCGCCTTGATGATGGCCGCGTTGTCCGGGCCCATTCGGATCAGCAATTTCTGTCCGGCGGGACGCGCCTCGAGCGCCGGATCGGCGAAGGTGTACATGACATTGGGACGAACCAGCTGGATCGGCGCGGCGGGCTGCGGCGCGGCCAACAAGCTGTCGATCACCTGCACCAGCCGGTCGTTGAAATACCCGTTCGGATATCCGAGATCCTGATACGTCTCTTGAAACAGCGGATAGAAATGAACGTAGACCGCCGCGACCTGCTGCATATCGAGCTTGTCTATCACGGCGACCATGGGCTGATAACGAGCGAAGTTTTGCGGATCGAGGGTCGCGTGCAATTCGTCGCCCTTGGCAAGGAAGGACCCGGCGAGTTCGTTGGTCGGCCGCTTCTCCACCGCTATTTTTTGACGCGGCAGATTGTCGATGGTGACGACCAAGTGGCGCACGATGCTCTCCGGCCGCAGATAGTCTTTCACCGCATCCTCGCCGGCGAGGGACTTGAGCGCGCTGAGCAACGCCGGGTCGCTGTCGGCGAGCGCGGGTACCGGCCCCTGCAACGCGGGATTCACCGGGCCCGCGGGCAACGGATGCTGGATCGCAGGTTCCGCCGCCGGCTGCGTCGGGGCCGGCGCTTGCACCGCCGCGGGTACGCTCGGCAGCGGGTTGCGGGTGTGCAGGTAGTACCAAGTACCCGCGGCCACGACGACCACGGCGGCCGCAACTCCTACGATCGGCTTATTGATCATCATTGCTCCCGGAATCAGCTCTTTCCTGTTGGCATGCGCATTTGCAATTCGTGACGGCGATAGTCGATGACCAGTGTATCGAGCAGGCCCAATGCGTCCATACCGATCAATATCGCAGGCTCGCGCAACATATGCCATTGCTTGAAGATATACATGTCGCCGAAAGTGACGCCGGAATCGAGGATCTCAATGTTGCCGAAATGTATCGCGGGCATGGCGATGATTTCACCGTTCTGAACGTCCTTCGTCGCTCCGATGATTTGGTCCGGCTTGCCCCTGAACAACAAGCTCTTCCCCGCAAGAGCGTCCCGCAAAGCGAGATTCGCGATGGTGGTCTGGCCGCCCGTGTCGATGATCGCCTTGGCGTGCACCTCGCCGATGATCACGTTGACGACCACCAAAGTGTTTCCAACCGAATGAAACGGCACATCCACGAAGTCACGCCCGGACTTCTCGTTGCGCGAATAGGTTATGACGATCTTATCATGATGAAAGTCGATGAAAATTCGCTTGCCCGACAATCCTTCGGCCCCGAGTATGCCCTGGGCGCCGCCGAGCGCATCCGGCACGATGGGCAGGATGGGGGAATCTACGGCAAGATCGCCGACGGTCAGGGTATCGACGTGAATGGTCGGCACCGTCGCGAAGCCCGTCACCCCGCGCAGTGTCACCGGCGGCGACACATCCGTCGGAATGCCGAGCGCCAGCGCGACGAGAGCGGTGACGGCGCTATGACTGGCGCCGGTGTCGAGCACCATCCGAAACGGCCCGTGCCCGTTGATCATCACCGGCGCCCAGATCCGCCCTATTTGATCGCGCCGGGTGGGCGAGACGTAGCGCGGTTCGGGCGCCTCCACCAAGATATCCTCGAGCTGCTCGATGGCCGTCGTGGCGGAACCCGTCGGAGGAGTGTCGGGAACCGAGCCCCACGACGACCACGGGCATAGTGAAATGGCGCCAAACAGGGCGACGCAAGCACCGCACCGTGTCGTCCGGCGATGCCATGTGCCTGGATCTCCATGTGCCAACATGTTCAATGCTGCCCATCCGCGTTATGGGTCGAGCATAACACCGGGCTCTGCGATGTGGCACTATCCGTCGATGGCCAACGAAATCACGCGCCGGGACTTCATGAACGGCATCGCCATAGCCGTCGTCGGAGCCGCGGGTTTCGATTTATCCCGCACCCAGGCCACCGAGGCGCCGACGTCGCCGAACTATCCGCCCGGCCGCGACGGCCTGCGCGGCAGCCATATCGGGTCCTTCGAGGCGGCGCATCGGTTGCGGGACGGCTCGCCCTTCGACTTGTCCCAGGCGGTCGTCTCCGAGCACTACGATCTGGTCGTGGTCGGTGCCGGCATCAGCGGTCTGGCTGCCGCCTATTTCTACAGACAGAGGCGCCCCGGCGCGCGCGTCTTGATCCTGGACACCAACGATGATTTCGGCGGCCACGCCAAGCGCAACGAATTCATCGTCGACGGACAGACGCTCCTCTGCTACGGAGGCACGCAGTCCATCGACGGGCCGGCCCGCAAATGGGACGGTATCGCCAAAAGTTTGCTGAAGGATCTCGGCATCGACCTGAAGCGATTCAACGCGGCCTTCGATCAAGATTTCTATACGCGCTGGAAATTGAATTCGAGCGTGTTCTTCAAGAAGGAGACCTTCGGTGTCGACCGTCTGGTGCGCCGCCCCTTCGGCACCTGGCAGGAGTTCGACGAAAACCCGCACGACAGCCCGGCCCTGCGCTCGTATCTCGATCAATTTCCGCTCGACCCGAAGGCGCGCGAGCAGCTGTTCGAGATGATCTGGTCGGATCGCGACGTCCTTGCCGGGAAAACGCCGGAGCAACGCCGCGCCATTCTCGAGCACATCAGCTATCGCGATTTCATCAAGAAGTATTGGCAGGCCGACGACCAGATCCTGAAGTATTTGCAGACGCGAACCCATGAGCTTTGGGCGGTGGGCATCGACGCGGTACCGGCCAGCGAGACTCTCACCATGCCCGGCCTCAAAGCGCAACGTGCGCCTCTCGGGTTGGACCCCGAAGAACCCTACATCTACCATTTTCCCGACGGCAACGCCTCGATTGCCCGGATGCTGGTGCGCAAGCTGATTCCGGGAATCGCGCCCGGCGACACCATGGAGGACATCGTCCTTGCGCGGTTCGATTATGCGCAAATCGACCGGCCCGAGCACCCGGTACGGATCCGCCTCAATTCGACGGCGGTCGAGGTGCGCAATGTCGCGAAGGGCGTCGAGATCGCCTATGTGAACGGCGGCAAGGCCACTCGCGTGGCTGCAGGAGACTGCGTGCTCGCCTGCTACCAAGCCATGATTCCATATATCGCCCCCGAGACGAGTGCGGAGCAGCGCGCCGCCCTGCACGACAATGTGCGGGCGCCGCTGGTCTACGTGAGCCTGGCCGTGCGCAACTGGCAGCCCTGGCACAAGCTCGGGGTGGCGTACATCGATAATCCCGGCGGCACCTTCTCCGCCTCCCTGGATTATCCGATCAGCCTCGATGGTTATCGGTTCACCGCCGACCCCTCGAAGCCCACCTGCCTGCACCTGATGCATTCGCCCGCCGCACCCAATCAGGGGCTGGACATGCGCCAGCAGTATCGCGCCGGCCGCGCCCGCCTGTACACCACGAGCTTCGGCGACTTCGAGCGCGAAATCCGCGACGAACTCGGCCGCATGCTGGGTCCCGCGGGATTCGATTTCGACCGCGATGTCACGGCGATCACCGTCAATCGATGGCCCCATGGGTATGCCTACACGCCGACCCCGCTGTACGATGAGCCCGCGCACCAGGCCCGCATCGCCAAACTCGCGCGTCAGCGGCTCGGGCGGATCGCCATCGCCAATTCGGACTCCGGCTGGGATGCGTACACCCACGTCGCCATCGATCAGGCACACCGCGCCGTGGCGGAGATCGTTCCCAAGCGCGAGGTCAACGATGCACACGTATCAACAGTTATCTGAATTGCAGGCGCTCGTCGGCTCGATCCTGGGGACCAGCGAGTGGCTCAGCATCGATCAGGCCCGCATCGATCAATTTGCCGCGGTGACCGGCGACGACCAATGGATTCACGTCGATCCGGCGCGCGCCGCGGCGGGACCTTTCGGCACGACGGTGGCCCACGGGCATTTGACGCTCAGTTTGCTGCCCGTCATGGTCAGAACCGCGTTCAAGGTCGCCGATGTGCGCATGACCGTCAACTACGGCCTCAATCGCGTGCGGTTTCCGGCGCCGGTCCCGGTGGATAGCCGTCTGCGGGGCCATTTCAAGCTCGCGAGCTTCGAGCCCATTGCGGGAGGCGCACAGGTGATCGTCGAAGTGACTTCCGAACGCGAAGGCCACTCAAAGCCGGTGTGCGTGGCCGAGTCGGTGGCGAGACATTATGTTTAGCAATAAACGCCGGATTTCAGGGTGCGGCGCGTAGCTCATTTCCGCGGCCTCGGCCGGTGTCGCCGCCCAAATTTCCCATAGGCCGCGTGTATCGTGTCATAAGCCGCGTAAATTCCTCGATTTTTTTGCAATCGATTGGACAGATATATGAGCACGGCACCATACTGGTAAACCCATGTATCGGAGTGCATATGTCGAATAAGCCGGTCGTCCCCATAGCGCCCGCGGGCGCCACCAAGCAGCGCAAGCGGCAGGGACCTAAAGGCCGCGGAGTCGACCCACAGGCGCTCGCCGAGGTCGAGGCTATGCTCAGCGCGCCGCTGCGGCACGACCTGCTCATCGAATACCTGCATCGAATCAATGACCGCTACGGCCAACTGGGCGCACCGCACCTGGCTGCGCTCGCGAAGCTGCTCGGGCTGGCGCAGACCGAAGTCTACGAGGTGGCCACTTTCTACCACCACTTCGACGTGGTGAAGGAAAGTCCCGGCGGAGGCTTGGCGGCCGCGCCGGCATTGACGGTGCGCGTATGCGATGGGCTGAGTTGCGAAATGGCGGGCGCCAAACACTTGCTGGAGCGCCTCCCCGCTCTGCTCGGGCGCGAGGTTCGCGTGATCCCCGCGCCTTGCGTGGGGCGCTGCGAGCAAGCTCCGGTGGCCGTGGTGCATCAGAACCCGGTGCCGCGTGCGACGCTGGAATCTGTGCAAACCGAGGTACGCGCCGGTCACACGCTCCACAAGCCCGAGGGCTACATCGACTTCGACGCCTATCGGGCCCAAGGCGGCTACGCACTATTGCACGACTGCATGGAGAACCGGCGCGACGTCGAGAGTGTATTTAAGATCATGGAGGACTCGGGCCTGCGCGGCCTCGGCGGCGCGGGCTTCCCCGCCGGGCGCAAGTGGCGCATCGTGCGCGCCGAGCGCGCGCCGCGGCTGATGGCCGTCAATATCGACGAGGGCGAGCCCGGCACCTTCAAGGACCGCTGGTATTTGGAGCGCGACCCGCACCGTTTCCTCGAAGGGATGCTCATCGCCGCGTGGGCGGTGGACGTCGCCGCCATATACATTTACCTGCGCGATGAGTATCACGGCTGCCGCGCGCTGCTCGAGGCCGAACTCGCCAAGCTCGAGGCGAACCCGCCCATATCTCCCCTGCCCAAGATCGAGCTGCGCCGCGGAGCCGGCGCCTATATCTGCGGCGAAGAATCGGCGATGATCGAATCCATCGAAGGCAAGCGCGGCATGCCGCGCCTGCGTCCCCCCTATGTCGCCCAGGTGGGCCTCTTCGGGCGGCCGACGCTCGAGCATAATTTCGAGACGCTTTACTGGGTCCGTGAGCTGCTCGAAAAGGGCGGTGCCTGGTTTGCATCGCAGGGCCGCAACGGCCGCAAGGGACTGCGAAGCTTTTCGGTCTCGGGACGCGTCAAGAATCCGGGCGTGAAGCTCGCGCCCGCCGGCATCACCATTCGCGAGCTGATCGACGAATTCTGCGGCGGCATGCTGGATGGCCACGCATTCTATGGCTACCTGCCGGGCGGCGCATCGGGCGGCATCCTGCCGGCGTCGATGGGCGACATCCCGCTGGATTTCGACACCTTGCAGCCGCATGGCTGCTTCATCGGTTCGGCGGCCGTGATCGTACTGTCCACGCAAGATACGGCGAAGGACGCGGCGCGCAACATGATGCGCTTCTTCGAGCATGAGTCCTGCGGACAGTGCACTCCCTGCCGCGTGGGCACCGCCAAGACGAATGTGCTGATAGCGCACGACAAATGGGACAAGCCGCTGCTCGCCGATCTATCGCAGGTGATGCGCGACGCCTCGATCTGCGGCCTGGGCCAGGCGGCGCCGAATCCGGTGGATTGTGTCGTGAAGTACTTTCCAAACGAAATTGCCTGAGGACAACCGATGAACGCGATCACCCGCGCCGAACGCGCGCAGTTCGAAGCACCGACGGTCACCTTCACGCTCAACGGCCGCGAAGTCACGGGGCTGAGCACCGAGACCATTCTCGAGATAGCGGATCACGAAGGCATCGAAATCCCCCGCCTTTGCTACAAGGCCGGGCTCGATGCGGTGGGCAACTGCCGCTCCTGCATGGTCGAGATCAAGGGCGAGCGCGTCCTCGCCGCCTCCTGCTGCCGCACGGCGCAAGCCGGCATGCAGGTGACGACCGACAGCGCGCGCGCGCGCAAGTCCCAGCAGATGGTGATCGAGCTGCTGCAGTCGGACATGCCGGAGAAGGAATACACACGCCACAACGAGGTCGATGATTGGGCGGCGCGCCTGGACGTCGGCAAGCCGCGCTTCGCCCCGCGGCCCAGTGTCGCGCCCGATCTCACGCATGCCGGTATCGCCGTCAATCTCGACGCCTGCATCCAATGCACGCGCTGCCTGCGCGCCTGCCGCGACGAGCAGGTCAACGACGTGATCGGCCTCGCCTTCCGCGGCCAGCACGCCAAGATCGTGTTCGACATGGACGATCCCATGGGCGCCTCCACCTGCGTCGG
>Ga0208193_1001360_pt1 | contig 10848 bp, 9 predicted proteins | sample June2015DPH_17_2_FD_184716 | JGI IMG/M metagenome (GOLD analysis project Ga0208193, IMG submission 184716) | Peatland microbial communities from SPRUCE experiment site at the Marcell Experimental Forest, Minnesota, USA - June2015DPH_17_10... | ecosystem: Environmental > Terrestrial > Soil >...
CACGCGCGATCAGTACAATAATTTCATCGATCTGGACGTGGTGGCGGCCGGCGCCATAGTGCCGGAACTGTCGGCCTCGTTCGATGCTTTTTGGAACAGTAAGTATGCCTACCCGATCGCCTCGGTGGCCTCGCCGGCGGGCGCCGAGCCCGCGTCGCCGCCGCCCGCCGCCGATGCATTGGTCCAGAGCGCCGATTGGCTGGAGGGCGAGCTCGAATCGGGAAAGGTGGATCTGACGTGGGTGCCCGCGACGGTGCTCGCGGATGGGCCCGGCAAGATCGCGAGCGAAACCTCTTCGGATGAGGAGGTCACGATCGCCAACGACCTGGCCACTCTGATGCGCTCCGCCCGACAAGAGCTCATCGTGATCTCTCCCTACTTCGTCCCCGGCAATGACGGCGTCGCCATGTTCGCCAAGCTCGTGAGCGAAGGCGTGCACATCAGGATACTCACCAACTCGCTGGCGTCGACCGATTCTCCCGTGGTGCACTACGGCTATGCGCGCTACCGCGTCGCGCTGCTCAAGCTCGGCGTCGAACTGTCAGAGGTGCGGCCGAAGCTCGGGCAAAAGCGCGTGCGCTTTCATCCCTTTCGCAGTTCCATCGCCAGCCTTCACGCCAAGGCGCTGGTGATCGACCAAAAGACCGTATTCATCGGATCGATGAACATGGACGCGCGCTCCGCGCACATCAACAGCGAACTGGGGCTCGTGATGCGCAGCGCCGACATCGCACGCCAGGTCACCAGCCTGCTCGACGACATCAGCGCGGACGGGAGCTACACGCTGCAATTGGTGGATCACAGCAATCGAATCGAATGGACCAGCGGCGAGCTGGGTTCGGAAAAACATTGGTTCACCGATCCGGAAACCACCCGATTGCAGCGGTTCACTCTGAGAATGCTCGCGCCGTTCGCGCCGGAGGAGTTGCTGTGATCGGGGGCGGGAGCCGCCGGCCGCCTCAGGAGATTCGAAGCGTGCTCAAATATTCCTTCACCTTGGCTCGGTATCCTTCGCTGCTCGTCACGGTGGCGCCGCCCGCCAGCACCAGGATGAAATCGCCGCGCAGGGTCCGATTCACCTCCCTGACGTAGTTCATGTTGACCAGACAGGAGCGGCTGATGCGCAGCATGGGTTGCGATCGCAGCGCCAGTTCCGCTTGCTGCAGAGTGCTGCGGGCGTGAAAGCTGTCCTTTCCCACGCGGATCACGACGTAATTGCGATCCGCCTCGATCATTTCCACCTGGGCGGCTTCGAGTACGTGCAGATGACCGCCGAATTCCGCCAGCAGCCGCGGCCGCTCCTCGCCGGCGGAGCGCGCACCGCGTTCCAGCTGCGCGAGCAAGCCGGCGAGCAGCGCCTGGCGCTCGTCCGATCCTGACTTTGCATGGCGCGGCCGCACGCGCTCCAATGTTCTGCGAAAGCGCTCTTGATCGAAGGGCTTGAGCAGGTAATCCACGGCGCTGACTTCGAATGCCGCGACCGCATAGGTGTCGTAGGCGGTGACGAACACCAGTGAAGGCAGCTGCGACGGCTCCAGCGCGCGTGCCAGGTCGATGCCGCTCAGCGGATCCATTTGAATGTCGAGGAACAGCAGTTGCGGCGGCTGCAATCGAATGGCGGCCAGAGCGGCGGCACCGTCGCCGTATTCACCCACCACCCGCAAGTCGTTTTCGGCCTCGCAGAATTCCCGCAAGGTGCGTCTGCCGGCTTGCTCGTCGTCGACGATGATGACGTCCATCATGCGTCCGCCAGTGCCGGCGCCGGCCGTGCCTGGCCCACCGGCGACTGGCGAATCGCCGGCATCGAGATCTCGCTGCACCAGTCATCGTCGATTGCGCCGGCGGCGAGCCGGGCGCGCCCCTCGAACTGGACTGCCAAGCGCTCGCGGACGTTGTTCAAACCGATGCCGTCCCGGCCGATCGGCTTGTCCGGCGCGATCGTATTGAGCACGGACAGAGTCAGCACATTCTGCGCCATGCGCGCGGCGACGCTCACGGTCACGCGGCCTTGGTGGCCCGACAATCCGTGGACCACGGCGTTTTCCACCAACGGCTGCAGAATCAAGCTCGGCACCCAAACGGCGGGGATATCCTCCGCAGCGGGCAGAATCACGGTCAGCCGATCGGCGAAGCGCCGCTGCTGCAATTCCAAATACAATCTGACGAATTGCAATTCGTCACTGAGCTTGGAGAAGTCGCGCTCGCCGGCGTTCAGCAACCTGCGCAGCAAATCCGCGAGCTGAATCACCATGGACTGGGCGCCCTTGGGATCCCATTCGATGTAGCCGCGAATCGTGTGCAGTAGGTTGAACAGAGTGTGCGGCGACAATTGCATGCGCAGCGCCGCGAGGCGGGCGGCGCTCCACTCGCGCTCGAGCGCCGCGAGACGAAGTTCCGAGTTTCGAAACCGCGTATACAACGCCAACCCTGTGATCAGCGCCAGCCCAAATCCATAGGTCGGCAGGAAGGAAACGAAGCTGGCCGTCCACAGCGACAGTAGTGGTTCCTCCCAGTTGCCGGAGGCGTGGGTAGCCACGGCCTCGTGCCACTCTTCGGTACCGCGTGCCATCTGCGAAACCAGCATGGCCGGGAAGGTCAGGGCTGCGAACACGCCCCCGAGAATCAGCTGCAAAGGCACGGCGATCAGCAGCGGCCGCCACTGAATCCGCAACGACGCCCAAAAGGACACCAGCAGGATGGGCAGCAGCAGCACGTGCTGCAAGAGACGTGTATCCCAGGCGGCAAAGAAAGAGACATTCGTCACGTGTGCCATGCCGGTGCGCATGCTGTAGGCGTACAGGATGTTCGACAGGGCCACATACACCCAGAACATGCAGCTGATTCCCAGAAACTGACGCAGGCTCAGGCCCCCGGCAAAGCGCCGGGCCGGGGATTCCACGGGATCGAATCCGATCATGATCGCAAGCCTAGCGCAAGTAACGGGCGATTGCGGGTTCCCGCGCTCCGGGCGGGACGAAACCGTCATTGGGCGGGACGACCTCGACGGCCGGACGCAGACGCCAACGGCCGTCGGCGCGTCTTATATACGCGTCATCCAACACCGTCATTTGAGGAGACATTCCATGAGCACATTCATTCCGTCCCGCACTGCGGGATCGCGCGCCAGAGTCGCGTTGGTGTTGCTGGGCAGTCTCGCGGGCGTCATGGCTGCCGGTACAGCCGGCGCGGCAACACCCGACAGCGACGTACGGAGCTTCGTCGTCAAGTTCGGTGACCTCGCCCTCGACACCGATAGCGGCGTCAACCAGCTGTATCGTCGAATAGTGTTCGCGGCCAAGCAGGTTTGCCCTGACGACGGCATGCGAGACCTGATGGCGCATCGCTGGGTCGAACAATGCCGCAAGCAAGCCGTCGCCAGGGCGATCCAGCAAATCGACAATCCGCGGCTGGCGGCGCTCCATGCCGTCCGCTCGAAGAGCGGTTAAGTGGGGTTCACGCGGGTGCGGTGTTCGGCGTTGTAGCGCTTGATCCCGTTCAGGATCTCGGTGTGAGCAACGTCGACACCGGCCCAGCCGATGATCTTGACCCATTTGCCTTCCTCGAGATCCTTGTAGTGCTCGAAGAAATGCTGGATCTGCCGCAGGCGGATATCCGGTACATCCCCGATCGATTTCCAGTGCTCGAACAGCGGGCAGATGTCATCGGCAGGGACGGCCAGGAGTTTGGCGTCGCCGCCGGATTCATCGTCCATGCGCAGGATTCCGACCGCGCGGCAGCGCACCACCACTCCCGGCAGCAACGGAAACGGCGTATGCACCAGCACGTCGACGGGATCGTCGTCGTCGGCGACGGTTTGCGGCACGTAGCCATAATTGGCGGGATAGTGCATCGCGGTCATCATGAAGCGATCCACGAATAAGGCTCCCGATTGCTTGTCTACCTCATATTTGACGGGGTCCGCATTCATGGGAATCTCAATGATCACATTGAATTCATGCGGGACACGCTGGCCGGGAGTTACGTCACTGATGCTCATCTAGCGTCGATCCTTGGGTCTGAGGGGTGAGTTGCCGACGCACATCATAACCTCAAGGACCGCGCGATGACGCGCTGGGTCGCGAGCGTCAGTCGATGGCTATCGAGCGCGGCTGACTACCCGCCGCGAATGGTGAACCGGCGGCCGGTGTCAGAATGCCGGTCGTGGAATTAATGGTGTACACGGAAATATCGGCGGTATCTTCGTTGGCGACGTAGGCCAGCAGGCCGGAAGAATCGAGGACGATGTTGATGGGGAAAGTACCCGCGCCGACCGCCGAGCCCGACACCGCCGTCAGCGCGCCCGTGCTCGGCGTGATGGAAAACGCGGTCACGTCGTTCTGGGAGGTGACATTCGCCGCATAGAGATAGCTGGCGATCGGGCTGACGGCCAGCGATTCCGGGCTGCTGCCGGTTGCCAAGGGCGAGCCGGATACCGCCGTCAAGCCGCCCGTCGATGCATTGACCGAGTATTCTGAAATGGTGGCGGCCGTTTCATTGGCGACGTAGGCGAAAGTTCCCTCAGGATTGAAGGCGATCGAGAGGGCGCCGGCACCGGCGGCGAAGGGAGATCCGGAAACCGTGCTCAAAGTACCGGTCGCGGCATCGATTGCTATTACGCTGACATCGGCGCTGCCGAAGTTCGTGACATAGAGAAAATTGCCGTTCGGGTCGACCTTCAACGAGGTCGGTTCCGAGCCGACGGCAAACGGTGAACCGCTGAGCTCGGTCAGCGAGCCGGTGGTGCTGTCGATGAGGTAGGCGGACACGCTGTTCGAGCCGAAGTTCGCCACAAAGAGAAAGGTGTCGGTAGGATCCACCACCACGGCGAAAGGTCCGGTGCCGGTGGCAATCGGCACCCCGGCGGGGGTCAACTGTCCGGTGGCATTGTCGATGGAATACACCGAGACATCGTTCGAGGCATTGTCTACGACGTAGAGAAACAGGCCGTTCGGATCCACCGTCAGCGACACCGGAGTCGTTCCCTGCGACGCAAAGGGTGAGCCGGCGATGGGCGTCAAGAGACCGGTGGAGGAGTTGATCAAATACGCCGACAAGTCGTTCGAGCCCTGATTGGCGACGTAGGCGAAGCGTCCGGGCTGTGTGCAGGAGACGAGGACATTGACGATATTGGCTTTGTCGATGGTGCCGGAACCATTGTGAACCGTGCAGGTTTGCGTCGGGTTGGACGGCTGCGTGGCCACGGTGACCGAGTAAGCGGCGCCGTTGTCGATGCTGCCCGAGAAGACGAACGCGCCATTCGCAGTCAGGCTCAGGGAATTGCCGGAATTATCTTCGAGTACCAGACCCTGGCCCATGAGGCCGGTCAGAGTGCCTCCCACGGTGTATTTACCGTCGAGATTGCAGCCGAAGATCGCCAAGGCGGCCGCCGCGACTGACATCCATGCGAACGTTTTCACTCGAGAATCTCCAAAAATTGTCAGGCTGGAAACTTAAGACCGCAGTATTTCGAAATCATTCCTGGCAGCCCCGGATTTTCGCGTCAAGAAATGTGTAGCCGCCGCGAAACGCGTGACCGCGTTGCAGTGACCATTGCTGCGACCATTGCTGCGCCGATCATCGCCGGTTTCGCGCTGCGGTCAAGATTCCATGCCGCGCCGATCATGTCGCCGAAATCCGACACTGAACCTGTGACACGCTCCGCCAAATTGGGAACCAAATCGCGTAATCTCGCTCGAAAGACCGGGAAGGACGACAGCATGCCTACATCGAAATCGATTGCCAATGTCAAGAAATGTCTGCTCACCGGCGCAGTACTCGCCGCGGCCTTGAGTCCGTGCATTGCCGATGCGGGTCTGGGTCAGGCCGAGACTTCGGTGCAAACCGATGCGGTACGGCTCAAAGGATCGATCAAGGCAACCCAGTACACCGGCTATCAGGTGCAAGAAATACAAATGCCCTCGGGCACCTTGGTGCGCGAGTTCGTCGCAACGAACGGCACTGTGTTTGCGGTCGCATGGAACGGCCCGACCGTTCCGAATCTGCGCCAGACCCTGGGACAGTACTTCGACAATTTCGTGGCGGCGGCACAGGCGAAACACGCGGGCCACCACCACTTGCAAATTCAGCAAAGCGATCTGGTGTTGCAGGCCGGCGGCCACATGCGCGCGTTCTCGGGACGAGCGTACCTGCCGCAAGCCGTGCCCGCGGGCGTCAGCATTGCAGATTTACGCTAATGGTGAGATTCATGCGAACAGTTGCTCCGTCCCGCGCTTGGCGCCTTGCGCTGTGTGCCGTCCTCTGCGTACCTATGCTCTCCTGCGGCGGTGACGGCAGCGGTGGTGGCAGCACCGGCCTCTCGTCGGGGTCGAGCGGTTCTTCCGGGAGTTCGGTTCCGTCGGGCTCCAATGTGGTCAGCGTCGTGGTCAACGGAGGCCCTACGAGCACCAGCCCCGACGTCAATACGATGTTCACCACGGTCACGATATGCGCTCCCGGCAGCACCACGAATTGCCAGACCATCGACAACATCCAAGTGGACACGGGCTCCTATGGGCTGCGCATACTGGCTCCGGTGCTGACCATCAGCCTGCCGCTGCAAATGGCATCGGACGGCGGCACGCTGGCCGAGTGTACCGCCTTCGCCGACGGCTACAGTTGGGGCCCGGTTGCCTCGGCAAATGTACAAGTCTCCGGGGAATCCGCAAGTTCCGTGCCGGTGCAAGTGATCGGGAGCGCGAACTTCCCGAATGTTCCGGCGGATTGCCAGAGCGTCGGCCCGGCAGAGGATACCGTCGCCTCGTTCGGCGCCAACGGCATCATTGGCATTGGCGTCTTTGCCCAGGACTGCGGAGCGGGCTGCACCACCGTCGTGGACAATCAGGTGTACTACTCCTGCGCCTCGGGTTCAGTGCAATGCGAGCCTACCACGGTACCCTCCTTGGCCAGCCAGGTGACCAACCCCATCTCCTTGTTTCCCACCGACAACAACGGGGTGATCATTCAGCTGCCCAGCGTCGCTGCCGACGGCGCGGCGACGTTATCCGGATCTATGATTTTCGGGGTCGACACGGAGACGAATAATGCGTCCGGCAGCCAGACCATCCTGACCGTCGATTCGACTTTCGGAGAATTCACGACCATTTTCAATGGCCAGATGCTTCCGATGAGCTTTCTGGATACCGGTTCGAACGGCCTGTATTGGGGCGATTCTTCCATTACGGCCTGCACGGAGAGCGGGTTCACCAATTTTTACTGTCCGACCAGCACGCTGAATCTGAGCGCGACCCTGCAGGGGCAAAACGGCACATCGGTGAACGAGAGCTTCAGCGTCGGTGATGCCGAGACTCTCAATGGCAATTTCACGGTGGCCCCGACGCTGGCGGGAACCTTTGGAGGCCCGAACGCCGCGACTACCTTCGATTGGGGCCTGCCGTTTTATTTTGGGCGCACGGTGTATACGGTGATCCAAGGCGGCACGACCAAAGTGGGTACGGGACCCTACGTGGCTTTCTAAGCTGCTACCCGGCGTCCCAGAGGCAGGATAAACTGCCTTTCGATGACTAACACGCGGATATCCACGGCGACCGCGGAAGCTGCCACGGCGCTGTTGCAGCTCGATTATCTACCCCCTGAGCATCTGGCATCGCGGCCGGCCTCTTGGTGGCAGAACGTGCTCGGGGTCGTGAGCTTCGGGAAACCGCCCCGTCTCGATGGCGCGCGGGTTCCGGTTACCGCCAGCATGACGGCGCCGCTGCGCTTGGCCGACGATCTTTGCGAGGTCTGGCGGATTGCCGGACCGCCGGTACGGCTATCGAACGGCGCGGCAGGACAAAGCCGTGTGCACTATCGCTACGGCGACGATCTGCTGTTCGGCTCCATCACCCTCGACGAGCGGCTGTTCGGGCCGGGCGCCGCCGCGCATGGCGGCATCGACGATGCCGGCACCGACGCCGGGGCGCTGTCGTGGGCCACCGAGATGGCGTACCAAGAAATTTTCGCGGTGCTCAGGCGAACCGGGCACCGGCACTTGATCCGCATTTGGAATTATCTGCCGGAGATCAATCGCGAAGCCGGCGGCGAGGAGCGGTACCGCCTGTTCAATTCCGCGCGGCAGCTGGCCTTCCGCAAATCCGGCCAGGCGACCGCGGGAACCGTACCTGCCGCCTGCGCCCTGGGCTCGCCCGCCGGCAGCCCCATATCCATCTATTTCCTGGCCGCGCGGCAGCCGCCGAAGATGATCGAAAACCCGCGGCAGACCAGTGCCTATCACTATCCTCAGAAGTTCGGCCGGCATAGCCCGACCTTTTCGCGGGCCTGCGTATTGAATGCGTCAGCCGGGACCAGTTTGTTCGTCTCCGGCACGGCGAGCATCGTCGGACATGAAACCATTCATCGGGGCGACGTGGACGCGCAAACCCGAGAAACGATGGCCAACATCAACGCCTTGCTGGACGAGGCGAATCGAGTGGTGGGGCCGGCGCGCTACTCGCTCGATGGGCTCAAATTCAAGGTCTACGTGCGGCGGCCGTCGGATCTTGGTGCAATCGAAGGGATTCTGTCGAGGTCGCTGCGGCCATCGACCCCGATCGTGTATTTGCAAGCCGATGTTTGCCGCGAGGATTTGCTGGTGGAGGTCGAGGCCACGGGCGAGCCGGGCACCGGAGCCGGCGGCGTTATGTAATAAAGGAGTTTGCGATGAATACCGCCGCATCAGGATTGGTTCGCGAGCACCGATGTTTACCGGTCCCGCCGAATGCCGTAACGGCACGCACTCTGAGCCGTTCGATGCCCGCCGCCTTCGCATTGTTATTGCTCGCCGCGTGCGGCGGGGGCAGCACCGGCTTGACGCCGCCCCCGACAAATTACACGGTGGGAGGCACGCTCTCCGGTTTGGCGGCCGGTCTACAGGTGGTATTGACTGACAATGGAGCCGATTCGCTTACATTGAGCGCGGACGGGGCATACACGTTCAAGACCCAGATTGCGCCCGGCGGCAGCTACTCGGTGAGTGTGGCGACGCAACCGACGGGACAAATCTGCACGCCGGTGAACCCCACGGGTTCGAACGTCAGGGCCGACGTGACGGTCAACGTAAGCTGCGTAGCCCAGTCGAGATATGCCTATGTCGTGAACAGCGGCGACAACACAGTGTCGCAGTACACTGTGGGTGCGTCGGGCGAACTCGCTCCGATGAGCACGCCCACCGTGACGACGGGAACGGCCCCGCAATCGGTGGTTGTCGACCCCCTGAACCGCTACGCGTACGTACCTAACTTGAACGACAATACCGTTTCGCAGTACACGATTGGGTTGGGCGGCTTGCTCGCGCCGATGTCTCCGGCCACGGTCCAAACCGGAGTCGGGCCGTGGGCGGTTGCCATCGACCCCACCGGATCGTACGCCTATGTGGTCAACAGCATCGACCGCACGGTTTCTCAGTACACCATTGGGAGCGGCGGCGCGTTGGCGCCGATGGTGCCCGCCACCGTTGCCACGGGTACCCAACCCTGGGGCATAACCATCGATCCGGCCGGCCAGTACGCCTATGTTGCCAATCGAATGGACAACACCGTTTCGCAGTACACGATCGGCTCGGGCGGCGCCCTCACGCCGCTCAGTCCGCCGACGGTTGCCTCCGGAACTCTTCCGAGCGGCATCGCCGTCGATCCCTCCAGCCTCTATGTCTACGTGGCCGACCTGAACGACAACACCGTTTCGCAGTACACCATCGGCAAGGGCGGTGTGCTGACGCCGCAGAATCCCTCAACCATCGCGACAGGTGCCCAGCCCAGGTTCATCGCTGTAAATCCCAGCGGCCAGAGCATCTATGTGGCGAACTCCGCCGCGGGCGCCGGCACGATTTCACAGTACACGATCGGGGCGGGCGGTTTGCTTGCACCCATGTCCACACCCACCGTCGCAACCGGCCAGGGACCGGTGTGGATTGCCGTCGACCTCGCAGGTCAATATGCGTACGCGACGAACATGAGCGACAACACCGTTTCGCAGTACGCCATCGGTGCGGACGGATCGCTGACGGCACTGAGCACGCCGACCGTGACGACCGGAGTCAGACCCTCCGCCGTCGCGCTCGTCAACTGATCGGCGAAGGCCTGCCGCCCGCGCTGCAAACCACCGGCCCGGCCCGGGGGTACTCGAATCGAGAGGGGCCGGCCGGCGTCCCGGCCGAAGGATTTGCGCTGACCTCGGCGAGGCGCATAGAATCCAGCTTGCGCGGGCGTCGTATAATGGTAATACCCAAGCTTCCCAAGCTTGAGCCGTGGGTTCGATTCCCATCGCCCGCTCCATTTCCAGGCTCCTAGCTCAGGTTACGTAGGGATATGAGATTGGGGTCAAGGCGAAATTCAAGTCCCGCCGCCCGCGCAGCTGCTGCAAGCGTCGCTTCTGCCTCATCCCAAAGGGAGTCTGAGCCTTCGCGAACCTCCGGTCTGGTCGAGAACCCGACGCCGAACTCCTGGAATCCGAATCGAGCGTAAACGCGACGAAGAAGCTCACAAAAGCTCGCGACTTCGCCATCGATATGCTCCGGTAAGCAGAACACGTGTGCATCGTCCCGGGCAATTCACCGGTTTCAGCGCGAATCTGCGTCCGCATTTCATGAAAATGCGATTTGGTGCGGCCTAAATATGAGAGTTTGGCCGCACTAAATCGTAATAAAGTCGATTTGGTGCGCCCTGAACGGCGTAGACTACGCCGCACCAAACCGTATTTTGAGGTTGCCATGCTCTTGAAGCATAAATTCATCGGCCGAGAGACCGAGCTGCGCGAGCTACGGGCGCTGCAGACTCTTCGCAGTGCGAGCCTCGTGATCCTGGAAGGGCGCCGCCGTGTAGGGAAGAGCCGTCTGGTAGAGGAATTCGCGGCAGG
>Ga0208193_1001361_pt1 | contig 10843 bp, 12 predicted proteins | sample June2015DPH_17_2_FD_184716 | JGI IMG/M metagenome (GOLD analysis project Ga0208193, IMG submission 184716) | Peatland microbial communities from SPRUCE experiment site at the Marcell Experimental Forest, Minnesota, USA - June2015DPH_17_10... | ecosystem: Environmental > Terrestrial > Soil >...
GATTGTCACTTTGGTCGCCATTCACTCCTAAGTGCTTTGGAATGTATGGCGGGGACGACGGGGCTCGAACCCGCGACCTCTGCCGTGACAGGGCAGCGCTCTAACCAACTGAGCTACGTCCCCACGAGTCTTTTCAGACACTTGGAATATGTCACATAGAATCAAGCGTTTCGCAGCTTTCGCTATTTTCGCTCGTTTCTACCTTGTCGCTGCCGTGGACTCAATTTTGGGCTTCTATAGACACCAAACAGACACCAAAACCAGCACCGCAACGACAAGATCAAGTCTACCAGAAGAGACCGTTTTGGTGTCCACGTTTCCGGTCATTGAGCAAAAGTTTCGTTTCTCGACCGCCCTATGCCACACACCCAACAGCATTCATTCCCCGCCTGCCAAAAACCCCTGCCGTGACAATGAACCTTAACCTTGCCGCGAGCTCCGCCCTGTTGACCTCTGTTGGCACGGCTATTTTGAAACTCATAGTGCTTCAGACGGCACCCTGGCGTCGCACAACCTTGGGAAGACTGGTGCATGTTGAAGCTTGCTCAAGCCCAATCAAATCCACCACCCACTCGACGTTATGCGGGAGCACTCTCATTCGTCCGTGCTTGAGTGCGTGATAAACCGCAGCTGAAAGGTCGTCCTCGCCGAGTGCGCTCAGAACCTCGCGTCTTGACAGGATATCGACTGTGGAGTAAACCGAAAGGGATGGAAACCTCTGAGCACAGAGTGAGGTGGCCTTCCGCTCGTCGATGGCCGCTATAGCTCCAGCCCCAAGCGAATAGGCTATTCGTCAGCGAGGTCTTTCGATTTGAAACTCTTGGCTTCGAGCAGGTCGATGAAGACTTCTACAAGGTCTATTTTCGCGATGTTGAAATTGGTGAGTTTGACGCGGAAGCGCTTCGCTTCCGGCCGGTTCAGGTCGTGCGATGACGGAGTCAATCTCCAACAGACGGCTGGATGAGTGCGTTGCCCTGATATGCTCTTCGACCTTCGCACGATATGCGACAGACGCCATAGCAGGCTCAAGTAGAAGCCTCCGCTTCAAGAATCCTCCGCCACTCCGGCACGACCGTGGCCTTCAAACCCACGTTTGAGGTATTCACCAGGGTTGGCCCCGACAACTCGCTTGAACGCCTTACTGAACGCAGCATCGGACTCGTAACCGACCGACCGAGCAACGTCTATGAGCTTCTTGTCACGCAGTTCTAGTAACTGCATCGCCTTCTGCATCCTCCACTCGGTTACATATTCCAGCGGTGTTTGTCCGAGTAGCTCTTTAAAACGCGCTGCGAATGCGGAGCGAGACATGCCCGCCGCTTCGGCCAGTGATTCGACCGTCCAGGGTGAATTCACTCTATCGTGAATCGCACTCAGTGCTGTGCCCATTTGAGGATCGAAAACAGCACGAAGCCATCCTTTGTTACGTTCTGGACCCAACGCGATATGCGCCCGGAGTACCTGGATAAACAGGACCTCCGCTAGCCGAGTTGCGACGACTTCAGATCCCGGTGACTGTTCTGCCATTTCCGAAGCCAGCGCCTGCACTGTGTTGTGAAGAGCAAGCGTGCGTGCCTCATCGGCCTTCATCAGAATGAAGCTCGGCAATAACTGAGTGATTGGCTTCAGGCTGACGCGATCGAAACTCAGGGAACCACAGATGATAGTCGTCGGTGCGCCACCGCCTCCATAAAGAACGACATTCCCGTTGGCTTTGGCCCCGATCTCGCGGAAGGTTGATCTTGGACGTGTTCGCGGGCTATCGCGCAAAACAATCGAAGTCCCCTTCGCCAGCAAAAAGCAATCACCACCGGTGAGCGGAATCGGCTCCGGAATTCCTTCCACGCTCAGCCAGCAGTTGCCGCGCGAAAGCATGGCGAAGTGCGCCAGATCGGTGGGTGGCATCTTTTTGCCGGAAGGCGCGACTTTATCTTCGGTTTCATTTTCCTGTTTCACGCCCCACGGGGCTGTGGCTTCGAGCCTGTGCAGACCAAATGCGGTTACATGCATCGTTCTGAAGATGTCTGTTATTGGGTCCAACTGAGCCTCCATCTGCTCTCGAAAGCCATAGTGTTCTGTGAGGACTGTACGAAACTGCACAGCTTCGTTTGTCTGACAAGCGCACCATCACGTAGAAGAGGCCTTGACGGACATCCTCCTTCCTTCCAGCGTCCCAACTCCTACACTTCTTTTCCCCGCGCGTCCCAGCTCCATCAAATGTGCAAAACAGCTCAGTTCAGCACATTTCTGGACGAATAGACAAAAATCTTGGACTCCTGAGCAATTTTCGTCCGCCGTCAAAGAATCTACCCAAGTGTACCGAATGCTTCACACATTCTGAATGGAGTAAGTATGGGAAAGCTTCAAGGTAAAGTTGCAGTCATCACGGGTGGGGCTACCGGCATCGGCCGCGCCGCAGCAAAGCGCTTCATCGAAGAGGGCGCCATCGTCTTCATCTTCGGCCGTCGGCAGGCAGAGCTCGACGCCGCTGTGGCCGACCTTGGGCCCAACGCCCGCGCAGTAAAGGGCTCAATCTCCGATCTGGCCGACCTCGACCGACTCTACGCGGCGGTGAAGGCCGAGCGCGGAACCCTCGACATCGTCTTCGCCAATGCCGGGGTGGGAAGCCAGCTTGCGCTCGGCAAGATCACCGCCGAGCACATTGACGAAACCTTCGACACCAACGTGAAGGGTACGATCTTCACGGTCCAGAAGGCGCTGCCACTGATGGGCAAGGGCGGTTCGATCATCCTGACCGGATCGAGCGCCGGCACCACGGGCGCCCCGGCAATGAGCGCCTACAGCGCGAGCAAGGCGGCAGTGCGCAACCTCGCGCGGAGTTGGGCGGAGGACCTGAAAGGCACCGGCATCCGCGTAAACGTGCTGTCGCCCGGAGCGACGGCGACTGAACTCGCGAAGGCGGCGCTAGGCGAGGCGGGCCAGAAAGTCTACGCCTCGATGACTCCACTCCAGCGCATGGCCGATCCAGCGGAAATCGGGGCGGCGGCAGCCTTTCTCGCGTCGGACGACAGCAGCTTCATGACTGCCAGCGAGCTCGCCGTCGACGGCGGCCTCGCGCAAATTTAGCTCAAATCTGACGCACTCGCTGTACGGCGCTCCATTCGATGATTCGGAGCGTCGTCGGTTCGGTAGGCCACAGGAGAACATATGAGCTACGCAATTGTAGGATTCGGCAAGATAGGCCAGGCCCTCGCCCACGCCTTCGCCCGTAAAAACATCGACGTAACCGTCGCGAGCCGCCGGCCGCCCGAAGCGTTGGCGCCGCAAGCACGGGCGATTGGCCCCACGGTCGTCGCCAAGTCGCTGAGGGATGCACTCAAGGCCGACACAATCATCCTGGCGGTTCCGTTCGGGGAACATCGCGAAGTTGCAAAGACCCTGCCGAGCTGGGAAGGCAAGACGATCATCGACGCGATGAACTCGTTTCCAGTCCCACCTGAGGAGCTGGACGGTCTTCCGTCCTCCGCATTCATCGCGAAGTCGTTCACCGGCGCTAAGTTGGTGAAGGGTTTTAACCACTTGGTTGCGGCCACACTGGCTACCGATCCGATCGTAGAGGGCGGGCACCGGGTTGTCTTTCTGTCGAGCGACGATGATGATGCGATCGCTCCCGTGGCGGATTTAGCCAAACAACTCGGGTTCGCACCCGTCAAGCTCGGAAGGTTCAACGAGGGTGGCGCGCTGGTGCACGCCCGCGGTAAAACGTGGGGTCTGCTTATCTTCCAGGATTTGTTCAAGAAGAAGCAGTAATCGAAGACTATGTCGGCTTTGGAAGAAGAACGTAAATTCATCAGAAAAAACAACCGAAAATGAAAAGGGAAAACATATGAGCAATAATCTTGGGCAAAAATTGGCGGGAAAAATTACGGTTGTCACGGGCGGAAGCAGCGGGATTGGCTTGGCCACCGCCAAGCGCTTCGTGGAAGAGGGTGCGCACGTCGTGATCACTGGGCGACGAGAGAAAGAGCTGAAGGAGGCCGCAGCCCTCATCAAGAGAAACGTTACGACGTTCGTGGGCGACGTGTCGCGCCTGGAGGATCTGGACCGGCTCTATGCCGTGGTGAAAGAGAAACATGGTCACATCGACATACTCTTTGCGAACGCGGGCGCAGGTACAATCGCACCGCTCGCGGTGGCGACTGAGGGACATTTCGACCAGACCTTCGATGTGAATGTAAAGGGATTGTTCTTTACTGTGCAGAAGGCCCTTCCCCTCTTCAAAGACGGCGGCTCGATCATCCTGAACTCCTCGGTCTCAAACGCGTTGGGGCTCCCAGGATTTACCGCCTACGCCGCGAGTAAGGCGGCTGTGCGCAACTTCGCGCGTGGCTGGACTATGGAGCTGAAAGACCGCAAGATCCGCGTCAATGCGATGAGCCCCGGAGCAATCGATACCCCAGCCTTAGCGACGACGACCGGCCTCACCGCAGAGCAGGCCGAGCAAGCGGTCGCCCAGTTCACCTCGCAGATCCCAATGGGTCGCAGGGGCAGACCCGAGGAAATCGCGGCCGCAGTCGTGTTTCTCGCCTCTGATGAAAGCTCATATATCACCGGCGTGGATCTCGCCGTGGATGGTGGCATGGCGCAGGTCTAGCAGCGAGTGTGCAGCTTAAGTCGTGAAAGAAATCGAAAAAATAGCGGTGGTGTGAAAGCTGTCGCGCTGAAACTTACACGATCCGATGTAAGGGAAATGGAGAGATTTCGATGAGCATCGAAAAGAATGTCCAGGTTGTGAAAGATTTCTTTGCAGCAATCAACAGCGGCGATAAGCAACGTGTGCTTGCGTTGGTTGCCGACAATATTGAGTGGATCGTTCCAGGCGAGGACTGGCTACTGGCTGGTACGCACCGCGGGCACGCGGGATTGGCGGATGTGCTTAAGAAGGCGTCCGAAGAGATAGAAATGACATACACAAAGCCTCCCGAATTCGTGGCTCAGGGGGACCGGGTTCTGGTCATCGGCGTTGCTACGGGGAAGATCAAAGCCACGAATAAGCCGTTCAAGGACGACTGGGTCTTCGACATCATCGTTCGAGACGGCAAGCTGACGAGGATCCAGGAGTACATCGACACGCAAGCACTGGCGCGGGCCTCCGAGATGGAAGCGAGCACTAGGCCCTGACGCATCGAGACCGACACCACATGAAACGATTCGCAACGAGATAAGGCGAGAACTCATCCCATTATGAGCGAAGGCGACAAAGACAAGCGGTTTTACCGGGACACGGAGACAATCGCGTCTCCGACATTGGACGATTGGCAAGTCGCGCTACTGGAGCCGCTGGGTCACCGTCGAATGGTGCGCCGCGGGGAACTGGTCTTCAAAGCGGGCCAGCGTGATCTCGGGTTGGCGGTGGTTCTTAGCGGCGAGGTGGAGGTTTTTGAAGCGCACGACGGGATCGAGCATATCCTGGGCACGTCAGGGCCGCACGGTTTTGTCGGCGACGTGGCGATGCTCAACGGCACCTCTGCGGTGGCGAGCGTCAGGGGTAAAGCCGAGGAATCGGAGATTCTCGAAATCCCGGCCGCAGAATTGAGGCGTGCGCTAGTGGAGTTGCCCGGCGTCAGCGGGCCCATCGTGAACGCATTCATCGTGCGGCGCCAGCGTCAGCTAAGAGACCGGGAATTCGTCGGCCTGCGCGTCGTCGCGACGGAAGGCTCACGTGATGGGCACCTGATCCACGATTTCCTCGACAAAAATCATATCCCGCATCGGCTCATTCAATTTGAAAGCGAGGACGGGCGCGGGCTTTGCGAACGCCTGAAACTCGCGAGCAGCGACCTGCCCGCGCTGATTACGACCACTGGCGTGCCGATGTGCAAGCCCTCCTTGCAAGAGGTCGCGCAAGTGGCGGGTCTGCTCCGACCGCTAGCGGATGAGGGGGAAAGCGAGATTTTGTGCGATCTGGCGATCGTAGGGGCAGGACCTGCGGGCCTCTCTGCGGCGGTCAATGCCGCCTCCGAAGGATTGCAGACCGTGGTGCTGGAGAGCTTCGCGCCAGGCGGCCAGGCGGGGTCGTCATCGCTCATCGAGAATTTCTTCGGCTTCCCCACCGGCATCAGCGGGGGCGAGTTGACGAGCCGCGCGCAACTCCAGGCTTTTCGCTTCGGCGCGAAATTCTCAACGCCGGCACAAGCTCTTTCACTCGCCTTCAGCAAGGGTGATCACGCCGCCGTCCTGCAAATAGAAGGCTGCAACGCCAAACTACGAGCGAAGTGCGTCATCATAGCAACCGGTGCAGACTACAATCGCATCGACGCCGATGGGTGCGCGAGCTTCGAGGGCAGAGGCGTTTACTACGCTGCTACGGCCATCGAACGGCAGCTCTGCCGCAAATCGACGGTGATCGTGGCCGGCGGCGGCAACTCCGCCGGACAAGCGGCAATGTTCCTGTCCGAGAGCACGGAGAAGGTGTTGCTTGTGATTCGCGGTGCCGATCTATCCAAGAGTATGTCTAGCTACCTGTCGCTCCGAGTAGAGGCGAAGAAGAACATCGAGATTCTCTGTCACACTGAGATTCGTAAAATGACGGGCGACAAGCACTTGGAAACCGTGGAACTGGAGAACATCGAGACCCACGAGCGGCGCACCGTGCAGACGCCCGCCATTTTTTCCATGATCGGCGCCAAGCCGCACACTGATTGGCTACCGCCCGAGATCGAACGCGATGAAAAGGGCTTCGTAAAAACAGGAGCCGCAGTCGCAGATGCCCCGGCGTGGAAAGGCGCGAAGCGCCCACCAGGACCGCTGGAGACGAGCCGCCCCGGCATTTTCGCCGTGGGCGACGTCCGCTCGGGTTCGGTGAAGCGCGCCGCTGCTGCCGTGGGCGAAGGCGGCATGGCCGTGGAGGGAGTGCATCAAGCGCTCAGCGTATCGGGCTAACCCTTGACCCACAATTAAGAAAAACGGTTTCAATTCAGAGAACAATCATGACTGCTACTAAGCCCAAGGAAAGCGTGTTGAGCTCCGGCGCTTCTCTGAGAAGATTCTGCTTCGAGAGCAATCAAAGAACAACATCGGCATGTTCTAAACGAACAAGCCTCCGCAAGGTTCCCTCGGCCTCCAGTAAACGCGACCCGGTCTTGAATCACCCCGGAATCTCTGTTCTGTCACCGTCTTCCCTAGGACGCACTGGCATGATCCGTCTAAACGGAACGGGGATTCAGGATGAATGGCTCCGCGTAAGATGGCTCGACAGGCAGAGATCAGAGGCAGGTTGGAGCAACCGGTGATCCAATGTGATCAGACAACAGTCTGGTGACACTCCTAGGATCATGTGCAGGGATGAAGTAGGACAGTCGTTGCAAGGGCGGGTCCGCTTCGTCTTGCGAGAGGTTACAACATGTCAACAATTCTCATTATTATATTGGTGCTATTTCTGCTCGGAGGCGGGGGCTGGGGATATTCGCGGTGGCGTCGCTGAGGAGGATGCCGCATAAACACGCACACGCTGGTTTGATCTTACTTGGTCGGCTGCCTGTAGGGCGATCAGTTCAGAACTCAATGAGCAGTTCACCGCTGATCGTTCAAAGAAGGGCCGCTTCGTGAAAAAGAGAAGCCGAATCGAGATTGCAAGGGAGATTATCTCCAGCTTGAAGAGAGAAATGCAAAGGCCACAAGTAACGGAGTCGGTCCGCAATGGCTTCAGCGCCCAGACCGCACGAGCTGTCGAGAAGCCCGCTACACATTCGGCGCGAGTATGATTTCTGGCCCTCTAATTGCGCCACACTCAACTTCAATTCTCTCAGCTGGCTTCACGCTTGGCGCGTCTGGCAGGCAACGATAGCAGAGCGGATGAGTCAGGCGATCTCCCGGAGCTATGCATGTGCGGCTGGTCAATGACGAGTGACAACGTCTTGATGGGTTTGTACCTTGCAAAGCCTCTCTGAACTTGTCAATGGATCATGCTGGATGCTGGGCGGGCAGAAAGACGGAGAAACATGTGCCAGAGCGACCCGGCCGGCACGTGCTCCAAACGCGTATTGAACCACCAACACGGTTGACGATACCGGCGCTTACCCATAGTCCTAGGCCTGTTCCTCGTTCCCCTTTTGTTGTGAAGAAGGGCTGATAAACTCGCGCTCGATCTTGCGCCGCAATACCACTCCCCGAATCAGCAATCGAGAGACAATAACCACGAGATGCTCTATGGACTTCACAGAGCCAACGTGGAGCTGGATAGAGGTGCAGGATGACCTGTCCATGAGCGCTCGTGGCATCAAGCGCATTTAGCAACAGGTTCGTAACAACCTGAACAATCTCGCCTCTGAAGGCCAAAATGGTTCCGTCCGTCTCGAGGCGCTGATGAACGACAATTCCTTGCCTCTCAGCCTGGGGGCGGTAAAAGTCCGATACCTCGCGGAGCACCGCATCCAATTTGAATTCTGCAGGCTTGTTGCCATCGCGGTGGAACTTGAGCGAATGTGCAGTAATGCGACGCAAACCTTGCAACTGATCTTCTAGCGTGGCGATGTAAGCTCGTGCCTCGGTGTCTGTTTGGAGAGGGGCCAGCAGATATACCAGATTGGTCATTGCTTCTAAAGGATTGTTAATCTCATGGGCCATGGTTGAGGCGAATCTCGCTGTCACCGCCAGCTTTTCGCTATGCACCAGAGCCTGTTCCATCCTCTCCCGATTGGCGATCTCAAGTTGCAATTGCGCGTTTAGGCTTTCTGCGGTTTCCCTGAGTTCATGCTGGCGCACACCTGACAACAGCAGCTGCTCATTCACGGCGATTGCTCGCTGATGAGCTTGCGTCGTCTCCGTCACTTGCATCATGACGCCAACTGGGTGATCCTCTGCACCTTGGATAGGCCACATCGTGTATGACCGACGAGCGAAATGAGCTGCTGTTCGTTCCGGTTCACTCTGAATTTCGACTTCTCCCGTGTTATACACGTGGTTCAGCAATTCAAGGCATCCTTCCCAGCCTACGACCTCGACGAGCGGCTTTCCCACTAGTTCATCTTTAGTCTTGCAGGCAAGCCGGCAAAAGGCGGAATTCACGTAGCGCAGAATGTGATCAGATCCCGCCAACGCAGCCGTCGGCAGGGGCAAAGTATCCAAAATTGAGCGCTCGCTGCTCGTCACACCGCGCTCCCAGTTAAGATGAAGGCTGGCGTCGACCTCCGCGTTCTCTGATAACTCCTTAGGTCTCATTCTTGGCTTCCGAATCTAGGGAGGACTGTACCTCCTGGGTGGACCGGTTCGAATGCACGGGAAGTCCGCTGATTAGGCCCTGATAGTTTGTCAGGCGTTGATCCAAAACAACCACGCCCTTCGACGTGATTTCATATTCGCGAATATCTTTGGCGTGATTGCCACCGCGCATCTTGATCACCACCATAACCTTGCGAAGTTGACCGTCAATGGAAACATACCGGAGCCGGATGATGTCATCGCAGAGGAAAGAGATGGAGTATGTACTGAAGGGAAATTCGGTAAAGGACTCATCCACTTCAACCGTGCTAAGAATCGTCACCCCGATGCCCGTTAAGGCGAAGATCATCCGATAGAGCGATTCGCGAAAGTCGGCGCGGAACCCGGGCGAAAGAGCCATCTCAAAACCCGCTAGAGAGTCGATCACTAGGCGCTTGGCACCGATCTTCTGCACAGCGTCGAGAATCGACTGCATGGTTTCATCCACTGACAGATCGAGGGGACGGAGATAGAGGATGGTAAGTTTGCCGCTTTTCTGCGGCGTTTCCAAATCCAAACCTAATTTGCTGGCCCGCTCCGCATACGCCTGCGGACGTTCTTCAAAGACAGCCACAATGCCCGGTTCTCCGTGATGTATCCCTTCCGCAATAAATTGGGTCGCGAGAACAGATTTACCGGTTCCCGAAGACCCGGCTATGAGCACACTATCGCCCTCGCGCACGCCCCCATCCAACATCTTGTCTAACTCTGGAACGCCGAAGGAAAGGCGCCGATTGGCGGGCGGATTTCTCTTGCGAGCGGTTAACCCAAACGTGCGCGAGAAGGCTTGTACTCCGGCCTCGGTGATGCGGAAAGTGTGCAACCCGGGCACTGAAGCCTGGCCGCGCAGTTTTATGATCTGCAGCTTGCGGACAATTGAGTTTCGCTCCGTTGTCTGTCGCAACCAGAAAAGTCCATCAGCGACTGTAAATATGGGATTATCGCGCAACTCCTCCTCGGCGTACTCACCGATTAAGAAAGTTGTCGCTTGCCAACTGGCAAGAGACAGGGCCAGGCGCTGAATGAACGATTGCAGATCCATCTCGCTTTTCGGCTGCCGCACCATTGTGCGGAATGAATCAACAACCACGACAGCAGGATTGACTTTTTCAACTTCTTTTGTGATCTCCTCCAAGACCGCGCCCAGATCCTTCTCGAGGACAACCTGGCTGAGATTGATAAAGCGAATCGCATCCGGGAGCTTGGCAGGATCGAAGAATGTGTACTGCTGCTGGTATCGCAACATCTTGATGGCGGACTCACCCAGGACCGTAAAATAGAGCGCAGGTCGCTCCGGCGTCGCATTCGCAAACACGAACTGGTGCGCCAGGGTCGTCTTCCCGCTTCCCGGGGCACCCGCGATGATGTTGAATGAGTATTCGGGGAAGCCACCACCCACAATTTCGTCGAGGCCCGGAACTCCGGTTGGTAGTTTGTTGATCGTTACTCTTTGTTCAGTCTTCACGATTTTCTCCCATTCTCCGAATTGCGATCGTCAAGGACAGCACCAGGCCACGCCTCGCGCAGCAGGCTTAACGTTAGAGCTTCGCCAAGCAAAATGAAAAGCAGTCCGAGTAAGCGAGAAATGAGGATGACTCCGCCCTCATGAACCCGATCCTGCTCC
>Ga0208193_1001364_pt1 | contig 10838 bp, 7 predicted proteins | sample June2015DPH_17_2_FD_184716 | JGI IMG/M metagenome (GOLD analysis project Ga0208193, IMG submission 184716) | Peatland microbial communities from SPRUCE experiment site at the Marcell Experimental Forest, Minnesota, USA - June2015DPH_17_10... | ecosystem: Environmental > Terrestrial > Soil >...
TCCCATACTGCTCATGGGCGGCATCGTCGGCCGCCTGTTCCGCGAGTTCACCGCGACGATGTCGCTTGCGATCATGATCTCCATGGTGATCTCGCTGACCACGACGCCGATGATGTGCGCGTTGCTGCTGCGGCGGCCCCAGCATCCGCCGGGGCGGCCCGCGCGGCGCACTCTGTTCGACCGCTCCCTCGCCGCATACGAGCGCACCCTGACCTGGTCGCTGCGCCACGGCCGGCTGGTGATGCTTGCGTTGGCCGTTACGATCGCGCTCAACGTGCTGCTATTCATGATCATACCCAAGGGTTTTTTCCCTCAAGAAGATACCGGGCTCATCACCGGAGGCATCGTCGCCGACCAAAGCATCTCCTTTCAGTTGATGAAAGACAAACTCGTCAGGCTGATGGATATCGTCCAAGCGGACCCGGCGGTGCAGAGCGTCGCCGGATACACCGGGGCCGGCAGCGGCGGCGGCAGCTCGCAGACCAACACCGGCTCGGTGTACGTGCTGCTCAAACCCCTGTCGGTGCGCAAGATATCCTCCGACGAGGTGATCGCCCGCTTGCGCACGAAGCTTTCGCAGGTGGCCGGCGGGCGGCTGTTTCTCCAGACCGTTCAGGACATACGCATCGGCGCACGCCAGTCCAACGCGGAGTTCCAATTCACGCTGCAGGCCGACAACATCAATGACCTGGTCGAATGGGGCCCGAAGCTGACAGCCGCTCTGCAGCGCAGCCCGGTGGTCGCGGACGTCAATTCCGACCAGCAGCAGAAGGGGCTGGAGACCGAAGTGAATTACGACCGCAGCACGGCGACCCGGCTGGGTCTGACCGTCGCTCAGCTCGACAGCACGCTGTACGACGCCTTCGGCCAGCGCCAGGTCTCGACGATCTTCAACGCCCTGAATCAGTACCACGTCATCATGGAGGTGGCGCCGCGGTACTGGCAGAGCCCCTCCACTCTCAGCGACATCTATGTCAGCACGGCGGCGGGTGCGGCGAGCGGCACGCAGACCACGAATTTATCGACGTCGGGCTCGAGCACGGCGAGCGCCACCGGTACCGGCAGCACGGCCGGCGCGGCCGGCACCCCCGTCACGGCGAGCTCGACGGCTCCGGCGAGTACGGCGAGCACGAGCACGACGAGCACGGGCGCGGCCACTGTGGCGTCGACCGCGGGTACAACGACGGCGGCATCGACCGCGACGGTCGCGGGCTCGATCAATTCGTTCCAAAACTCCCTGACCAATGCCATCGCCAACACGGGCCGGGGCGCCGCGTCCAACGGCGCCGCCGTCAGCGCCAGCGTCGAAACCATGGTGCCGCTGGCGGCGGTGAGCAACCATTCCTACGGCACCACGCGCCTGTCCGTGAATCATCATGGACTGTTCGCGGCGACCACGATTTCTTTCAACCTTCAGCCCGGCATGTCCCTGAGCGATGCCACCGTGGCCGTCACGCAAGCGATGGAGGAAATCCACATGCCCACCTCCGTCCACGGCATCTTTGCCGGTACGGCAGGTACATTTCAGCAATCCTTGACGACCGAACCGCTGTTGATCGCGGCGGCGCTGATCGCGGTGTATATCGTACTCGGCGTTCTCTACGAGAGTTACATCCATCCCATCACCATCATTTCCACGTTGCCCTCGGCCGGCGTCGGCGCCGTGCTCGCGCTGATGGTCTGGCATACGGAATTCAGCATCATCGCTTTGATCGGCGTCATTCTGCTGATCGGCATCGTGAAGAAGAATGCGATCATGATGATCGATTTCGCCATCCATGCCGAAGTCACCCAAGGGATTGCGCCGCGCGAGGCGATTCATCAAGCCTGCCTGCTGCGATTCCGTCCGATCATGATGACCACGCTGGCGGCCTTGCTGGGCGCGCTCCCGCTGGCTTTCAGTTATGGGAACGGCGGCGAGCTTCGCAGGCCCTTGGGAATTTCCATCGTGGGCGGTCTGATCGTCAGCCAGATGTTGACGCTCTACACGACGCCCGTGATGTATGTGTACCTTGACGGCCTGCAGAGCTGGGTGAAGCGTCACTGGCCGCGGCGGTGGTCGGACGGCGGGACGGTGGAGGCGAACGTATGATCTGTGACAAGTTGTTGCGCACGGCCCTCTCGAGCAGCTTGGTTGCCGCATCGATCGCCTTGTCCGCCTGCAAAGTCGGGCCCAATTACCATAAACCGGATGCGCCGGTTCCGGTTGCCTACAAGGAGCTGCCGCCCGGTGCTCCCGTCTGGAAACCGAGCACTCCGCAGGACGACAAAGACCGGGGGAATTGGTGGAGGATATACAGCGACCCGGAGCTCGACGAGCTGGAGCGCGAGGTCAAAGTCTCCAATCAGAACGTCAAGGAGTTCGAGGCCGAGTATCGCGATGCCGTGGCGTTGCTGCACGAATCCAGGGCCATGCTGTTTCCGACGCTTTCCATCAACGGCGGCGTACAGCGCGGCGGCGGCGGCGGCGGCACCGCGGCCGTTTCGAGTGCTGTCGGCAGCGGCGCGGGCGGAAGTACGCATACCGAATTCACACTCGAGCCCAACATATCCTGGCAGCCCGACCTCTGGGGAACCATCCGGCGTCAGGTCGAAAGCCGCAAGGCGGGTGTGCAGATGAGCGAGGCCAATTTGGCCAACGCGCTATTGTCGGCGCAGTCGACGCTCGCAGCGGATTATTTCGATCTGCGCGCCTCCGACTCGCTGCGAACGCTGCTCGCGCAATCCATCGATCTCGACCGGCGGGTCGTGGAAATCACCGAGAATGAAATGAAGTCCGGAACGGCGACCAACGGCGATCTGGCCAGCGCGCAGGCGCAGCTGCAGGCGGCCGAGGCTCAGCTGATCGCGGTCGATCAAACGCGCGGAACCTTCGAACATGCCATCGCGGTCCTGACCGGCCATCTGCCGTCGCAGCTGACGATTCCGCAGGCGCCGCTGACATCCACCGTGCCGGAGGTTCCCGTGGCGATTCCCTCCACGCTCCTGGAGCGCAACCCCGCCATTGCGGCCGCGGAGCGGCAGATGCAGCAGGAAAGCGCGCTCATCGGGGCGACGATCGGCTCCTACTTCCCGACGCTCAGTCTGACCGCCATCGGCGGCTATGCAGGCAATCCGCTGTCCTCGTTATTCAACGTCGGAAACCGCATCTGGTCCCTGGGAGCGTCGGCGAGCGACACCCTGTTCCAGGGCGGCTATCAAGTCGCGGCGGTGGCTGCCGCCCGCGCGAACTACGATCAATTCGTGGCCACGTACCGTCAGACGGTGCTCTCGTCCTTCCAGTCGGTGGAAGATGAGCTGCTGGCGTTGCGCGTCTTGCAGAACGAGGCCGACTTCCAGGCGCAGGCGGTCAAATCCTCACAGTTGGCCGCGGATGTGGCATTGAACGAGTTCAACGCCGGCACCGTCGCATACACGACCGTCGCCACTGCCGTCCAGACTCTGCTGACGAATCAACAAGCTGCACTGACGATCCAGCAGAATCGGCTGGTCGCGAGCGTGACGCTGATCGAAGCGCTCGGCGGCGGTTGGGAAACCTCACAGCTGTCAAAATGAAAAATCTACTGGGCTATCATCCGAGATTCTGGATCTCCGTGATCGCCGGCATCGCGTTTTATTTTCCTCTTCCCGCCCATTGGGCGGTGTTGAGCCGCGTGCTGGTCTGCTGGAATTGCGGAGTCGATTTATTCCTGATCTTGATCTTCGTTTGGATGTTCCGCCTGACTGCGCAGCAGATCTGCCTGCGATACATCGAAGAAGACGAGTCGGCGCCCATCATCCTGGTCGTCGTCATCGTCGCGGCGCTACTGAGTCTGGTCGCCATCGTCCAGCCGTTGGCCACCCTCAAGCAGGCCACCGGCGTCGATCGGATCGGTCACTTCTCGCTTGCGGCCCTCACCCTGATCAACTCTTGGGTGCTGGTCCCCACGATGTTCGCCACGCATTACGCGGACCGGTTCTACAGCGCGAGTGAGAATGATCGGCCGCTGCATTTTCCACAGACGCCGATGCCGGTATTCTGGGATTTCGCGTATTTTTCCTTTACGATCGCCGCCGCCTGCCAAACCGCAGATGTGTCGACGACCCAGGCCTCGATCCGCAAAGCGGTCATAGCCCACACGATCGTTTCGTTCTTGTTCAACGCGGCGATACTGGGCTTTGCGATCAACGTGACCGCGGGTCTCATCGGCGGCGGCTGAGTCGCCCGATCGGTCACATTGTGGATGCCGCGGGTTCGACAACCGGCGTCAGTGCATTGAGGCGCGGCGGCTCGGCGTCGCGCGCCGCCGCGAATGCGACGATGTGTTCCAATATGTGCTGCACGTAGCTGCGGGTCTCGCTGTACGGTATGTTTTCGATCCACACGTCGGCGTCCATGGATTTGGGCGGGAGCCAGCGGGCTACCGATACCGGGCCCGCATTGTAGGCGGCGAGGCTCAAGTCGAGCCGGCCGTCATAGCGGTTGAGCAGTTCGCGCAGGTAGGCGGCGCCGAGCGGCACGGCAACGGAAGGATCGAACAAACCGTCCCTGCCCGGCGGCGGCAGGTGCCAGCGCCGCGCGACGGCGGCGGCGGTAGCCGGCAGCATCTGCATGAGTCCGCGCGCGTCCGCGCGCGACACCGCATCCCTGCGATACAGGCTCTCCTGCCGCATGACGCCCAGTATCCAGTCGGCGGGCACGTCCGCGAGCGCGCTGGCAGCGGCGACGGCATCCGGGTAAGGGCGCGGATAACGCAGCCGAACATCGTCCCATTCGCCCGCTTGCGCCAGCATGGAGATGGATTCGGCATACCATCCCCAGCGCGCAGCCAAATGTGCCGCCTGAACTTTGACGCTCGGTTCGGCCGTGCCCAAGGCGGCGCTCCACTCGGCCGCGGCATCGTCCGTCATGTCGCAGGCGAATAATTCATGGGCGCGGACCAGGCCGGCTTCCGCCGCCAACGCGGCCTGCACCTTGACGTCGTCCGGAGACGGCCGGGCATTCAGATGGTAGCCCTGATGCAGGCGATCCGCCGCCAGATAGCCGTAGTAGTCCCGCAGGTTGGCGATTTCGCTGAACAGCGTCGCTCCCGCTTCCGCTCCCTCCGTTGCGGCCACCGCGCGCGCGCGCCAATAGCGCCAGCGAGGCTGCGCCGCCAGGCTTGCGGGCATGCTTTCGATCCAGCCGAGAGCCTTCTGATAGTCGCCCGCCCATAGTGCCGCGCGAACGCGCCACTCCTCGACTTGACCGTCGATCGCGTCCGCCGGCAATCCGTCGAACAGAGACATGGCGCTGGGATCTCGACCGTAGGCGGCGCCAAGCGCGGCCGCCCGCCGCAGACGGACTTGCGCGGCGGGAGTTACGTCCTGCCGCGTGAGGAGCTGCGGCAACAGTATCAGGGCGGCGGCGGAGTCGGTGTGCGCCAGCTTCTCGAAGCCGGCGGCAAGCGCTTCCGGCTCCACGGGCAGTGCAGGATGAGTCGCCAAAACGTTCAGAGCCGACTTCGGTGCTTCCAGCAAGTCCGACCACTGCAGCAACGCGATGCTTCGCGCCTCCGGCACGTCGGCCGCGGCCTCACGCGCCAGACGGGGATTATCGGCCGCGAGAGCGGCACGAGCCTTGGACTCCGCCAATGCCGGCGTGATGAAATTCCGCTGCCGTAGCCACGCGAACACGTCGTTGCATTCCGCCGGCTGCTTCTGCGGCAGATTCCAGCGCGCCAGCGCCGCCGTGGGAAGACCTTCCGTGTCGCCGGTGGCCAATCGGCCCTCGAGCCGGTCGCAGGCCAGCAGCGCGTCCGTGACCTCGGCCGAGCGCGGCAGGAACAAGTCCCAGCGGCGCCGCTGGGCCAGGCTCTGCAGCCAATCACGGCGCAGCCCGTGAGCGACCGGCAGGCCCGCATGGGCTTGCAGAAATGCGTCGATTGCCGCGTCCAGGGCATCGTCGGGCTTATTGATCAGATCGCGCCGGTATCTCGCGGCGACGAGATAGTCATGGATTGCGTAGGCCTCGAGCGCGGGGGAATCGGGCGTGTCCGGCAGATTCATCCGTATGCGCTGCAGAGTTGCGACAAAGGCCTGGCGCGTGGCATCGAGACCGGCGGCGGCCTGCGATGCCGGGGCGGTCGCTGACGCATCGGCGGTCCGCGGCGCATCCGCGGCCCGTGGTGCGTCGGCGCCGGCCGCCGCTAGTAGTAGACAGATGAGGCATAGCGACGGGGCGAGAGCCCATTTTGAACGTGTTGGCATCGATGCATTTTAGGCGCTTGCGCTCCGTGTTGCGATTGACGCTGCAATCGGAGTGGCCGCGTGGTTGAATAGCCCTGATGAAATCCAAAGTAGTAGCGATTCTCGAGACTCGCACCGGGGAACACTTGGCTGAGCTGATTGCGCGGCGAGGCGGGATACCGCTGCTCGCCCCGGCGTTGGAAGAGGTGCCGGACGTCGATCCGCAAGCCGTGGCCACGCTGCTCGCACAATGGCGGGTCGAACCGTTCAATATCGCCATTTTTCAAACCGGCGTCGGTACTCGCGCCTTATTTCAGGCTACCGACGCCGCCGGCCTCACGGCCGAGCTGCTGAAATTGCTGGACTCCTCCACCGTGGTGGTCCGCGGACCGAAGCCCGTCGGAGAATTGAACGCGCGCGCAGTGCGCATCGATCTGCGGGCCGTCACGCCATTCACCACGGAAACGGTTCTGGCGGCGGTGTCCGAATTGCCCATGCAACATGCGCGGGTTTTGGTGCAGCGTTACGGCGCGGCGAATCAGCTGCTGCGCGAAACGTTGCAGGGGCGCGGTGCCCGAGTGGATGAGATCGCCACTTACCGGTGGGCGTTGCCGGCAGATACCCAGCCGCTCAACCGGCTCCTCGAGGCACTGGCGAGTTCGAGCATCGACGCCGTGGTATTCACGAGCGCCGTGCAGATCCACAATCTATGCGCCTTCGCCGAGAAGACGGCTCGCGCATCCCCGCTCGCAGACCAACTCAATCGCGTAGTCATCGCCTCGATCGGCCCGGTGTGCTCCCGGGCGCTGCGGGAGCATGGGATCACGCCGACATTCGAAGCCGATCCTCCGAAATTGGGTCCGCTGGTAGCCGGCTTGGACCAGGCATTGTCGGTGTAGGCCGACAATGGCTCGCGCGGTCGGCTGACATTGCGCGCGGCCGGGTTTCCCGAATACAGTGGGGGCGACAGTGTATAACTGGCGCGGACGCCTCACCGTTCAGGAGAACCCACAGTGGCTACAAACACCAACAGTTCCCAGCCGTTTCTCACCGACATCAAAACCCTGCGCGAGCGCGCGCGCAAGAATATTTCGACCGGCGGGGTGACCTACACCTACGAAGGCGATGTAAAGAAGACCATCGACATTTTGCAATCCGTACTCGCCACCGAGATCGTTTGCGTGCTGCGCTACACCATGCACGCCGTGGCCGCCACCGGTATCTCCAGCGAGGGTGTAAAAGCGGAGTTTGCGCAGCACGCCAAGGAGGAGCAGGGCCACATGAATGAAGTCGCGGAACGCATCAATCAACTCGGCGGCAAGCCCGACTTCAATCCCACCGGCCTGGCGACCCGTGCGGCATCGGAGTACGGCAGCGCAGGAAATCTAATCGAGATGATCCGCGAGAATCTGATCGCCGAGCGCATTGCCGTGGATCACTATCGCGAGCTCATCCGCTATTTCGGAAACAACGATCCCGGAACACGCGCCATGTTGGAGGGGATTCTGATGGTCGAAGAGGAGCATGCGAACGACATGCACGATCTTCTAGTGGCGCACGAAGGGCGCCCGATGCTGCCCGGCTAGCTGCTGCCACCGACCGAAGGCGAGTCGCTCGCGGGGAAGGATTCGTCGAGGGCTTCGTCCAATAGATCGTCGACGTGGCGCTGCTCGGCCGAATCCTGAGGATGCTTGGCCATGTACGCCGCCGCATAGGAGCAGGACGCAGTCACCGACCAGCCTGCTGCCCGCGCGGTGCTCAACGCCGCGCTCATGAGTTCCGCCGCAATGCCACGTCCGCCGATTTCCGGCGGAACCAGTGTGTGGGTGATGGTCATGTTGCGGCCGGCCAGCGTGTAGTCGAGCCGCGCGCGGCTTCCATCCACCTCGGTGGTGAACCGGCGCGCGCCGGGGTCATGACTGACAGTGGTCATTTTTTCTCCGGCGGATGCTCCGCCGGGTGCGGTTCCGGCTTCGGCTTGGGGGGTGCCGCAGGACGCGGCGGGGGTGCCGCGGGACGCGGTGCTTGAGCTTGGTCCGCCGGGCGACGTGCTTCAGCGGCGGATTGCTGTCTCGCCGCGTCGGATTGCGGCCGCGGAGCCCCCGGGGTGGGCTCGCGCGACCCTGGTTCGCCGGCCGGCTGGGGATTCCCATGGACTACGCTCATCGTGCCGCCATGCTGGGCATGGACGACGCCGGGGCCCGAGAACTCGCCGGGCCGCGACGTCGCCGCGATGGACGGATGGCCTCGGTTGGCACTGGCGCGCAAGACTGGGTTATTGCGCGCAGCCATCTCGTGTTGACGCTGTAAAGGCAGTGCCGCGAGGTGATGCTCGCGCGCCGCCGCCTGGTCGGCCGGAGTCGGCTGGGCTCGAAGGCCGCCGCTGCCGCCGTTGTAGCTGACGTGATTCACCGTGGCATTGACGATCACGGTCTTGTTGTACACGTTGGTGATGTTCACCGTGCCCACGTTGGTGACGGCTTGGTTGTAATACAAATGGCCGCCCTGCCAATACCCGCCCTGGTAGCCGCTCCCGGCGTAGCCATAGCCGTAGTTGACGCCGCCATAGAAACCGACGTGCGGACCCCAATAGCCGGCGTTCCAGAGGAACACGCCGCCCGACCAACCCCAATAACCTGGGGTCCACAGGTACTCCGGCTGCGGCGCGAGCACCCACGTGCCCGGGACCCAGTAATAGTCTTGGATATCGTCGCCCCACGCCCAATAGCCGGGGGTCCATACGTAGCCGTCGCCGGGAATCGGCGGCTGATCATAGGTTGGGAGATCCGGCGGCGGTGTGTTGGCGGAATCATCCTGCGCCGTCGACAGCGTGGGCAAGACCAACAGAATCAGTGCCAGTGCCGGAATGATGGATCGACTCCAGATTTTCAAGGGCATTGTCTGCTCCATTGCATGGGAGAAATCGCCATGGTTTGGCGTTTGGATCTTGTAGGACAGACTATATACAGTGTCAGGGAAACCTTCATCAGTAACGGGCCGCCATCCCTGTAGGATACCGCCGACGCAGATGCCAGGGCGCCTGACGACTGATGGCGCCGCGTGGTGGCCACCCACCGTGTGCGCGACAGCGGTTTAGTGGTCCGGGAGGAGATACTGCCCATGTCAGTCGACACCGAACTCGCCGCCCTGGAGGCTTACTCTGGCCTCAATGCATGCACCGACGACGCAGCCCGCATCGGCGCGGCGGCTCGGCTGATACTGGCCATCTACGATGATTTCTACAGTCAGCTGTGCGAGTACCCGCATCGGGCGCAGCGTGCCTTCGAAACCATGGATCCTCACGCGTCGATCCGAATCAGCCAGGAGCGCCTGGGGCTGTACAGCCGCTACATCGCCGAGCACGGGCCGAAGATCCTCGCGATGTTCCCCGCGCTCGCCGCGGAACCCCGCGTCTGGGACCCGTTGGACCGTCTGTTCATGGCCATGATCGTGGATCGCTACGACGCCGACATCGCCTTCAGCTTCGCACATTCGATACGGCGTAACATCTGCCGCGACCTATGGAGACCGGTCGCCTACTCCTTCCCTCAGCCCAGCAAGCTGCGTGCCTACTCGATGGCATCGGTGCACCACCGGCTGCAGGTCCGTGGCCGCGTCGACACGGAACTGTTGTGCACCGCGCTGCGCGTGCCCAAGTTCTGCGTTCCGTTCAAGGATCTGGAACGCGACGCGCAAAGAATTCTCGAACGGGTCGAGTCCTTGCTGTACGGCGCGCCCAACGCGCCGCCGCCGCTCGCGCTCGACGTCGTCGATGCCGGCTTTTTCCGCGACCGGAGCGCCTTCATCGTCGGCCGCTGGATCCTGGCCGACGACGGCATGGTGCCTTTCGTCGTTGCCCTGCTGAACAGCGCAGATGGGATCTACGCCGACGCCGTGCTCCATCGCGTCTCCGACATTCACGATTTGTTCAGTTCCGCGCTCGCGAATTTTCATGTGACGACCAGGCTGTACTACCAGACGTGCGTATTCCTCTTCAGCCTGATGCCGCGCCGGCCGTTCGGCCATCACTATTCCACCATCGGATTCAATCACGTCGGCAAGGTCGCCATATTGAACGAGATCACCGAGCAAGTCCGCGGCGGCCATAGACTGCAGAGCTCCCCCGGGGCGCCGGGAACCGTCGCGCTCGGATTCACGTTCGATGCCTGCGCGTATCACCTGAAAGTCATCCGCGATCAACCGACCAGTTCCTACAAGTGGGGTGCCTACCCGGGAGTGGCGGCGGTCTCCGACAAGTACCGCATCGTGCACGAGATCAATCGGGCCGGCAGCATGCTGGACAACGTGATGTACTTCAACCTGCGCCTGGACCGCGACATGTTCGATCCCGCGCTGCTGGACGAGATCTGCCGTCAAGCCGCGGGCAGCGTGCAGGTGGATCGGGACTGGGTCTATTTCCGCGTGCTGATCGTGCAGTTGAAAATCGTACCCTTGCCGATCTACCTGGAGACCGCGGACGAAAACGCGGCGCGCGCCGTGATGGCCAGTCTCGGGCGGTGCATCCGCAACAATGCGGCCACCAATATATTCAACAAGGATTTGGATTCGCGAAATTACGGAGTGGGGCGTTACGGCCGGGTGTTCCTCTTCGACTACGACGCGGTCGAGAA